>Ga0224496_10002852_pt1 | contig 10155 bp, 7 predicted proteins | sample SF_Jul11_sed_USG_2_FD_168127 | JGI IMG/M metagenome (GOLD analysis project Ga0224496, IMG submission 168127) | Sediment microbial communities from San Francisco Bay, California, United States - SF_Jul11_sed_USGS_8_1 | ecosystem: Environmental > Aquatic > Marine > Sediment | place: USA... | reverse complement strand
GCCCTGCATCGCCAGGGAGAAACCTACCGCGAAGGCGACGGTATCCGTGATATGCCACTGCAGGCCGGTGACACCCTGATCACCCATTCACCCTGGTCGGTCCTGTCGCGCCTGGAGAAGGATCGTAACTTTGTGGTGGTCACCACCGAGTACCCCCATGAAGAATTACGCCCGCAAAAACTGGGCTGGGCGATGCTGTTTTTTACGATTGCCCTGGGCATGGTGCTGTTCAGCGATATTCGCCTGTCAATTGCATTATTAACTGGTGCCATGGGTATGGTATTATCCGGCGTGCTTTCAATTGAGGAGGCCTACGAGGCGGTTAGCTGGAAAACGGTATTCCTGCTGGCATCCCTGATACCCCTCGGCCTGGCCGTGGAGACATCGGGCACCGCTAAATGGATAGCCGAACAGACCCTGTCCGTGGTCGGCCATATGCCGATATGGGTAATACAGGCCTCTGTAGCGGTCCTGGCGACCTTCTTTACACTGGTCATGTCCAACGTAGGCGCGACGGTTTTACTGGTACCCCTGGCGGTAAATATTGCCATTGGTGTTGGCGCTAACCCGGCGGTATTTGCATTGACGGTTGCGATTGCAACGTCCAATTCATTCCTCATCCCGACACACCAGGTGAATGCACTGATCATGGGCCCAGCCGGTTATCGTGTACCCGACTTCTTACGAGCCGGTAGTATTATGACGATACTGTTCCTGATCGTAATGATGATCATGATGAACCTGGTGTTTTAATACCACTTTAATGAGACAACGTTTAAGACGACTATGAAAACAATAAAAATTTCTATCACCGCCCTGCTTGCAGTTTTATCGCTGTTTCCATTGTCATCAATGGCTGCAGAAGCAGGCCATGAAATAATGGACCTGACGCAAAACTGGGTCGGTTATACCGCGATTGGTATTTTTGTTATTGCCTACATGCTGGTGATGGCTGAAGAATTTACCCACCTACGCAAATCCAAACCGGTGATTATTGCCGCCGGTTTAATCTGGGCCATCATCGGTGCCGTGTACATGAACCACGGCATGTCGGATCTGGCGGAACACGCGGTACGCCATAACCTGCTCGAATATGCCGAACTGATGCTGTTCCTGCTGGTGGCTATGACCTACATCAACGCAATGGAAGAGCGCCAGGTATTCGATGCACTGCGTGCCTGGTTGATACAGAAGGGTTATGGTTTCCGTAAACTGTTCTGGATGACCGGCTTCCTCGCCTTTTTCATCTCCCCTGTCGCGGATAACCTGACCACGGCACTGCTCATGTGTGCGGTAGTTTTATCGGTCGGTGGCAGCAATACCCGTTTTGTCAGTATTGCCTGTGTCAATATCGTGGTCGCTGCCAATGCCGGTGGTGCCTTCAGTCCCTTCGGTGATATTACAACGCTAATGGTGTGGCAGAAGGGTGTGGTTGATTTCTGGACCTTCTTTGCCCTGTTCATTCCTTCGGTCGTTAATTTTGTTATACCTGCAGCGATTATGCATTTTGCCATCCCGCAGGACCAGCCCGACGCATCCAATGAAACGGTCCACATGAAGCGTGGCGCACGCCGTATTATTAGCCTGTTCCTGTTGACCATTGCGACCGCGGTGTCATTCCATAACTTCCTGGGGCTACCACCGGTTATCGGCATGTTAACCGGCCTGGGTTATTTACAGTTGATGGGCTTTTACCTGAAGAAAACACCGCATAAATGCCGTGAGCTGGCGAGCCACAATGCCGAGCATGAAGGCCAGATGGGTGACCCCGTACCCTTCGATATTTTTAATAAAGTCGCCCGTGCCGAATGGGATACCCTGTTGTTCTTTTACGGCGTGGTTCTCTGTGTTGGCGGCCTTGGCTTCCTCGGTTACCTGAGCATGGCATCAGAAATCATGTACAACCAGTGGGGCGCAACCAGTGCCAATATCGCCGTCGGTGTACTATCCGCTATCGTCGATAACATTCCCGTGATGTTTGCAGTGCTCACCATGCAACCTGACATGTCGACTGGCCAGTGGTTACTGGTAACCATGACCGCCGGTGTCGGTGGCTCATTACTCTCTATCGGTTCTGCCGCTGGTGTCGCACTCATGGGCCAGGCCCGTGGCCAGTACACCTTCTTCTCGCATATGAAATGGGCACCGGCCATTGCGCTGGGTTATGCCGCCAGTATCGTCTGCCATATGTGGATAAACAGTAGTTATTTCTAAAGGTTGTTGCTACTGAAACCTAAAACGGCTGGCCCAGTGGGTCAGCCGTTTTTGATTTTACCTAATCAAATCCGGAAAGCTGTTTTCAATTAAAGCGATGATTTAACTGATATAAAAGAAAACACAAACTGCACAAATAAAAACCCGCTTTAGATTAATAGTTATACATACTTTTCAAGGTCTGATTTTAAATAAGCGAATAATCAAACCATCCATTTTAATTTGCGTTTTCTTTTGCTTTTAAAATTATTCCGACAACCAGTAAAAACGATAGGGTGGTATCACCAGCTGATCCTTGAACAGTGCTGGCATTTCACCTGAATAAAGATCCCGTATCGGTGCATTATGCATTGGCAGGGCATGGCTGACCGCCGTGAGATCCAGGTACTGCGGGTGGGCATCAAAATTGGCAACCACCAGCACGCCACTGGAAGGGCGCTGCAGGTTAAAACGTGAAAACACAAACAGGTGCGGGTTGTCGAGCTGGATTAATTCACGATTATTAAAATCAGCAAAGGCAGGAATTTCCTTGCGCACCGCAATCATTTTTTTCAGGGCATTAAAGATACGCTGCTCTACGCTACCCGATTGATGTCTTAGTTCGGCCCTGTCCCAGTCAAAGTTGGGACGATGCGCCCAGCGGCTGTCATGCGCCTTGTGTTCATCGTCCAGGTAACTACAGTCATTTAAGGTGCCTATTTCATCACCGTAATAGAGCAGCGGAATACCACCAAATGACATAATCAAACTGTGTAATAACAGGATATGATCAACGGAGTTATCAATATCTTCAACCTTGCCCGACTCAATCGCAGCCTGCAGTCCTACCAGTGATGCCAGTGAACCCGATATACGCGCATCGCCGGTTTTCTGGTTGTGGCCAAAGGGCAGGCCGCGTGCGATGGAATCTGCATAGACACCGGTATAGTAATCAATGAGAAATTTACGGTGTTCCGTGGGCTCATAACCCACGGCACGAATATCTGCATCATCGATACCCAGGCCAATATCATCGTGACAGCGCAGGTAATTAAGCCAGGTAGCACGCTCCAGTTTGTTGGGTATACTTTTTAGACCACGATACAACAGGCGCGCATTCTTGGTTGCCACCGCATCCCAGAGCAGTGCCATATAGGTTGCGTTATAGGCAATTTCACATTCCTTGGCATTGATCGCGTCTTCACCAAAATATTTGGTAATTTCAACCGGTGCCACTATGGCCTCGGCAATAAACAATACACCGGGTGCCGTGACCTGGCAGCAGTCTTTCAATAACTGCAGGATGAGGTGAGCCTCGCGTTCATTCTGGCAGGTACTGCCGATTTTTTTCCACAGGAAGGCAACCGCATCCAGTCGAATAATATCGGCACCCTGGTTGGACCAGAACAGGATGATATCCAGCATTTCAATAAAGACGGCGGGATTACTGTAATTCAAGTCCCACTGGAAATCATTGAATACGGTCATCACCCACTTGCCCATCTCTTCGTCCCAGGTAAAATTACCCGGCGAGGTTTCAGGGAAAATTTCCGGCATATTCTGCTCGAACATATCCGGTATTTCACGATTGGGAAAGGTGTAAAAATAATCCTGGCATTGTTTATCGCCCTGCCTTGCCCGCTGTGCCCACTCGTGTTCATTGGATGTATGGTTGACGACGACATCGAGGGTCAGCAGGATATTGCGTTTCTGGAGTTCACCGACCAGTGACTGTAAATCGGCAATATCGCCGATACGGTCATCGACCTGCCGAAAATTACTGACCGCGTAACCACCATCACTTTTGCCTTCAGGGCATTGAAGGATGGGCATGATATGGAGCATGTTCACACCCAGTTCCTGGAAATAATGCAGCCGGGATTCCAGCCCCTTTAGATTATCCGCAAAACCATCGGTATATAACGCCATGCCCACCCATTGCTGGCTGAGGAACCAGTTATGATCCTTTTCACGTTCGAGATCTATTTGCTTGAGGGTGTCAGAGCGTGAAATATATTGCCGTGCCATGGTTTCAACCAGGCGTTGTGCCTGCGCCTCGAAATCATCACGACCACCATAGAGAAAATAGAACAGGGAATAAATCGAATAGAAATTGGCACCCAGTCGCGTATAGAAACGTCGAATCTGCTGCTGTTTGATTTCCGGGTTCAGTCGCTCCAGAATATCATTGAGTAATGAGTGTGAAACCTGTTCGTACATGATTGCTCAGCTATCTATTATGTATTTCGTAAATGTATTGACCGGGGTAATTAATAAATGTCCTGCTATTGATTGTAGCACCTTGAACAGCAACATTGCCCTGCCTCTATTATTCATGGTCACCAGGATTTAGCCAGCCTACTGCCTCTGGCATGTAGTGGGCAACACCCTCGAGTATGCCTGCACTGTAATTACCATTCATACCAAAAAAATCGCCCCGTGCAATGTAAACGGTTTCAAGCTGGTGATTGAGTTTTGCATGTTGCATAACCTGCTGTCGCACATCATCCGTTGCATTAGCAACCAGTACGGATTGAACGGGGCTGGCCATTACGGCAATATCATTACCACTATCACCGGCAAAGACTGTTTGCTGTTGCGAAAAATCCAGCTGCCGCATCAGGAATTCAATAGCATGGCGCTTACCTGCGCTGGCAGGCAGTATATCCAGCAAGCCTGTATTTGCCAGTTCATCGACACTCCAGATAAAACTGGCCTGTATATTCGTGTGCTGCAAACGATCCTTCATTTTTTCCATTAGCTTATGGTGATCGGTATAAAGCGGCACGTAGTAACTGAGTTTATGTGTATTCTGCTTACTTAGCTCCTGCAGCCGCAAGCCATCAAGGCCCAAAAATAAATCCTGTAAATCAGCACGGCTCTTACCCTGCCAGTCCTGGCCGATCATCTCATCCCATTGCAGCACGTGATGCCATTCAGAATTATCCAGGCGGTACAGGCTCGAACCCACATCGGCAATGACATAATCGGGATCTGGTAATTGATAATTTGTTATGGCCTGCTGTACCCGCGCCTTATCACGCCCGGTAACAAACACCAGCACTACCCCTGGCTGGGACACCAGCCGGCTGAAACCCTCACGTGCCGCTGCTGATTCCGGCTGTGGCCCATTCGGCAATAAGGTTCTATCAAGATCTGTACACAATAATAAACGCATTATTCAACCGGCACCTGGCAGCTATTGAAAAAATCATAATGATCAATCGCTTCGAGTATGCCTGCCGCACCCGCCTGTTTTGCAAAATAGACACTGTCGAGATCGGTGAGATCGGATAACTCTTCATCGTGACGATTTGAAACCACAACCGCCAGCGTATTACCGCGCATCATATCTTCATCGGCACCCGAACCACCGGCGGTAAGTATATGCTCCAGCGGGATATCCCACTGGTGTGCATACCAGCGTAATGCAAAACCTTTTGATGCACGTATCGGTATAACATCGAGATACTGGCCAAACGAAAGAAAAACATTTACCGCCTGGTCATGCTGGTGCAATAAACGATTAATTTCTTCCAGCGAAGGGGCCTTTTCCGGATCGATGTAGTAACTGATTTTAAACAGGCTCTGCTCGTTTCTCGGCTGTAACTTGAGGCCCGGTAATTCGGCCAGTATGCGACGCACGGCCCTCGGGTTCCACATATAATTGATGTGTTCCTGCCATGCCGTATCACGCGTAAGATTGGGGGCATAATATATTTCAGTACCCAGGCTACTAATCAGCACATCAGGCTGGGGAATATTGTATTTCTTTAATTCCTTTAATACCGAATCCAGACGCCGACCGGTAGCAATTCCAAAAATTGAACATTTTCGATTTGCCTGTATGCAACTGATAAAGGGCGAAAGCATGGATGGCATACCCAGCAGGTTCTGGTCGAGATCACTAAAAATGGCACGATCATGGTAAAGCCAGGGCCGTCGCAGCATTTTCCGCCTGTCGGTGGTACGGCTCTGTACAATAATGGGTTTTATCTCGGTAATATATTTTTCAACATGTGCCTGCCACGAATAATGTTTATGCACGCCCTTGATGCCATGTCTGGAAAAGGTATTCCACAGGCTTTTTTCACGTATGATCTTGTAGAGTTTATCGGCCATGGCCTGCTTATCCAGGGGGTCTATAAGATAACCATTACGGCAGTTTTCAATAATGTCACGCGGCCCACCGTCCTCAGTAGCCAGGATAGGCAAACCACAGGCCGCCGCCTCTATCAGGGTAAGGCCAAAGGGCTCGGTCAATGCCGGATTAATAAAAACACCTTTTGATAAGACTGCGAGACGGTAGAGCGTAGAGACATCACCCGCTGAATGATGTTTTGGGTAGGCCACTTTTCCGTAAAGGTCATATAGATCAATCGTCATTAACAGCTCTGTTAAGACCTCCTGCGCACCCTCGTCCATATCCGAAATATCATCGCGATTACCGGCAACAATGACAAGATTTGCCAGCGCCTGCAAGGTCGATGATTCACCATAGGCCTGGATCAGCATACTAATATTTTTACGATGATCCGGGCGTGATATGGCGAGTATCATGGGCTTTTCAGGGTCTTTTACAAAACGTCCTACTTCTTTATATATTTCACTTTCACGTTCATCACCCGCAGGCGGATAAAAACTCAGTAGATCGGTACCCGGCGGGATAACACGCATGTGTTCTGGCTGATAAAAATCATACAGGCCATATTGCTCATCAATCTCCTGTTTTGTACTGGTAATAACCCGTTCAGCGGCACCCAGCGTTTCTTCTTCCGCATCGATACGGCGTGACATATTGTAACGCTCATCGATAGCAACCTGCTTTACACCCGATGCCAGTAAACGACGACGTTTAACCCTGCCCAGGGAGTGGCCAGTATGAATCAGGGGGATTTCGAGAAGGTGCGAGATGCGTGAGCCCACATAACCGGCATCGGCATAATGACTGTGTATGACATGGGGCAATTGTGGCTGCTCCCGGATGTAATTTAAGGCATTATCTGCAAAATTATCCAGGTGATCCCAGAGTTCTTCCTTGGGGAGGTATTGGAATCCGGCACATTCAAGCCGAATGATCTGTACATTATCCGAAACAGTTTCGATGACCTGGGCATAATTATTATCCAGCTGCTCATCATGCAGGCATTGCGTTAACAGGTCCACTCGTGCAACACCAGGATGCTCACCAAGTGCACGAGCCAGCTCGACCACATAACGGGTCTGCCCACCCGTATCCGCATCACAACCCAGCTCCAGATCATGCGCTCTTATCAATCCATGAACGCTGATTAAAAGGATATACAATTTTTCATCATTACTTAACACGGTGTGTTCCCTGATGAATTCAACAACAGGACAATATTATCCTGGTGCCAGATAGGTAATAATTTTTAAGATTAAGATCCACAAAATTAACCATTTCTTCCCTGTGATATTAAAAAAACCTGAATAAATATAACATACATTCAGGGCGCTATGTTTATCACGGCCTAATAACTGTATTGCGCAGCGGGATCGAGCCTTACACTCCCCAGTTTTACACCTAACGGCCCCCTCGGCACCATGATAGTCATTAGTCGATCATCACGCAGCAAAGTAATACCAACATACTCACCACGCACACCCTGTGTTGTAGCACGACTGAGATCACGCCATTCCAGTACTTTTTTATCGGCATAACTCATCACTATGTCACCCTCCTCTATACCATGCTGTTCTGCAGGCGAGGCACTCATCACTGACTGCACGACAACGCGATTATTCTGGCCGACGTTATAGAGATAGTTATCGTAGCTATCAACACCAATCTCTTTACGCAAAGATACAGCCTCGGCGGCAAGCTTACGGTACTCCTGGAAATAACGCGGTGTTTTTATGTAGTTCTCTCTAATTGCTCGATCACTGAGTTCGAGCAACTGGAATTCATACTGGTCCTGGCGCCTTATAATATCTTCGGCCAGGCTTTTCAGAACACCCGCTGCAACCAGGTTATCAACCGTCAGCTTTTCAACTGATTCGGCTTCATCAGATGCGGCTGCCTCATTATCTGGCGCCGTACCATGGGACGCTGACTGCTCAAGCTCTTTAAGACGCGCCTTGAGTTGCAGTATCTCGGCCTGGAGCGATTTTATATATTGATCATCAGGATTATTTTGTAGCAGATTCACATCATCAACAACGGCCACGGGAGGCGGCTCGCCACTGTTTATGACGGGCTGGGTATTGTCCTGCACACTGATAATGCCGAGAACGATGCCTGCAAGCAGGGCAATAACTAATTTAAAAAAACCGCTACTCATATATTAATCCGCTAGCCCAGATGCTCACCATATTAACCCAGGCGAAAAAATAAATCAGGCAGCTGGCAGGGTAAAATTAAAAGTTGAACCCTGCCCCTGCGGACTGTCTACCCAGATATCCTGCTCATGCAGTTCAATTATTTTTTTAACTATGGCCAGGCCCAGGCCCGCATGTTCGCTGCTTCTTTCCGGGGTATGCGCCTGGTGGAAGCGTTCAAATATCAATTCCTTCTGCTGATCGCTTATACCGGGCCCGGTGTCGCTAATAATAACCCTGACACTGTTCGCCTGGCTTAAATTCAGTTGAATACTGATTTTACCTTTCTCGGGCGTATAATAAATGGCATTGTTTATCAGGTTTTCAAGTACGCGCTCTATCAGTCCAATATCCGCCAGCACCATGGGATTGTCTTCATTACCATCAATTGTCATTTCAATATTTTTTGCATCCGAATACATCGCCAGCTTATTCACTACATCGTAAATAAGCTCCATGATTGAAAACACCTCACAATCCGGCGCATGCTCCCTGGCCTCTAGTTTGGCCAGCTCAAACAGCTGGTTAATCAGCTTATGCAGGCGCTGGGTCTGCTTAATGGCTATAGCCAGGTACTTGTCCTGCTCTTCACGATCCAGCTCTGATTTTTTGAGCAGGATGGTTTCAAGGTAACCCTGCAAAGACGCCAGTGGTGTACGCAGGTCATGGGAAATATTCGCCACCATATCACGACGTAATTTATCCTGGTATTTTAAGGCACGCCACTGTTCGGTAATACGCGCACTCATATTTTCAATATGGTGTTGCAGCTCAGCAATTTCATCGCCTGATGTAATGCCTGCGTTTGCATTAAAAATAACGGGGTCGTGGAAGTCACTGGAGGCAAATTTACTCACATTATGCTGCAACTCACGCAGCGGTAGTGTCAGCCGCTTGAAACTGAACAGCCCCATAAGCAAGCCGAGAAACAAACTCCCCGCCAGTACCGTGCCGGCAAGGGTAAATATATAATTTTGCGTCTGCTTCTCATAAGCCGCAATAAACTCCTCACCCTGGAGCACGACATACAGGTAACCCTGGGGATTTTGTTTATCGGGTATGATGGTGACTGAAAAAGGTTTTATACGATCATGTGATCTTGGGTCATCACCCAATAATGGAAATATTGCACTGCCGCCGAGAAAGGCACTGATCGGTTCAAGTGCAACGCTATTACGTTTTACCCTGCCCGGCTCTGCCGAGTAGGAAATGATGTTACCCTGCAAATCCAGGTAATAGATTTCGATACTCGGGTTAATTGACATATATTGCATGAAGGTCTGCTTCAACGCATCTTCGTCAATTTCACCATTGTGGACAATTTTTTTATCGGCCACCAGTTGGCTCGCCAGGTTCTGGTTTAGATCCTGCTGTGCGGACTGTGTGTATTTTTCTGTTATAAAATCGACGAACAAGGTATAAGAAAGACCAACCACCAATAAACTGATCACCAGCCCAATAGACAGTTTTGCATAGAGCGAATGCAATTTCATCATGGCCTGATCGCCTGTGAAATGAACTGGTAACCAACACCCCACACGGTTTTTATGTAACGCGGATTTTTTGGATCAGTTTCCAGCTTGCTCCTGAGGCGATTAATGTGCGAGTTGACAGTATGCTCAT
>Ga0224496_10002849_pt1 | contig 10162 bp, 8 predicted proteins | sample SF_Jul11_sed_USG_2_FD_168127 | JGI IMG/M metagenome (GOLD analysis project Ga0224496, IMG submission 168127) | Sediment microbial communities from San Francisco Bay, California, United States - SF_Jul11_sed_USGS_8_1 | ecosystem: Environmental > Aquatic > Marine > Sediment | place: USA... | reverse complement strand
GGAAGTGACGGTGCATGGCGTTGGTGAGGGGTATACAGGTGTGGCGGAGGGGGTGGATGCCGACGGCTCCTTGCTGCTGAAAATGGCGGACGGGACCATCGTCAGCGTGACAAGCGGTCACATCACATTCCGCGGCCAGTGACAATATATTCTCGGATGTGTGAATAATGAGCGGTGATCTGTTCGTAGCGGATATCGGGAACACCCATATAGTGATGGGTGTTTACCGGGGACGCGAGCTTTTGGCCAACTGGAGGATCCACACCAGGACCCCCAGGACGGAGGACGAGCTGGCGGTATCTCTCAGCCAGCTTTTCCGTCTGTCCGGCATGGAGTTCTCCTCCATCGGCGCGGCGGCCATATCCTGCGTGGCGCCCACCACATTGCGGGATTTTGTGAAATTTACAAAGCGATTTTTAAAGTGCCAGCCGCTGGTGGTGGGTCCCGGCGTGAAGACTGGAGTCTCCGTGAAAGTGGATGATCCCAGGGAGGTGGGAGCGGACAGGATAGCTAATGCCGCCGGAGGGATATCGTTGCACAAGCCGCCCCTGATCATAGTCGATTTTGGCACGGCGATAACATTCGACGCTATCAGCGCCAAGTGCGAGTATCTGGGGGGGGCCATCGTGCCCGGGATGACCATGAGCCTGAACGCTCTTTCGGCGAACACTGCAAAGCTGCCCAGAGTGGAACTTGCGGAGCCCCCTTTAGTCATCGGCACAAATACTATAAACTCTATGCAGTCTGGAGTGTTCCATGGTTTTGTGAGTCTGGTGGATGGAATAGTCAGGAAAATGAAACCGCTGCTGGGCCCTGAGGTGACCGTAATCGCCACTGGAGGGGAGTCCGGGTTGGTGGCGGGCGGATCAGAGACGATAGACGTGGTGGAGGAGAATCTAACATTGGAGGGCCTGAGGGTTATCCATGAAAACACGCGCAAAAGCGCATAGGAAATGGGAATTGAGATGAAGGTGAAAATATGCGGCCAGACAAGCCTGGCGGACGCGGACCTCTCGGTCCGAATGGGAGCGGATTATATAGGCGTGGTGTATCAGGTGGAGGCCTCCCCCCGATCGCTGGACATGGAAAGGGCCCGGCCCATTTTCGAAAAGCACCGTGACAGAGCGTTTCTGCTCACGTGTGACGCCTCGTTAGAGGAAATCGGCAACGCTGTCATGGCGCTGGACCCGTACGCCATACAGCTCACTGGCAAGGAAACTCCGGAAGATGTGGCCAGCCTGAAGGAGGAAGCGGGAGGCATGGTGTTCAAGTCGATCCATCTCCCACCGGCAGGGATTGAAGCGGCGGAATCGTCGGAGCAGATCCTGGAGCGGATGAAACTTTTTGTGGAAGCGGGAGTCGATGGGTTCGTGCTGGACACCTCTACGGGGGGCCATTACGGCGGCACGGGAACCAAAAACGACTGGGCCCTGGCGGGGCTGATCACCGCGGCTTCTCCCGCGCCGGTTTTTATCGCCGGGGGGATCAATGCGGAAAACGCAGCGGAAGCGGCCGCGATGCCGAATATCTATGGAATAGACCTTGCCAGCGGCGTGGAAGCGGAGATGGGGGTGAAAAGCGAGGAGAAACTGGCGGCCCTGTTCACCGCGCTGGGCAGCGCGCAAGGCTGACCTGCAACGGGCGGAGAGTTCCCTGGGTGACCAAGCGCCTTGGGCGGTTATAACACCCGTCCGGGCGCTTCCCGCATCCGGTTGATCGCGGCCCACAGTTCGTTGCGCCCCTCGCCGGTGTGGGAGGAGAAAAGAACATGGCCGGCCATGGTGCTCTCCAGCCCGGCGATAGCGGCCAACGATTCCTTGATCATCTTCGGGCGGCGGGTCTTGGGTACTTTGTCTGCCTTTGTAAAGACCAGCACGTAAGGTACACTGTAGGACGCCAACCACTCCAGCAGGCTCAGGTCATCGTCGTTGGGGGTTCTGCGGATATCGAGCAGCGCCGCCACCCCCTTCAGGCTGGGGCCGAACCGCAGGTATGACTCCACCATGGCCCCCCAGCTCTGCCGCACACTTGTGGGCACGTTGGCGAAGCCATAGCCTGGCATATCCACGAAAGTGAACTTTTTGTTGATGACGAAGAAGTTTAACAGTTGGGTCTTGCCGGGAGTCTTGCTCACCTTCACCAGCCCCTTGCGTCCGGTAAGGGAGTTTATCAGCGAGCTTTTCCCCACGTTAGACCGGCCAGCGAAGGCTATTTCGTCCAGCCCCAGCGCGGGCCACTGCTCCATGACGGCGGCGGATTTTATAAACTCCGCGGAAACGACTTTCATCGGCGCATATCCCGGACGCGATTGCCCCGGCGCCTACAGGGGATTGAACACCAGACCCGAGATCAGTTTCGGGTAGAAATATGTCGATTTCTGGGGCATGGTCCCCCCCCCGCAGGCGACCTCCATCACCTGTCCGATTCCGGTGGGGTTCATCAGGAAAGCCATTTTCGCGGTCCCTTCGTCCACTTTGCGCATGGCCAGGTCCGCATGGATGGTGTAATAGATATGTCCGCCAGCCTCCACCTTCTCCCGCGTGATATCCAGCGCTCTTGAAAGGATCAGCTCCTGTAATATCGTCACATCCAGCCAACGCAGGGCCTCTATCTTCTCCGCGCCCGGGGGGCTGGGGGGCTGGGTCTCCTTTTTCAGGCGCAACAGACGCATGGCGCCTCCGCCTGTGTACATTCCGAAGGCCACGGTCTGTTCCCCGGCCCTCTTCAACTCCTCCATAAAGCCTGCCGTGTCATCTTCGGTAACCCTGCGCTCTTCAGAGATTTCGAAGTCCCCGGCCAGGGTGGCCAGCGCCTCTTCGGCGGATTTGTCGGCTTTGAGAACGAATCGGTGGGTGGGAAGCACGGTGAAGCCCTGTCCGTGGGTGTTGGAGAGAAACACCAGCCCATAGTCGTACTCGCCCCCAGCGCCACCTGCCTGTTCACGCCGTTCGTTGCGATAATTCAGGGCTGTTTCGTAGCGGTGGTGACCATCGGCTATCACCATATCCTTGTCCGCCATAAAGGCATGGACCTTTTCGATGAAATCCTTATCGGCCACCGGCCACATGCGATGGATCACGCCATCCTGCTCCGCCTCCACAGCGGGTTTGCTGTTTTTTATTATCACCTCGAAGAGAGTGTCCAGCGTTAATTGCGGATCCTCGTACAGGCCGAAGATCTGGGAGAAGTTCATTCTGCACGCGCGGGTGAGGTTTAGCCTGTCGGTTTTCGGGCCGGAGAGGGTGCGCTCGTGGGGAAATATCATCCCTTGGCCATACTCCTCAAGTTTAAGCCGACAAATGAATCCTATCCTGTTCAGCCGGACGCCCTCGATCTGGTACTCCTGGGAGTATATATACAGGGCCGGTTCCGGATAGGGCCGCAGGATCCCTTGCTCCATCCACTCCGCCAGATCCCTGGCGGCGCGAGTGTACCGGCTGTCGCTGTCGCTGTCCGCCGGGGATTGCTTGCCCAGAATCAGGCGCACCACGTTGTGCGGATGGCTCTGATACAGCGCTTCCTGCTGATCCGGGTTGATAACGTCGTACGGAGGCGCCAGCGCGAGGCCCACGTTCTGCAGTTTGTCCCAATCGTAAACAATGCCGTTGAAAGGTCGGATTTCCACCATGAGTCCTAGAGAAGATAAGAGTTGAAAATTATTGAAAGGCTCAAGGTTGCACTATTTTAGGCTGTAAATCAAGCCCGGTTAACATGGGCAGGTCCTGCTTTGCCACATTAGACGTGGCATACGCCCCCACCAGAATGGTGTATCCACCATCTTTCGGGTCGCGAAGGGCATATGGCGCCAACCCTTTTCCCTCGAATCTTTTCAGCATGCTTCTGGCTTCGTTTTCCGCCACCGGTCCGCCGATGCTGATGGCGAAGGGGAGCTTTAGCACCTGAGTGTAATCGGAGATGGCGTTCTCCTGTAGCGTCTTCCCCAGAGCCTTGGCTTCCCTCAACTGGCCCATCCGGTCCACCACCACGCGCCGCCAGGTTCCCTTTCCCGGCACTTCGCTGATGATTTCGAAGGCATTGAAACCTTTGGAGCGCAATAGACGTACATATTCGCTGGAGTGCTCCCGAGATTTGAACGAAGCCACGTGAACCACATAGGGCTTGTGTCCGGATGAAGGGCCGGCCACCGGAGCGGGCACTGGCTTTCTTGTCTGAGTGGTGGCTTGCTTGTTGGCGGGGGGGGTAACTGGCTTGGCCACTTTTTCCATGGCCACGGCCACTCTGGTAACCGGCTTCCTCTGAGCGGGGGGCACGGCTTTCCCACCCTTCCATTCCAGCCATTGGTCTCTGATGACGCGGTTTGCCTCGACTTGCGAAAGAGTGGCCATCCGTGACTTTACGTTTGAATAATCGAGGGGAACACCCCGATTTATTCCGTTCATGTTTCCATTGATGAACTTCTCCCTGTTCTCCATCCAGAGGGCCACCACGGCCTTGCGTTGGTCGGCGCCAGCCCCCACCAAGTCCAGGCTGGAGGCGATCTTGAACAGGCTGTCTCCCCGCGCCACCACATACGCCCCTGCGCCGTTGTCACCCCTTGCGCGGCCAGCGGAAGGCTGCGCTGGGCTGGCGAAAACCCGGCTGGCGAAACCGTTTTTCCCTTTACGTGTTGCGGGGGGAGCAACGGGCGGCGCGGCGGCTAGCTGGCCGGCTTGGGGCGCAGGTTCGGTGAGGGCCATGGCCTCGCGAACGACCTTGGGCTTTTGACCGGGCTCCACCATCACTATCTTTATCTGTTCAAGCTCCATCGGTCTTGCCACGAATCGACTCCCCTCAATACCATGAGCGAGCACCCTGGGCTGGTCCGGGGCTGGATTCCTGGTTGACACGGGAGCAGGTGTCGGCGCTTCGGCAACCTGGATTGGCTGAGCGGCCGCTGGCTCTTCCGGCTGGGCGAGGAGAGCGGCTTGCTCTTCAACAGAAAGAACCACATAGACGCTCTCGTTCGGATCCATCGCCGCCAGAACCACAGGAGACTCCCCTTCCGGCTGTGACGCTACTGCGGGTAACGGGGAGGCCATAGCTTCGGGCGGAGAGACTCTGGTAGTCGCAGGCGTCGCCACTTGGGCCGGGATTCTGGCGCTGGCGGATGCATTAGCGCTGGTGGGCGCCTTGGCTATGGCCATTCCGCGCGCCTTGGCGACTTCCCTCTCCTCCTCCGCACGAATCTGATCCAGTAGCGATGAATTATTTACTGTAGTGGTCGGGGATTCCTTGGAGCTTTCCTTGGGGAGAGCCGCTTCCTGCCCCGGTCGCAAGGCCCTCATCATCTCCGCCACCTTGGATAATTCCTCCTTATCCTCCAAAGTGGCGGGCGCCGCTTCCCTCTCCTTCTTTGGGGTTGGCAGGCTCAATTGGAGGTTCTTTTGCAGGTCCAGCGCCAGGAAATAATTCTCCATGATCATGCCACCACCCATGCGGGCGATGACCAGCAGATTAAAGGAAGGCTGGTATATCGGTTCGTCGCAGCTTATATATATGAGCTTCTGGCCGGGATGCAGAGGATGGTCTGCCACCACCACCTTGAAGCGGTCCAGGAATGCGGGTCTTTCCTCGTCGATACGCTCGTAATCGTCCTGGCTACCGATATAGGCCACCAGCCCTTTCTGGCCATCTGTTCTCACGGGGATCTCCGCCTTGAACGAGTCCTCATACGCTCCGGTTACCCGGATCTTCCCCAGGGAGAACGCCCTAGCGTCGCCGGCCGTAGCCAGGAACCCCACGGAGGCGGCCAAGGCGAAAAGCCCTAAAAAGGAGCATTTATGAGCATTAATATCTGTCATCCCGCGCTCGGCAAACCCTGTTATTAGTCAATGAAACAGACAGCTTTTTGGATATGTCTATCTCAATATAAATATTTTAGCACCTCTTGTCCCATTTTCAACATTTTTTTTGTCTATGATACATGGGAAATTCCTAATCTTATCCACCTTCCAAAAGCTAAAGAATGGCCAGCACCCACCATTTTATTTGATTTTGCTTGCCCAACGCGCGGCGGAATGATAACGTAGCTTGTTTACGGTTCTTTCAATCGGGATGTGGCTCAGTCTGGTAGAGTACTCGCTTCGGGAGCGAGGGGTCGGAGGTTCAAATCCTCTCATCCCGACCATATCGTGATAACCGAATGATTCTGACAAAACCAAAAGCTTCCCGTGTGACGATTCTATGCGAGGGTGAATGGGGGCGTCGTTAACTCCCACTCAAAGGCGACATGAGGCGATCCTGGGTTCTCGAACCTCTCGCTCACACCACCTTCATCCAGCAAAATATCCCCACCACTCGTTTGCGGATGGGTGCCCGGCGCCATATCGTGAGCGATCAATCCCCCTCTACGGACTGTTATGCCGTATCAACTGGTAGAGCTTTTCCCCGTTGCCTTCTTTTAGTTCCAGGAACTTGAGTCCCATGCCGGGGCCGGGATTTTCGCCGGATAATCCGTCGTCCAGAGACACCACTCGCACCACCTCGCATTCCCCCTCGATCGCTTCCTGGCGCATCCCGACTCTAAGTAGAATGGCGAACCTGGCTCTTGTCCCCGATGAGAGGGGCCGGACGGTGCTGACAAAGACTCCATTCATACTGATGTCATATGCGGAGCGGTATGTGTGTTCGGCCAGGCCCACAGTCAGGGTGACCGGCGCGGCGAAGGGGATCCGCGTCCTGGTTCTGGAAAAGGGTCCCGGCGCCGAATCCATGCCTACAACATTTTAAGAATGTTCTCGGCGATCCTGTCCACTGGCAGAACCTTGTCGGCGGCGCCCAGTTTTATGGCCTCTTTCGGCATGCCGAAAACCACGGAGGTAGCTTCATCCTGGGCGATGGTTTTGGCGCCTGAGTCTTTCATGTTCCGCAATCCCTGGGAGCCGTCCGCCCCCATGCCGGTGAGGATCACCCCCACGGCGTTGGAGCCTGCGTTTCGGGCCACGGAGTTGAACAGTACGTCCACGGAGGGGCGGTGTCGGTTCACAGGAGGGCCATCCTTCACCTCCACAAAGTATAGCGAGCCGGAGCGGCGCAGGACCATGTGGCGGGAGCCGGGGGCGATGAGGCACTTGCCATTAGTAACGGAGTCGCCGTTGGAGGCCTCCTTGACGGTGATTTCGCACAATTCATTTAGCCGTTTTGCAAAGGCGGTGGTGAATAACTCCGGCATGTGCTGAACCACCAGGATGCCGGGGCTATTGGGAGGCATCTTCATCAGGATGTCCTTGAGCGCCTCGGTGCCGCCGGTGGAGGCGCCTATGGCCACGATTTTGTTGGTGGTGGACACCATGGAGGTGAGTGGTTTGCGTCTTTTTTCCAAATCAGCGGCCGAGGGGGGCGGCTTCATTTTCGCCCGGGCCGCCGCTTTTATTTTGTCTATCAGCTCGACGGCGATGGCGGAGAAATTATGCTTTTCCAGCACAGGCTTGGCCACGATCTCCAGGGCGCCCGCTTCCAGAGAGGCCAGGGTGGTCTCCGCGCCTTTCTGAGTGAGGGAGGAAACCATCACCACCGGGATCGGGTAGTGTTTCATCAGCTTGTGCAGGAAGGTGACACCGTCCATCCTGGGCATCTCCACGTCCAGCGTCACCACGTTTGGCTTCAATTCCAGGATCTTATCCCTGGCGATGAACGGGTCTGGCGCTGTGCCCACCACTTCTATGTTGCGGTCGGTTTCCAGGATTTCCTTGAGCGCTTTGCGGGCGATGGCCGAGTCGTCGACCACCAGGACGGTTATTTTTGCCATACCCCTTGCTTAGTAGAGTAGCTCCACAGGATCGCAGATGTCCGGAGCGTTTAGGATAATAACGGCCCCATGCTCCATTTGGCCCACTCCCATCAGAAAATCGGAAGATATCTTTCCCGTGAAGCTGGTGGGGGGAGTTATATCCGATTGTTCAAAAACTCTTATTCCCGTAACGTAATCCACGGCAAGTCCGGTGGCGACCTTTGATATTTCCACCACAATGATGCTTTTTTCTCTCCCCGACGACCCGACAGCGGCCTCCGCGCTTTCCTGAAAGTTCTGGATCTTTACGCCCAGTTTTCTGCAAAGATCGAACACGGGTATCACCTGGTCGCGCAGGTTCATCACACCATCGACGAAAGGCTTGGTGTTTGGGACCCGGGTGACCAGTTCGTAGGTAATGATCTCCTTGACCTTCATGATGTCTATTCCGTATATCTCCGGGCCTATCTGGAAAGTGAGCACGGTGATGGGGCCGCTTTCCGTTAAACCTTTCTGCCTGGCGATGCGGGACTGGGCCTGGCGTAGTTCACCGGCTACAGGCTGGGCCTGGGATGGAACGGCCTCGGGCTCGGTTTTCTCCTGGGAGGGGGATCGAGCTGCGCCATAGGGCATTTCCTGTTTTTGATCTTCCACCATTTCCGGCGCGAGAAACTCCAAATCCGTGTGGGATGTCTCTACCTCCTCTCCCCTGAGGTTCATCATCATGGCCTTCAGGCCGTCGAGGTATTTGAATATTTTCTCTACCTCGGCAGCAGTGGCGAACTTCCGGTCCCTGATCCCCTCCAAAAAAGCCTCGAATCCCTGACCGTAGGAGTAGATTTCCACCAGCCCCATGATCCCGGCGTTTCCCTTTATGCTGTGAACCCTCCTGAAAACATCGCCGATGATTTCTGTATCGTCGGGGGTTTTTTCCAGCCTGAGGGTATCCTCTTCGATATTATCCAGGTGCCCCTGAGTATCCATGAAGAATTCGTTCATAAGGCTGTCGTCGGCCATCACTTTTCTCCTGTCACGATTCCTGGCTTTTCAGCCCGGACGATTTTATGAGCCCTTCAACGTTTACAACCAGCCCCACGTTGCCGTCACCCAGGATGGCCCCGCCCAGTATCTCCGGAATGTTCCTGAACATTCCACCCAAATCCTTGAGCACCACCTGGGTCTCCTCTATGATTTCGTCCACCAGCAGGCAGCAGTGGCTCCCTTCCTTTTCGATCACCATCACCACACCGTCCCAGGGATTGAGGAACTTCGGGTCTGTCTCGAACTCCTCATAGAGCCTTATGAGAGGGTATAGCTGTTCCCGGATCCGCACAAGCTCGCCTTCACCCTTGATGGAAATCACCTGCTCCCGGATCGGATTGATTGATTCGCGCACCCATTCCATGGGGATGATGTAGGTTTCCTTTCCCACCGCCACCACCAGCCCGGATATGGTGATCAGGGTGCTGGAGAGAGGCAGGTAAATAACCAGCTCGGTTCCGAGGCCGGGGGTAGAGACGATGTCTATCTTCCCCTTGTTCTCGTTGATCATGGTCATCACCACGTCCATCCCAACGCCCCGTCCAGATATGTCCGTCACATTTTTGGCGGTGGAGAAGCCAGGGAGGAAAATCATGCGGTACGCTTCCTTGTCACTCATCACGGCGGCGTTTTCTGGTGACACCATCCCCTTTTCCACGGCCTTCGCCTTGATCTGCCCCACGTTCAGGCCTCGGCCATCGTCCGCGATGCGCAACACAAAATCCCCCCCACTCTCCAGGGCGGTCACCTTCACCATGCCCGTCTCCACTTTACCCAGGGCCAGCCTCTCGGAGGGAGACTCGATACCGTGATCCACCGCGTTGCGGATCAGGTGGTTTAAGGGGCTTTCCAGCTGCTCGAAGAGGCTTTTGTCCACCAGCAGCTTTTCCCCCACCACCTGGAGGTCCGCTTGTTTCTTCATTCCCACCGCAAGGTCGCGCACCATTCTGGGAAGCTTCTGGAATATCCCCTTGAGCGGTATTTTGCGGACTTCGGCCAGCTCTTTTTGCAGGTTGAAGATAAGCTCGGAAAAATCGAGGTTGGCGTTCTTGAATTCCATGATCGACTTGTCCAGTTCCAGGCCGGCCTCCAGCTTCTTCTGCAAATAGTTGAACACTTCGGCGTTTATGATAAGCTCCCCCACCACGTCCATGAATCCGTCGATCTTCTCCTCTTCGATCCTCATTGTCTTGCGCATCTGCGATTGCACCGTGGAGGCCTTCTCCCGTGAGGCCTGGGCGATTTCCTCAGCCATCTTCCTCTGGTTTTGGCCTATTTGCTCGACAGTATCCCGGTCAACCTTGCCATCCTCCACCAGGATATCGCCCAGCTTTTTCTGCCTGGACAGGGCGTTCACCACATCGTCACTGGACACCATTCCCTGGGATACAA
>Ga0224496_10002845_pt1 | contig 10172 bp, 7 predicted proteins | sample SF_Jul11_sed_USG_2_FD_168127 | JGI IMG/M metagenome (GOLD analysis project Ga0224496, IMG submission 168127) | Sediment microbial communities from San Francisco Bay, California, United States - SF_Jul11_sed_USGS_8_1 | ecosystem: Environmental > Aquatic > Marine > Sediment | place: USA... | reverse complement strand
GAAAATCCATATCCTTTTCGTGCAGAACAATTCTGCAACGATGGCTGAATGGACAAGTAATCGTTGAATATAAAGTCATCATAACAATTTAGTTTCTGATACTTCGATTATGAACTATATACCCCTAGCTCTAGCCAAGCAGAACCAAGAGAATTGCCTCTGAATTCTGAAGAGCTGAACTGGGGCTTTCGAACAGTTACTATAATATTTAATAATTACAATATGCTGTATATTTTCATGGTGTTTGGAGAAGTCAATTAATGTCTCTCCAATATTCGCGTTTTAACGCATAAGTAAGGCCTAACATGAAAAACAGGAAGAGCATCACATACATCCCTAATTCTCTCCGGTAATTAGCTATTGGCTCACTCAAATAAACCATATAATTTACCAAGTCTGCAACATATTGGTCATATTCGACGGTTGTAAGGGTTCCTGGAACTTCTAAATGCAATTTCTTTATTTCCTTTCCCCCACTAGTTTCGACCACAAGGGTTTGTTCCCCTTGTAGCTGCCACAATACATGCGGCATGGCCACTCTATCAAATACCAGGTTATTCCATCCACTGACTGTCGACTCGTCGCGATAAAAAGCCCGCAGATAGGTGTAAAGCCAGTCTGCACCGAGCGCACGCGCGGTGACTGACAAATCTGGCGGTACAACGCCAAACCATTCCTCGCCTTCTTTTTCTCGCATGGCTGACAGCATAAGATCGCCGGTTTTCTGGTCAGTCAATATCAGCTTGTCAAGGATCTCTGGCTCACTGTATCCAAGATCACGATGCCGATTGTAACGCATATAACTTGCGCCATGACAGGACAAGCAATTGTTAACAAAAGCTTCAGCCCCTCGTTGCAAGGATTCATTGTCTTTTGAATTTATTGGCGCTGAATCTAATGGCATACCAGGTTCCGCTGCGAATGCAGCAAGCGGTGCCAACAAAAATATAAATATAAGAATCTTAATTTTATTCATTTTTTACTCTTTCACTCTTGTGGGCTCAGGTTTTGTTTTATCTATCTTGCTGTACCAAGGCATAAGAATGAAAAATGCAAAATAAATAAACGTAAATATTTGTGCAAGCAATGTATACATTGGTGTTGGTGATTTCATACCAAGGAAACCAAGTACGATAAAGCTTACAACAAACATTGCTAAAGCAAATTTGAAAATTGGCCCTTTATAGCGGATAGATTTAACCGGGCTTCGATCCAGCCAAGGTAGAAATGCAAACATTACCACCGAAGCCCCCATTAAAATCACACCCCACAATTTTGCATCTACGCCAAGAAAATTGACCGTCACTGCACGTAACATCGAATAATAAGGCGTAAAATACCATACCGGTGCAATATGGTCTGGCGTTTGCAGTGTATTGGCAGGAATAAAGTTATTGTGTTCAAGGAAATAGCCGCCAAACTCTGGCGCAAAGAAAATGATGCCACAGAACACGATTAAGAACCCGACCACGCCAAATATATCCTTTACGGAATAGTACGGATGAAACGGAATCCCATCAACAGGAATATTCGTTTGGGGATCACGATTGGCTTTAATTTCTATTCCGTCAGGATTATTCGAACCAACTTCATGCAGCGCAATGATATGGACCACGACTAATACCAGCAGCAATATAGGTAATGTCACAACATGATAAGCAAAAAATCGATTGAGGGCCGCATCAGATAACATGAAGTCACCCATTATCCAATGTGACAGCCCATCACCGATAACTGGAATGGCCCCAAACATGCTGATGATCACTTGTGCACCCCAGTAAGACATTTGTCCCCATGGCAGAATGTAACCAGTAAATGCCAGGCTCATCAGTACAAAAAATATGCCCATACCAATCAACCACAACAACTCTCTTGGCTTTCGGTATGAGCCGTACATCATTCCACGGAACATATGTAGATACACCACCACAAAAAACATAGATGCGCCCGTCGAATGCATATATCGAATCAGCCAGCCGTAATCCACATCACGCATAATATATTCTACAGATGCGAATGCCAGGCTCGCGTCAGGCTTGTAATTCATGGTAAGAAAAATTCCAGTAATAAACTGGTTCACCAAAACCAAGAAGGCCAGCGAACCGAAGTAATACCAGAAATTAAAATTCTTAGGCGCGTAATACTCAGTAAGATGCGCCTTCCAGTTGGCTGTCAATGGAAAACGTTTGTCTATCCATGACATCATTGAGGTTTTTTCTTTGCTCATTTTATGCAGATTCCTTGCTTTCAGCCCCAATTAAAAGAAGACTGTCGCTCAAGTAAGCATGTGGCGGGACAATCAAATTAGTTGGTGCTGGTAAGTTTTTATAAACACGACCAGCTAAATCGAATTTGGAACCGTGACAAGGGCAGAAAAACCCACCTAGCCAGTCTTCACCAAGATCCGCAGGCGCGATATCTTTTCTAAATACGGGAGAACATCCCAAATGGGTACAAAGGCCCTCTACCACTAACGTTTCCGGTTTAATTGAACGCGTAGAATTTTTTGCATATTCCGGTTGCTGTTCCCTTTCTGAATCAGGATCAGCAAGCGCTTCTTCTTGTTCCAGTTGAGTAAGTGTTTCCAGCATTTCCTCGGTACGCTTCAGCACCCAGACTACTTTTCCGCGCCATTCCACCAGCAGAAGCTGTCCTGGTTCCAACTTGCTAATATCAACTTCAACTGGCGCACCCGCCGCTTTGGCTCTCTCGCTTGGCATCATGCTAAGCATAAACGGAGTTGCCACGCCAACCGTCGCAATCCCCCCTACCACTGTGGTAGCAGCGACCAGAAAACGTCGCCGACCACTCATCTTTTCTTCAATTTTAAAACTGCCAGTATCTGCCATATTTTACAATTCCGTTTAATTTTCTCTTAAACAAGACTGACAATTGCACTCTAAAATTCAGATATTTACAATTTCTCAGCATTGTCTTAATTTATATGCCAATCTAATCAAACGTCGGATTATAACATAACCCTGTGTATGCGTAGGGTAAAGCTGTTCACGAATAACTGTTGACATTGTACATTTTCATGGCGTCTGCCTTAAAAAAAAGACACGCCATAAAAAACCATAAAACTGAAACAGTACATTGAATTATTAACGAATCTTTCCATGACACTGTTTGTATTTCTTGCCCGATCCACATGGACAAGGCGAATTACGACCCACTTTTTCGCTCTGACGTACAAATGGCTGTGTTTTTTCAGCTTGCACATCTTCTTTTGCCGGCTTTTCATCTAACGCACTACCATATTCGGCATGCTGATATTGCACATTTACAGGGGCCCGTTGCGTTTCAGTGACGGCTTCCACCTGTTCTTCATTTTTTATCTGCACCATCATGAGTATCTTGGTAACTTCGGCCTTGATCTCTTCGAGCATTTTGGCAAATAGTTCAAAAGCTTCTCGCTTATATTCCTGCTTCGGATTTTTCTGCGCATACCCACGCAAATGAATCCCTTGACGCAGATGATCTAAAGCCGCCAAATGCTCACGCCAATGCGCATCCAGACTCTGCAACATGACTGCGCGCTCGTACTGATGCATGATTTCTGCACCCACTTGCTCAATTTTATCCTGGTAATGCTTATGCGCAATTTCAACGATACGCTCTCGCATGTTTTCTTCGTGCAATTCCGGCTCTTTTTCCAACCAGTCCTGTATTGGCAAATGCAATTGAAATTCAGTCGCAAGCGTTTTTTCCAGGCCCGGAACATCCCACTGTTCTTCAATACTTTGCGGCGGAATATGAAGATTAAAAAGGCCAATTAAAACGCTTTCACGCATCGCAGTGATTGTTTCAGAAATATCTTGCGCCGATTCAAGTAGTTCACTGCGCTGCTGGTAAATAACATTACGCTGATCATTAGCGACATCATCAAATTCCAGCAATTGCTTACGCAAGTCAAAATTTCGAGCTTCCACTTTGCGTTGCGCATTTTCAATCGCACGGGTAACCCAAGGATGCTCAATCGCTTCTCCCTCCGGCATTTTGAGGCGCGTCATTATGCTGGCGACACGATCAGAAGCAAAAATACGCAACAATGAGTCTTCAAGAGAAAGAAAAAAGCGGCTGGAACCTGGGTCCCCTTGCCGACCAGAACGACCACGCAACTGGTTGTCAACCCTTCGTGATTCGTGCCTTTCCGTTCCAACAATATGCAAACCCCCTTTTTCCAGCACTTTATCATGCAAAATTTGCCATTTCTTATGTACTTCTTCAATGCGCGCCTTTTTTTCGTCCTCGCTCAACTTCTCGTCTTGACGAATACCATTAATCTCAGGTTCCGGGTTACCACCGAGCACGATATCCGTACCCCGTCCCGCCATATTGGTCGCAATGGTAATCATTTTTGGCCGGCCGGCCTGAACAATAATATCTGCCTCACGTTCATGTTGTTTGGCATTGAGCACTTGATGAGGCAGTTTTTTCTTGGTCAACAGGCTTGACAGCAATTCATTATTTTCAATAGACGTGGTGCCAACCAAAACTGGCTGCTCACTCTCATAACAGTCCTTAACTTCCTCGGCAATCGCTAGATACTTTTCCTGCATAGTACGAAACACCAGATCCATACGATCATCCCGAATCATTGGATGATGCGTGGGAATAACAACCGTTTCCAGGCTATAAATTTGCTGAAATTCAGCTGCTTCAGTATCGGCTGTTCCTGTCATACCTGCCAGTTTCTGATACATGCGGAAATAATTCTGAAAAGTAATCGATGCAAGCGTCTGATTTTCTTTTTGAATTGCTACACCTTCCTTTGCTTCAACTGCCTGGTGCAAACCATCCGACCAACGCCTGCCGGACATAAGCCGTCCAGTAAACTCATCGACAATAACAACTTCGTTATTCTGAACCACATAATGCTGATCTTTAAGATACAGGTGATGCGCACGCAAGCCAGCGCCGAGGTGATGAATCAAATTAATATTGGCAGGATCATAAAGGGAAGCGCCTTTCGTTAGCATTCCAGCGTCTACCAGCAGTTTCTCAGCATGCTCAAAACCTGCCTCACTGATTAATACCTGGTGATTTTTTTCATCGACACTGAAATCGCCCGGGCTTTTCTCTGTTTCCTGACGACTAAGATTTGGCACAAGCGCATTAATACGTACATAGACATCGGTATCACCTTCCGCTTGGCCAGAAATTATCAATGGGGTGCGCGCTTCATCAATCAGAATTGAGTCAACTTCATCAACAATCCCAAAGTTAAGTTCTCGCTGCACGCGCTCACCTGGATGCCCCACCATATTGTCTCGCAGGTAATCAAAACCGTATTCATTATTGGTGCCATAAGTGATATCTGCAGCATAGGCCACCTGCTTATCACTATGCGCCATCTGTGAATAGACCACACCAACACTGACGCCAAGAAATTGATAAATCTTCCCCATCCAGTCAGCATCACGTTTGGCTAGATAATCGTTTACCGTAACCAGATGAACGCCCTTGCCTGTCAATGCATTCAGGTAAGAAGGTAAAGTTGCCATTAGTGTTTTACCTTCACCCGTGCGCATCTCAGCAATTTTGCCCTCATGCAATACCATTCCACCAATAAGCTGCACATCGAAATGGCGCATTTCCAGCACCCGTTTACTGACTTCACGCACAACCGCAAAAGCTTCTGGCAACAGTTTATCTAACGTTTCTCCGTTAGCGACCCGCTGCTTGAATTCATCAGTTTTGGCACGCAACTCAGTATCGGACAGTGCTTCAAATGCAGACTCCAATCCGTTAATAGTGCCCACAACCTGGGAATATTGCTTAATCATCCGGTCATTGCGGCTACCAAAGACTTTCTTGAGTAGATTATTGAACATAACGTCTTGAAGAAAATAATTTTAACAACTAGAAAAAAATAAAGGGCGAGGTTTACAACCTCACCCCACAAGTACTATTCATCTAAATCCTAACCTGGTTTCTTCAAAAATAGGGATGGATTCTTGGGTATACCTTTATGTCTGATTTCAAAATGCAGGTGCGGGCCAGTAGAACGACCAGTACTTCCCACTTCAGCTATTTTCTGCCCACTTGTGACAACTTCGCCAATTTCAACCAGACGTTTAGATGCATGTGCATAGCGACTAACAAGATCACTGCCATGGTCAATTTCGATCATGTTACCATAATTAGGATGGCGGTCGGAGTAGACTATGATACCACCTGCAGCAGCCTTGATTGACGTCCCTGTTTTAGCAGCAAAATCTACGCCTTCATGAAAGGCACGCCTACCTGAAAAAGGATCAATTCGGTAACCAAAGCCAGAAGAATACCAATCCATATCAACCGGCATCACAGACGGCAAAACTTTTTTTGCAAGTCTATCTTGACGCAGCAGTGTATCTAACACACTTAATTTATCCGTTCGATCATCAAGTGCGTGAGACAATTCGTGAAGCATTTGGTTAAACTCTTCAAATGAATGATTTGGTGCTGGCAAAGTAGAAGGTGCGCCGCCCTGTCCCGGCGGTTGATTGAACATAAACTCTTGTGGCTGAATACCGTTCGATTCTGCCAATCTTTCACCCAACGCATCTAATCGTAACAACTGTGCTTGCATTTGTCCCAATTTAGCTGCCATGATATTCAGGTTATCAGACAAATGTGATTGAACCTCAAGATGCCTCTCCTCCTGCGGATTGACCACCAATGCACGTAAGAAAGAATGTTCAATCTTATCCGCATAGCGAAATGACAAGTAATTCATCGCTAGCGCCGTCATTAAGGTAATTATAAGAAAAGCACTTGCAATTAATACCAGATGCACGGGTTTCAAAGTCAATTTTCTTGTTCGCGCTGACTGACTGGTTATTAAAATAATATTCATTTTCTTTGTTTAGAAATTTTAAAGCAACGATTCATTTCACTAATGTTTTAAACTTCAGTATAGTTAATAACACTACAACTCTATTCTATAACGACAACTACAATATATTCCCTATACGAGATAGATGTAAACGGCAATAATCTGCCTATCGATGGAGAATAAGTATTTTTAACTAACTATGGCCACACGTAAAATAAATGCATATTTCCGTATCCTTGGAAAGGAGACCGAACACCAGGATTTATTCTTAAAAATTGACAAACTCAACAAACTTCAACAATCACTGTTCGCAATTATCCCCCCTCATTTAGCGGAACACTGCGCAATAGGTCTGCCAAACAATGGGAAGTTAACCATATTTGCACAAAACGGATCCATCGCAACAAAACTGAAGCAAATTTCCCCATCGTTATTACAAAAAATGCAAAATCTCGGATGTGAGATTACTTCAATTCAAATTGCTACGCAAGCACATTACCAAACCAACAATATAGAGCGTTTCAATCAAAAAAGACGACATTTGGGGAAAAGTGGCGTAACTAGCCTAACTCAACTTGCCGCGACCTTGCCTGCATCAGCATTAAAAACTGCTATTGAATCACTGTTAAAAAAAAGATAGTCGCCCCTGAGAGAGTTCTGGCGGGCGTCTTTTCAGGAACGATCAATTGAGAATAACCATCCATAAATTGATTGTAATTTCAGAAAATGGATATATTCATCTCATATATAATTACATCGACGAAATATAAATTTTTAGTGCCTGCCAACTACTTTTTGGCCACAACAATATCTTAGGCCATCATTTTTCCCGATGAATGAAAAACCAACCCAGCTTCAGCAACTTTATTTCTCTTATCTGTTTATTTTATCTCGGATTTTCCTCCGGTTTTCAATTATCATCGGTAATAGCCCTTTCGGAAACGCTCATACGAGAATATGGCATTTCGGCCCCATCACGCAACCTAATGTAAAACCAACAACAAAAACCACTTCATGAATGTTTTTTACGAGGAATCAGGTGTTTTCAAGGTAGGCACTATACTTGCTGACAACACAACATCCCTGCAAATTGAAGCTTCGCACGGCAAACGCACCAAAATTAAGGCAGCAGCCGTACTATTGCGCTTTGAAACCCCATTTTTGTCCGAATTTATGAGTCAAGCACAAAAAATGACGGATGAATTGGATACAGATTTTCTTTGGGAATGTTGTGTAAGTAATGACGAATTTGCCAGCAACTCCTTGGCAGCAGAATATTTTGGCCACGCGCCCTCCCCGGTAGAAGCTGCCGCGGTTTTGATTATGCTACATCGCTCACCCATGTACTTTTATAAAAAAGGACGGGGACGCTACAAGGCTGCCCCCCCGGAGGCGCTCAAAGCAGCATTGGCCAGCCAAGAAAAGAAGCAGCGACAAGCAGAACTGCAAGCGCGCTATGTCACACTCTTACGCACTTTTGTCTTGCCAGAAGAATTCAAACCACAATTATCCAGCCTGCTCCATCAGCCTGATAAGAATACGATTGAATGGAAAGCGCTAGATGCAGCAAGCATCGCTAACAATGTAAGTATTCCTAAATTACTGGAAAAATGCGGCGCAATACCATCCTCGCATGATTATCATGTCAATCAATTTTTGCTGGAATACTTCCCTGAAGGCACAGGTTTTGGTTCGCTTGATTCGAAAATCGAGCTGAACGATCCGCTGGACTTACCGGTAGCAAATATCGCCGCATTCAGTATCGATGATGCAACAACAACAGAAATTGACGATGCTTTTTCAGTAACACCGCTCAAACTGGGCAGTTTTAGAGTTGGCATCCATATTGCTGCGCCCGCGCTTGGAATCACCCCACAATCAGCACTAGATCAAGCGGTAGCAAAGCGTTTATCGACCGTTTACATACCAGGAAAAAAAATTACCATGCTGCCGGAAGCAGCCGTCAATCACTATACGCTTGGAGAAGAACGGCTATGCCCCGTGCTCTCGTTATATCTTGATGTGGCCGATGATTTTACCGTTACAGCCACCAAGAACTGTATCGAAAAAATAAATGTGGTCAGCAACTTGCGACATGAAACACTGGAACAAGATTTTAATGAAACAACTTTAAGGAAAAATAATTTTAACCACCCTTTTAGTGAAGAATTGAAATTATTATGGGGCTTTTCTTGCAAGTTGGAAGAACTTCGTGGCAAAACGAATGATATCAACAACGAAAAAATTGATTACAGTTTCGAAATCAACAATGATCGTGTAACAATTTTTGAGCGCCGACGTGGATCACCGATAGACAAGGTGGTATCGGAACTTATGATTTACGTGAACACGGAATGGGGCAGACAACTAGCCGATGCGAGCATTGCAGGCATCTATCGAAGCCAGGGAAATGGAAAAGTAAAAATGAGCACCTCTCCTGCGCCACATCAGGGCTTGGGTGTTGCACAATATGCCTGGAGCAGCTCACCTATGCGCCGATATGTCGATTTAATTAACCAACGGCAATTGATTGCTTTGCTGCGCAACGAAACACCTCCCTATAGCAAACAAAGCGATGACCTTTTAATTGCAGTGCGTAATTTTGAAATGATCTACAGTGTTTATGGCGAATTTCAGCGTGCCATGGAGCGTTACTGGTGTTTACGGTGGTTACTTCAGGAAAATATTCATACAATAAGTGCGCAAGTAATCAAGGAAAACCTGGTGTTATTAGATCGCTTGCCATTAATCGTCCGCGTTCCATCATTACCTCAAGCGTTACCGGGAACTTACGTTGAACTTGAAATATCTGAGATTGATTTGCTGGAACGTAGCTTAAACGCAAAATTTCTACATAGACAGGAAGCCTAGAATGGTCGGGATGACAAGCGATTGGTTGTTGCCTACAATGTAGGTAATAAAAGGATCGTAATTATTCAGGTCGCTTCAGTTTGGCTTCGCAACAAAGAAAAGATGCACAGTTTACACGGACAAATGAGCATGCTTAACGCAGTTACAGGCCAAGCAACAACACATTGAACTGAACTGTTACCAAAATCTAGATTTAATTTTGAAGGCTTTTATCCTTTGGCTGCCACGCTAAACACACAAAGACCCGAGCTTCCCGTATCGCGCAATTATGTGCTGAAACAATCACGGCGGTTGCATATAGCCATGTTTGCTTCACTAGTACTCCATGCAACCATACTACTCGGCGTGACTTTTCAAATGCCAACAGTTAACACCGATAGAATAGCAACATCTATAGAAGTCGTACTGGTTAATAACAAAACCCAAGCACAACCAACCGAGACCGAAACGCTTGCCCAGGCAAATTTGGATGGTGGGG
>Ga0224496_10002844_pt1 | contig 10174 bp, 6 predicted proteins | sample SF_Jul11_sed_USG_2_FD_168127 | JGI IMG/M metagenome (GOLD analysis project Ga0224496, IMG submission 168127) | Sediment microbial communities from San Francisco Bay, California, United States - SF_Jul11_sed_USGS_8_1 | ecosystem: Environmental > Aquatic > Marine > Sediment | place: USA... | reverse complement strand
TTTGCTGTGAGGGTTGCGGGTTAACGCCCGCACCGCAAATTGTTGCCGGGCGAGGAGTTCCTCAACCACGCCGCCGCCTTGCGTGCCCGTGGCTCCCATCACGGCGATCAGGTGTTTAGACATTGGTGGCTCTCCTTATTGTAAGCATGAGATTACGGAATAGGTGGGATTCTGCCATTTTCTGACTATCCTCGCATATGCGAGGTTATTTGAGGCTTTGGTAAATGTGGGAAATAGAGATCTCTACATTGACCGGGATAAACAGGAAACCAGAAATCGTAATGTTGTCATTCCCGACGTTTGTGATGGGGAATCTATCTCCTCATATTGAATCCAAAGAATTGAATCTCAACAGGATTGCCGGGTTTCGGCCCGGCAGCCGAGCTTGGTGTTAAGTGCGTCCCGTAGAGCGCGTCCTTTGTTGATTTGGCAAAAGGACCCCCAAACCATTGACGCCCCCATTCGGCCTCATTCAGTGGGACGGACGCCAGCTTGTGGAAGGCGGACCAACTCGCTACGCTGTGACATGCCCGGCTGAGGAGGAAAGGCGAAAGATGATTCCAAATCGCAGCAGACTCAAAGTGCGAACCCCTTTACCGCGAGGGACGGTGTTGTTGGCAACTTGCCGAGCGATGCGCCCGATGAGCCGCGTATGTTTTGCGACGGCATTGCTTGTGATGATGGCCGTCTTGGGTTCTTCGGTTCACGCCACAGACGGAGGTCAGACAAGGTTTCAGCGCATTCCGACACAGTTCATCGCAGCAGTGGGTCCTCCAGGAGCAACCTCCGGGAACGGCGCGCAGTCGTGGGGTCTCTGGCCTCTGGATCCTGGCCCTCGGGGAGTGAGGTTGAGCCGCTTTGAGCAGTTGGCGGCGGCGGGTGGCGTCGCCCCGGCTCGCTGGCAATTCGACCGCACAGACTGGTGGCTGGAAGAACACGGCCTCATCATGGAGCAGCCGAACTTTCCGATCCCTCCCGGCAAATACCTGGTCACGGGTGACCGCGAGGTCACGACCGTGTTGACCATTCATCCCGCTGACAAGGATGGAAATAGGCGTTGGGAGCTCGATCACCAGGCGACGCTCTATGACGTGACGCACCTGGCGTGCCGCTCCGCGCGTTATACCCCGACGACCGGTGATGGTTCGTGTTCTCCGGCAAACGTGCAGAAAAGGGCGTTTCCGGTTACTCCAGGGGGGGCGATGCCTCCAGTCGAGGGCTGCAAGAAGCAAGACTATGCGGTTCTCTTTGTAATCGCTGTGGCTGGGGAAGACGAAGGCCGGTGAGGCCGGCAAGGTAAGTAAAATTGGGCTCCGTCTAAGTGTGGAGTCATCAACCTCATCCCTGAATATCAGTGGATGATCTCCAGGCGAATGGTCTGCCCAGGGTCCAATTTTCTTTAAGTTGACAGTACCCCTGGGAACTCCATTGAGGAATCCTCAATGAAAGGAATGGTCGCTATGATTTTTCTGACGGAACAGGCTGTGATGAAGCTCAAGGTGTTAATTCTCGAACACCCGGAAGACCCCATTGTCCGATTGGTGGTGCGGGACCTCGACGAGGGCCGATTGTCGTACAACATAACCCTTGAAGATAAGGTTCAGCCCGATGACGAGGTGCAGGAGGTGAAAGGATTGACCGTGGCGGTTGAAGGGCAGAATGCTCCGCGCATGCAGGGAATTACCCTGGATTACCAGGAGCCTGACCGGTTTACATTTATTCATCCTGAACAAGAAGGGGACCCTAAATTTGATGTGTTCAATTGGAATTGACCGAGCCTCATGCTGAATCGACGAAGCCGCGCTTGCCCTCTCGGTATATCCTCTTCTACTCATGAGGAAAAGGTCCCCCCCCTTGCACGCGTTCCTCATTCACCTATTCTCTAGCCCCTCATGGTACTCCTGTCTGACCACAAAGAATTGTGGCCCTGTGCATGACGTGTGTTGAGTCTTTCCTGCCAACTGGTCAGCGCTGGAGCCTGTACACGGTACTGGTCCTGATCACCTTCACCCCGGTATCGACAAGGGCTTTCCCCGTGCAATGAACCACCTCGTATTTCCCTCCGGGCATTTCTTGGCAACCCCGGCGGCGCGAAAATTTGCGGAGCCTGTCCAGAGTCTTGGCGAAGGGCTCAAGCACTGCTCGCCTTTTATCCGGTGTTGGCTGGACGACTTGGCTATGCCACAAGGCCCAGCTCTTTTGTTCCACGCCCCAGCGGGGAGCGTGGAGGTACAGGGAAGCGTCCCCTTTCCCATACATTGATTTAGCAGTGGCGGCGGAGTGAGAGTTTGGATCGCAAGACGCGACCACGTTTACAGGAGAATGGGTGGTAATGGGATCGTCTACGGATTATTTTTTATTGCTTTTATAGACATTTTCCGGCTACTTTGAACCTTCTGCAAGGAGGCTTCGACGCACGAGACTAAGGACGGTTAGCTATTTCTTACTCTTAACTTAGGAGGGCGCGATGAAATCATCCAAAGTATTCAAGGTTGGGGGCCTCGCCGTAGGAGGCGTCCTGGTTGCGGGCATGCTGGGTGCCGGGATGAATGGCACTCCAGTCAGTTGGGCGAAACGAACGGTGTTGGAGTCGTTGGGCAAAGGGACGCCTGCGGTCCAAACGGCATTCTATGAGGGCCAATCAGAAGGTGGCACGTTGCTGCACTTTGTGAAGCGTCCGGCGGCCACAGAACCCTCCCCCGAAGACATCGAAGCTAAAAAACATCCGTCACCTCCAGGGAAGCCTGAAGATGTGGGCCGACCTTCGACGAAGGAGGAGATGATTGACCACTGCATGCAAGATCCGAACTGTCGTCAAAAGCTGCAAGAAGCTAAAAAGGGGAAGCGTCCAGCAAAAGGTCGGCCCGCCGCGACCGGGCCCAGCCCAGAGGATATTGAGGACAAAAAAATGGGCAAGCCCGCGATGGGAAACCCACAGGGGCCACGAAGCGAACTAGTGCCACTGTCAGCTTCTTCGCTCCTTGCCTGGTTAAATCCCCTCAATCCTAGCGTGGCGGAGGCAGCAGGTTTTAACGCATTCGCGGACTTCTCCCGACCGAAAGGTCAATATGGAGCCCTGCGGATTGGTACGTTTGGGGGATATCAAACCGGCACGTATTGGCCGTATATCGGTCCATATTATCCTGCCCACACCGCCACCTACGCAAATAGCGAAAACAAATCCTTCGTGCAAATGGTCGTCAGTCTTCCGACAGCTGGATTTTATCTGGTGGAACATAAAGGCGGGAGGGGCAGTACTAAGCTGAGGCATCTAAACGCTGGTCCGATTATCAATGCCTGGGACTATACCCAAACTCCTTGCGACCCCTGCTATTACGTTGACATAGACTGGTATGATGCAGGCTATCATTATTGGTATTTCTGGAGTGTGCAAAACACTATGAAGATCATGGGTGGCACGGTCAGATCTTATCCCTGAGGTTTGAGTCTGAAAGCGGGGCACCGGAGGAGGTTTCCGGAAGACGTTTAATCGCCAAACGCTCATACCCTGGCTGCAGTCGGAAGCAACCCATTTCCCTTTCATAACGAGCCTCACATCTTCGGATGTGGGGCTTTGCTGTTGGTTTTGCTGTTTGCGGCGTTGTGTCATTTCTTTGCTTTGGACACTTTTGTGCCAACCCTACCCTTTTTTAAGAAGACGATGATTTGACCAGTCGTCTGAAATGAGCCTATCTTTCTCAAACTTTGATGTTAAAGAGCAGAAACGTCCAAGGAGATTTTGCCAAAGTGTATTTTCAGGATATTCCATGAAACCCTTTCCTGTTCTTCTACCGTGGCTGTGTTTACTGGTCGGGGTCTTCTTTGCCTCTCTTAGCCCCGCTGGAGCGTCCCAAGAAAAGCCGCAGTTGCCGCTGGCGATGGAGGTGTTTTTGAAGAAGCCTCAGGCGCGGGTGTATGAACTTGAAATTCATTTGACCAATATCAGTGAGGAGATGGTGTGGGTGAACGTTCGGGATTTGCCGTGGAATCCGCCAAATGATTCCAAGTGGTTTTCATTATTTAAAATGGATGAACAAGAGAGCTTGGTGAAGCAGCTTGTTCAGGATTGGAATTTTGGGTCGCGCATGATCCAAATTCTTCCAGGTGAATCGATCCAAGATACGATGGTGTTGAATCCTCGAATGCCGTCGTTGTTGGATGACGTGGCCCAATTCGGGGTGAAATTACGGTGGGACTGTCCACCCACGTCCTTGAAATTTATCTGTCATCAGGGGGCCCCGCAACAAGTGGTGATTCCGAAAGGTGATGATGGAAATGTGACCGTGTATTCAGCGGATGCCCCGGTGTGCGTGAAGTTGGGACAGACGATTGGGCTTATTAAAATTCCTGAAAGCCATGAGGTCTTGTTTCTTCTGACGCCTGAATCAACGATGGTTGATGTTCCGCACATGCAAGCCCTTCTGTATGCCGTGAATGACTATGTGCAGCAATGCCAACCGTCGTGGACGAATAGTTGGGCGGTAAGTTTTTTTACGGAAGAACAATATGCGGGATTTCTGAGTGATGAGGGGAACCGGGAGTATTTCAAACAAGGTATCTGGCAACAGGTGAATATCGGGCAATACTCCAGCCAAATCCGCACGCTGTTCCGTTTTCCCTGGATTAAGAAGAGAGCCGATGATGTGTATATTTCCGTGTATCGGTGAAACTTTTATGATTTGTACTGGCTGTCTGTGATTCTACCTCCCCCTTTCCCCTTCTTAGAAAGGAGGGGATTTTTTTAGAGGAATGCCCAGTCAATCGGAAGATGGATTTCCGACAGAGACTTGCTACAATCTTGTCATTGCTTCCCTTGACCGGAGGTTCTAGCCTATGCCGCTGCAAGCGTTTCATCCGGTGATTCAGGAATGGTTCTCGACGACGTTGGGGGAGCCGACGGATGTGCAGCAGGCCAGTTGGCCGGCGATTCAATCGGGGAAACATGCCCTGATTTCGGCCCCGACCGGCTCTGGGAAAACTCTTGCCGCCTTTCTCACCTGTATTGACCGATTGTTGAACCAGGCGATTTATGGGGAACTGGTCGAAGGCATCCAAGTCGTCTACGTGTCTCCCCTCCGTGCGCTGAGTCACGATATCCACAAAAATTTGCAACAGCCGTTAGACGAGATTAGTCAATTGGCGCTGTCTGCCGGTTTGTTGAGTCCCAATATTCGGGTAGAGGTCCGAACCGGAGATACGCCTCCCGCGCAACGGCAACGCATGCTGACGCATCCGCCGCATATTCTCGTGACGACTCCAGAAACCTTGTTCCTCATGGTGACGGCCAGGCGGAGTCGAGAACTCTTGACGGGTGTGCATACGGTGATTGTCGATGAGATTCATGCGTTGGCGCCCAATAAACGGGGTTCCCATTTGGCGTTATCGATAGAACGGTTGGATGCGGTGACGAACAAGCGATTAGTTCGCATTGGTTTGTCGGCAACGCAGCGGCCATTGGAACAGGTCGCACAGTTCCTGGTGGGAGACTCTTCTCACCGGCAAAAGAGTCAGCAAGCGTCCCTTTTTGAATCATCGGATTGCCATATTGTGGATATCGGACATCGGCGAACGTTGGATCTACAAGTCGAGGTGCCCAACGATGAATTAGGTGCCATTGCCACCAATGCGATTTGGTCTGAAGTCTATGACCGCATTGCCGCGATTGCCGAGCAGCACCGTTCCACGTTGGTCTTTGTGAATACGCGTCGTTTAGCCGAACGGATTGCCCATCATGTGAGCGAGCGGGTGGGCGAAGATCAAGTGGCCTCCCATCATGGCAGTTTGTCTCGTCAGTTACGACTTGCTGCGGAAGAACGTTTAAAGACGGGGCAAATTAAGGTCATGGTGGCGACGGCCTCGTTGGAGTTGGGTATCGATATTGGATGTATTGATGTCGTGTGTCAGATTGGCTCGCCTCGGGCCATTGCCACCTGTCTTCAGCGAGTGGGGCGGGCGGGCCATTGGGTGGGAGCGGTGGCGAAAGGCGGGGTGTTTTGTACGACGCGAGATGAGTTGGTGGAATGTGCGGCGGTGGTGCGAGCCATTCGACAGGGGCAATTAGAATCCATTGAAATCCCGTCAGCCCCGCTGGATATTTTGATTCAACATGTCATCGCGGAAGTGGCGGCGCAGGAATGGGATGTGCGGGCCCTGTTTGATGTGTGTCGGTCGGCCTATCCGTATCGAGAGATGACGTGGGAAGAGTTTGAATCTTTAATCGAACTGATTGCGGAAGGGTTCGTGCCTGGTCGCCGGCGGTTGTATGCGTATCTGAGCTATGACCGGCGTGAAGGACGGTTGCGGCCACGGCGGGGCGGGCGCTTGGCGGCGCTAACCTCTGGTGGCGCTATTCCTGAAACCGCCACGTATTCGGTCGTCGCGGAACCTGACGGCACCGTCGTCGGTACGGTCGACGAAGATTTTGCGATTGAAAGTTTAGCTGGCGACATCATGTTGCTGGGGACGACATCCTGGCGAATCCGGGCGATTGAAACCGGAAAAGTGCGCGTGGAAGATGCGCATGGGCAACCTCCCAATATTCCATTTTGGCGCGGCGAAGCTCCCTCACGGTCCCGAGAGCTATCGAAGGCTGTGGCGGACGTGCGGGAAGGCATACAGCAATTATTAGACAATGGTGCAACGCCTGGAGATGTCTCAGCCCGCAAGTGGTGTTTGGAAGAATGTGGCGTGGACGCAGCAGGGGCCGATCAACTCTTGGCGTATGTGGCGGGTGGTGTGCAGATTTTGGGTGGCGTGCCCACACAGACCTGTATTATTGCCGAACGTTTTTTTGATGAAGCCGGAGGGATGCAACTGGTCGTGCATGCGCCGTTCGGCGGCCGACTGAATCGGGCCTGGGGCCTGGCCCTACGGAAGCGGTTTTGTCTGAATTTTGATTTTGAATTACAGGCGGCGGCCACGGATGATGGGCTCGTGCTTTCCCTTGGCGAACAACATAGTTTCCCGCTTGAGACGATCTTTCAATTTCTGCAACCCAAGACCGTGCGCGATGTGTTAATTCAGGCGACCTTGGCAACTCCGCTGTTTGTGACACGCTGGCGATGGAATGTGAGTCGTTCTCTGGCGCTGTTGCGATTCCAGAATGGCAAGCGGGTGCCGGTGCATCTGCAACGGATGCGGGCTGAGGATTTGCTTGCCGCTGCGTTTCCGATGGTGGCGGCCTGTGGCGATAACCATGTCGGCGATATTCCTGTGCCGGAGCATCCGCTGGTGCAGGAAACGCTGCGAGATTGTTTAACAGAAGCGATGGATGTGGAAGGCCTGGGCTATGTCCTGGAACAGATCGATTCTCAAGGCATCCAAGTCCGAGCTGTGGAATCTCCGGTGCCGTCTCCTTTCGCCCATGAAATTCTGAATGCCAATCCCTATGCGTTTTTGGATGACGCACCCTTGGAGGAACGTCGTGCGCGTGCGGTCAATCTTCGACGTACCTTCCCAACTTCATTTGATGGGAACATGGGAACCCTGGATGTCTCGGCGATTGAGACGGTTCTGGAGGAAGCCTGGCCGACTGTGCGTGATGCAGACGAGGTCTTTGATGTTCTGCAAGTGATGGGGTGGATGCCAGAAAAAGATGGGAAGTTCTGGCGAGAAGAGTTGGATGCCCTCGTGGCAAAAGGCCGGGCCCTGTTTCTTCGTGTCACCCCTGAAGAATATCCAAAAACTAACTTTATCGAGGGATGGACCACTCAAGAACATTTCTCCCGAATCCAGGTTCTGTTTACTCAGATAGAAATTCTGGCCGGGATGCAAGATGCGTGTGCTAGTGATGAAGAGAAAGCACCTTCATCTGAAACGGCATCTCTATTTGTGGTTCAAGGATGGATGCCCCATATCGGTCCTGTGACTTCCCAAGAATTAGCGAACCGTTTAGGGGTAGCCTCTTTACCCATTCATCACGCCTTATTGCAGTTGGAAAGCCAAGGACAAGTCTTGCGTGGCCAATTCCGTCCTGCTTTTTCTCACAATCCCTCTTCCTTTTCTTCTCCCTCTCCCTCTCAGGGAGAGGGTAGGGGTGAGGGTCAAGGCGATCAACGACAAGACGAAGAATGGTGCGATCGCAGTCTCCTTACCCGCATTCATCGCCGAACGGTGACCGCCTTGCGTCGAGAGATTGAACCGGTTGCTGCTTCGGATTTCATGCGCTTCCTCTTTCGGTGGCAACATTGTGCCCCAGGGTCGCAACTGCATGGCGAAGCCGGACTTCGTGAAATCGTTTCCCAGTTATCTGGCTATGAAACCCCAGCGTCTGCTTGGGAGTCGTCTCTCCTCAAAGCCCGTATGGCCAATTACAAACCGGAATGGCTGGACCATCTCTGTTTGCGAGGTGAAGTGGCATGGGGCCGGCTCACCCCTCCAGACATGAAACCCAACCTAAGGCCTGTTGTGAGTGGCGAGGCGTTCCGTCGCATTTCACCAACGAGCATGGCCCCCATCAGTTTTGTGCGACGAGTCGATGTTCCCTGGATGTTGGCGATGGCCAGACCTGGGAAATCTTCCGGACCGCTTGGTATTCGCTTGAGCGTCAGTGGAGTCGCACAAGCTATTTATGAATGTTTGGATAGCCGAGGCGCATGTTTTTTTGCCGATCTCACCAACCGCACCGGACATTTGGCTGCCGAAGTCGAACAAGCTTTATGGGAACTCGTCGCAGGAGGGCTCGTCACCGCTGATGGGTTTGATCCTCTGCGGGCAATGATCGATCCTCGTCGTCGTCGCGCGGAAGGAAAAGATCGTGCGCGGCGCCCCCAACATAGTGTGGGACGGTGGGCCTTGTTGGAATTATCTCCGCCTGAGAAAGAAGGAGAATCGATTTCTTCCCTGCATCCGCATGAGCAATGGGCCAAGCAACTGGCAAGGCGGTACGGTGTCGTCTTCCGTGATGTCCTCAAACGTGAGTCTCTCCCGATGACGTGGCGCGAGTTGCTTCTGCAATTTCGCAAGATGGAATGGCGGGGCGAGATGCGAGGGGGCCGTTTTGTGGAAGGGTTTACCGGCGAACAATTCGCGTTACCTGAAGCCGTGGAAGCCCTAAGAGCGGTTCGTCGCGACCACACGCTGGGAGCCCAAGCTCTTCGGCTCTCCCCGGCCGACCCTCTGAATCTGATCGGCATTATTCTTCCCGGTGACCGCATCTCCTCGCATACGTCAAAATCCATTCTCTTTCGAGATGGCGTGCAAGCCTGTGATGAACGTCCCGTCATGAGCTTAGCCTAAATTGAAGAGTCTCCAATCCCGATCTTTTCGGCAAGCTGGGCACGCCGTTGGTTGGATCTTCGTCCTGGTCGGTCTGCTGACCTTTCTGTTTATTCCGGTTCCTACGCATACGGCTTTGTGGCGGGCGATCAATAATTTCGCACATCTGCCATTGTTTGGAATTGTCGGCCTTGTGCTCTTGCACCTGTTGCGGATGATGGTTGCGGCTACATTGTGGTCGCCGATCCGACAGTATTTGGTTGCCATGTTGGGCGTATTAGGGCTAGCCCTGCTAACCGAAGCGTTACAATCGTTGAGCGCCACGCGTCATCCCGAATGGTCTGATGTGCTGCACGATCTTGGAGGAGCCTTGTGCGGGCTGGGAGTATTTTTAACGTACGATCCATGGCTGACTGGGTCTTTGGCCCGATGGAGACAATTTCCTCGAAATGCGATCGTCCGTGGGTGGGTGTTCGTGGTGGTGGGCATCGCCCTTGTTCCCACGATGGGATGGGCCTATGCCTATTGGGATCGTGCTCAGCGGTTTCCGTCAATCTTGCAATTTTCGTCCTCATGGGAACTGAAGTTTGTGAAGGCCTCAAACAGTGCGATCCAGGTCGTGGAGCCACCACAAGTATGGAGAAAATCAGCTGAAGATCAAGTAGGTAAAGTCGAGTTTTATCCGCAGAAGTATCCCGGCATCCGCATCGAGGAGCCCTATCCCGACTGGCGAGGATTGACCTCATTCCAATTGGACGTCTTTTCGGAGTTACAGAACCCACAATCAGTGGTCATTCGAATTGATGATGCCCATCACAATAATGACTATACGGATCGGTTCAACCAAGCCTTCACTATTGTGCCTGGCCTCAACCATATTGAAATTCCATTAGAGAGAATTCGCCAAGCACCGTTGGTCCGGGAAATGGATCTGAGTGCCCTCAAGTCTATTATCATC
>Ga0224496_10002843_pt1 | contig 10175 bp, 13 predicted proteins | sample SF_Jul11_sed_USG_2_FD_168127 | JGI IMG/M metagenome (GOLD analysis project Ga0224496, IMG submission 168127) | Sediment microbial communities from San Francisco Bay, California, United States - SF_Jul11_sed_USGS_8_1 | ecosystem: Environmental > Aquatic > Marine > Sediment | place: USA... | reverse complement strand
AATGTGGGATGTATATCCCCAATTCATTGGCACCATCCATAACTGTACCCCCTTTAGGCACAGAAACTTGCTTACCGTCGATTTCAATATTGATCATCGGCTAAAAATTCTTGGATTAATTACAAAAAAACACAATTATGCATATAAAACTAGACCACACATTTCTTGTGCTCAATATGGTAAATAAACTCATCACGAAAATGCTGAACCATCGCGCGCACCGGCATCGCAGCAGCATCACCGAGCGCACAAATTGTACGTCCCTGGATATTGTCGGCAATATTATCAAGCAATTCGATATCCTCCATCTTACCTTTACCATGCTCAATACGATTGACAATACGATATAACCAGCCGGTCCCTTCACGGCAGGGCGTACACTGTCCACAGGATTCTTCAAAATAAAAATAGGATAGACGCTCCAACGCTCTCACCATGCAAGTCGTTTCATCCATGATGATCACCGCACCAGAGCCCAGCATGGAACCGGCCTTGGCAATGGAATCATAATCCAAATTTGTTTCCATCATAATGTCACCAGGTAACACCGGAACAGATGATCCACCTGGAATGCATCCTTTCAATTTTCTACCATTTCGCATACCACCCGCCATTTCAAGCAACGTAGCAAAAGGTGTCCCCATCGGTATCTCATAATTACCCGGTTTATTGACATGGCCTGAAACTGAAAAAAGCTTGTTGCCACCATTATTGGGCTTGCCAAGTTGAAGGTACTTCTCACCGCCATTACGTATAATCCATGGTACTGACGCAAAAGTCTCAGTATTATTAATTGTGGTTGGTTTGCCGTAAAGACCATAATTCGCCGGAAATGGCGGTTTAAAGCGCGGCTGACCTTTTTTTCCTTCTATAGATTCTAGTAACGCTGTTTCTTCACCGCAGATATATGCGCCGTAGCCATGATGGTTATGTAATTGAAAGCAGAAACTGGAACCCAGAATATTTTCACCCAAGTAGCCCGCTGCACGCGCCTCCTCTACGGCCTCCTCCATACGTTCGTAGACTTCCCAGATTTCACCATGAATATAATTGTAGCCTGTCCTGACACCCATCGCATAAGCGGCAATCATCATTCCTTCAATGACAATATGGGGGTTGAGTCGCATGATATCGCGGTCTTTAAAAGTACCCGGTTCACCTTCGTCTGAATTGCAAACCAAATATTTCTCGCCTTCATATTGCTTGGGCATAAAACTCCACTTCAACCCAGTCGGAAACCCAGCACCACCGCGTCCACGTAATGCCGATGTTTTGACTTCCTCTATAATCGCTTCCGGTGAAATTTTATTTGCCAGAATCTTTCTTATCGCAGCGTAGCCTTCACGCTGCTCGTAACTTTTAAGTCGCCAATTTTCAGGATCAGAGGAATCGACGCCATTCAGAATGGTTAAGGGAAACTGCGTCATTTACTCAGCTCCTCCAATAATCGATCAATTGTGTCATTCGACATGAAGCTGCACATACGCTTATTGTTAACTATTAACACCGGCGCATCACCACAGGAACCCATGCATTCCCCTTCCTTCAAGGTAAACTTTCCGTCATCCGTTGTTTGATTAAAACCGATTTCTAGTTTTTGTTTTAAATAAGCCGCAACATCATTGCCACCGGACAAAGCGCACGGCAGGTTGGTGCAAACTGTGATTTTATATTTACCTAACGGCTCAAGATCATACATATTATAAAATGTCGCCACTTCATAAACTGCAACCGGCGGCATTTCCAAATACTTCGCGACAAAATCCATCGTCTCATTGGATAACCAACCTTTTTCATCTTGTGCAATTGCAAGCGCAGACATTACGGCTGATTGCTTCTGATCGAACGGGTATTTAGCAACTTCCCGGTCAATTTTTTTTAGGGATTCCGGACTTAACATCACATTAATTAATCTATCTATCTATCTCACCAAAAACAATATCTTGCGTTCCAATAACCGCAACCAGATCGGCTATCATATGACCACGTGTCATTTCATCCAGGCCAGCCAAATGGGCAAATCCAGGCGCACGAATTTTTAACCGGTAAGGCTTATTAGCGCCATCTGATACTAAATAGATGCCGAACTCACCCTTGGGATGTTCAATGGCTACATAGGCTTCGCCCGGCGGCACATGAAAACCTTCAGTAAACAGCTTGAAGTGGTGGATCATTTCTTCCATGTTCTGTTTCATATCAACCCGTGAAGGCGGCGCAATCTTGTGATTGTCGGCAATGACCGGCCCAGGGTTGTCACGTAACCAAGCGACACATTGCTTAATAATACGATTGGATTGACGAAACTCTTCCATTCGAATCAGGTAACGATCATAGCAATCGCCATTTACGCCCACAGGAATATCGAAGTCTAGCTGATCGTATACCTCATAAGGCTGTTTCTTGCGCAAATCCCATTCTACACCAGAACCGCGCAGCATTGGTCCAGTAAAACCAAGCGCTTTAGCACGTTCCGGAGACACAACACCAATATCCACCAAACGCTGCTTCCAGATACGATTATCCGTCAGTAATGTTTCATATTCATCCACATATACTGGAAAACGATTCGTGAAATCCTCAATAAAATCTAGCAAAGATCCTTCCCGGTTCTGGTTCCGAATTTGTGTTTGCTTATCATTATGAATTTTGGAAGCTTGATACTGTGGCATGGTATCCGGCAGATCCCGATAAACACCGCCAGGCCGATAGTAAGCGGCATGCAATCTTGCGCCAGACACCGCCTCATAGCAGTCCATCAAGTCCTCTCGCTCACGAAAAGCATAAAGAAAGACAGTCATTGCACCCACATCAAGCGCATGCGCACCTAACCATAGCAAATGATTAAGAATACGTGTAATTTCATCAAACATGACACGTATGTATTGGGCGCGCAGGGGCACTTCGAGTTGCAGCAGTTTCTCGATAGCCATGACATACGCATGTTCATTAGCCATCATGGATACATAGTCCAAACGATCCATATAAGGAACTGACTGGATATAGGTTTTAGTTTCAGCTAGCTTTTCTGTTGCGCGATGCAGCAACCCAATATGCGGATCGGCACGACGAATAACCTCTCCATCCAGCTCCAATACCAAGCGTAACACCCCATGCGCAGCGGGGTGCTGAGGGCCAAAGTTCATCGTGTAATTTTTTATCTCGGCCATATCATTTCACAGCGTCTTGTCGAAAGAATCGACGACATAATTATCATTTTTTTGTAACAACCTCATTCCGTATCTCCGTAATGCTCCTCTCGAATGACGCGAGGTACAATTTCACGCGGCTCGATACTGACGGGTTGATATATCACTCGCTTCTGATCTACGTCATAGCGCATTTCCAGATTTCCTGAAATTGGAAAATCTTTTCGAAATGGATTACCAATAAAGCCATAATCCGTGAGAATACGGCGCAAGTCTGGATGACCGGAAAAGACAATACCAAACAGATCAAAAGCCTCGCGTTCAAACCAATTCACCGACGGCCAAATATCAATAACCGAATCGATTATTGGAAATTCATCATTATCTGCAAATGTCTTAACACGTAATCTGCAGTTATGTTTAACCGATAGCAAGTGATACACGGCAGCAAAACGGTTATTGCTCTCACTATCCTTCCGCCCAGCCTCGCCACCATAAGCAGAATAATCCACGCCACATAAATCAATTAGCATATCAAAATTGAGTTTGGGGTGATCCCGTAAAACTTCCGATACACATAAAATGTCTTTAGGATGAACGACAATGGTTACTTCACCAAATTGTTCGTGAAAGCTAACGATTCTATCGGACAGTATGCTCTGCAATAACGATGTAAGTTCTTTTTGAGTAGTGGGCATACGTAGCTCAGCGGGCAATAGTATTCGTACGGTTAATTTTATTTTGTAGTTGTATAATGCCGTAAAGCAGCGCTTCTGCTGTTGGCGGGCAGCCTGGAACATAAATATCTACCGGCACAATACGATCACAGCCACGCACAACCGAATAAGAATAATGATAGTAACCACCACCATTCGCACAGGAGCCCATTGAAATAACCCAGCGTGGCTCAGCCATTTGATCATAAACCTTGCGTAATGCCGGGGCCATCTTATTACATAGCGTACCTGCCACAATCATGACGTCCGATTGACGTGGACTGGGACGAAAAACAATCCCAAAACGATCCAGATCATAGCGTGACGCGCCCGTTTGCATCATCTCAACTGCACAACAAGCCAGCCCAAAGGTCATTGGCCACATGGAACCTGTACGGCCCCAGTTAATGACCGAGTCAAGGCTGGTCGTAATAAATCCTTTTTCCAGTGCACCTTCAATACTCATCGCTTTAATCCCACTCTAACGCACCCTTCACCCACTCATAGATGAAGCCTACGATCAAGATACCAAGAAAAACCATCATAGCGATAAAACCAAACAAACCAACCTCATCCAGCACAATCGCCCATGGAAACAAGAATGCTATCTCCAAATCAAACAAAATAAACAAAATCGCTACCAGATAGTAGCGCACGTCAAATTTCATGCGTGCATCTTCAAACGCTTCAAAACCACACTCATACGGTGACAATTTTTCGCTATCCGGGTTGTTTGGCGCCATCAGCCATCCAATCAACATTGGCACCACGCCGACGGCAAGCCCAATGACAAGAAACAATAGAATTGAAAAATAATTTTCAAGCATTTTTTAAGAAAACCATTTGTTTTATTAGAAAACAGGGTATCGATAATTTTAAATTCAGCTGAAACACATCGATCATAACTCTACCATGACAGTGACAGTCCATAAGAAACATGAGATGGTGCCGACGGCGAGACTCGAACTCGCACAGCTCTCGCCACCGCCCCCTCAAGACGGCGTGTCTACCAATTCCACCACGTCGGCGACAAAATTCACAGGAATCATGCCGATAATTGCGTTAGTCTATCAATTCCCCTGCCAATCTTAGTCGGGGATCCGACCGACATTTGATGAATCCTCAGGTTCAGGAATTTCAGAAACCGGCTCTTCAGCTTGCTCGGACTCATCTTCTGTTAATGTTGATTGCGTTTCACTTGATTCAATCATTTCACCCATGCGGCTCATCACACCCGCTTCTTCAGTTCTATTGGTTGAAATGTAAGTAAGTCCCAAGCTAGTACAAAAGAACACGGTTGCAATTAGTGCTGTTGTTCGGCTCATAAAATTGGCTGAACCACTTGCGCCAAATACACTGCCTGCTGAACCGCTTCCAAATGCAGCACCCATATCGGCGCCTTTACCTTGCTGCAATAACACCATCACAACCATCACAACTGCCGCTATCACATGTATTGACCAAACAATGGATTCCAACTCATTACTCCAAAAATATTAATCCTGCCCTGCCAGGCAGATTGCAACAAAATCTTCCGCAATTAACGAAGCGCCGCCAATCAAGCCACCATCAATATCGGGCATAGCAAAGAGTTCAGTAGCATTATTTGCCTTGACACTCCCCCCGTATAATATGGTTATGCCTGCCGCTACCGTGCTATCCTGCTTGGCGATATTTTCACGAATAAACGCATGTACTTCCTGCGCCTGCTGAGGCGTCGCCGTTTTTCCTGTGCCAATCGCCCAGACTGGCTCGTAGGCAATCACTGCTTTTCTTAGTGATTCCACACCAGCCTGACCGAACACCGCATCTAACTGTTCTGTAACAACTTGCTCCGTCACACCAGTATCCCGTTGCTGCAATGATTCGCCCACGCACAAAATCGGAATCAGCCCTGCATTTTGCGCTGCCGTATATTTTAAAGCCACTGTGTGACTATCTTCTCCAAACAACGACCTTCGCTCCGAATGGCCTACAATTGCATAATGACAACCAAAATCATTCAACATTGCCGCCGATACTTCGCCAGTATATGCGCCTTTACTGAACTGACTGACGTTTTGCGCCCCCCAGGTGATATGCGTACTTTGCAACATCGTTTGCACCGATGGCAAATATGGATAGGGCACGCAAACCGCACAATTACCTTTACGCATTCCATCAGTACCCGCAATCACAGTATCCAGTAATTGTTTATTTTGTACCAAGCTGCCATGCATTTTCCAGTTGCCCGCAACCAGCTTTTTGCGCATTATTATTGTTCCTATCTTAACTTTAAAAAAGAGGCGATGCTACCTGTGATTGTTGATCTAGTCAATCTCAAGGCTTTTTCATTTCATGATTTTTAAAACCTGCGGTTATTCTAAAGCGCGCCACCAATGGCGCATAGGCTATGTATGCCAAACCCGGCAAAAGTCCAGGAACTAAAACTGGATCACACCAGGCTCAACAATCGCTCTACTTGTGCAAAAGCGGGCACTTCAAGTAATATTCCGGTATCGTTCACCCTACTTGAAAGACTCTCTCTGAAAGAAAATGATAGTCATACGTTTGCGCCCGTTATTGCGATGGTACTGGGATGTAATTATAATATCGAGAAAAAAAGAGTTGCAACTCACGCGCATCTCTTGAGAAGTCACATTCATAAATCGAACATTTCTTTATCAAATATTTATAAATGTGCCTATCAAACAGTAAGCAGATCGATTTTAAAATTGACAGCGATTGAAATTAAGTGCTAAAAAGTAGTTTACTGATGGTGTAAATGTCTGTAAATTTTGTAGTGCTCCTGGAAGGGATCATAAGCTTCACAAATTATTATGGTATATTTTTGAAAAAACTTTTCAGGTTAATTTGAAAATAGTCTTTAAAAAAATTAAATCAATTAAAGAGGAACTAAAATGAAAAGCCTTGTTATAGCTGCTTTAACGTCAATGTTTATTTTTGGCTCAACGACCACCATGGCCAGCGGAAATCTTGAATCATCACTTACCTACATAAGCGCGGAAAATGTTTCGAACTGGATGTCATGTAGAGACAAAAATCCTAGTGATACGGTTAAGAGCGCTACCAGAGTCGTGAACGGAAAAATACCCAAAATAAAGTGTGCTGACGTAAACAAGATTGTTGAAGACGCACAAGCTACAAGTAAATAATTCTTGGAATTTGAATTAAGAGCTAAAATTTCTGATTGATATCTAGCTCTTAATTCATACCTCAATTACTGGATACTTGAGCGCTGGCTGATTCCCATGAACTCAACGTATAACTTTATCCAAATCGACCAGTAATATAGTCTTCTGTTTGTCTATTTTTTGGTTTGATAAAAATTGTATCTGTTTCATCAAATTCTATTAGCTCACCCAGGTACATATAAGCAGTAAAATCAGAAACGCGCGCTGCCTGCTGCATATTATGCGTTACGATGAGTATTGTGACCTTACTCTTTAAGTCAGTAATTAGTTCCTCGATACTTGCTGTTGCAATCGGGTCAAGCGCCGAGGTAGGTTCATCAAACAGCAATATCTCTGGATCAGTTGCCAATGCGCGAGCAATACACAAACGCTGCTGCTGGCCACCAGAAAGATTAAAGGCAAGCTCATGTATCCGATCTTTAACTTCGTCCCATAACGCCGCATTGCGTAGTGCCGTTTCGACTTTTTCATCCAATACTGCCCGCTGCTTTACGCCTCTAACCCGCAACCCATACGCTACATTTTCATAAATTGACTTGGGGAAGGGGTTAGGCTTTTGAAAAACCATGCTTATTCGCATACGCACTTCGATCGGATCGACAGCCTCTGACAGAATATTGACATCATCTGGATGCAGAATAATGTCGCCTTGATAGCGATTACCTGGGTAGAGATCATGCATCCGATTAAAACATCGCAGGAAAGTAGATTTTCCACAACCAGACGGGCCAATTAGTGCGGTAATTTGCTTATCATGGAGAACCATATCAATATTCTTGAGCGCATTAAATTCTCCATAATAGAAACTTAACCCTTTAACTTCAGATTTGTATTGTATTGTTTCAGCATCTGATGCTGATTGATTTTGCATGATTCCTCTACCATTTAATATTTTTTCGCATACGATAACGCAAATAAATCGCTAAGCCATTCATTGTAAGCGTCATTACCACCAGAACAAGTCCTGCTGCCGCCGCATTAAACTGAAACTCTTCTTCAGGCCGAGACACCCAATTGAACATCTGTATTGGCATGACAGTAAATGGCGCTTCCAGCCATTCAAAAGACAAAAATGGAAACTCGCTTTTAACTGGGGAAGGCGGCAGGAATGCAATGAATGTGAGTGCGCCAATCGTAATAATTGGCGCTGTTTCTCCAATTGCACGCGCCAGCCCAATAATAACGCCCGTCAGGATACCCGCAGAAGAATAAGGCAAGATATGGTCAGATACTGTCTGCCATTTAGTCGCACCCAGCGCATACGCCCCTTCGCGAATTGTTACTGGTATCGATCGGATTGCTTCTCGTGTTGCGACTATTACAATTGGCAAAATTAACAACGCAAGTGCCAATCCTGCCGCCAAGATGCTTTGACCAAAGCCAAGTTGATAAACAAACAAACCTAGCGCCAACAATCCATAGATAATTGACGGCACACCCGCTAAATTTGTCACATTAATTTCGATAATTTCAGTAAATATATTTTTTGGCGCATATTCTTCCAGGTAAATACCTGCGCCAATGCCTAGCGGTACAGCAGAGACTGCCGTTACCAACATGACCAAAGTCGTACCGACCCATGCGGACAAAATGCCAGCTGCTTCTGGATGGCGGGATGGGAAAGATACAAAAAAATCCCAGGTTAATCGGGGCATCCCATCTATCACCATTTGCGCAAACAAAGCAATGAAAGTCAATACTGCGATCATTAACGCAAAAATTCCAAGAACCAGAAATATCAGATCCCAGCGTTTATGACGGGCAATCATACTGCGGATTTCTTCGATGTTTTTCTCAGTTTTCATGCAACGGAATTCATCGTGATTATCTCAGGATATCAGGTTAAATTATAAGCAATGACAATATACGTAATCGAATAATACTTTCAAATATGTAAAAAAATATTAGTAAATTTCACGATAATGTTTGCGTAAGAGATGGCCAATAATATTAAAGACAAGGGTTAGCAACAGCAATGTTAATCCAGCTGCGAAAATAGTCTGATAACCAACACTGCCATGGGGCAAATCACCCAGACTCACCTGCACGATATAAGCTGTAATCGTTGCAGCTGGTTCCATCGGATTCCAGGTAAAATTCGGTTGCATGCCGGCTGCAATCGCCACCACCATGGTTTCTCCTACCGCGCGGGATATACCCAATATATATGCTGCAGCAATTCCGGAGAAAGCGGCTGGCATAACAACCCGGATAGCTGTCTGCAAACGAGTCGCACCCATCGCATATGATCCCTCACGCAGATGCATAGGTACCGCACGCATCGCATCTTCAGTCAGTGAACTAACATATGGAATGATCATTATTCCCATAACCAATCCTGCAGAAAGCAAATTAAAACCGGGCAATTCAGGAAAAATTATCTGTAATATTGGCGTGACGAATAATAACGCAAAATATCCATAAACAATGGTAGGCACGCCACCCAGTAATTCTAAAAATGGCTTTGCTACTTCACGTACCGAGAAGGGTGCAAATTCAGAAAGATAAATAGCAATAATAGTACCTAATGGAATTGCAACCATTAAAGCCACCATGGAGCTAACCAAAGTACCCGAGAGAAGTGGAAGTATCCCGTATTTCGGATCATCAAACAGTGGCGTCCATTCTGTACCTGTCAGAAATTCCCAGATAGATACATGCTGAAAAAATACAAGCGATTCTTTTACCAGCATCACCACTATCGCAACCGTAATACAAACGGAAAAAAGTGCAGCCAGAAACAGAAGCAATTCAATGAATCGCTCACGCAAATGACGCCGAAAGCTATATCCCAGTCTTCCAGGATGCTTTGGTTTAGTCCGCGTACTTGCTGTCACTAAAATGCATCCTTAACAACATCAAAGAATCTCATTAGGCCAAACGACAAAAAAGATGATAAACAGGCAATAATACTAATACACAAATGTTACATTAACGTTACAACTGACCAGTTTCACCATCAAATACCTTTTCCCTAAGCATCTTGGGCGAAGTAAAGTGTATCAAGAGAAAGTATTTACTTGAGAATGACTTAATTCAAGTCATAAATTTGCCTGCCCGAAAAAAAAATCTGTTCAATTTCCAGGCAGGCATTTGACAAAGCCTTACGACTTCCAAAA
>Ga0224496_10002842_pt1 | contig 10176 bp, 10 predicted proteins | sample SF_Jul11_sed_USG_2_FD_168127 | JGI IMG/M metagenome (GOLD analysis project Ga0224496, IMG submission 168127) | Sediment microbial communities from San Francisco Bay, California, United States - SF_Jul11_sed_USGS_8_1 | ecosystem: Environmental > Aquatic > Marine > Sediment | place: USA... | reverse complement strand
AGAGGCAGCCTTTGACGGATTGGTCGGTTCGGGTACTGGCCTGATCGCCGTGGCGGCGGTGGCCTCGATCCTCACGGTCGCCTATACGGGCCGGTTCCTCATCGGAGCTTTTGGCGGTCATCATGCGGGCCACGAGCCAGCCACGCCGGTGGGTCCGTCGCCCCGCAACGCCCTCGTTCGGGCCCCGGTCTTCCTGGCGGCGGTGGCGGTGGTGATCGGACTGGTTCCCGGTGTCATAGCCCCGGTCTTTGATGCCGGCGTGGCGGCCGCCCGGGAAGCTGGGACTGTCGGCAAGCTGGTCCTGTGGCCCGGCTTCGTGCCGGCGCTTGGCTGGTCGATGTTCTCGCTGGCGGTAGGTGCGGTCCTGGTGTGGCGGAGCAGTCTGGTCGGGCGCGCCACCGACTTGGTTGGGCTGGTGTCCCAACGCCTTCCCAGCGCGGAAGGATCGTTTCGTCGGGCGGTGGCGGGGCTGTTGTCCTTTGCCGATCGATCGAGTGGCCTGATCCAGAGCGGGTCGCTTCCCCGATATATCGCGATCATTCTGCTGGTCGCCATCGCCCTCCCTGCCACCGCCCTGTTCCGGGGCGGCGTCCCTGTCGGATCGCTGGCGGTCGGGGGACTCCTCGAGGCCATCCTCGGCCTGCTCATTGTGGCGGCGGCGATCACCCTGCTGTTCACGACCCGTAGATTCGCGGCGATCCTGCTGCTGGGTGGCGTGGGGTATGGCGTGGCAGCTTTGTTCGCGGTCTACGGGGGCCCTGACCTGTCGCTCACCCAGCTGCTCGTGGAAACTCTGGTCGTGGCACTCTTCGCCCTCGTGCTGCGGCACCTCCCGGCCTCGTTCACACCCCCTCGGTTCGAGCGGACGATGCGCATACTGGTGGCGGTCGGGGTGGCCGTCTTCGTATTCGTCGGCGGTCTGACGACCATCTCGGCCCGCCAGGCGCCGCCGGTGTCGGACCGCTATCTGGAACTCTCGGTCCCGGAGGCCCAGGGAGCCAACGTGGTCAACGTCATCCTGGTCGACTTCCGCGGCTTGGACACGCTCGGCGAGATCACGGTGCTGGCCATCGCCACGTTGGGCGTGGCTGCCCTCGTGGTGCCCGTCCTGAAAAGCCGGCGGGAGTCGTCATGAAGCGAAGGCCGTCCCCCATTCTCGAGCACGGGGTCGTCGCGACGGCCGGTCCCATGCTGGTGTTCTCTCTGTATCTGCTTCTGGCCGGCCACAACCAGCCGGGCGGCGGGTTTGCCGGCGGGCTGGTGGCAGGGGTAACCGTGGTGCTGGCGTGGGCCGCCGGTGGACCCGACACCGTACGTCGGATCGTCCCGTTCCGTTCGTCGGCCCTGCTCGGTCTCGGGTTGATTGTCGCCACCCTCACCGGGTTCGCTTCTCTCATGGCGGGCGGCGCGTTCCTGGAGTCCGGCTACCTGGAGCGAACCCTTCCGCTGTTTGGCGAAGTGAAAGTTGTGTCGGCGCTCGGCTTCGACCTGGGGGTTTACCTGGTTGTCGTGGGGATGTCCCTCGGGCTCGTACGGGCCCTCGGCGACGAGGCAGCCTCCGACGGAGCCGGCTCATGAGCCTCGTCTCGCTGGGGGTGGTTTCGGTCTTGTTCGGGGTGGGAACGTATCTGATGCTGCAACGAGCCCTGACCCGCATCATCATCGGGCTGGGCTTGGTCTCTCATGGTGTCAATCTGCTGATCGTCCTGGCCGGGGGCGATCGCGGAGCTCCACCGCTGCTGGCCGAAGGCGTTGACCCGGCCACGGTGGCCGACCCGCTCCCGCAGGCGATGGTCCTTACTGCCATCGTCATCACGTTTGGGGTCACCGCGCTGCTGCTGGCTCTGGCGTTGCGGAGCTGGATGTTGACCGGCACCGACGAGGTCGAGGACGACCCGGAGGATCGGCGAGTAGCCCGTGAAGTCCATCCGGTGACCGAGCCGGTTCCCGACGTGATCATGCATGAGGTGGTCGAATGAGCTGGCTCCTCCCCTCGGCAATCGCCGTACCGCTCCTGGCAGCCGGACTCACCGCCCTGGTCGGCCGTCGCCTGGCCGTCCAACGCGCTCTGGCACTGAGCGGAGTCACGTTCACGCTCGGGGCGGCCATCGCCCTCCTGATCGAGGCCGATCGTCACGGACCGGTTGTCGCCCAGGTCGGCGGATGGGCCGCGCCGATCGGGATCACCCTCGTCGCCGACCGCTTCTCGGCGATCGTGCTGACCGTGTCGGCGGCGATGCTCCTCGCCGTGCTCGCCTACGCCATTGGTCAGTTGGGACGCGACGCCCTCGACTGGTGGTTCCACGCCAAGTATCTGGTGCTGACGGCCGGGGTGGCGATGTCTTTGCTTACCGGCGACCTGTTCAACTTGTTCGTGGGTTTCGAGATGATGCTCATCGCCTCATACGTTCTGCTCACGGTACGGACCGGGCCGGCCCAGGTGCGGGCGACGATCAGCTACGTGGTCATCAATCTGGTGGCTTCGGCGCTGTTCCTGGTGCTCATCGCCTTCGCGTACGGGGCGACCGGAACGGTCAACCTGGCCGATATGGCCGGCCGCCTCGCCGAGATCGACCCGGCGGTTTCCGAAGGACTCGGGTTACTCATGCTGGTGGTGTTCGGCATCAAAGCGGGGCTGTTCCCCCTGTTCATGTGGCTGCCCGATTCCTACCCGACCGCGCCCACGCCGGTGACTGCCATATTTGCTGGTCTGCTCACCAAGGTGGGGGTGTTTGTGATCATCCGCACCCAGACCCTGCTGTTTCCCAGCGAGGGTCCATCCACGCTGCTCCTCTTCGTGGCAGGCGCCACCATGACCGTTGGGGTGCTCGGGGCGATCGCCCAGAACGACGTCAAACGGATCCTCAGCTTCCACATCATCAGCCAGATCGGCTACATGATCATGGGACTCGGGTTCCTCTCGGTCGCCGGGCTCACGGCGGCGATTCTCTACATCACTCACCACATCGTGGTCAAGACTGGCCTGTTCTTGGTGGGCGGGCTGGTGGAAGCCGAACAAGGCACCGGCGCCCTGCATCGGACCGGCGGGTTGCTTCATCGTCGCCCGATCGTGGCAGTTCTGTTCCTGCCCCTGGCGCTCAGCCTGGCCGGGATTCCTCCCTTCAGTGGTTTCGTCGCCAAGTTGGCCCTGGTGCAAGAAGGGGTCGTGTTGGGTCGGGGGTTCATCGTGGCGGTCAGCCTGGCGGTCGGTCTGCTGACCTTGTTCTCCATGACGAAGATCTGGAGTGCGGCCTTTTGGGGCGAGCCCGGCGAACTCGGCGAGTCGGCGGGTCGAGCAGGTGCCGGGGTGTTGATTGCCACCGGAGCAGTCGTCGTCATCAGTCTGGCTGTGACAGTGTTCGCCCAGCCGCTTATCGAGCTCTCGGCGCGGGCCGCCGCCGATCTTCTCGACCCGGCTGTATATATCAGTGCCGTACTGGGAGGTGGCTGAAATGGATACGGTCGTGACGGTGATTCAGCTCGTTTTGGCAGTCGCCTCGATCCTGGCCGTCATCCGGGCCATTAAGGGTCCGAACCTCGCTGACCGGATCGTGGCCCTCGACCTGGTGCTCTTGTTCCTGGCGGGCGGTATCGCCGCCGAGGGCGCCAGAACCGGGCAGACGACCTTCTTTCCGGTTCTCATCGCGGTCGCCCTGGTCGCCGCGGCAGGTTCACTTCTCGTTGCCCGGTTCATCGAATGGAGGGACGTCCCATGAGCCCGGTGACGATGGCCGGCGCGGTGCTCATGGCGGCGGGGACGGCCTTTTCGGTACTGGCGGCGTGGGGCATTCTCGATTTCCAGACGCCTCTGGCTCGGATGCATGCCGCCACCAAGTCCGCTTCGTTGGGGGTGGCGCTGCTCGCCGTCGGGGCGGGAGTGGCAGCCGAATCCTGGCCGCTGACGGGAGTGGGTTTCCTGGTCGCCGTGTTCATGTTCGTGACGGCGCCGATTACCGGGCACCTGGTCGGTCGGGCCAGCTACCTGGCCGGCCAGGTGGACACGCTGGTGCACGACGACCTGGCCGGAACCGATCCGCAGCCGCTGCGGATCGGGAACCCCGAACGTTCATCGGCCCGGCCGCTCCGCTGGGCGGCTCTGGTGCTGGTGTGGATGCTTCTGTGGCGCGACTTCTCCATCGGGACCTTCGTGGGTGGGGCGTTGGTGGCCACGCTGGTCGAAGTACTTCGAAGGAGTTTCGCCGCCGACACCAGTTCCAGCTTGAGTGGAATGGTCGTCTTCGTTGTCCGTTACGCGGGAATGGTGGTGCAGTCGAACCTGCGGGTCGCCTGGGAGGTGATCACCCCTCGCAACGAACGGATCCGTGAGGCGATCGTCGCCGTGCCGCTCCAGGTGGGTTCCCTGAACGCCGCTCTACTGGTGGCAAATGCGGTCTCGTTCACTCCTGGGAGCCTGGCGGTGGAACTTACCGAGGAACCGATCACGCTGTACGTCCATGTGCTCCACTTTTCGTCGACCGAAGAGGTTGTCGGGACGGTGCGCGGTTTGGAGCGGCTGGCGGCCCGGGTGTTCCCCGACCGGGACTCCGGCGCCGTACGGGCCGAATGACATCTTCGAAGGAACGCTAGAACCCTCTCAGGGTCTGAAGATACGACTCGATCCGGGTGGACCAGTCGAGCATCATGTCGGCGAAATGGGCCGGCGCATAAGCGTCGAACCCGCTTGTATGAGCATCCCCGAGCAGCGTCATGTCGTAGGAGACGTTGACGGTGCTGTGGCCGGGCCGGACGTCGGTGCATCGGACCCGGACGGTCCCGGCGTGGCGGCCCGGGGTGAGGCGTGCGTACGCGGCAGATCCGCCGTGTCGATCGATCTCGATGATCACCCAGATCGTCTCGGTGTCGTGGGCGTCGGTCACGAATACCGTCCCGGGAGCTTCACTTGGGTCACCGGCCGGATAGACCGGACTCCATCCTGGCGCCCACTTCCGTTCGCCTTCCGGGGTGAACAGCCAGATCGCCTCGGAGGCTGATAGCGACAGCTCGAACTGGCCCGACGAGACATGCTTCATGACTTCCGTCCTCCTCTCCTTGCACGACCGCTTTCCTTCTCAATCTTGCCAGCCGATCCACCTGAAATCTGTGCAAACAGCTGGCCGGTTTGTCCTCCGACGCCCGTAGTGTCCGAGATGGGCCGCGCAGATACGCTCAATTGAGCCCCTTAGGCCCAGCCATCAGTTGGCTTGGGAATCGCGCTGCGCGCCTGGCTCGCCTTGAGGCCTAAGGGCCGAACTCGCGCGACTACCTGACGAGAGCCAAGAGCTCCCAGTCGCCGTCGACTCCCGTGAGCGGGTGAACCACCCGACTCTCGAACTCGAACTCGGATCCCACCACAAGGTCGCCTACGGTCCGAGAAACGAGGGTTCCGGTCGCACCGGCTTCGGCCATGGCGCGGGCGGCGATGTGGGCGCCGATGCCCCGACGTCGTTGCCTCGCGTTTCGATCTATCCAGCCTGCAGGCCGGCTCTGATCGGGAGGCTGACTCGTTCAAGATTTCGTCGTGCTCGCTGTATGGACGACACGAGGTCGGCGAACAGCACGGTTGCCATGACCCGTTCCTGCCGAGTCGCCCGTGTGGAATCATCGGCGATCTCAAGAAACGAACTCACGCACCATGTCGAGGATGGCGTCCGGGTGCTCGAACCACGGTGGACCATCGGTGCCCGGCAGTGTTTTGAATCCTCCGACCCGCTGCCAATCACGGGACCACTCGGGCGAGTGAGGTCCGGCGCGCCGGTACCGGGTCCCGCAGGACCCGGTACCTTTCCCCTGGCGCTGATTTGTCGTTATGAACCGATGGCTGCCCGGAAGGCACCGGTCACGTGGTCGTAGCCGGCCGACGTCGGATGGAGGCAATCGCTGCCACCCACGAAGTCGCCGTCACCGAGGTGTCCGAACACTTCGGCCACTTCGGCGTCGTATTCGGCGGCCACTCGCCGCACCACATCGTGGATACCGTCGAGTGAACCATCCGGGGTTCCTTCCAGAACCACTGCGCCGAGCTGGTCGGCTCCCGGGATGCCACCGAGGTAGCAGTAGGGAACCGGGCTGGCATAGGTGCCGAGCACGATGATCGTGTCGGGTCCGGCTGCTTCTCTAAGCTGACCAACCACATTGCGCAGGTCGGCTTGAAGCGTTGCCATCTCCGTGATCAGCGTGACGATGCAGCCCTCATTGAAGCCCTCGATGCAGGCTGCGATTGCCGGTCCGGTGACGTCGTTGCCGCCCACGTGGAGGGTGATCACCTCGACGTTGTTGCGGGGGTTGGCGTCCTGGTTGCGTTCGCCGAGCAGTGCCAACGCGGTCGGCAGTTGTTCGGCAGCCACTATCGGAGCCGTGACCCCGGGATGCTCGGCATCTCCCGAACGCCCCAGGTTGATGAGGCTGAGATGCTTGCATCCGTCGGCCGCGTTGTCCGACGTGGCCGGCAGGCAATCCAGATCTCGCTGCAGTGCTGCGAACAGCTGGGGGACGTAGCCTTCGGTGGCCGGGTCGGTTGCTCCTTCGCCCGCCGCCCACGAATCACCGAGGGCGAGGTAGATGGGCAACGCCGGTTCGTCGGCACCCGCCACGGCCGGGGCCGCGATGAGTCCGGTGACCAGGAGGCTCGCCGCGAGCATCCCGATCGTTTTCTTGAATCGCCGCATGATCTTCTCCTTTCGCGTCGATTACCTCGACCGTATGCCACGCCAGAGGATCCGCCTATCGGGGTTCCCCCCGATGGGGGGGTCGCGGCGTCGGCACCTGATCGAAGCGGCCCGGAGCAGCTACCAGAACCTGCCTGGGGCGTAGAGTTGGCGCATGGGGAGGAGAGCCCGCAGCCACTTGGCCGTGCGGAATGTCGACGACACGCTCAAACGGATCGTCGTCATATACCGGTCGCTTGCCGGCGTTTGGGCGCTGGTGCTGATGGGCGTCCTGGTGGCGGGCGGTCACGCCGGCGATCGGCCAGTCATCTATGCCAGTGCCGTACTTGTCGTCGTCTGGACCCTGGGAACGGTTTGGGTATCGCGCCAAGGTGACCTGTTGGGTCGACTGTGGTTCGTCATTGCCGATGGGATCGTGATTCTGCTGCTTTCGGCGGGCGGGGCCATCGCTGGGGCCGACGACTTCTTCAGCGGCGGTTATCCGTCTTCGTGGCTTTTCGTTGTGGCGTTCTCCGCCAGCCTCCGCTGGACGATGACAGCGGCCATGGTGTTGCTCATCGAACACGCGTATCTGCATGTCATCATGGAGTTGGGCGACGCTCGTACCGCCGGCACCTTGCAGTTTGTGGTGCTGGGCCTGATCATCGGATGGGCTTTCGACAGTCTCCGGCTCCATGATCGGCTCCGCCGTGAAGCTGAGCAGTTGCTGGCCGACGAACGAGCTGCCAACGCCCGCTATCAAGATCGAGCCGACATCGCCCGGAAGCTGCACGACTCGGTGCTCCAGACACTCCATGTCATCCGCACCCAGGCCGAGGACCCCCAGCAGGTCCGGTACGCCGCCAGGATCCAGGAACGGGACCTGCGTCGGACCATCGAAGAGTTGAGTTCCCGGCAGGTCAACAGTTTCCGGGCGGCGCTCATGGAGGTCGGCGCCGACGTCGAGGACCTGTTCCCTGCCGTCGAGATCAACGTTCTGGTGCGCGGCGATACGGAGGTGGACGACGCTGCCGCCGATGGGTTGGTGGTGGTTCGCGAGGCGATGGTCAATGCTGCGAAGCATTCGGGTCAGGATCGCATCGACGTATACGGCGAGGTTGCCGACGAGATCGTGAGAACTCGGGTTCGGGATCGAGGCCCCGGCGTGGATGCTGCCACGATCGAGCGGCTGCTCTGGGGGAGTGAGCGCTCGATGGGAAATCGGCTCGCCCGGGTCGGCGGTACCGCCTCGATTGTTTCGGACAACGGTGGCACCGAAGTGACCGTCGAGGTTCCGGCGCCATGAGCGGCGGCGAGAATCCTCGGGTGTTCGTGGTCGAAGACCATCCAATCGTTCGCAGCGGCCTCGTCAACCTGCTCGGCGACAGATATGAGGTCGTCGGTTCGGCCGACACCGCGTCCACAGCCATCGAAATGATCATCGACCGGTGGCCGGACCTCGTGTTGCTGGACGTGCACTTCGCCGGAGGCGGTGGGGAAGCGGTTATCAGGGCAGTCAGGCAGGTCATACCCGAGTTGAAGTTCCTGTGTTTCACGGTGTCACCTTCGCGAATCGACGTGGCGAGGATGTTTGACGCCGGGGTCGACGGCTACCTGCTCAAGACAAGTGACGAACAGGAGTTGCTCGACGCCATCGAAGCGACATTGGCCGGGCAGCGCCCGGTATCACGGGAGGTCGCCGGGTTCATGCTCGACATCGATTCAGACGCTCCCGACGCAGAGGGTCTTGAGAAGCTGACCCGTCGGGAGCGCGAAGTCGTCGACCTTATTGCACGGGGTTACACCTATCGGGAGGCGGCTTTGTCGCTGACGATGGCGGTCAAGACGCTCGAAACTCACATGGCCCATATCTTCGCGAAACTCAACGTCCAAAGCCGTCACGAGATCACCCGGATCGCTTTCGAAACCGGGTTCCTGCGCCCCGACGACCAGATCGACCCCGATGCGGACATCGACGAGCCTCATGTCCACGATGACGAGGTCGACGGCTCCGAGGACGAGTAGCCCGCTCCGTGCCGTCGGTACCCCGAGCCACGTGAGCTTCTGACAGAAAACGGGCTGGGACCACCCGGGTAGGGGTTCTTCCCCAGGGGGCTATCCCCGATAGTCCTGGTGCGGGTTTTTCGAGATGGTGTCCGTATGACGACGCATACGGTTACGCAGCTGATTCACCCGCAAGCTATCCAGGCCAAGATCAAGCTCGCTCCGATCTTGCGCTGGGCACTGATGGCAACTTCGATCGTTTTCATGGCCCGGCTGGTCCGCGAGGGATGGGGCGACATCACCGAAGCCGTGCGGATGCTGGCCACCACCAAGGCCAACTATGTTCTGGCTGCGGTGGCACTCGAAGTGGTGTGGACCTGGTGCCTGGCTCAGGTGTATCGCAGCGCTTTGATTGCGATGGGTGGCCAGGCCCGCAACCTCGATGCGGTGCGGGTCTCGATGGGAGCGTTCACGCTGAGTCGGATCCTGCCCGGTGGGGGAGCGGTCGGCAGCGTATTCGCCGCCCGCGAGCTGATGGCTCTCGGCAACCGGGGCACCGTGACCATCTCGTCGATGATCATTTCCTGGTGGGTGTCGATGACCACCCTCAGCTCGATCGTGTTGGCCGGCGTGACCGCCGCAGTTGCTTCTGATCTCATTGAGCCTTCCTACCTGATTCCTCCCGCTGCCGCTCTGGGCGCCATGATCGCCCTCGGGTTTGGCTTTGTCGTTGCGATTCGTCGCCCCAGGGCCCGGGTTCGTATGGAAGCCCTGTTCGCCAAGGTGCTCGGCAAGCAAGGCCTGACCGGATCGGCCGACTCTTCGCTAGATGAACTCGAAGTCGCCATCGCCGGACTGCGGGGCGGACGCCGCCTGGGTGTCGTGTCCTGGTGGGCCGGAGCCGCCTGGACCTTCGATGCCGCAGCGCTGTGGGTCATCTTCCGGGCCTTCGGCCAGAACCTCCCGTTCGGCGCCATGCTGGTCGGGTACGGTCTCGCCAACTTGCTCCAGGCGCTTCCCGAATTGACTCCCGGCTGGTTGGGTGTTCTCGAGACGATCATGGCCGTCACGTACACGGCCTTCGATGTCCCGGCCGGAGTGGCCGTGGTAGCCGTGCTGTCCTACCGGCTGCTCAGCTACTGGCTGCCCGTGGCCGCCGGCCTGCCCTCGGCGATCGGCATCCTCCGTCGTAGCGGCCGCCAGGTCACACCAGTGCCGGTGGCCGAAGCGATCGCAGCCTGAGTGTCGGTTTTAGCAAGCGTTTGGTACTCCATTTTGGGTCGTTCGTTGGTGTTACCAGCAACAGGCATTGCAGATCATGGAGTGGACATGATTCCGGACCTGAACCGAACCAAAACGGTTATTCCGAGGTCCTTCGACGATTTCTATCGCAACGATTACCGGTCGGTCGTTGGGCTGGCGTTTGTCCTCACCGGGGATTGGTCGGCTGCCGAAGACCTGGCCCAGGATGCGTTTTTGAAGGCGCATAAGGCTTGGGCAACGCTCGCAGGGTTCGACTCTCCTGGGG
>Ga0224496_10002841_pt1 | contig 10178 bp, 6 predicted proteins | sample SF_Jul11_sed_USG_2_FD_168127 | JGI IMG/M metagenome (GOLD analysis project Ga0224496, IMG submission 168127) | Sediment microbial communities from San Francisco Bay, California, United States - SF_Jul11_sed_USGS_8_1 | ecosystem: Environmental > Aquatic > Marine > Sediment | place: USA... | reverse complement strand
TCTGGGACAAATTGTCCGGGGAGACCACTGCGGTCGAGATTCCTGACTGGCGAGAGTCAGAGAGCAAAGACCTGTAGCGAAAGTCTGTGCCTCCCATTAATTCGTCCGCATTTAAAGACCTTACAATAGCGGCGCCGGCAACATGGCCCACAAAGCGCAGTCTGCCTGACCTCCCGCCTTACCCGAAACAAAGTGTTTCAGGCGGGGCTTGAATTTCACCGCAGCCAGTACAAGATCGGAGCCTCCATAACGGCGTTTACGCGCATTCGACCTCAAACAGGTTAGGAGACAGAATGTTTACTCGTGTTGCTTTGTTCATTGCCACCAACCTGGCTGTCGTGTTCGTGCTTGGCATCGTCTTGCGCCTTCTTGGTGTGGACCAGATGCTGGCGGAGTCCGGCTCGGGCCTGAATTACGAAGCCTTGCTGATCATGTCGGTCGTGTTCGGGTTCGGCGGTTCGTTTATCTCGCTGGCCATGTCCAAATGGATGGCGAAGCGCTCCACGGGCGCAAAGGTCATTACGCAACCCGCCAACAACACCGAAGCGTGGCTGGTGGCGACCGTCCAGCGGCTTGCCAACGCCGCCGGCATCGATACGCCGGAGGTCGCTATTTACGACGCAGAGGACATGAACGCCTTCGCGACGGGCGCTCGACGCAACAGCGCACTCGTTGCGGTCAGCACCGGGCTGCTGCGAGGCATGAAACAGGACGAAGTCGAAGCGGTGCTCGCCCATGAAATCGCGCACGTCGCGAATGGCGACATGGTCACCCTGACGCTGGTGCAGGGCGTACTCAACACATTTGTCATTTTCCTGTCGCGCGTCGTCGGCCACATCGTCGATCGGGTCGTCCTGAGGAACGAGCGCGGCTACGGAATCGGCTACTTCGTTTCTGTCATGGCCGCCCAGGTGCTGTTCGGGATACTCGCCAGCATCATTGTCATGTGGGTGTCCCGCTACCGGGAATTCCGCGCCGATGCCGGCTCGGCGCAGCTCAATGGCAAGCAAGCCATGATCAATGCGCTCGCTCGCCTGGACCGCGGCACACCGGCACAACTGCCCGAGTCGCTGGAAGCCTTCGGTATTTCAGGTCGGCGCGGCGGCGGCATAAAGGCGTTGTTTATGAGCCACCCGCCCATCGCCGAGCGGATCGCGGCGCTGCAGAAGCTTTAGCAATACCGCGTGTTGCAGTCCGATGGTGGGGAGCGGCCGTGCCTACAGTCGCTCGATCACCGTCGTAATGCCCTGGCCGAGCCCGATGCACATGGTGGCAACGCCCAACGTGCCTTCGTTCTGTCGCATGACGTTCAGCAAGGTGCCCGTAATGCGCGCACCAGAGCAGCCGAAGGGATGCCCAAGGGCGATGGCGCCGCCATTCAGGTTGACCTTCTCGTCCATGCTCTCCAGCAGACCGAGATCCTTTAGCACGGGTAGTGCCTGCGCCGCGAAAGCCTCGTTCAGCTCCACGTGATCGATATCGGCCATGCTCAACCCGGCACGCTTCAGTGCCTTGTGCGTCGACGGGACCGGCCCATAGCCCATGATGGACGGATCGACGCCGGCGACAGCCATCGCGCGAATGCGTGCCAGTGGCTCCACGCCCAGCGCCTTCGCGCGTTCAGCCGCCATGACAATCATGCACGACGCGCCGTCGGTTATTTGCGAGGAACTGCCCGCGGTCACTGTTCCGTTCTTCGGATCGAAAACCGGCTTCAGCCGCGCGAGACTCTCGACCGTCGTGTCCGGCCGTATCGTCTCGTCCTGTTCCACCAGCACCAGGAAGCCCTCGGCATCATGGCCCTCGATGGGAATGATCTCTTCGCCGAATCGACCTTCAACCGTGGCTGCGTGGGCGCGCTGGTGAGAGCGCGCGGAGAACGCGTCCTGCGCCTCCCGTGTTATGCCGTGCATCTTGCCGAGCAACTCCGCGGTCAAGCCCATGGAACCAGCGGCCTTGGCCGCGTGCCTGGACAAGGCGGGATTGATGTCCACGCCATGCATCATGCCGACGTGACCCATGTGCTCGACGCCGCCGACCACGAACATGTCGCCATGGCCGGTCATGATCGCCTGGGCAGCGGTGTGCAATGCCGACATCGATGAACCGCAAAGCCGATTGATCGTCTGCCCGGCCACCTCGTTGGGAAGGACCGACAGCACGGCCACCATCCTCGCGACGTTCATGCCTTGCTCCAGGGTCTGGTTTACGCAGCCCCACAACAGGTCTTCCACTTCGGCAGGGTCGAGTTTCGGGTTACGCGCGAACAGGCCGTCGACGAGCGCCGCCGACATGTCGTCGGCACGCGTGTGGCGGAAACAGCCGTTCTTCGAACGCCCCATAGGCGTGCGCGCAAAATCGACGATTACGGCATCTCTAGGATTAAGGCTCATTGTGTTCTCCCGCTCGCTGCCGCGGCGAAGAAGGTGTCTCCGCCGGCAGCCATTTCGCGCAGTTTCTCGGTAGCTTGGTACATGGCGCCTTGCGGCCCTGCTGACGCCGCAAGCTCGTCGGCCCGGGCCACGAACTTGTCGACGCCCACATCGTCTATGTAATGCAGCGCGCCACCCCGGAAAGGCGGGAAGCCGACGCCGTAGATCAGGGCGAGGTCGACGTCGGTGGCAGAGGCGGCAATGCCGTCTTCGAGGCAACGCACGGACTCGAGGCACATGGCGATCATCATGTAGTCAACGATATCCTCATCGCTGAGCGTCTCATTGCCTTCGATGACCGGCGCGAGAAGTGCCGCGACGTCTTCATCGATCACTTTCATCGGGCGCCCCTTCTTGTCCGTTTCGTACGCGTAGTAACCGCGGCCGTTCTTCTGGCCGAAGCGACCGTTCTCGTACATCACCTCCTGGCAGGACTTGAACGCATACTGCATACGGTCGGGGAAGCCTTCCGCCATGACCGCACCCGCGTGGACGCCGGTGTCGATACCGACAACGTCGCACAGGTACGCGGGCCCCATCGGCCAGCCGAATCGCTCCATCGCCCTGTCGATCGCGGTGAACTCGACGCCACGCCTTACGAGGCCGATGAAGGCGCCGAGGTAAGGCGACAGGATGCGATTGACGAGGAATCCCGGACAGTCATTGACGACGACGGGTTTCTTGCCCATGGCGAGTGCGTACGCGACGGTCTTCGCGATGGCATCGTCTCCCGTTTTTTCCCCGCGAATGACTTCCACCAGCGGCATCCTGTGCACAGGGTTGAAGAAATGCATGCCGCAGAAGTTCTCGGGGCGCTGCAGTGGCTCCGCGAGATGTGTGATCGAAATCGTCGAGGTATTCGACGCAAGCACCGCGTCGTCGCGGATCTGCGTTTCGGTCTCGGCGAGGACTGCGTGTTTCAATTTCGGATTTTCCACGACCGCCTCGACCACGATATCGACAGTGTCGAAGCCGTCGTAACTCAGGGACGGCTGGATCCTGTTGAGGACACCAGCCATCTCCGCAACAGACATCCTGCCACGCTCAACCTGCTTGGACAGTAACTTGCTGGCTTCAGCGAGGCCAAGATCGATGCCAGCCTGTGCGATATCCTTCATGATGATGGGCGTGCCCGTCAGCGCGGACTGGTATGCGATGCCGCCGCCCATGATGCCTGCGCCGAGTACGGCGGCGCGTTCCACCTTCCCGGCTTTCTGCGCAAGTTGCTTGCCGCTCCGGGCCAGCATCTGGTCACCCACAAACAGGCCGACCAGGTTCTTCGCCACGAGCGTGCCGGCCATCTTGGCGATACCCCTGGCTTCTTCTCGCAGCGCATCGTCCCGCCCCATACCGGCCGCTTTTTGCATGACCTTGATAGCGGTCAACGGTGCCGGGTAGTGCGGTCCGGCCTGGCTTGCAACGAACGCCTTGGACGTCTCGAACGCCATCGTCGCCTCGATCTCATTGAGCTTCAGCGGCTCCTGTTTTTCCCGTCGCCTTGCCTTGTAGTCGAGCTTGCCGTCCATGCACTGTTGCAGCAGCGACGCGGCGGCCTTGCGCAACAACCCGGGTGAGACGACGGCGTCGACGGCGCCAAACTTGAGTGCCTGGTCCGGCTTTTGCTCCTTAGCCGAGGCAATCCATTCGATCGCGTTGTCGGCGCCGATAAGGCGCGGCAAGCGCGTGGTTCCACCGTATCCGGGAATGATGCCCAGCTTGGTTTCCGGCAGTCCGACCCGGGCCGACTCCGACATGACGCGGTAATCGCAGGCAAGCCCCATCTCGAACCCGCCGCCCAGGGCGATACCGTTGATGGCGGCTACCGTCGGTACTGGCAAGTCCTCGAAGGCATTGAAGACATCGACGTTGATCCTGAGAATCGCGTCGGCAATTTCGTCTTCGCTGCGGCCAATCAGCGCGCCGAACTCGGTGATATCCGCGCCCACAATGAAAACGGGTTTGCCACTTGTGACCATCACGCCCTTGAGGGCGTTGTCGGCCGCGATAGCCGCTGTCGCTTCCTTGAGTTCGTTGATCGTCAGCGCGTTGAACTTGTTGACGGAGTCATCCTGCAGGTCGAAGCAGAGCTCCGCGATACCGCCATCAGTTGCCTCGACGGTTATCGCCTTTCCCGAGTAGATCATGTCCTTCCTCTTTAGGTTTTGATTGCCGGCCCGCTAGAAAATGAACTGGTTCTCATCCATCTTCATCAGCGAATCGGGGCCTGCCAGCATCGTCTCCAGCAGAGACGTGGTTCGCGGCAGGATCTTGGCGAAGTAGAATTCCGCAGTCTGGATCTTGGCGCGATAGAACGCCTCTTCCGTCGTGCCTTCCTCGAGCCGCCTGTACGCAGCTCGTGCACTCGCAGCCCAGGCAACACCGAGCAACACGTAGCCGGAGAACATGATGTAGTCGACCGAGGCGGCGCCCACAGCATCGCGGTTGCGCATGGCGGCAAAGCCGATCTTCCGGGTCAGTGACTTCCATTGCCTGGTAAGCCGCATCAGCGTCTTCAGGTAGGGTCTCATTTCCTTGCGGCGACGGGATCGCTTGCAGAAGTCCATGATGAAGCTCGATACCGGTGCCAGCGCCGCGCCGCGCGTGCCGAGTACCTTCCTGCCCAGCAGGTCCAGAGCCTGGATGCCCGTCGTGCCTTCGTACAGCATGCCTATCCGGGCGTCCCGCACGTTCTGCTCCACGCCCCACTCATTGATATAGCCGTGGCCGCCGAAGCATTGCATGCCAAGGTTGGCGCTTTCGAATCCGGTCTCGGTGAGGAACGCCTTGATGATGGGCGTCAGGAAGCCGAGGACATGGTTGGCAAGTTCGCGGGCCTGGGGATCCTCTGACTTGGTCAGTATGTCGCCCTGGGTGCTGGCGAAATAAATCAGCGCACGGCCGCCTTCGGCGAACGCCTTCTGCGTCAGCAACATGCGACGCACGTCGGGATGCACGATAATCGGGTCCGCAGGTCCTGCGGGATTCTTGGGGCCCGACAGGGAACGCATCTGCAAGCGGTCGCGCGTGTATGCGAGCGAGTTCTGGAAAGCGAGCTCCGAATGCGCGAGGCCCTGCAATCCGGTACCGAGGCGCGCGAAGTTCATGAACGTGAACATGTAGTTCAGTCCCTTGTTGACCTCTCCGATCAGGTACCCGGTCGCGCCGTCGAAATTCAACAGGCACGTCGAGTTGCCGTGAATGCCCATTTTGCGCTCGAGAACACCGCAATTGACCTGGTTGCGCTCCCCGATAGAGCCGTCCTCATTGGGAATAAACTTGGGAACGATAAACAGCGAGATGCCCTTGGTGCCCGGCGGCGAGTCGGGCAGGCGCGCCAGCACGATGTGGACGATGTTCTCGGCAAGGTCGTGTTCGCCGGAGGAGATAAACACTTTCGAGCCCGTGATGCGAAAGTTGCCGTCCTCAGCCTGTTCGGCCTTGGTCCTGAGCAGACCGAGGTCCGTGCCGCAATGCGCTTCGGTCAGGCACATGGTGCCGGTCCAGCGACCGTTGACAAGCGGCTCCATAAACATTGCCTTCTGTTCCTCGGACCCGTGCTCGTCAATCGTCTCCATCGCGCCGTGGGAAAGTCCGGGATACATGGCCCAGGACCAGTTGGCCGTACCATTCATCTCTCGAATCGGCAGCCCGATGGACATCGGCAGGTCCTGGCCGCCATAACGGGCAGGCTGGTCCAGCGACGGCCAGCCGGCGTCTATGTACTGCCGGTAGGCCTCCTTGAATCCGGGTGGTGTTCTTACCTCGCCATCTTCCAGCATCTCGCACCCGGCGGTGTCGCCTATGGCATTGAGCGGCGCAATCACGTCCTCGGAAAACTTGCTGGCTTCACCGAGGATCGCGTCTATCAACTCCTGGTTGACCTCGTCGCAGCCGGGCAGCGACTGGTAGTGCTTTTCGAAATTGAGGAGGTCCTGCATTACAAACCGCATATCTCGCAGCGGGGCTTTATAAGTGGTCATTGTGGTTCTCTCGCAGGTAGGAGCGGGCCTTCGCCAGTTTCAGCGTACAACTGTACGCACAACTGTACCATTATTTTGCTAGCATGAATACCGAGTTTTCGGAGCAGGCCGGTCGCACATAGAAAGGGCGTATTCCTTGAAGGTCACGAGAAAAGCACAAAAAGCAGAGACCCGGCAAAAACTCATGGATGCGACGGTCGCGGAGCTGGCCCGCGGCCGGAGTTACGACACGCTTAGCCTCAGGGAAATCTCCAAGCTTGCGGGCATTGCGCCGACGTCTTTCTACCGTCACTTCCACGACATGGAAGGCCTGGGACTCGCGCTCATGGAAGAGCACGGCAACACGCTCCTCGACCTGATGCATCGTGTTCGGGAACAGGCGTCGGGCGGGCATTCGCTGATCCGCACGTCGGTCGAGACGCTTTTCGATTACATCTTCGCCAACCAGGGCATGGCGCGAATGATCCTTCAGGAAAGCATGTCCCAGCATTCGGTTTTCAGTGAGGCGGCCGAAAATCTGTTTACGACGATGTCCGATGACCTGGCGGAGTTCCTGATCTGGGACGCAAAAAAAAGAGACGTACCGCTGGCGCATCCACACCTGGCCGCGAATTCCATGGTCGCCATCCTGTTCACGACCGGCATCGCATTGCTCAACCGGCCGGCCGAGGACCATGCCCGGCACATCGAGGCGGCAATCGTCCAGCTGCGCCTGATCATGCGCGGTGCCGAAGCCATGGGGCAGGCGACCGGATAACGACCGGGCTGTCGCCGAACAGAGACGCGCGAAAACGTGTCGCCAGACACCAGGAGTGAGAGCGCCGTCACATCGTCACCTGACTCGCCAGATATCATCGACCGACGGTCGTTGACGATGGTGAGTGGCATGACAACACGGATGGTATCCGGGACACGCAGGGCCTGGCTGATCTTGCCGCTATTGCTGATGGCGGCAACGCTCGGCGCATGCTACGAGACCTCCTACGACAAGGCGATCGCGCAGCTCAATGCGGGGGGCGGCAACACCGGTGGCTCGGGCGGCAGCGGTGGATCCGGAGGCAGCGGTGGCTCTGGTGGTTCCGGCAGCTTCGGACCGAACTTCTCGGAAATCCAGGCCAGTGTATTGACGCCGACCTGCGCTACCGCGGGCTGCCACTCCGGAGCGAATCCGTCGGCCGGTCTCAACCTCGAAGACGCCAGCAGCTACATGATGCTGGTCGGTGTAGCGAGCTCGCAGGAACCCGGCATCCAGCGTGTCGTTCCCAACGATCCGGCAAACAGTTATCTCATTCACAAGCTCGAAGGCACGGCTGCGACGGGTGGCCAGATGCCCCCGGCAGGTGCGCTCGATGCGACCGATATTGCGACGATACGACAATGGATCAGCGATGGTGCGGTTGACGACCGCGCGCCCGCAAGCACGCCGATCCGGGTCTCCTCGCTGTCCGTTACGCCGGACAGCACACTGACCGCGGCGCCGACCCGGATCATCGCCGGGTTTGACCGGGAGCTGGACGCGTCGACGGTGAACGCATTTACATTCGTCCTTGAAGACCCGAATGGAGTTGGCGTGACCGCCACGTCGGTCTCGGTGCCGGCTGCAAACCGGCAAAGCGCGGTGTTCGACCTGACCGGCACCAGCCTCGCCGACGGGACTTACCGTGTTGTGCTGCGCGGCTCGGGCGGGTCGATCATCATGGACCTCGACGCGAATGCGCTGGACGGGGAGTTCTCCGGCAATTTCCCATCAGGCAATGGCACGGCCGGCGGCGATTTCGTCGTGCAGTTCACGATCAATACACCCGTGGTGATCAACCCGACGCTCGACGATATCCAGGCAGCGATCTTCACGCCGTCGTGTGCAACCGCGGGATGCCACGATGCCACCACGCAGGCGGCCGGGCTTTCGCTCGCCGATGCGGACACGAGTCACCTGGAACTGGTTGGCCAGTTCAGCAACCAGAACGGCCAGTCCAACGTGTTGCTGGTCGCGCCGAACGATCCGGACAACAGCTACCTCGTGCGCAAGATCGAAGGCACGGCCGGTATCACGGGCGGCCGGATGCCGCCGGCGGCACCCTTACCGCAGTCGGAGATCAGCGTCATTCGCCAGTGGATCACGGACGGCGCGGTGCGCTAATCGCGACAATAGCGGTCTTCCCGGATACCGAAGTTTCCCGCAACGATCAGAATGACAGGGTTCGGTCTGCTCCCGATAGCGTTCGCAGCTATAAATCATCGATTTACTCGAACGTTGTGATCCAAATATACGTTTTTTTGGGAGAAAAGAATGCTGTCTAATGGCTAGGAGGCAGCAATTTTTCTGACTCCAAGGAGAATTCCCAATGCGCAATCGAATCGTTATTACTTTTGCCGCCCTGGTGCTGGCATCGACCTCGGCGTTTGCCCAGGGCGAGGCGAAGCCCAACCAGTTCTGGTGGCCTGACCAACTCGACCTTTCCCCGTTGCGACAGCATGGCATCGAGTCCAACCCGATGGGTGAGGACTTCAACTACGCCGAAGCGTTCGCGAGTCTCGATCTCGATGCAGTGAAAAAGGACATTGAGGCCGTGTTGACCGACTCGCAGGACTGGTGGCCGGCCGACTTCGGCAACTACGGCCCGTTTTTCATCCGCATGGCGTGGCACAGCGCGGGTACCTATCGCACGCTCGATGGGCGCGGCGGTGCCGGCGGCGGTCAGCAGCGTTTCGACCCGCTCAACAGCTGGCCGGACAACGCGAACCTCGACAAGGCGCGTCGCCTGCTATGGCCGGTAAAGCAGAAATACGGCAGCAAGCTCTCCTGGGCTGACCTCATGATCCTGACGGGCAACGTCTCGCTCGAATACATGGGCTTCAAGACCTTTGGTTTTGCCGGAGGCCGCGAAGACGATTGGGAGGCTGATCGCGTCTACTGGGGCCCTGAGAAGGAGTGGCTGGCCGACGAACGCTACAAGGGCGAGCGCATGCTTGAGAGCCCGCTTGCCGCTGTGCAGATGGGTCTCATCTACGTCAATCCCGAAGGCCCCAACGGCAATCCCGATCCGTTACTGGCAGCCAAGGACATACGCGAGACCTTTGGTCGCATGGCAATGAACGACGAAGAGACGGTCGCGCTGATCGCCGGTGGCCATACCTTCGGCAAGGTTCATGGCGCGCGTAGTCCTAAAGACTGCGTGGGACCGGAGCCCGGCGCCGCAGCTCTCGAGGAGCAGGGCCTGGGCTGGACGAACAAATGTGGCAAGGGCAATGCCGAAGACACGATAACCAGTGGCCTCGAAGGCGCCTGGACGGTAACGCCGGCGGCCTGGAGCATCAACTTCCTGCAGAACCTGTTCGCATTCGAGTGGGTAAAGACAAAGAGTCCCGCCGGCGCCACACAGTGGATTCCCAAGAACGCCGACGAGCTCAAGTTCGTTCCGGACGCACATGACCCCACCAAGCGGCACGCGCCGATAATGCTCACGACGGACCTGGCACTCAGGGAAGATCCCAAGTACCGCGAGATCTCGCAGCGATTCCTTGCCAACCCGAAAGAGTTCGACCTGGCCTTCGCCAAGGCCTGGTTCAAGCTCACGCACAGGGATATGGGCCCGCGCGCACGCTACGTCGGGAGTGAAATTCCGGACGAAGTCCTGATGTGGCAGGACCCGATACCGGCTGTTGACCATGAACTGGTCGACGCTGCCGATATCGCAAGCCTCAAGGCCGAGATTCTCGATTCAGGGCTGACGGTCACCCAACTTGTCAAGGCTGCCTGGGCGTC
>Ga0224496_10002840_pt1 | contig 10178 bp, 18 predicted proteins | sample SF_Jul11_sed_USG_2_FD_168127 | JGI IMG/M metagenome (GOLD analysis project Ga0224496, IMG submission 168127) | Sediment microbial communities from San Francisco Bay, California, United States - SF_Jul11_sed_USGS_8_1 | ecosystem: Environmental > Aquatic > Marine > Sediment | place: USA... | reverse complement strand
ATGGTTTCTACACGGCCGAAAAAAAGTAATGAAATATTATAAATTTTAGCAGAATAAAAAATTATCAAAAATACGTATAATGAGAGGCAGATATCGAAATAACTAGCAGTAATCCAGATATTGAAATGTACAAGAAATCATTCAAAAAGGTTGATGATTGAAAATATCTAGATGAAAAAATAAGAATAATTCATGCAAAGAACAACGATGTATAGATACATGATTATTCAAAATCAAACAATATTTGCAAAATGATATCAAAAAGTACAAAAATATATTTTCAGTAAAAACTTTACAACTTTGTTAATTGGTTAGATTGGGAATATACTGAATACCATTCGTTCTAATTTTGAATGATTAAAACGGTTTGACATTCAAAATGGGATTGCTGATACCAATTAACAATACAAACTCTTTAGTGAATCATTTATCAGTAATATGATATGGGAAAAACTATTTTCATCAAAGAGATAATCACCATGCTAAAAGAGCCAAGACTGTGTCCAACATGCCAAAAAGAGGATAGATTGGAAAAGAATGTTGTTAGAGAGGAGAGATCAAATGGAAAGACCATTTTATGTTCTAGGTGCGAAGCATTAATCGTAACCACAAATCATAATTTAAAAAAAGTAGAATTATCATCAATCAGAGACGATATAATTATGCTAAAAGAGCCACATCTCATTAGAAAAGTCGTATACTAGTTTTTTGATTTTCCAAGTAATTCTCGGATCATATAATTTCGTACATTTGCAAATTCCCATTCTCTTAGATGTGCATTCAGGCATTCCTCTTTAATTATAAGTCCTGCCAAACCATGACTCCACATATGACGCTTGGTATCATAAACTTCAATAATTTTCCCATGTTTTGTAATCTTGATTGCCCCATGGCATCTTTGAATTACTTGTGATGCTACTCTTTGGTATATTTTTTCAAAATTAACCATACGATTAATGTGTGTAGTCACATCAAAAAGGTTCTGATTTTTGATGGGATAATAATATACCATAGAAATTACAATAAAAATTGCTGATGATTAACCAACAAACTAAGCTAAAACTGATAGATGATGAGTTTGCCGAATTATGAAGCATTTTAGAATTAAATAAAAGAGCACATCAATAACACGTATTACAGATAATAAAGGAAGTAAGATCTAGAATAGCCAAATTGCCCAAACAAAAACATCAACATAAAATATGCCAGATTTGGCTGGAATCCAAATATTGTATATGGGAAAATAATTGTTTAACATACCCAAACCAAACATTATCATCACAAATAAGGAAACTACCTAAATTTTCACAACCAGTATTAGTGAGATGTACATTTAATTTAGATGATGGGCGAACTACCTGAAAAATTTCCAGAGTATGCTATTATGTACAAAACATTGTCAAACCAAATCAAAATATTGAAAAAAAGAAAACAAAATGTAGAAGAAAAAGAAATAGACGAAATTGAACTTAAAATTCAAAATTATCATTTAGAGCAATTAAAAATCAAAAATATGTTTCCAGATTATTTTTTTGATGAAAATTAATCATTGATGAGAGTGATCATATTTGCAATTACATTAATGATCATCTATTTGTGTAGACATTAGTTTTTGCACCATTTCATCGCGGATTTTAAGTAAATCTCCAACGTGATCTTTTAGAGTCAGAAGTCCAATGCCCTAGATTAAATTCTATTACAACATCTATAATTTCTAGATCTACATTAAGTAAATCACCCATTAATTGTTCTTGTTCATTCACATAATTTTACGAGTACATTGTAAATAAAATCATTCTAACCATTAGAAAATTATAAAGCTATGCCTCCATGCTTTCTTTTAGAAGGTTTTTCCTAACAAGGATAGGGATGTTGTAAAATGCCCCTAAAGCCATGGCATCCGAAGCCCTATAATTTCTCAATACAAGATCTTTTTTGCCGGTAAAATACAGATTCGCACGTAAAACATCTCCGCTTTCATAAATTTTTACTTTAACTAAAACCAATTCATTTTCTTCACAAATCTCCTCAATCATCTTGTAAATGGATGGTATAGATTCACCATCAGTGTCACTAAAACTCGATATATGCCTAGCAACTTCGCCTGAAAATGCTCTCATATGGAATTCTTTTCCATTGTCGGCCTTTAGAACAACCATTCCTTCAACAGCATAGGGATCAACGAATCCAACATAATCAATCTTCACAGATTCATAATCAGGCTCTTGTGCTTGATCAATTTCCATTGTTTTACGCATAAACTACCGATTTCGAGTTTATAAAGATAGCAAATTTATGAGATCAGAAATTCAGAAAAAATATTACAAATTATTTTTATATGATTAAAATTTGCATCTTACCCCAAATTATTTAAAATGAACAGCAGTGGATAGCTTAATGTCGACAAATCCAGAACGTGCAGTATCATACATTCTAAGTAAATATGTTACAAAATACATGGACCAAGATGTTCTCACACTCAGTATGAATACTCAGACTAGAGACGCAGCTAGAATGTTGCGTCATTATGAAACAGATGACATCATTGTTACAGACAATGATAACCTTCCAGTGGGAATTGTGACAGATGAAGATATCCTAAGAAAAGTTAGCGATGTTACAGTTTACGCAGAAGCCACAAAGCTGAAAGACATCATGACAACTCCATTGATTACAATAAATGAAAAATCAACATTACAAGATGCACTACATAAAATGCGAGATAATGGTATTAGAAAATTACCCGTTTTATCAAAGAAAAACATGGTAATTGGCATGATCTTTCAGACAACGATTGCAAATGTTATTCGAGATGCCACAGCTACACCGCCACGTCTTTTGAGTCCACCAGTAAAAGCAATTCTGGGAAATTTAGGTTTCGTGTTGCAATTCGCCGGAGTATTGTTACTTGTACCTGCCATTCTTGCAACAATTTTAGAAGACACAGTGATTGCCACTGGAATTTATCTGACCACAGTTCTTTTACTTGTGACAGGATTTTTTCTGAACTCTTATGGAGAAAAATCAAGTCTCAATCTTCAACAGGCATCAGTTCTGGTATTTTCTAGTCTATTTCTACTAACTTTATTTGGTACGGTTCCGTATCTGTATGTGTTACCAAGTAATGAGACGAGCATAGAAGCATTTTCAAATGCATTTTTTTCAAGTGCAGCTGGATTTACTACTGGAGGAATATCATTATTCCAAGAACCAGAAAATCTTTCTCAAAGTTTCACATTTTTCCGTAGCTATACACAGCTTGTAGGAGGAATGAGTTTCATCTATTTAGTGATTACAGCGTTTTACCCAGAATCAAAATTACAATCAATGAGGGGTTTTATTTCAGGTAGGACATTACATATGAAAGAACTATTTCTTACTATTACAGTCATATTTTCTATTTACATTGTTATTATTGCAACTTTGTTGTATGTTTTTGGAGAAAGAAACATCATAGATAATTTCTCGTTGGCAATGAGTACGCTTGCAACAGGAGGATTTTTACCAACATCTACAATTCTCGACGATTTACTTTGGCAAGAAGATCTAATTTTAATGGGCGGGATGATTCTAGGAGCTTTACCATTTACATTCCACTATGCATTTGTCAGAAAAAAATTCTTATCACCAAAACTTGGAAAAGAAGTACTAACATATTTTGCAATTTTAGGCAGTGCCATAATCTTATTCATATTGATTAGTGGATTAGATCCACTAGAAAGTGCATTTTATTCTGTTTCGGCCAGTACTACCGCAGGACTCCAACAAGAAAGCCTTGCAGGACTTAATGGAGGAGCACATGCAATATTGATAATTTTGATGTTCATTGGAGGATGCGGATTTTCAACTGCAGGAGGTCTAAAGATTTTTAGATTATTACATTTGAGACATATCAGATTTTTTCTAAGCAAAGTAAAAAGAGCAGAGCTAACATCAGAGACAAAAAAAGAAATCACATCAACATTGATCATATTGGCATTATTTCCAACAATTTCGGCGGTTGCAGGACTACATCTTGCTGAAAGTGAACAAGTGTCATATCAGGATGCGTTCTTTGAATCGGCTGGAGTTATTACTACTGGGGGATTATCTGCGGGAGTTATTGATTTGGAGACAGATCCTGCAACAAAAATTGTCTTGGGATTTTTAATGATATTTGGAAGATTAGAAATCATAGCAATAATTTACATATTTGTACCTAAGCTTAGTTAGAAATTATTTTTTGATTTGATAACTAACACATTTTCATTAATTGCAGTAATTTTTCTATAATGGATGAATATTGTTTGATTGAATCATATATACTGGATCAGATTGAATAGTTATTCAAGATAGGAAATAGAATCTAATCTTAATATTGAACTGTTTTAAGGATTAGGTTATTGGATCTAAATAGAATTCTAGTACCATTAGATGGTTCCAAAAAATCCTTTGAGGCCCTAGACAGAGCAATTACTCTAGCAGGATTTACACATGGACAAATAACATGCATCCATGTTATCCCACATGTAATAGAAGGAGGATCTAGGACAAAAGCATTTGATAAACAACTTGTAGATGATGCAAAAATTCTTTTGAGAAAAGCAGAAAAGCGTGCAGGAAATAAAAATGTGAAGTTTACCACAAAGATTCTTAGAGGATCACCGAGTCATGTTACATTACATACAGCAAAAGCTGGAAAATTTGATCATATTGTAATGAGCACAACAGGCTCAGGTTCCGCATCAAAAGATATGATTGGAAGTGTTTCAAATCACATACTTCAAAAATCTAAAATTCCAGTATATTTAGTCAAATAATTAAAAGTGAGTCATTTGTCGGAGTTAATTTTAATTGCAAAAAAACCCATAACAATAAAAAGAAATGCATCATTATCCAATGTTATTTCCGAACTAATCAAAAATAACATAAGCAGATTAATTGTAACAGATGAAAATATTCCAATAGGAATAGTAACTGAGAAAGACTTGGGTTTATTCCTACTTAATGACGACTCAGAAAAAAATCTTGATGAAATTCACGTATCCAGCATAATGAACAAGATTACTTCAGTAGATGATTCGATGAGCATAGAGAAATGCGTAGAAGTGATGCTTGAAAAAGACATTGGTTCGCTGGGAGTTTCTACAAATGATAAGGGATTGGTTGGAATAATAACAAAAACAGACATTGCAGAGCATTATATTAAAAAATACTCTGGAAAACATACGGTTGGCGATATTATGACAATATCATATATGTCAATGAATTCAGAAGAATCTCTAAAAAACGTAGTATCAAAAATGATTGAAAATAAGATTTCAAGGATTTTCTTAAAAAATAAAATGGATGAACCTGAGGGAATACTGACATTTCGAGATTTATTTCATGTTGCATTAGAGCAAGGAAACACAGATGTTGTTTTGGATAATTCAGATGACACCGTGTCCATTGTATTTACAAGAAAGGGGTTTCTTTCTGAGTCGGGCTTTGGGAATACTATTCAAGCAAGAGATGTAATGACCAAAACTTTTGAATCTGTTGATTTTGAAGAAGATCTTACAGTAGCATGTGAAGCAATGGTGCAAAACAGAATCAACGGTGTTGGAGTTAGAATTAACGGAAAATTAGGAGGAGTAGTAAGCAAAACAGACATCTTAAAAGCAATTTACATAGATAATAAATGAGATACTATTTACGTATATTTGAATTGAAATAACCTATTATTTTAAAATGCAGCAAAAATATGAATCAAAAATTCAACAATAAAACAAATGGGATAGAATTTAATTTCGTTAAATCAGATCAGAAATAATGGACATACATCTAGAAAAAAGTAGCAGTAAGGGGAAAAAATTAATCATATTAGGATTTGTAACAATAGCCACACTGTTTTTACTCTATTCAAGATATCAAGATCCAGAGTTGCTTACTCCTGTTGCAATTGACTCGATACAAAGAATAGCTTATGGGTTTTATATTATTTTAGTTGTAGCATTTGGTGCCATTGCTTTTGGATTGTATCGATACCATGAAGGGAAAGTCAAAGCGAATCAAAAAAATCTTTCTACAATTATTGCATTAACAACATGGAATTCAAAATCACGTAAAATTTTTGTTGTCATATTCATCGGATACGGTATTTTCTTTTCACTAGTTTCAGGAACTCTGGTATATCAACCAGAAGTTAATTTTGCACTTCATTATGGTGCAACAATTCCATCAGGATTTATTGCACCTTGTTGTGATGGTCCAGGATATATGCCAAAAATTATAATATATTTGACAGAACATGTAGGATTACAAATTATTCCGATAAATTTGGTATTACAAGTAATTGTATCATATCTAGTTGGATTGAATGGAGCAATCGCTGTAAACGCGTACAGTATTTCAAAGAAGGGGAGAGGAATTAGCACAGTAGGAGCAGTAACAGGATTATTCATTGCCTGTCCTACATGTGCAGGCACATTTTTGTCAATATTTGTCGGAACAGCAAGTGGAATAGCACTATCAATAGCATTATCTCAAATGCAAACTTTTTTCATCGCAATTTCAATTCCAGTTTTAATTATTACACCATATATAATGGCAAAAAAATTACAAAATTCAGATGGTAGTTGTAAAATAGATCCTACTAAATAAATTTCTTGACTTCAGGAATTTTATGATTGCCAATATCATAGCCATCACGCCTCAGAAATTTTAGTGTGAGTTTATAGAGTAGTTCATCATGATCAACTTTTTCTAAAATTTCAGTCCACAAAACTCGTCCTTTTTCTTCAATGTGTCTCTTAAAATCAGGATTAAGGAATTCTGCAATCTCTTTGCACTCATCAAATGTTTTTCCATTTTTATAAGCACGAACACGTCTATCACAACTATCCATGTACATTACATGTAAAATTTCTAAATAAACCTAATTCGTCGGGGTTCAAACAAATACTAGATAGAAAATTAAAAAACATGGGAATAAAATCACCCTCAGAATATGTGGATTTTTTTGTAAACCTCAACATGGGTGAAAATGTTAGTTTGTTGAGTTTTATTAATAATGAAAAAAATATACTCAAAAAAAATTTGGAACTTAAAAATATTAACAAAGAACCAATTAAAAAAGGGATAGAAATCTTGGAATTATTAGTAACAGAAATTAACAAGATGGGGAACAAAGCAGTCATAGAAAAATATCAAAAATAATTCTGGAATAAATCATGGATAAAAATTCACAGATCATCAGAACTGAGATCATAAGAATTCTCAATGAAAATGGAAAAATTCGAGGCACCGAACTTGCTAAGAGGGTTATGGAGAAAATGGGAAATGAGAAAATCATTTACAGAGAAATCAGTGTATTAGTAGAAGCAGGTGAAATAGAAAAAAAAATTTTCAGTAGATCTCACATAGAATATGAATTAATAGATTTATACGAATCAATAAATAATCAGCTGAAAAATCTGTACAAGGAAATTGAAACAGTTTATCAAGAAATAAAAAATTTCAAGACAATTAGCAGTGAAGAAAAAATCTCATTTCATGAGCGATTAAAAGAAATCATCCACCTGATACATATTGTTCAATCAATGGATGGCATAATGAAGCTATTATCATACTATCCAGCATTTAAAAAGGATAAGATGTTCTCGCAGATTAACAGAAAGATTGAAGATTGTTGGAAGATAATTATGAATAATATTGCACATCAACCAGAAGAAGATTTTCTAAACGAGACTCTTACAAACTTGAGAATATCATACATGAACTCAAATAACGTTAACTGAAATTTTTTAGTTTTTCTATAATTATTTTGAGAATTGCCTCATCATCAAGAAGAATCAATGGAAAGTTATTTTCTTCGCTTGCCTTACGAAACTCTGTATCTTTTGTTACTATAATCATATCATTTTCACGAGCATAATTAATTATGGAATAATCAGAACCGAGTTTTTGTCCTGTAATCTGCAGTTTTCGTACACTTTGCGCATCATACCCCAAACTATTTAATCGTTCATCCATACCATCTAGGTTTTCATCAACAAGAATTTTCATATTTTGTGAAAATTCAGATTCAATATTAGTGTAAATGCGTATTAAATGATCAAGTACTTATTTTCAATGAAACCATTAATTTTGTATGGATATTAAAAAGGAAGACAGATCGGAAGAATCAAAGAAAAGCCATATAGTATATTACAAATCTCTAAGCAAAATCATTTCGAATATTCAAAAAGAAAAAGAGGAAGAGGAGGAGCAGGTCATTAAAGAACATCTAGATAATAGAATTAACGCAATGGAAGAAGATAGAAAGCGAATAAAAGAGATGTTTCCAGAGATTGAAGAAGAGGAATGGAATGGCAACCCCAACTGAAAAAAATCACAATAAACACTTAGACTTACTCCATGACTATAAAATACACCTGATTAAATACATCGAAGAACTAGAAAAACTAGATAAACAATCAGAATTTGCTAAAAAATGGAATGAGAACACGATAAAAGAAAGAAGACAAGAAGTTCAGGTAGTTGACAAAATTTTAAAAAATCTGATTAGATTCTAGATATGATATTTTTGGGTTAAATCATAAAGATAATTACAAAAATCATCTACGTGTTCAGAAGATACACCATCAAACCATGCCAGTTCTTTATCTATGCTAAAATTTTGAATATTTGAAGAGGATTTTCTAAAATTCGTTTTAGTTGTAAATAATTTAATCATCTCTTCTTGTTCTTTTTTTGTCAATTCATAATTACAAGTAGCCAAATCTATTTGAACATAATACTTTCCATGAGTAGGATTTTTTCTTGCCTTGATGAACGGCTTGTTTAGTTGTTGACACTCCCTATAATGTTTATCATATTCAAACATTTTTGAGTCACCAAGATATTTCTCAAAAGTCATAGTTTTAGAAATCGAGTATAGATTAACTCTAGATATCTGCGGTTAGTTTTTTTATTTTAGTGATCAATCTGATTTTTACATCAATGGGCATTTCAGGCTCCATTGTAAAATATATAATATTTCTTTTTGTGTAAATAACCATTTGGGATACTTTTTCTCTTTCAACGTGAACATATCGTACTTTACCTAGAGAACGATCAAATTCTTTTCTCATTGATCGTCTCTGAGCCACCTGTTTACAGAAATGTTCTTCTTCTTTTTGGGTTTTAAGACTAGTTTTTCCGGTTTTCATAATCCCTTCTCTGATCTCCCCTTTTGAATCAATTATAGCAGCAAATCTCATCTTGGAATCCAAATTAAGAATTTTCTGAACAATTTCCAAAAGATTATTTTTTTTTGCAGACACCAAGTCAAAATGAAAAATATTTTTACTAAATATAAGCTATCAAACCGTGTTTAGATACATAGTATTCAAAATCATAGTTAAATTCGTTTGAAAATACATCAATACATGAAGGATTCTATTTGCAATGTTCTTGATGAACTGGAAGAACAGTCATCACTTGAAAAATCAAGAAAAATCAACGTTTTACCAGAAAATAGGATGCTTGCAATAACAAAAGAAACAGGAGAATTATTAAACATGATTTTACGCCTCAAAAAAGTAAAAAACATGCTTGAAATAGGGACATCTGTAGGTTATTCTACAATTTGGTGTGCTGAAGCAATTTCAGAACAATCAGGAAAAATCATAACAGTAGAACATAATCCGGCCAAAATTAGGAGGGCGAAGAAGAATTTTTTAAATGCAGGGATTCAAGAAACAATCCAAATTAAAGAAGGAAATGCAATAGATATCCTAAACGAGCTTAGCAAACAAGAGGAATATAGAAATTTTTTTGATTTTGTTTTAATTGATGCAGATAAAGAAAATGTTATAAAATATTTTGATTTAATTTTACCAATGGTCTCTATCAAAGGGATTATTGTTACAGACAATATGTTGTATCCAGAAAAATATAGGGAAGATATGAAAAAATTTTCAGATTATTTGAAAACAATCCCAGGTCTCCAAACCATTACATCGAAAATTGGAAATGGGGAAGAAATCACAATAAAACTAAAATGATTATTTATTATTTTGTTTGGTTTTTATTCCTAGATATTTTAGATTGCAGATTTCAGAAGACTGATTTTTTGGTTTTATTGTTAATTGACTTTTTTATTTTTTGATACATTACTTAGTTTTTCATTTTATTTGGCAATGACAACTATAAAATTACAGGTACATGAATTT
>Ga0224496_10002839_pt1 | contig 10179 bp, 13 predicted proteins | sample SF_Jul11_sed_USG_2_FD_168127 | JGI IMG/M metagenome (GOLD analysis project Ga0224496, IMG submission 168127) | Sediment microbial communities from San Francisco Bay, California, United States - SF_Jul11_sed_USGS_8_1 | ecosystem: Environmental > Aquatic > Marine > Sediment | place: USA... | reverse complement strand
GGAAAATCCCGGCAGACTGGCAAATCACGCATCTGGAATTCAAATCGTTAACACCGTGAATGCTCATGAACCCCTTGATAGCCCTGGCGTTTAGCCCAAGCCCCCTCAAATCTGTCGGACACTACTGCGTGAACCTGATAAATAGGCATATGCGGGAGAAGCAGACGGAAGAAGTTCATGAAACAGACCGGAAGATCTCGTTACGCTGGAAGGTGTTACAGGTCTTAGGCGCCATCCTAATCGGCCTCGGCCTCTTAATCGACTGGCCTGCTCCATCGGAAACCAATCTGCCGGACACATCCTCTTTTTTGGTGATCGTCGGCGCGCTCGTCGGGGTCGCGGGACTCTTGCTTGCACTTCGACGGGAGTAGCTATGCTCACCTAACACTCTCTCCACGAACGCCATCGCTCCACGAGTTACTGAATGGGAATTAAAAGTCTTCAAACAATCGCAGCTGCTTCGGACGTTCTATCGCACGCATCCAAGCCTGAACCCTTAATACTTTCTTTGGCTTGCGAGAAGATGGACCGACTGCCAGTAGGGCTTGCGCGGAGAGCCATGTGCCGATCAGATCAAAATGGGCTAGGTCTTTCTCTCGAAGATTCAAGCTCCATTCCGAAACGGCTCTTCCTCTCATTCCCGTTGGCCGACCCAGGTAGCGTAACTGGAAGAACCATTCGCCGGACAAGCTCATACCCACTCGGTGAACGACGGCAATAATCCCCATACGATCGCCGATGGTTTCCCTGAGATAGACGCCGAGCAGGATGTCTTCACGAGTTACCATGGTAACCAATGGTTACATCATATATGCCCTAAGGTCAAGGGAGATGCTTGCAGGAAATCATTTCTCCAACTCAGTTTCCTCGCGCCTCGAGAGAAATTCACGCTCTAGCCTTCTGTCCGACCTTTGTTTTTGCTCGCCGATCTGACTTGGGAATACCAGCACGTGAGCGCCCAGTCCGGTAGGGCGGGGTTCTTTACCCCAACGTAGGATGGTGCTCCACAGCGCTTGGGGCTAGCTTGTGACCTCGCGGGCATTGAAGCGGCCCCCCAAAAAATGGAGGTTCGATATGAGACTCTTCTTAGTCAGCTGCGTGCTGATTCTTAGTGCCGGGGTCTTAGGCTGTGTCGAGCGGCCCTACGTAATCTGTCGTGGCGAGGCGTACTGTACGGCTCCCTTGACCCATGACGAAGCAATGCATGCCGCGCAGCTCAAGAAAGCCTGGGGAGACAATTCGTTATACGTCCGCCCCGGTCAGTAGAAGTGCATGACGAGGGGTAACAGATAGTTTGGTGGCCAGCCTGCGGATCTCGAGATGATAGATTAGGTTCTCGATTGAGATGGTTCGGCAGGAGATCCCGGTTGAGGTCGTTGTCCAAGAGTGAGGCCCATCTGGCCTCACTCACGTGAAGATGGGGCGTTTTTCCAAAGTGCACCAGGTATGGTTTCTAGTCCTCGTTGCCTGCGATTCGTCATGGGATTTCCCCCTCATTCTCCTCGTTTAGTGATGGTCGGCCTTGTATACAGGCTAGATCTCTTTCAGCCTTAAGAGTGGAACGCCTCCTGCATTGCCCCCATACGTGGCTCGTGCGGTAACAGGATCTATCGCCGCCTACTGATGCAACTCTTTGTCATCGAGCAGCTGTGGAGCTCGCTCGGCGACATTCGACTACTAATCACGATTCACTGAACAGGAGCATGTATGAAGATCGCGCAGGTCGCACCGTTGTGGGAAAGTGTGCCACCGCAGCGTTATGGAGGAACGGAGCGGATCGTTTCCTACCTCACAGAGGAGCTAGTACGTCAGGGCCACGATGTCACCTTGTTCGCCAGCGGTGACTCTGTGACTGCGGCGCGACTGAAAGCCGCTTGTCCGCAGGCACTGCGCCTGAATAATGGAATCTTCAACCGCGATGCCCCGCAGATATTGCTACAGGAATGGGCATTCAGGGCCATGGCGAAAGAGTTCGATATAGTCCATTCGCACTTGGATTTCCTCGGGTTCTCGACTGCGCGACGGTGTGGGACGCCGGTGGTGACGACTTTGCACGGACGGCTGGACCTGCCAGAACTAGTACCGGTTTTTCGTGAATTTTCCGAAATGCCGTTGATCTCGATCTCTGAGTCCCAGCGCCGCCCGCTTCCCTTCTCCAACTGGGTGGGAACTGTGCATCACGGCTTGCCGGACCTCTATCGTCCGCATTACGAACCAGGGCAATACCTGGCCTATCTCGGCCGCATCTCTCCGGAAAAGCGCCCGGATCATGCCATTACTCTAGCGAAACGCGTGGGGATTCCACTCAAGATGGCGGCGAAGGTCGATCCAGCCGATGAGGCGTACTTCCGCGCCGAGATCGAGCCGATGATGCGCCATCCCTTGATTGAGTTCGTGGGCGAAATTACGGATGAAGAAAAAGATGACTTTATCGGCAACGCGATTGCCCTGGTGTGTCCGTACGATTGGCCTGAACCCTTCGGCATCGTGCTGATCGAAGCGCTGGCGTGCGCCACGCCGGTGCTCGCGTATCGCCGAGGATCGATCCCTGAAATTATCGAGTCCGGAGTGACCGGATTCATCAGTGAGACACTCGAGGAGATGACTTCCTCGGTGACCAACTTGGGGACCATCGATCGTCGTGCCTGCCGCGAGTCGTTTGACTTCCGTTTCACCGCGAAACGTATGGTGAGCGACTACTTGAAGATTTACGGGGAAGTGGTGCGCGAGAACCAGTTCGCCTCCTCCTCACAGTTACGCATAGGCGCGCGAAGCTCCCTGCCTCTGCAGAAGTGATGGAGGGCCAGCGCGGTGCGTCTGCTTTGCACAAAGAACATGAGCTCGAATCTTGTGATGTGCATGTGGGCTGACAACGACTTGACGGCTCAAACAGGGCAGGAGTCTTTCTTACCGCAGCATTCAGCGTACACTGCTCCTGAGGCTACTTTCTCCAGCAACCTTTGAATGCGTGCATGGTATGGCTTGCGCTGCTTGGCAGCCATTATCCGCAAACGACCAAGATGAAATGAAAAAGAAGCTGGATAAGTGTGAAAGGGAGGCGAAGCCTTCACCAGTAGAACCAGTCGTCCCCTGCTTGAATCATACACCGCGCCACATCGACACGGCCCAACTCGGTTTTCGTTTTCTCCTGCGTGTTACTCCGGTCTGAAAGTCGCGGCCAGCCCACCTTTAACCTGTAGTTATGGTGCACCTTCTCATCCCTCACGGTGAAGGTGTGATACAGACTCGGGTTAGACTCTTCCGTGATGACGCAGCGGGGAAACTTGGTCTTGAGATAGGCTCGAATGACAGCAAGATTCTTCTTAATAAATTGTTGCTCTGTCATGAGCTCTAAGGTCGAGTCACTTTGTAACATGCGGCTATGCCGAGCAAAAAGAACGTGCCACGGTGTGGGATTAAAGGTGTATGGTCAAAGTCGTTATTGCCGTCATCGTTAAGATGACAGTATCTATCATCGCATGAGCGACAATGCTAAGCAAGACGAACCACTGTTTCCAGCGCGAGCGAGATCGACGCAATTACGGGTGTTGATCGCGCATCGAACGAAACGAACATGGGGAATGATCTTGTATTGCACATGCGGACTGACAATGGCTTGAGAGTATTCTCCACCGCATTGAAGTGGTCAGGATGATCCTGCACCGCACATGTACTAATTCCTGGAATATCGAGAGGAACGTGGGATGGCTGGCCAAGGAAGGATAACGGGACTAGCGGGCTTCATGGGGTGGATGACGGGTTTCGAACCCGCGACCTCCGGATCCACAATCCGGCGCTCTAACCAACTGAGCTACACCCACCATGAAGGATTCGAGGAATCGTGATCTTAACAAAGGGCTGATTGCTGTCGCAACCGACTTGCGTCACTCCCTAGCATCGAAGGCGGCCTGCATTTCTGCAAGAATAGCGGCGACGGTCGCCGATGGGTCGGCTGCATCACGAATGGGACGGCCAATCACGAGATAGTCCGCGCCGGATGCGATTGTTTGTGTGGGAGTGGTCGCCCTGGCATGGTCATCAACTCCTTTGCCGGTCGGCCGGACGCCCGGCGTCACGATCGTGAAGCCCGACCCAATCTTCTGCCGGATAGCCGAAGCTTCTTCACCGGACGCCACCACACCATCGCAGCCCACCTCGGAGGCCAGCAGCGCCCTAGCGGTGACGAGGTCTTGGACCGTCCGCTGGATCCCCATTTCTCGGAGATCCTGCCCATCGAAATTCGTGAGCACCGTCACAGCGAGCAGTTTGAGCGATGAGCCCTCCCGCCCTTGCACGGCAGCTGTGAGCGCCTTGCGGTTCGCATGGATTGTTAAGAAATCCACTCCCATCGCCGCAACCCGACTCGTCGCTCGGCGGACCGTCTCCTCGATATCGAGAAACTTCAGGTCGAGAAACACCCGCATGCCTCGCTCGACAATCCGCTTGACCATGTCAGGACCTGACGCGGTGTACAGCTCAAGGCCGACCTTGACGAAGGAGATGTGGCCCTGGAGTCGGTCCAACAGCCCATCCGCTTCTGCCGTGGAAGGCACATCCAACGCAAAGATCAATCGGTCCCGTGCTGCAATCTTCACCATGCCCGTGCTCCTTCTTCCATCCGATCCTTGACGATCGGCAAATCCTTATGGTAAAAATCATCTCTTTTTACAGGAGTATTCAATGCCTCAGACCCACAAATCGACCATTCGACGAGCCCGCCAAACTGAGCGACGCCATGAGCGAAATCAGGCCACCATGAACGCGGTGAAGACGCTCATCAAGAAGGTCCAGTCCGCCGTGGACGGGAAAAAGGCGGATGAAGCCAAGACCAACCTGCAGGCAGCCACCTCGGCGATTGGAAAAGCTGTCTCGAAAGGCGTACTTCATCGGAATACTGCATCCCGCCGGATTTCTCGTCTGACTCATCGTGTCAACGCGCTGTCGGGTTCCGGCTCTTAATCGTTCGAACGTTCGACACCACACGCGTGACCGCTCGTTTCGGTGGAGCCTGGGATAGCGTAGCCGCTTTGCCATGCCTGTTCGCGTGCTCCTCACAGAGTTTCAACAGCAAGCCTTCCAAAACCATTCGTGGACGACTGCCACTCCCTCCTTTGAGCTTGGAATCGGTGTCTAGAAAGAGCCTCAGTGCTTGCTGAAGATGTGCCTCAGAAAACCGCTCGAGAAAGGGTCGCACCTTCCGTGGATCCATGCGCAAACTCCTGGCTGCCTCCCCTTCCCGACAACCATTGGCCAGTAACTCTTTGACTTTCCAGAGTCGTCGATACTGCCACACAAGGGATCCAAGAATGCGAAGAGGAGCTTCCCCCGCTTCAAGATTGCGCGCTAGGATCGAGAGAACTCGTCCTCGATCGCCCTCGGCGATCGCCAGCGTCAAATCAAACACGGACGCGCCAGGATCGACGCCACGGAGCAGGTGGACATCGGCAACCGTCACTGAACGATCGGACGGCACGTACGAAGCCAGCTTCTCCAATTCGCGGCGTAGTCCATAGAGGGATGCTCCGCACGCTTCCTGCAGTACCTGAGCCACACGTTCCTCAAGCTGCAACCCCACCCGTTCTGCTTCTCGCGTAATCCAGGGAGACAACTGAGCATCACGGAGCGGTGAACAATCGACGACAACCGCCGCCCGCAGGAGGGCTTGGGAGAATTTCAGTCGGCCATCCAACTTCGGGCTTACGAACACCAGCGTCGTGGATTCCACCGGATTCTGCACACAATCGAGGAGCAGATCACCTTCCCGAGCCGTCAGTTTCTCCGCCGACTTCACCACGACCAGCCGACGTGGAGCGAAGACAGGGACGGCCGCCACGCTGTTGTGAATATGGCTCCCGCTCGCTTCGTCGCCATAAAACAGCTCACAATTGAATTCATCTCCGTCACTCCCAAGCACGGCATGCTTGAGAGCCGCAATCGCATGATCTCTCAGCAAGTCTTCTTCCCCAACAACAAGATACAGCAATCCCGGCCCCTGCTGTTTGAGCGTTGCCTCGAGTTGTATATGGTTTACCGACGGGGACATCGACCAGCACCTATCATGCTATTGAGGCTCAGAGTCCGGTACGGATGCTTGTTTCGTCAGCGCCCCGGTCTCGAGCTGTAACAGAAATCGCGCCGCCAGGTCGGCTGCCACAAAGCGACCCGCCTGCTCCATCGCCCGATTTTGCAGCGCGCGATTGAATTGGAGGTCGGGCGTCACAAAGAACTCTGACGCGCCTTTTGCCAGCTGTCTCCAGACCACTTTCCTGGACCGAACGTCTTCGACCAGAACCGAGACAACCACCTCAGTCCGACTTTCTAACGTCGCCGTTTGAGAAAAACTGAGCGTCGGCACAATGACCGACAGGATCTGCCCAGTCAGTACGAGATCTGCTGATTCGGATTCCGAAACGACCCGCGCTCCACTACCAGCGGAAAATTCATCACGAAAGTAATTGGTGTATCGCATTTCGAGGTTCGGCTCGAAGCTGTTGTTGAGCAACGTCCGGATGATGAGGCGTGGTGGCGGCTCATTCGAGATCGAGGCAGCAGCCCCTCCGATGGTCGGGCCGGGTCCATCGACCCTGAACTGATAGCCGCAAGCGACGAGTGTCGAAGTCATGAGTGCTGAGATGAACGTGCTAAGGATAAAAACGAACGGCTGGCTTCGCTCATGATTCCCGCTCTTCTTAGCACTCAGCACTCAGCACTCCTAGACGACAAAGTTGAACAGCTTCTTGTCGACGTAGATAACTTTCTTCGGCTCCTTGCCCTGCAGCCACTCAGCCGCTTCCATACGGGCCAGCCGTTCAATATCTTCCCGCACGGCATCGGTCGGCACCTCGATTTTTGCCCGGAGCCTCCCATTGACTTGAATGGGTATGGTCATGTGTTCGCTCACGGTCATCGCCGGATCGAACGTCGGCCACGGCTGTTGCGAGACACTGGGGTGATGTCCAAACAAGCTCCAGAGCTCTTCGGCGAGGTGCGGCGCAAATGGGGAGAGCAGCAGAACAAACGGCTCAATCACGGCTCGGGGTCGCACCTGGGCTTTTGTCATCTCGTTGGTGAAGATCATCATCTGTGAGATCGCCGTGTTGAAACGCAAGGCCTCGATGTCTTCCGTCACTTTCTTGATCGTCTGATGGAGCAACCGCTCGTGGTCGAGGCTGGGCGCGGTCGAAACGACGGAACCGGACAGTCGACCGTGCTCATCCACCATCACTCGCCAGACCCGTTCCAAGAACCGCGTGACTCCTTCCACACCTCTCGTACTCCAGGGTTTCGTTGCTTCGAGCGGCCCCATGAACATTTCGTAGAGCCGCACGGCATCCGCGCCGAACTGGTCAATGATTTCGTCTGGATTGACCACATTCCCACGAGATTTCGACATCTTCTGATTATCTTCACCCAGTACGATTCCCTGGTGTATCAATTTCCGGAACGGTTCCGGTGTGCTCGTCACGCCGATATCGAACAAGACCTTGTGCCAGAACCTGGCGTAGAGGAGATGCAGAACCGCGTGCTCACTCCCGCCGATGTAGAGATCCACGGGCATCCAATAGCGTTCTTTCGCTGAGTCGACCAGTTGGGTCGAGTTCTTGGGATCGATGAATCTCAAGTAATACCAGCAAGAGCCGGCCCACTGCGGCATGGTATTGGTTTCTCGTCTTGCCGGTTTGTTCGTGACAGGATCGGTCGTCGTCAGCCACTCGCCCAAGTTCGCCAGGGGACTCTCGCCGGTACCAGATGGCTTAAAGTTGTGAGTCTCCGGCAATACAAGTGGCAACCGCTCTTCCGGAAGTGGACGCGCGTCCCCGTCCACCCACACGATTGGGAACGGTTCACCCCAATACCGCTGTCTGGCAAACAGCCAATCGCGTAGCTTGTAATTGACCGCCCGCGTGCCCTTGCCCTGCTTTTCCAGCCACTCGGTGATTTTTGGAATGGCCTTGTCCGGCGTGAGTCCGTTGATCGAAAAGGTGTCATCGCTCGTCGCTGAATTTACCACCGTCCCGCGATTCGTATCGGTGAAGGCTGCCTCCTGAACGTGTCCCCCGGCAATGACCTCTCGAATCGGGAGCGCGTATTGTTGCGCGAACGCCCAGTCTCGCTCGTCATGGGCAGGCACGGCCATGATCGCGCCGGTCCCGTAACTCATCAGGACATAATCCGAGATCCAGACCGGCAGCCGTTCTCCGTTCACGGGGTTGATCGCATAGCCGCCGGTAAACACACCGGTCTTCTCTTTTTCCAGCTCTTGCCGTTGCAAATCGCTTTTCTTCGCCGACGCCTCACGATAGGTCTGAACGGCAGTTTTCTGCTGGTCACTCACGATCACATCAACGAGCGGATGCTCCGGCGCCAAAACCATATAGGTCGCACCGAACAGCGTATCCGGCCTGGTCGTGAACACGCGAATCGCACCCTTCTGATCGGCCAGGGTGAAGTCAACCTCTGCGCCGATCGACCGACCGATCCAATTTTTCTGCATTTCCAACGTACTGGTGGGCCAGTCGACCAGCTTTAAGTCTTCCAGCAATCGATCGGCATACGCGGTGATTTTCAGCACCCATTGCCGCATCGGTTTGCGAATCACGTCGAAGCCGCCGACTTCACTCTTGCCGTCGATGATTTCTTCGTTCGCCAGCACCGTGCCGAGCGCTGGGCACCAGTTCACGGGAACTTCCGCCACGTAGGCCAATCCTCGCTCAAAGAGTTTCAGGAAAATCCATTGTGTCCACCGATAGTACTGGGGGTCGGTGGTGCTGAGTTCTCGCTCCCAGTCATAGGAAAGCCCAACGCGTTTCATCTGACGCTTAAAGGTGGCGATGTTTTCGGCAGTCGTCTTCACCGGATGAATTCCGGTTTTCACGGCATACTGTTCAGCCGGCAGACCGAATGCATCCCAGCCCATCGGATGCAGCACGTTGAACCCCCGCATCCGTTTATACCGTGAGACAATATCAGTGGCGGTGTACCCTTCCAAATGGCCGACGTGGAGCCCAGAACCGGACGGATAGGGAAACATATCGAGGCAGTAAAATTTCGGCCTCGAAAGATCATCGGAGGCTTTGAATGGGCGGTGCTGCTCCCAATAGGCCTGCCACTTCGATTCAATGGCGTGATGGTCGTAAGTCTTACTCATGGTCCAGAGGATATGATCAACGGGCTCACACACCCGCACAAGGACTGGGGACTCTATCACAGACTGTATGGAGCAACAAGAATCGGGCGTGCGTCTCGGTGTGGACCGGCCGGCTGGTCTCAACCGTGATCAGCCGGCGAATGTCGAGCAGATCTAGAAGTGATACCCAACCCCGAAAACAAAGTGATGGAGTTGTGAGAGTGCGGTGATGCCGAAGTGATTCACATTGGCTTGCCCGGCCAGGTCGATGCGCCCGTAATTGTATTTCTATTCGCCGAACACTGAGATATGCCCCGTCAGCCGATATCGAAGACCGACCTGGGTGTTAAGGCCGTATCCCGTGTTCGACTGCGAGTAATTCGCCGGAGCCCACGAGGCGGTGAGTTGTTCCTGATGGAGGAAGAACACTGCCGGACCGACTCCGGCGTAGGGTTCGAACGCTCCCGCTCGATACCGCACCATGACAAGGGGCGACACCACGACGATTCGGTTGGTCGCACCCGGTTCGTTCTGCTGAATTGTACCTATCCCAGGGGCATTCAGAGTCAGACGCTGTGCGGGCCGATGGGGGGTGGTGACAAAGGCCTCAAGCTCCACACCTAGCCAAGGTAGCGAGTTGAAGTAATGCCCGATCTTGGCGCCATAAATGATCGAGCTGTTCAGCTGAACGTTCGAAATGGAAGTTCCCTCAGGAAGGCCTACGAAACTCGGGTCGTTCACCTTCCCACGTACCGTATCCGGAGCGAGAGTCGCTCCGACCATGCCGGAGACATAGGTCTCGGCAAGAGCTGGAAGAGCCGAGACAACGCTGAAGGCCATCGCCATACAGAGAACCATGCTCTTGGACCGTCGTAGCGCTTCCCCAACGTGTGTGCTCATCGAGTTTTCTCCGTGGATGATCTAGCAGTCTGCTGAAAACCCCCTCGCAAAGCGGTGCGTACTATGATTCTCTGTTTTTAGGAAGAACGGGGGGTCACTCATGCGCGGAACATTTGACGATCAGGGACGGTTGGTTTCATATATTTCGCCGG
>Ga0224496_10002838_pt1 | contig 10181 bp, 10 predicted proteins | sample SF_Jul11_sed_USG_2_FD_168127 | JGI IMG/M metagenome (GOLD analysis project Ga0224496, IMG submission 168127) | Sediment microbial communities from San Francisco Bay, California, United States - SF_Jul11_sed_USGS_8_1 | ecosystem: Environmental > Aquatic > Marine > Sediment | place: USA... | reverse complement strand
AAACGCAATAAAGATATCTTGCCGGGATGGCGGAATTGGTAGACGCACGGGATTCAAAATCCCGCGATGGTGACATCATGGGGGTTCGATTCCCCCTCCCGGTACCAAATATAGACTTCAGCAAGTCTCGCATCACTTCAAATCACCTGTTTTTTATAGATAATTAGCATATTGATTGTGTCAAGAGATGCCATAATACTTCTTGACATACCGCCAATTGTTCGGTATTTATGACGGTACTTATAGATGCTGTAATTACTGGTACCGTCAAATGCTCACAGATACCGCTGTGCGAAATGCTAAACCGAAAGATAAGCCCTACAAAATCAGTGATAGTGCCGGATTGTATTTACTAGTGAAAAACGCTGGCAAATACTGGCGGATGGATTATCGCTTTGCAGGTAAACGTAAGACTTTGGCGTTAGGTGTTTATCCTGGGGTTTCTTTAAGTGCAGCCAGAAAAAAACGCGATGAGGCAAAAGAGCATCTTGCGAAAGATACTGATCCATCATTAATCAAAGCCATAAAAAAACAGGTGGCGCATCACGCTGCCGAAAATACCTTCCAGGTTGTAGCCATGGAATGGCATGCAAAAAACATCCATACCTGGGCAGCATCAACAGCACACAATATCAAGCGATATCTTGAAAAAGATATTTTTCCCTGGCTGGGCAATCGCGTTATCAAGGACATAGGCGCACCGGATTTGCTGGCAGTATTACGCAAAATAGAAATCCGTGGTGCGCATGAGAAAGCACAGCGTTGCCGTGAATATGCCGGAAGAGTATTTAGATATGCCGTGGCAACTGGGCGCGCTGAACGTGATCCTAGCAACGATTTACGTGGGGCGTTGACACCCGTTAAAGTAAAGCACCATGCGAGTATTACTGATCCCAAAGCTATTGGTGCATTACTTCGATCAATTAAGGGCTTCAATGGCTCATTCATCACCAAGTGCGCATTACAGCTTGCCCCTCTGGTATTTGTAAGACCGGGTGAATTACGTCACGCAGAATGGCAGGAAATCAATTTTGATAAGGCGGAATGGCGCATACCTGATCATAAAATGAAAATGAGGGAATTGCATATTGTTCCGTTGTCACAACAAGCCATTGAAATTCTTCAATCTATCCGACCGCTGACAGGTAACGGAAAATATGTTTTTCCCAGTATACGCAGCATTTCCCGGCCGATGTCTGAAAACACCGTCAACGGCGCTTTGCGGCGGTTGGGTTATGAAAAGGATGAAATGACCGGCCACGGCTTCCGTAGTATGGCCAGCACTTTATTGCATGAAAATGGATGGCCACATGAAGCAATAGAGCGGCAGCTTGCCCATGCGGAGCGTAACAAAGTATCAGCAGCCTATAATTATGCAGAACATTTGCCTAAACGCAAAGAAATGATGCAATGGTGGGCCAATTATCTTGATGAACTGGCCACGGGCGACAATATAATGAATTTCAAAAAATTTGATCCGGTTTAACTGTGCCTAGCCCGACAAGGTAAACACCGGAATCTTTGCCTAGTTGACGTGGTTTTGAATTCAAGGGGTGCAATTTGAGCAAGTTATTTAAACTGAGAGAGTGGCTCACAATTCCTGATACTGTAAAGCATCTTTCTGTTGTTTGTGGTGAAGAGGTTGCTGAAGCTGACGTGTATCGTCTAGCTTTGGATGGGCATTTAACGCTTTCAGTCAATTTTGTAAATCAGGCAAATGCAAATCGTGGGAAGAATATTAATTGGGAAGAAACAGAGTGGATTAGGATTCCTCCTCTGATGCAAACTGATAATGCAATAATTTCTGCAGAAGGCGTGACACCGGACAAATTTGCTAAATTTCCTCCAAAACTGCAAGCGCTATATGACGAAATTTCAGAGACAGAAAGAAAAAAATTTATGTTCTTGATGCAAAGTGAGTGCCTTAATAATGATCGATTTGTAAACTTTGACAAAAAGATTATAACTATAGAAGGAATATGGGATTTGTTAATGTTTGGTGGTGAACAGCTTGATGTTGAAAACAAATATCAAATTCTAACAGGTGGCCCGGCTGTAACTCTTGAGACTCTTGACGGTTGTTTTGTTGAGAAGCCTGATGGGCAAATATGCAAGTTACTGGACAGTTTTGATGATAATGAATACAGATCTGGATCGATAGCGGCTTATGAAAAATTGAAGGAAAAAATTAAAATTGAAGGCATTGAAGAAACTGAAGCTGAAAGATTGTTGGAGCAACATAAAAAAGCGCAAAAGAAATACCTTGAAGAGAGAAAATTACGGCCCAAAGAAGATGACTATTATCCAGCGGGTGGACTTCCTAGTGACAGTGTTTTTGTTGTACGAACTGCCGCATTGCGAGATTTTGAACAATTGATAGCCGATTCTGATGACAAAAGTACCAAGAACACAAAGGAATCAACCCGAAAAACTGAAAATTTACTCAAAGCAATAACAGCAATCGCCATTGACGACTATGGATATAGTCCGGAATCAGCAAAATCATCAGCTCCCCAAGAAATTGCAGATGCAATGAGAAATCAAGGGGCTAAATTCGATCCTAAAACAATCAGGGGATGGCTTAAAGAAGGTACAAAATTATTGCCTCAGAATCCAAAAGAAAATTAGATTAAACGGAAATTTCCGTTTCCAATCAGGACATTTCCGTACTGTCTAAATCGTTTTCCGTATGATGCCCCTCTTGTTAATATACACAGAGGTATCTTATGAAAGCACTTCAAGATTCAATTCCTGAAACTCTTAAAAACTTCGACCATCTTCCTGATGCAGCCAGTGTCAGACAGCCAGTCGTCCAGGCGCTATATGCCTGCTCAGCTGCAAGTGTGTGGCGTGGTGTTAAATCGGGACGCATTCCCAAGCCAAGGAAATTATCTCCGCGTACCACTTGTTGGAATGTTGGAGAGTTACGTTCTGCTTTGACTGCCAATGATAATTAAGAGGATCAAAATGAATAAACCGTTTTCTTCTACAGATATTCTACTTTTCTACCAAATAGATGAATTTATATTGGCCGTAGTCAATTCAAACATTGCCGAGGATAGTAGGGCATCAAAAAGCCGTAAAAATCGCCTCATGGTGGCTGCTGGCCGCATAGGAGGGGCTTATGATTAATAATGCATATATTGAACAAAGTACAGCAAAAGGCACGGATTATCAGGATACAAAAATTGTAGACAACGAAAAAATAGGGGCTACAGGGGTTACAGAGGCTACACAGATGATTAATATGGGTTATTCCTGTAACCCTATGAAAAATCTAGAGGCTACAGAGGTTACACCAAAACCAGAAGAAAGCCCATGTTTTCGTGTTTATGATAAATATTTAAAGCATGAAAAGTTGCCTGCCGGTGTCTGGTACTTTGATACTGACAAGGAAAACAATGTTACAAAAACGCGCGTATGCAGCCCGCTTTATATAGAAGCTGTCACATTCGATAGCCAGGAAAACAATTACGGGAGATTACTACGTTTTAAAACTACATCTGGCAGATGGCGTGAGTGGGCAATGCCCATGGAAATGTTGAAGGGCAGCGGCGACGAATTGCGCGGAAACTTGCTTGCCATGGGTGTTGAAATTCAACCGGGCAGCAAAGCAAAAAACCTTCTCTCTGTGTTTCTACAAAGAAATCCACCAAAGAGACAAATAAAGTGTGCGCTCCAGGTTGGCTGGTGTGGCAACTCTTTTGTATTGCCTGATAAGGTGTTTGGCAAAGATGCTGACAAAATCATATTCCAGAGTGGCGATCTTAATCATGCAGAATATATTCAGAGTGGGACATTGAAAGGTTGGCGCAATGGTATGGCTTCTCGTGCAGCTGCAAACCCTATGTTAATTATTGCGTTATCGTCTGCTTTTGCGGGTGCGTTATTGAAAAAAACAAACGCAGAAAGTGGCGGCATTCATTTTGTGGGTGAATCTTCGACAGGTAAATCCACATGTGGTATTGCCGCTTGTTCAGTATGGGGCGGTGAAAATTATAAACGAAGCTGGCGTACAACTGCTAACGGTCTGGAAGGAGCTGCCATGCTATTTAATGACGGGCTGCTATTGTTGGATGAGATTGGAGAATGTGATGCCCGAGAAGTTGGAAATATTGTGTATGCATTAGGTAACGGCAAGGGTAAACAACGCGCCAACAGATCAGGAAGTGCAAGAGAGGTAAATAGCTGGCGGTGTTTTGTTTTGTCTACTGGTGAGGTGACTATCTCAACCAAAATGAGTGAAGCCAATCATCTCAGCAGAGCAGGCCAAGCGGTACGGCTTCTTGATTTACCTGTGGAAAGAAAATTTGGAATTTTTGACGAACTGCACGGCTTTAATTCTGGTGCTGAGTTATCCGACTCGATCAAGAGGGAATCGCAAGTTAATTATGGTTTGGCAGGACGCTTATTCTTGGAGAAGCTTACGCAAGATACTAGAAATTTTAACGAAAGACTTGAACGAATTAAAAATTTAAACCTACTTCAGGCAAAAGGCGCACAAGGACAGCATAAACGGGCAGCGGCACGTTTTGCTTTGATTGCCTTGGCGGGTGAACTTGCAACTGAGTATGGCATTACCGGCTGGACAGAAGGGGTAGCAATTGACGCAGCAGCAGAAGCCTTTAGAACCTGGTGTAGTACACAGTGCAAAGGTAATAGCGAAAAAAACCAGATCATTCAACAGCTGGCAGATTTTATTGAACGTCATGGTGATAGTAGATTTAGTTGTGTCAATAGCACAGATAACGCTCTTATCCGCGATCGTGCGGGTTGGTGGAAAGATGAGAGTAACGCCCGCTTGTATCTGTTTAACAGCGGCGGTATGCGGGAAGCGTTGAAAAATTATGATTTTAAACGCAGTCTGAATATATTAGTCGATGCCGGGATATTATCTAATATTGATAATTCAGAAGGCAGACGGGCAACGCAACAGCGAATTGATGGTAGAAATACCAGAGTATATGAAATTAATGCAGATATATTAAGTGAGGTGTTGTCATGAGCTTGGATACCTTGTTGGACATGATGGAGAGCGAGGAAAATGCAGATAAATTACTAAAAAAATTATTACAAAACAATGATGTAACATTTGTAACGCCTGAGAAGTCGCAGGTGTTACAAAAAAACATATTACAAAACAACGGTGTAACCCTTGTAACACCTGTAACCCCTAAGAAATCGTTATCTGTAGAAAAATCAGTATTCACTCGTATCCAGAAAGCTACTACCCTTGCCAACTACATTGGCGAGGAAGATCATTACGTTGTATTAAATAAGTACAGTGATTCTGAAGCATTGACCTACTCCCATGAAACTGAACATGAGCGTGAAAAGCGAAGGCAAAAAGTCTTGTCAATGCTGGCGGAAAATCCGCACAAAAAACGTGCTTATGTAACGGACACTTCAATAGACCCGGACAATGTATTTCTGACTATCGCCATTCTCGGCTTGGCTACGTTTGAAATGCGAATCCCAAGGAGTAAGTACGATCCGTTTTTATTTGTTGACATGATCAATAAAGAAATATCACAGTAACAGGAGACAACATGACCGTAAAGAAAAAAGACACGGCACCCGCCAAGAAAAGTACTAGTATGGTTAAGGCCACGTTGAAGGAGGGTCAGAGCAAAGAGAATAAACTTGCAGAGGTATTTCTATCTCCTACCGCAATGAACGCCGTAACTGCGCAAGCATTTATTAAACCTGTTGCTGGTGAAATAGTCCTGGAAGAAGCAATTTTAGTAATGCAGGAAAAAACCAAAAAGATTAATGATGGTGATTTAAGCGAACTTGAATCAACACTCACAGCACAAGTTGTTTCATTAAACTCAATATTCAATACATTCGCAATACGTTCAGCAAATAATATGGGTGATTACATGAAAGCTTCTGAAAGCTATATGCGCCTGGCACTTAAAGCGCAAGCCCAATGCGCCCGCACTATAGAAGTTTTGACAACTCTTAAAAATCCACCCGTGGTATTTGCCAAGCAAGCCAATATTGCGCACGGTCATCAGCAAGTAAATAATGATAGTCAATCTACGCACGCAGGAAAAAACATAAATTCGCAAAACGAACTATTAAGTGAGGCTAACCATGCGACACTGGACACCCGAAGAACGGCAGAAGCAAGCAGAACTGATAAAGAAATGGCAACCGTGGAAACATTCGACGGGAGCAAAGACACCAGAAGGTAAAGCCAGGTCGAGTCAGAATGCTTGCAAACATGGATTGAGCAAACTGCAAAAGGAAATAAGGGAACTATTAAAACAACAAAAGCAAGCTATTGATGCAATTAATAAGCAGCAATTTTAGCCCTACAGCTAATGTGCGTATTTTCTGAAGTTAGCAAACTGCCATGAGAAGGATAAGATTATGATGTCAACGCTGCCCATAGTATTAGTCTCTGACCTTGAGACAGTTATTTATTTAATCTTGGCTAGGGGGTTTTGAAGTTTCTTAAAAGCGATATCTGCTGGAGAAAGCAAATTGCCGCAGCTAAAATGTGTTAGCTCAAATCCGATTTGGCACTGCGCTAAATTAATGACCTGACACTCGGTTGTCGGCCATCAACAGTCAGTCACCAGTTTCCAGTGAACGGCTGGTCAACCTTGAAAAGCGGTCATTCAGCGACAGCATAGTGCCCAAACTGGACGGTGAAATGGTGAAATATTTCTTTTAACAGGGACAACGCCGCAAATCACTGGCACATTGCGGAAATGTGTCTGGGCGAATTTACCTTGTTAGCCGCTTTGAAATAATGCTTCATATCTTTTTAACACTTGAAGCTACTAAAAAGTTCATGGGAGACCCTTTTGAGAAATAGTCTAAAACATAGTTTCTTTCACCTTCGGGAAGTGACCTCGAGCCAATAGCTGATGACCAAGAAAGCCAGTCTGACTGCCCTGTTTTTAGAAGCTCATCACGAATCTCTTTCAGTCCAAACCCTTGTTCGGGTATTTCCAGTATTTTGGAGCGTGCGATTTTAAAATCGGCTGTAAGCTCGTAGATTTTAATCAGAGATTCCCCGTATAGGCTAATTCCATTCAAGTAGTCCTCAAGAATCGCACCAAGCCAGAACAACTGATATTCTAAAAAGGGAGCACCTGAGTGAAGAAAATCATGAATGATTTTTGCAAGTGCCTCTTTGTCAGATATCCCCGAGAAAATTGAATAAATGTGCTTGATTATATTTGGAAATCTTTCAAGTAGTATTGGAAGTAACTCCAATAAACTATCGCTCTGCGCACGAAGGAAGTTGAGAATTAGGTCTGCTTCAGATTCTTCTAAGTCATCATCTTTTAATAGAGTCATTAGAACTTCAATTTGTTCTTGGCTTAAATTCTTTTCTACTTCCACCTCCACCTCAGTTTCTATAACTGCAACCCCTGAGGCTGTAGTGAACTCCTCATAGTCAGCAATTATTTCTTTAAGGGATTGTTTAATCTTGGTAAGAGTTAACTCTATATCTCCAACTTTATTGTCGTAATAAGTTTTTGATGGGTTTATATTTAATGCAAAATTTCCTAGGAGTTGTTGTATTCGAAGAAAGTCTTGTTTCAGAATATCTGGATTGTTATCAAATAGAGTAAAGTCGTCCATAAATCTGACAATTTGAGATGATTTTAAAAGGCCAGAAAGATCGACAAATTTTAAGAACTCATTTCCAATCATTTTGCATGGATATATTCCATGAGGTAAAAAATCTACACTTCTTCCGGAATTTATTTCTCTAAAGAACTTTCCAACAGCATTGCTATCGACACAAGCAACACCATCTTTAGATGCAAACCAGTGCGTCAAATCATGATGATATAAGCTGTTAAAGTACGATGCGATATCGAATTGTATATTGTGTTTGAAGTTGCCAGAGCATTCACTAAGATGTGCTTTGTATTCAACATAAGCTCTATGAACAGGTATATGGGTTCCTTCTTTGAACCGATAGCCAAAGCTACGGCGAGTGCCACTTACTTGTGGTCTAAATATAGATTTATTTCTGTAAACAACATCATAAATAAAGTACTCAGCAATTGGGTCTAACTTTACTGTGCGACGTAAATGTCCTTTAGGCTTTGTTGCATATACCTTATGTTGAGATAGAAAATTGTCGCTTTTATGTTGATCACTAAGAATCTTATTGTAAATATAATCTGATAGTTCATCTCCGTTAATTTCAGCCATTATCAAGTTGGTCTTTAACGGATATAGCGATGAGCTAAAATCTTTTTGTATGAATTCTTTCGTACTTGTCATTGTGATTTCGATACTCGGATTATGGCAGACTAACGTGCCGCGGATAAGCAGCAGTCCCGGAGGCAAACTTGTTTGTCGAAGAGTTGTATGCTTGATCCGCTGGTTATGAAGCAGTTTGCGCCTCGCTGCCAGCGGATTTTATCCCGACAACAAGAAATTATTTAGTTTCCGTATATCTACCATACGTTAGGAAAAGTAGCAAAAAATTGTGATGTTAGCTCAATTTGCTAACTGTATATTATCCTAAAATAGAACGATATACAGCACGGAGATCATGACGATGTTAGTCAATGTCCTTAGTTGAATTCAAAGCCTGTTTCTGGTCGATAGATCGAGTTGGTCCCACGGAATCGGCTGTCCGCTTGCTCTTGCTCTTGGTATGCTGTCATTTGGTAATATGGGGCGAGTGACTTCAATGGTTCGAATGCCGACTGTACGATTTGGTCGTGCTTTGAGTCCCAAAATGGCAGATCGCGTGTGAGCCAGCACAGCTAAAACTCTAGCGAATGTCGAGTGTTTTGGTACAAATAAACTATTGTGTCGACAATATGATCAGAATATATTCATATTTTGATATTTCAAAACACCAAACCAAAAATGGCAACCCGCACGTTAACTGGAGGGATATTGCTGACCTGAAACAATTTTATCCCAAGGAGTCTACCGGCTTTACCTCTCCCTTCATCCTGGTGATTAGTAGCACGCTCAAAGCAAACTAGTTGTTTGTCAACATGTGATTGAAATATCGAATGTTGTGAGCTACGTGTCTACCTGATTCTTAATCGCCATCCGGCATAGCTCAATACGTTTTGATATGCTGGATAAAATATTGGAGGAAGCCATGAAAAAAATTATCTTTGCAGTCAGTTCTATTCTATTCACGACATACCTATTTGCAGGTCCGCCTATTCTGGTAGACCGTCAAACTGGCAAATATCTTGGAACCTTAAGCAATAATCGCTACGATCCTGATTCAGTAGCTAATCCACATGGCCGTTACGGCAGCAGATATTCACCAGACTCCATCAACAATCCATACGGTCAATACGGCTCACGCTATAGCGTCGATTCAGCAAACAATCCTTATGCGACTAATCCCCCAGTAATTATCGATCCGGATGGATATAACTTCAGATATTGACACACCAGAAAACTAAGTAGTAATCGTTAATCATAAAACGATATCTGTTTTTGGCTGACGCCAAAATCACCACAAGATAAAAATAAGGTGCAAGTCAAATTCTGCACTAAAAAATAGGAGATATCTCATGAAAGATTGGTTGGTTTCTGACCAGGGCGAGAATGCAGTTTGGATTACCAGAATTGACGTTAATTCAAACGGCGAAACAACATATTTATGCGGTTGTTGCGAGGGCCCACTGGAGGATCATGTCATAGGTTTGTTTGGGTCATCTAAGGGATCGCCTGGGGGGTAGCGTGCGCAATCTGCTGGAAATGTCATACGCAGATTGGAGATCAGGAAGCACCACCAAAGGAACTGGACGAACAAATAGAGCTGTTGTTGGGCAATATAATTGACAGCGCATAATGGAGTCTTCGAGACGCGGATTGCCACGTTAAACGACAAAGGCATGATTGTCTGCGTGAGCCGGGAGGTTTGTGCGCATCTGTATGACGCCATTGCCGTTCTTAGACCGCAATGGCATATGCGGTCAATATCGACACCACGGTGCATGAGAAAAGCATCACGTATCCGACGATGAGTCAAGCTGACCATTAAGATTATCAACCGGTTAACAAGCTCGCCAAAGACTATTGGTTACAAACACGGACAGTTTACTTGTTCTCTACATTCACCGTAAATTTTCTTGACTTTCTTTATTTTAACGGATGTTCCCTATTGCAGGAAACGGAAAAACAAACATAACCATATGAAGTCAAGCGGCTTTTCGTCTAGACGG
>Ga0224496_10002837_pt1 | contig 10181 bp, 7 predicted proteins | sample SF_Jul11_sed_USG_2_FD_168127 | JGI IMG/M metagenome (GOLD analysis project Ga0224496, IMG submission 168127) | Sediment microbial communities from San Francisco Bay, California, United States - SF_Jul11_sed_USGS_8_1 | ecosystem: Environmental > Aquatic > Marine > Sediment | place: USA... | reverse complement strand
CCTTGATAATGAGATATACCTTTTAGTGATGATCAGGGACGTTTCCCTAAGGCAAAAAAGGATCGCGGAGTTAAAAAAACTTTCCAGAGCGGTCGAACAAAGCCCGGCCTCGGTCGTAATAACCAACACCAAGGGCGATATCGAATATGTGAATCCGAAGTTCACTGAAGTCACCGGCTTCAGTTCCGAAGAAGCGATAGGACAAAATCCGAAAGTTTTAAAATCTGGTCTTCAGGGACCCGAAATCTACAAAGAGATGTGGGATACGATTTCAGCCAAAAAGGAATGGAGAGGCGAATTCCACAACCGTAAGAAAAACGGTGAGCTTTTCTGGGAATTCGCGAGCATTTCACCGGTTCTCGATGATAATGGGGATATTAGCCATTATATCGCGGTCAAGGAAGATATCACCCAGCGTAAGGAACTCGAAGAAAAACTAAATAACAGCTACAGGAAACTTGAGCTGTTAAACAAAAACCTGGAGTCCAGGATCATCGCGGAAGTCGGGAAAAACAGGGAAAAGGATCAATTGATCCTTCATCAATCTAGAAACGCTCAAATGGGGGAACTCCTAAGCATGATCGCCCACCAATGGCGACAACCCCTGAACGCCATCAGCACCGCCATGATCGACTTATCCCTGAAAAACGCAATGGGAGAGACGAGCCAGGAGAAAATCGCGGAATTGGCCTCTTTTGTCGAAAAGACAACCCAGAAACTCTCACGGACCATAGACGATTTCATGGATTTTTATCATTCGGATCAAAAAAAAGCATTGTTTCATTTAAAGTCCGTCTTTGATAATGTATTAAATTTGATGGGATCTCAGCTGCAAGCTAGTGGAGTCACTGTCGCAAATAACTTTGACGAAAACTTAAAATTGTTCGGTTGCCAGAATATGTTTGAACAAGTCCTGATCAATTTTCTGGCCAACAGCAGAGAGGCCTATTTGAACTATCCAGCCGATGATAAAACCATTTCAATGACCGTTTCTGAGAATCAAGATGAAGTAAGATTGATGATCGAAGACAAAGCGGGAGGGATTGAAACAAACATCATCGAGCGAATCTTTGATCCCTATTTTACGACAAAGGAAAAAAAGAGCGGTACGGGCAATGGACTTTATATGTCGAAAACCATCATCGAAAACAATTTCAATGGCAGCGTCCTTGTAGAAAATACGGCAACGGGTGCGAAATTCACCCTGATTTTACCGAAAAAACAGTCAACTTAACACTTCCAGATTTCCTAAGGCACGTCTACCCGCTTCCACTTATTGAAGCAGTCGGCCAGACTGCAGAAGGTCCTACGGTCTGGCCGAAAAAAATAACTTTATTGTTTAACTAAAGGAGTTGGATCTAAGGCCGTACTTCTGTCAACCGTAGGGTCAGCAGAGTCCAATCCAAGATATAAAATAGTGTTGTTTGTTTGCAAACTGTAGATACTCAACATCGGAACATCAATCGGAATGAAATCACAACCGGACGCGGCTCCAGCTGGCGTACCCATAATAGCGGAAACATCTTGAGATACATCCTCAACCCAGTCAACGATACCGCAAAATCCTTGACTCAATTGTGTTACAGCTCCGGCTGAATTAGCTTCCACCTTTACGGATGTGATAGTTAAATCAATGTTAGTGAAGGTATCCCCTGAGTTATCCCCAGTAGTAAAAGTGTCTGAAGTTCCATCAGTGTATGTACCGTCAAAATACATCGTCATGTTTTGAGCGGCTGCGTCACAAGTTGTATCTCCATACATCTTCATTACCCCGCTGAGGGAACTTGCCGTAAACACATAAGTCTCGATAGTGTGGTCACCCGTAGGGTCAGCGGCATCATCTGGTTCGCAAGCAGACTTCCATGTACCGATCAAAGGGTCCACAGCCACAACTGGATTAGTTGTAACTTCTCCATCATCAGCACAACCCATCAAAGCAAAAACACTTAAGACCAGTAATCCGAGTAATATTTTTCTCATTTTCATAGAGCCTTTATCGTTTAAAGTTTATTTATTACATCAGTTTTAATTCATCTTCAAAAAAGCCCGCCTATTCTATTTGATCAACATCCTTTTATTTCGGCAGATAGCAGTTTGCTTTTTTGTAATCTTAATTTACTATAGTCATAAAAAAAGTCAAGTAAAGGGTTTAAATTCGCTTAATAAAGATGATATTGCTGATATGTTGCCGATGCTTGACTTGGTGGTAGGTATGGAAAATCGATTGACTGATGGAGCATTCCCTTAATGGTTTTGAATCAACCAATAAGGGAACGGTTACCTATTTGCCGAAGTCAAACTGGTGGATGACCTTAACCGAGCTATTCCCGGGAGGTGGGGGAAATCGAACTTTACGCAGGCTTTCGATTAGACGGTCAGTTAAATACATCGCGTCAAAATCCGACGACTTGATCGCCACCGCACCGACCTCTCCCGCCGCGTTAATTTTCCAGATCAAGGTTATACTGCCTTTTTTGACCCTGGGATCTAATTCCAGATAACCATTAAAAACCTTTTGGAATTCCGCGGAGTTTTTATAAAGACGGTTATTAACGCTGATCGTAATGTATGGGGTAGCCTGATTGTCCTGAATCGTTTCTCCTTCTGTGGTGACCGATAATTTCTTCGCGTTTTGCCCTTTTTTGAAATTCATCCCCAAATAGGTCGCGACAGACATCAAAACCAATACAACTATGGCGATGAGGTACCCCTTGATACTCTCAAAAAAAAGCTGCCTCTTATTTTCCTTTACTTTCTTTCTTTTCTTTTCCGACAAGTTACCTTTCTGCGTTTGGGATTAATAATATTGTTTATTTTGCACGGTTCTTGAAGCTTGTTAAAAACTAATCTGACAATCGGCTATTTTGTCGCGCTTTCTTAAACGTCATCATGGAAGTTGTAACAGTAGGCTATTTGCCGTTCTTTCGCAATGACAAATTACCTGATCTCTGATTTGATCGTATTACGGTTCTTATTTTAAAGGCATGGAAGTCCAGTCTATCTCTCCATAAAATAATCAGTTAAAAGACTTAAATACCAACTAACCAAAACAATGGAAAAAGCGCGAACCAGTTCAAGACTGACGATTACATATAGTATCATCAAGATCACTTTGGCTATCTTCATAGCCGAAGTGATCGTTATGTTATTGATACCGGAAATCGACAGTTTTATTAAAAATTATTTCCTGCGCGTCCTGATTCACGCGATCGCCATTGGTTTGGTTTCCATTCCGCTGATTTATTTTTTGCTTTTTAAGATTAAAATCAATCGCCGGTTTTTATTTTTGACCGATCCGATCTCGATCGGCTCCAAAAAGGTCGTCTTTATTTTCGCGCTTTTCATAATTCCGACATTATTTTTTGTTTATCTTATCTCAAGTATCTACTACAAAAACCAAAAAGATGAGATACAGAAGCTAAACCTGATGAAAGAAAAGCTCGTCCTGGAAAATCTTCATGATATTGTCCAGAGTGGTTTTTTTGAAGTCTTTCAGGATATTAAAATCATCAGCGATGAATTCGAAGAATACGACATAAAAACCATCAAAGGCAAATATTGGCATTTTTTTGAGCATCTTTTTTTAACCCAGATCAAAAGAAAAAATATCTATGAACAGGTCTGCTTTATCGATTCCGATGGGGTTATTAAGATTCTGACAACCAATTCCCCCGAACCTCAGCTAAGTAAGACCGCAAGGCTCAAAGACCGCAGGGAACATCCAGGATTTAAAGACGCGATGAGCCTAAAATCAGGCGAAGTCCTTTTATCGCCCCTGAAACCACTGATGAATCATAAAGAGGGGGAAGTTCCCCTCGGGAACTTGTTGGTTTTTAGCTTTCCGGTTTTCGACCGCGACCAAAAACCGGCCGGAGTGGTCCAGTTCAGCTATCAAGCCCGAAGAATTACAAGCGCGATTGACAGACAGGCCGCTTATTTCCTGGGCGATTTAATCCTGATAAACCAGGAGGGATTACCGCTTTATAACTCCAATCAAAAGACAACCCCTCCCTTTTTAAAAGCCCTTCAAGAAAAAGGATCCTCTTTAAGTGAGCTAAACCAGCTTAAAGAGAAAATAATGATGAATGACCAGGGCATGATCGAAACAAAAGAGGGATGGATTATCCATCAGAGCCTTTATCCCTACCGGATTTCCCCCGGCCTGTTAAAAAATGACCTGAGTCCCATTGTTTTAAACCAACTCAACCAATTTTTAAAGCTGGTTTCCTTCATCCCCGCTAAAAGGCAGGAAAGTATCTTTTCGGATGTCCTGCATAGCACCTTTTTAACCGCCATGGCTATAGGGCTGCTGTTGGCTTTCCTGATATGGCTCGTCATTTTGATCGCGGTCAAGCGGGATGAGATTTCCCAGGCCGTCATGGACGCGAAGGAATCCGCTGAAAAAGCCAATCGCGCCAAAAGCGAATTTCTGGCTAACATGAGCCACGAAATCAGAACACCCATGAACTCGATTTTAGGTTTTACCGATATCTTAAAAAACTCACTGAACGATGAAACCCAGCTAAAATATCTCTCTTTTATTAATTCCAGCGGCAGAACCCTCTTGTCCCTGATCAATGACGCGCTCGATCTCAGTAAGATCGAATCGGGCAAGTTCGAGCTTCAAACCGCCCCCGTTAGCGTAAGGCCTTTTTTTAATGAAATCGAACAGGTTTTTTCATCTTCGCTTTTTGCCCAGGACCTGGAGCTTACCTTCGAGATGTCTCCTGATATTCCCGAGACCTTGATATTTGATGGCTTAAAGCTGAGGCAGATTTTAAACAATCTGATTGCCAATGCCATTAAATTTACTCAAAAAGGCTCGGTCCGCATCAGGGTCAGTCGGGATCAAAGGGACAATGATGATGCCACCTTGAATCTCATCATTTCGGTCGAGGACACGGGCATCGGCATTCCAGCTGATCAGCTCAAGCAGATCTTTGAACCCTTTACTCAAAGAGTCGGCCAGGACGTAGCGACCTATGGAGGAACCGGACTGGGACTTAGCATCACCAAGCGGCTTGTCGAATTGATGAACGGTACCATTGAGATTAAAAGCCAGCCGGATCAGGGGAGTTGTTTCCAAATCAACCTCAGGGATATTGAAATCGCGAGTTCAAATCTAGAGAGTGCCAGCTTGGAAACATCTGACGAAAGTTCCGTCGTCTTTGAGCCCAACAGTGTCCTGATCGTCGATGACAATAACGCCAACCGGGAGCTGGTCAAGGGCTTTTTTTCCGGCCAGCCCTTAACGTTCTATGAGGCTTCTGATGGAAAAGCCGCTTTGGCAGAAGCTAAAAGGACAAGACCCGGATTGATCTTGATGGATATCAGGATGAAGGGCATCTCGGGCATCGAGACTGCCAGACTGATTCGCAGGGTGGAAGAATTAAACGCCATTCCTATCCTGGCGGTCACCGCTTCTCCGGTTGAAAATCCCCTGGAAAAAGAAAAACCGCTTTTCGAGGCCATTTTATCGAAACCTTTGTCCAAAGAATCGTTATTTTCAAGGTTAAAACTGCATTTCAACTATAAAACGCCCAATGAGGCCAAGGAGGACCACCAGGATGAATCCTACCAAACCCTTCTTAAAACCATCCAGGAACAATTATCAAAGATTTCAACCACCCAGAAAAGCGAACTGCGGGGTTCGCTTGAGGGCGAACTTTACGGTCTTTGGCAAGAAGCCAACAGAAACGCCTCCATCAATGAAATGGAAGCTTTTGCTTTAAAAATCAAGGAGACTGCTTTAAAATATCAAATAAACGGGTTGGTGGTTTGGGCCGAAAAAATAACCGCACAAGCCCAGGTCTTTGATTTTGACAACCTGCTCGGGACCTTGGGACAGTACCCGGAATTGATAAAACGAATCGCCGGTTTCCATTGATTAAGTTAGAATGATAAATGGGAGTTTTTAATCATTCATTGAGTTGAAACTATGCAGAAAATTGATCTTTCAAACGCCAGGGTGCTGATTGTGGATGACACGCCGCAAAACATTCAGCTTTTAGGCGCGGCCTTAAAGGATGAGGGATTTCAGATCAACGTCGCCATGAACGGCGAGAAGGCTCTTCAAATCGCCCAAAGGGTCCTTCCTGATCTGATCTTACTGGATATCACCATGACCGAGATGGATGGTTTCGAGGTTTGCGGGAAGCTAAAAAAACTGGATGAAATGGAGGGAATCCCGATTATCTTTCTGACCGCCAGAAACGAAATCGAGGATATTGTAAAGGGTTTTGAGGTGGGCGCGGTTGACTACATCATTAAACCCTTTAATCTGACTGAGCTGAAAGCCCGGGTAAAAACCCATCTGACTCTTAAATTCGCTCTGGAAGAACTTAAAAGGAAGAATCAGGAACTCGAAAGAATCGTGGTTATCGACTCGCTGACCCAGATTTATAACCGCCACTTTATCATGGACAGGCTTTCAGAGGAAATGGCTGAAGCCCTACGTTTTAAGCAGCCTTTGTCCATTTTGATCCTGGATATCGATCTCTTCAAACAGATCAACGACAATTATGGGCATCTGGTCGGAGACGAGGTCCTGAAAATCGTCGCTCAAACCATCCGTCAAACGGTCCGCGAAAACGACATCCCCGCCAGATACGGGGGCGAGGAATTTTTGGTCGTCTTCCCCAGAACCGATCTGGAACAATGCAGGGTCGTCGCCGAAAAGATCAGGGGAAATATCCAAAACCTAAAATGGAAACAACCCGGAATGAAACTGACGATCAGCGGCGGCACCAGCCAATTAAACCAAAATAAGCTCAATGTCTTTATCGATCAGGCCGACCAGCTTCTCTACAAGGCGAAAAATAATGGCCGAAACCGTATCGAATAAATACTGAGTATGATCTCTTATGTCTTTTTCCCCTTCCAGAAAAGTTTAACGCCGATATTGGATTCGGAATCAGAAGAAGATAAAACCATCTCCGACTGACTGTTAAATCGAAAATGAAATTCGACCTCGATTTCATCCGGTTGATCGCTCATTTCCCTGAGCGGCGTGATTAGTTTTTCAGCTATCGGCCTGATGATCTCAACCACCTCGCCAAAATCCCTTTTTCTCTTTAAATAATCCGGTCTTTCCATCTCCACTACCCCTTTATTGTCTTCATGATCCTTGGGAACTTCCACCAGAATTCTTGTGTCCTTGTCCACATTAATTGAAATGACTTCCTTGCTCATTTTATAACCTCAATTGACCTCTTGGCATTTTAAAAGTTAACTTCATGACCTTATTAACTAATAAACAATAAGTTCCGCTCATACAAGGATTAATTCCTCTCGACAGCATTTTTTGTGTAAACAACCCATGTTGTGTTAATTTGCGGATATCATTGTTTATTATTATATGTTTTATAATTCTAACATAAAGTATTTTAATAATAATAATCCGCAATTTACACTACTAATTAAATTGATGGCCTATAATTTATTAACTGGAGTTTTATGAAAAATTCGGCTAGCTTGTCATTAAAATATATGACGAGGCGTATTTGACATTCCATTGTATCGATAAACTATCGATACAATTTCCAGCCCTCCGCTGGGAACGGGAAATATAAATGATTCCAGCTTAGCGAGAAATGACTATAATATTGATTGTTTAAGCTATGCTGATAATCGAAGCTAATCGGATTAAATAAATACTGATCAATTCCAAAACAATGAGCGGTTCTGTTTTTCATACAGGTGAGCGGCTGGCGATCGCCAGGAAATTATACGGTTATACTCAAGAGGATATCATCGGCGAGAAGGGATTTCCGCTAGTCAACGTCAAGACTTTGCGCAGGTGGGAGAAAAACGGCATCAACACCAAACGCATCGAGGAAGTAGCGAGCTTTTTCGGAATCGAGTTATGGGCCTTCATTGAGGAGTCCTTCACTGAGCGGCAATTTAAAGCGATTATCGCCAACCCTTCTCTTCAGTTCAACTACTTTTCCAGCAACCGTGAACAGCTAAATAAAAAGGAATTCAGTGACAAAGCAATCATCTCTCTATCAAAATCCCGGGATATTTCCGAGAAAGCTTCGGTTTATCAGGAGATTGTCCAGGCGGCCTATCATGATGATTTAGAGCTGTTAAAACGGATCATTGATAAAACGCCGGGCATCAATCACACGGACCACAACGGCTGGAGTATTCTGATGAATGCTTCCTATGACAACAACATCAAGTTGGTCCGTTATTTACTTGAATTAAACGCCAATCCCAATCTCTCGGACGAAGACGGGATTACGGCGCTGATCTGCGCCGCGGGAAGAGGCTTCAGCGAGATTTCAAGGCTTTTGATCATGTCGGGCACCAACATCAATCAGCCGGATATCTACGGTTGGACTCCCCTGACTTGGGCCGCTGCCTTTAACGATATCAAAACCTTAAAGCTGTTGGCTCTCTGCAAGGCCGACTGTGATTTCCCCGATATTCATAGCTGGACACCCTTGATGAGGTCGATCAAGGATCACTACGACGGGGTATTTCAGCTGTTGCTCAGAGAGACCGAAAAGCTGGACTATAAAAACCAATACGGCGAAAGCGCGGCTATGCTGGCGGTAAAGTATAGTGAACCCGGCTATTTAAAATCCTTGATCGATAATAAAGCCGATCTTGGCGGCTGCGACATAAATGGCAGGTCGATCCTTCAAATCGCCAAGCAACTCAACAATAGCCAGATATTAAAACTTTTATAGGATTGCGAGAATTAAATCCTATTTATGAGTTCCATGCCTATCCACAACGACCCATTTCCCACAGCCCGCTTAATATCAGACTTACTGGCATAACCTCTGCATTTCTATCTCTAGTTTTTAAGATCAATCAAAATGAACAAGGATTAAAATGGAATCATTTTTCACCTTAGTCTCCGCCCTAAAAGGTCAGCAAAGGCAGATGGACGCGGTCTCCAACAACTTGGCCAATATCAACACCCCCGCCTTTAAGGCCGACCAGGTTTTATTCAAGGAATACTACAACGAATTTATGGGGCAGGATCTTGAATCAGAGGAGGAAAAGTTCGCTCATCAGGAATTCATATCACCCTTTGATCGAGGTGGAGCCTCTTATGTTATGCCCGATCACGTTTCGCCTTCCATGGCCAGGGGAACCTTTAAACAGACCGGAAATCCTTATGACCTCGCCATTCAAAGCGATGGTTTCTTCGTGGTCAACTCACCCATGGGCCCCAGATATACCCGAAACGGGCAGTTTCTGAGAAACGCCCAGGGATTCTTGGTCACCAATACGGGAGACCAGGTCATGGGAACCAAAGGGCCGATTAAAATCACCGGCAAGGAATTCTCGGTCGGAAAGGACGGTTCTGTCATGGTGGACAATAAAGAGGTCGATACCCTTCAGATCGTCAACTTCCAGGAACCCGACAGATTAACCAAAATGGGAAAATCCTACTGGATTCCAGGCAGCGATCGGCAAAAGCCCATTGAAATGAAGGAAATGAATATCGAGCAGGGAGTGATTGAGGGTTCCAACGTCGATTCCGTTCAGGAACTCGTCAAAATGATCAATGTCAACCGTTCGTATGAAGCATCCCAAAAAATTCTCAGATCATTGGACGATCTGGATGAAAAAGCGATTTCAATCGCAAGAATCTAAATAACCCATAATGCAGCTATTCAAGGAGGAATAACGCCATGATGACATCTCTTTTCACATCCGCGACCGGCATGAGTGCCCAGCAAAACCAAATCGACACCATTGCCAACAACCTGGCTAACGTCAATACCAATGGCTTTAAGAAAACAAGAAACAATTTCCAGGACCTTCTATATTCCAACGAGCAGATCGCGGGTTCATCGACTTCATCCAACACGATTTCGCCAACCGGTCTGCATAAAGGACACGGCGTGAAACTGATCGGAACACAAAAAGTTTTTTCACAGGGAAATCTGACACATACCGGGAACAACCTGGATATCAGTATCGATGGTGAGGGCTTTTTCCAGGTCTTAAGACCCAACGGATCGATCGCCTACTCCAGAGACGGCGCCTGGCAAAGAGACGCGGACGGCAGAATCGTCAGCCCCGACGGCTATCCGTTGGAGCCGGAAATCATCATACCGCCAGAGGCGACCAAGATCATCATCAGCCAGGACGGCCAGCTTCAGATTCTGATTGGAGACGACCCGACCCCCACCAAGGTCGGCAACATCCAGCTCGCC
>Ga0224496_10002836_pt1 | contig 10184 bp, 7 predicted proteins | sample SF_Jul11_sed_USG_2_FD_168127 | JGI IMG/M metagenome (GOLD analysis project Ga0224496, IMG submission 168127) | Sediment microbial communities from San Francisco Bay, California, United States - SF_Jul11_sed_USGS_8_1 | ecosystem: Environmental > Aquatic > Marine > Sediment | place: USA... | reverse complement strand
CCTCCCTGGCTCGCGTGCCGTCGATCTGCGTACGGGCCCCTACAGCGACGGGTTGAGGGCCGGGCTTACTCGCGCTTTCGTGTACTCGGACTGCTGGGTCGACGATGCGCGGCTGGTGGTCGCCAATGCCCTTGATGCCGCCGAACGCGGGACGGTTGTCCTGCCCCACACGGCGTGCACGGCGGCACGGCGGGAGGGCAAGCAGTGGCGCGCGACACTTCGTACCGCCAGGGGCGATCAGACGGAAGTTCGCGCTCGCGCGCTGGTAAATGTCACCGGACCCTGGGCCAAGCACTTCCTCGATGTTGTTGCGGGCGAGGCGACGCCGTTAGGGCTGAAGCTCGTGCAAGGCAGCCACATCGTAGTGCCGCGGCTCTACGCCGGCGAACACGCATTCATCCTGCAGAACGACGACCGCCGTGTGATATTTGTCTACAGTTACGAGCGCGACTACACGCTGATCGGCACCACCGACATCGAGCATTCCGGCGAGCCGGGCGCCTGCCAAGCGAGCCGCGAGGAAATCGATTATCTGTGCCGCGCCGTGAATCGCTATTTCGCGCGCGCGATTTCGCCCACGGATGTTGTCTGGGCGTACTGCGGTGTCCGACCTCTGTTCGACGACGGCAGCGACGATCCATCCGCGGTCTCCCGCGACTACACGCTGCGCGTCGATGGACTTGGGGGGGATGCGCCACTGCTGTCGATTCTGGGTGGCAAGATCACGACCTATCGCAAACTCGCGGAGCAGGCCGTGGAGCAACTCTCCCCGTGGTTGCGCGACATGAGGCCCGCGTGGACCGAGTCGGCGCCGCTACCGGGCGGGGAACTGGGCGGATTAACACTCGGCGACTTCGTCGACGGGCCGCTGCGCCGCGAATTCCCTTGGGTACCGGCGCCCTTGCTCGGCGTGTTGGCGCGGCGGCACGGTGCATTGGCCGCGAGCCTACTCAAAGGGGCGCGGTCGCTCGCGGATCTGGGCACCCATTTCGGCGCTGACCTCTATTCACGCGAGGTTGACTACCTGGTCGAGCACGAGTGGGCGCGAACGGCCGATGACGTGCTGTGGCGGCGCACGAAGGCCGGCCTTCACCTCAATCCGCAGCAGATCGAGGTAATAAGTCGCTACCTTGCACATAGCGCTGTGCGATAATTTCATTCGCGTGAAACCCCCGCTCTCCATTGTCATTCTCGCAGCCGGCCAGGGCAAGCGCATGCATTCGCGCCTGCCGAAAGTGCTGCATCCGCTCGCCGGACGGCCGTTGATCGCGCACGTCATCGACACGGCACGCTCGCTCAAGCCCGCCAGCATCTGCGTCGTCTACGGCCACGGCGGGGAGCGGTTGCCGCAGGTCATGAAGTGCTCTGGCGTTGCGTTCGTCAAGCAGGAGCCGCAGCTTGGCACTGGGCACGCCTTGCAGCAGGCTTTGCCGCATCTCGGCAAAAGGGGTACTACGCTCGTGCTCTATGGCGATGTGCCGCTCATCCGGTTTGAGACCTTGAAGGGGATGCTCAACACAGCGGCGGCGCGGGTGGCCGTTTTGACCGCCAAGCTCGACGATCCCTCTGGCTACGGGCGCATCGTGCGCAACAAGAGAGGCGGGATTATGGCCGTCGTAGAGGAAAAGGACGCGACCAGCGCGCAGCGCCGCAACCGCGAGGTAAACACCGGCATCATGACATTGCCGACCGCGCGCGTCGCCGGCTGGCTCAAGCGCCTGAGCAGCGACAACGCGCAGGGCGAGTACTATCTTACTGACGTGGTGCGACTCGCTCTGGCTGACCGCGTCGCGGTTGTCGCGTTGCAGGCGCAGGACGCTTGGGAGACGCTGGGTGTAAACACCCGCGCCCAGCTCGCGCAGGTCGAGCGCATCTACCAGTGGCAGCGCGCGACGCGCCTGCTTGAACACGGCGTCACGCTGACCGACCCGATGCGCATCGATATCCGCGGCACCGTGGCCTGCGGCCGCGACGTGGAGATCGACGTGAATTGCATATTCGAGGGCGAGGTGAAACTTGCCGACGGCGCCTCGATCGGCGCGAATTGCGTGCTACGCAACGCGGAGATCGGACCGGGAACGCGCATCGAGCCATTCACGCACATCGTTGATTCAGCGATTGGCGCGGACTGCCGTATCGGGCCCTTTGCGCGCATTCGTCCGGGAACCAAGCTCGCCGAAAAAGTGCACATCGGCAATTTCGTCGAGGTCAAGGCAAGCGACATCGCTGCCGGCTCCAAGGCGAACCATCTCGCCTACATCGGCGATGCCCGGGTCGGGGCCAACGTTAACATCGGCGCCGGAACCATCATCTGCAATTACGATGGAGCCAACAAGCATCGCACAGTGATCGAGGATGACGTTTTTATCGGCTCGGACGTCCAGCTCGTCGCTCCGGTCACGTTGGCACGCGGGACGACGGTGGGTGCCGGCACTACCGTGTGGCGGGACACCCCGCCGGGCGGGCTGGTCATCAATCGCAAGACTCAGGAGCATCGGCCCGACTGGCAGCGGCCGGTCAAGAAGAAGTGACTCGTGACGCGTGATCAAGAAACGTTCGTAAAGCCCGGCTGCCCGACGAGTGGCGATCGTGCCGCTCACCATTTTTCATTTATGCGTTCATAGAACCATGTGCGGCATTGTCGGCGCCATCGCCGAACGGGACATTGTTCCCATGCTGGTCGAAGGCTTGCGGCGCCTCGAGTACCGTGGCTACGATTCTGCGGGCGTAGCGGTGCAGGACGGCGCCGGCAAGCTCGATCGGCGCCGCACCGTTGGCAAGGTCAAGCTGCTGGCGGACGCAATCGACAAGCGGCCGCTGTCCGGCGAGCGCGGCGTGGCGCACACGCGCTGGGCCACCCACGGTGGCGTCTACGAGAAAAATGCGCACCCCCATTTCTCGGAAGAAGGCATCGCTCTCGTCCACAACGGCATTATCGAGAACTACGAGGAGTTGCGCGCGGAGCTCAAGGCCAAGGGTTACGAGTTTCTCTCCGACACCGATTCTGAGGTGGTTGCGCACTTGATACATGACCGTGTCAAAGGCGGCGCGGACCTTCTCGCAGCGGTGCGCGAGACTGTCGCGCGGTTGCGCGGCGCCTATGCGATTTTGGTGATGAGCAAACACGATCCAGGCCGCCTAATCGCGGCGCGTATGGGCTGCCCGGTGGTGGTCGGCCACGGCGACGGCGAAAATTATGTCGCTTCCGATGTGCAGGCGCTGCTGCCGGTCACGCGTAATTTCCAGTTTCTGGAGGACGGCGACATCGCCGTGCTTACCTGCGCGGGCGTACAACTGCTCGACATTGGAGGGGCGGAGGTCGAGCGCAAGCTGCATGTATCAGAAATGTCCGCCGACGCGGTCGACCTGGGACATTATCAGCACTACATGCAGAAGGAGATTTTCGAGCAGCCGCGCGCCGTGGCGGACACCCTCGCCGAGCGCACCGCCAATGGCAAGGTACTCGATGCCGCATTCGGCCCGAAGGCGGCCGCGCTGCTGCCGAGAATTCGCAACGTGCATATTGTCGCATGCGGCACGAGCTACCACGCGGGGATGATCGCCCGCTATTACCTGGAGCAATGGAGCCGGGTGCCGTGCGTCGTGGAAGTGGCAAGTGAGTACCGCTACCGCCAGCCGGTTGTGCCGCCGGATACCTTGTTCATCGCGATCTCGCAGTCGGGCGAAACCGCGGATACGCTGGCGGCGTTGCGCGAGGCGAAGCGCCTGGGTTACCTGGGCGCGCTCGCCATCTGCAATGTGCCGGAGTCATCTCTGGTCCGGGAAGCCGACATGACGCTCATGACGCGGGCCGGCCCGGAGATCGGCGTGGCGTCCACCAAGGCGTTTACGACGCAGCTCGCCGCGCTGGCGTTGTTCGGCGTCGCGCTGGCACGCCACCGCGGCCGCTCCTCCGAGCATGAAGCCGAGTCGGTCAAGCTGATTACGCATGTTCCAGACATGATCCAGAAGGTGCTCGCGCTGGAGCCCGAGATCAAGGCATGGGCGGGGCAGTTCGTCGACAAACAGCACGCGTTGTTTCTAGGGCGCGGTGCGCTATGGCCCGTCGCGATGGAAGGCGCGCTGAAACTGAAGGAGATCAGCTACATCCACGCCGAAGCCTACGCCGCCGGAGAGTTGAAGCACGGGCCGCTCGCGCTGGTGGACGCCGACATGCCGGTGGTGGCGGTCGCGCCGAACAACGAATTGCTGGAAAAGCTGAAGTCTAACCTGCAGGAAGTGCGTGCCCGAGGCGGACGCCTGTATGTCTTCGCTGACCCGAAAGCCGGGATCGAGGCCTCAGACGGCGTCGACGTGCTTGAGATGCCCGAGCATGTCGATGCGCTGCAGGCCCCCCTGGTCTATACGGTGCCACTACAGCTCCTCGCGTATCACTGCGCGTTGATACGCGGCACAGATGTCGACAAGCCCCGTAATCTCGCCAAGTCGGTTACCGTCGAATAGCTGTCTGGCCATTCTGCGGACGGAAGAACGAGAAAGCGTGGTTCGTGAGGCGCCTGATCCAGCACGAGCACGGAGCCTTCTCGGGCCGCCGTTCACGGCTCTACGCTCTTGCCGCTACGGGGTTTTCGCGGCGCGTGGCTGAGCAACCGATCGAAGAGCCAGTTCGGCAGCACGCGCATCAGCCGCGCGATCAACGCCATCTGCCACGGTATCACGGCATAGCTCTGGTTGTGGGCGACGACGGCAGCGAGGCATCGAGCCGCGGCGTCCGCGCTCATAAGAAACGGCATGGGATAAGGATTCTCTTCCGTCATCGGCGTCGCGATGTAGCCGGGGCAGATGGTAATGACCTTGATCCCGCTTGCTCGGAACTCGACGCGTAGGCTTTCCAGATAAGAGATCGCGGCGGCCTTGGAGGCAGAATAGGCCGCCGCGTAGCCCGCGGTAGCCGGCAACGCTGGCGATGCCGACCCGCCCTTGCCCGCATGCCGCATCGGGCCGATGAATGGCTGGAACGTCGTCACCAGGCCGACAAGGTTGGTGTCCATCACCTTCTGGAATGCCGGAAGATCGTGGGCGCATTCGGTGAGCGTGCCGCGGCTAATCCCGGCGTTGGCGAAGACGATGTCGGGGCAACCCTGCCGGGAGAGGAACTCGCGCGCGGCCGTAGCAACCCGCCCACGGTCGCGGACATCGACCGCAAAGGTTTCACACTCACCGCCCAGCCCGGCGGCGAGAGCTTGAAGCGCCCTCTCGCGGCGAGCGATCAGACCGAGAATTGCGCCCCGCGCTGCGTAGTGACGGGCGAGAGCGGCGCCGATACCACTCGAGGCGCCGGTGATGATGACAGGTTGTGCGTCACTGGGCAGCATTGGCCTGCGTGGCGCAGACGTTGCGCCCGCACGCGAGTTAATCAACTATCCTAGTTGGCGCTTTTTGCGCGCTCGGCGCGGGCGAAGATAATCAGCTGCTCGAGGATGTTGACTACGCCGGGCACCGTTTCAGCCATCGTGCTCGATGTCAGAAAGCGCCCGTCGACGACAACCGAAGGCGTGCCGGTCACCGCGTAGCGACGCGCGGCTGCCTTTGCCTGCTCCACCTTCCTGCCAGTCTCGGCCGCGGTGTAAGCCGCGACCCATTTCTCACGGTCGATGCCGTGGCGTACTGCCCATTGTTCAGCGACGTCGGGCTGGTTCAGGTGCAGCTTTTCGACGTGGTAGCTGTGGTAGACCTGCCCGTGCAGGCGATCGGCTTCGCCCAGCGCCTCCAGCGCAAAAAAAATCCGCGCGTGCGGCGCCCACGAGTCGCGAAGTACCGCCGGGATGCGGCGTAGCGCCACATCAGCAGGCTTGCGTCCGTTCCACGCTTCGAGCGCGGGATACAGTTCGTTGCAGTACGGGCAGCCGTACCAGAAGAAGTCGACGACTTCTATCTTGTCGCCGGTTTCGACTGGCTGCGGCGCGATCAAACGGTATTCAAGATCGACCCGCAGGTGCGGTGGCTGTTGCGCTGCCCCGGGCGCGGTGAAACCGATCGCCGTCCCGAGGAAGACGGCGAGGCCGAAACAAACTAGCGCCGGCCGGGCTCGCATAACCTATTTCCCCGCGAGGTTCTTGCGGGCGAGCCCAATCACCTGGTCGAGCACCTGGAAGTAACGCGGGTAGTCAATCGTCTTGTCAGACTTGAGGTTCATCGAGGGCGCCGTGAGGTAGCGGCCATCGACGACGATTGCTGGCGTGCCTGGAATGTCGTACTTGCGTGTCAGTTCGAGAGTGCCCTGGGTGCGGCCGTTCACCGCGAACGAATTGTAGGTATCGATGAACTTCTGCCGCTCGACGCCCTTTCCCGCGACCCAATCGAACAGCGATTTGGGGTCGCGCATAAGTACCTTCGGATCGAGCACCTGCTTATCGTGGATCGCGGCAAAAACCTCGTGATGCAGCTTGTCGACCAGGTTCATGGCGTCGAGCGCATAGTAGGTGCGCGCGAGCTGCAGCCACGATTGGTTGAAGGCGGCCGGCACGCGCTTGAACTCGACATCGGCGGGTTTCTTCCGCAGCCAAGCCTCAAGCGGTGCCTGCAGCGTGTTGCAATGAGGGCAGCCGTACCAGAAGAACTCCAGTACCTCGACCTTCTGGCCGCTCGCGGTGGGCTGCGGGGGTTTGACAAGTAGGTAATCCGTGCCTGGAGTCTGCGCTGGCGCGCCAGTTGCGGCGACCATGAAGGCGATCGCGGTAGCCAAAGCAGTTAAGAGTCTCGGTATTTTCATAAGGTTTTCCTGGAAATTCGCGGGATAAGTGTGTGCGTCACCGCACCGGGGTATCGCGCACCTTGATGAGCGTGGTGTCGATCCCGTTCTGCTTGAGCGTGTCGCGCGTTCGGGCGAGCGCCTCCACGCTGATGTAGGGTCCAATCCGTACGCGGTGCCAGGTGCCACGGTCGGGCAGAGTCGTGGTTTGGACCGCAGCCTCCACCCCGAGCAGCGCGAGGCGCGCTTTCAGGTTATCGGCGTCAGGCGCGCTTTGGAATGCGCCGGCCTGGAGAAAAAACGCTTCCTTCGCCGTCGCGGGCTGCTTCTGCGCATCTCTCAACTGCTGATCGGTCGCCGGCTCCTCCGTGCCCGGGAGGATCTTGTAGAAGTCGAATCGCGGCTTGGCGTCCGGCGCCTTGGCCGCCTTATCCTCGCCTTTCGCCACGGCCGGCGGATTCGCGGGCTCGCTCTTCGCCGGCGCAGAGCGACTCAAGAACGGGCTCGGCATCTTGTTGATGTACCAAGCCACCCCGAGCGCGATGCCGAGACCGAGAATCAACCCGACGACCACGCCGAGCAGGAATGAGCCGCCTGTGCTTCGACCGCCGCTCTTGCGTGCAGCTCTCTTGTAGTCTTTCGTCACGTGGCTATCTTACATTTTTTCCGGAGCGGAAACACCCAGCAGCGCGAGGCCGTTGCGCAGAGCCTGACGAACGGCGGTGGCGAGCGCGAGTCGCGCGCGCTTGACGGGTTCCTCGTCCACCAGGATCCGCGTGGAATTGTAGAAGCTGTGAAAGTCGCCGGCGAGATCCTTCAGATAGAACGCCACTAGATGCGGGGCGAGGTCGCGCGCCGCCGTTTCGACGACATCCGGATACTGCAGCAGTCGCTCGAGCAGGGCGAGCTCGTGCTCGCTCACGAGCGGCGCGGTATCCGCATCGCGCAGGCTCTCCACGTCACCACTCCATTGCTCATGCACGCTGCAGATGCGAGCGTGGGCATATTGGATGTAGTAAACCGGATTCTCGTTGCTCTGAGATTTGGCGAGATCCAGGTCGAAGTCGAGATGCTGGTCGCTCTTGCGCGAGACGTAGAAAAAACGGGCCGCGTCGTTGCCCACTTCCTGCCGCAACTCGCGCAGCGTGACAAACTCGCCGGCACGGGTCGACATGGACACTTTCTGGCCATTGCGGTACAGGACCGCGAACTGCACCAGCGCAACGTTGAGCCGGCTCGCGTTCAGCCCCAGGGCCTCGAGCGCTCCCTTCACCCGCGGAATGTAACCATGATGATCCGCGCCCCACACGTCGATCACGAGATCGAAACTGCGCTCGAACTTGTTAAGGTGGTAGGCGATGTCGGAGGCGAAATAGGTATATTGACCGTTCTCGCGCTGCACCACGCGGTCTTTTTCGTCACCAAACCCGATCGAGCGAAACCATTTGGCGCCATCCCCGCAGTAGACGTGCCCGGCTTGCTCGAGGGCGGATACGACGCGCTCGACCAGGCCTGCGTCGAACAGCGAGCGCTCGGAGAACCAGTTATCGAAGGTGACCCCGAACTCGGTGAGATCGCTTCGGCAGTCGGCAAGTTGGTCCTTCAGCGCATGCGCGTGGAGCGCCTCGTAGTCCGCGCCAAGCAGCCGCTTGGCGTTAGCGATGAGCGCATCGAGATGCGCCTCCGCGTCGGCAGTAACGTCGGGCACGCCGGCGGCGACCTCTGCGGCGGAGCGTACGTGGCGCGGGCCATGGGCCGCGTGGACTGCGCGCGCGATGTCGCGCACGTAGGCACCCTGATAAGCGTTGGGCGGAAACGGCACGTTCTCGCCGGCGATTTCCAGATAGCGCAGCCAGGTGGACAGCGTCAGGATATCCATCTGACGCCCTGCGTCGTTCACATAGTACTCGCGCGCGACATCGAACCCCGCCGCATCCAGCACGTTGGCCAGGCTCGCACCGAAGGCCGCGCCGCGGCCATGACCGACATGTAACGGGCCAGTCGGATTCGCAGAGACGAATTCGACCTGCACTTTCTTCTTCTGGCCAAGGTCGTTTCTTCCGTACTCGTGGCCGAGTCGCAGGATCTGATTGACGAGCTGCTGCTTAACCGAACGCTTGAGGAACAGGTTAATAAAGCCGGCGCCGGCGATTTCGGCCTTCTCCAGGTATGGTGACGGCGGCAGCGCGGCGACCAGCCGTTCGGCCACCTCGCGCGGCTTGGCACGCAAAACCTTGGCGATCTGCAGCGCAAGGTTGCAGGCGAAATCGCCATGCTGTACTTGCTTGGGCTTCTCCAGGACGATCGGCGTATTGCCTTGCTCCGGCGCCACGGTCTCCAGCGCCGCGCCGAAAAGAGCGGCGAAATGGGCGCGAAGATCGGGATAATCGGGAGAATTCATACGCGGGCGAGCTAAAAAGAGCGCCGTATTATAGCCGAGGTCAGAACTCGAGCGGGTCGACGTCGAGCGACCAGCGCGCTCGGCGCGCGCGTATAGCGGCCAGCCGGGCGTACCATGCGCCGAGAAATTGCTGCAACAGCCCTCGACTTTCCGATTGAACCAGCAATTGTGCGCGCTCGAGGCCGGCGCGGCGCACCATGGCGGCCGGCACCGGATCGTAGATCGTCACGGCCTGCGGCAGCGCTCGGCCCATTTGAGCGGCGCGCGCCAGGAACTCGATCGCCGTGGAGGCCTGTGGCGCCTCCGCGCGCAGTAGTGCTTGGTGTACGAAAGGCGGAAATCCTGCCTCCCGGCGCTCGGCAAGCAAGGTATCGGCCATCGCTGCGTAGTCTTGATGGCGCAGCGCGGCGTACAGCGGGTGCTGCGGGAACTCGGTCTGGATCAGCACTTCGCCGCGCTCTGCGCCCCGCCCGGCGCGGCCAGCGACCTGGATCAACAGCGCGAACAGCCGCTCGGGGGCGCGGAAATCGGTGCTGTAAAGCAGGCTGTCGGCGTTGAGCACTCCCACCAGGTTCAGATGCGGGAAATCATGGCCCTTGGCGAGAATCTGCGTGCCGACGAGGATGTCGATCTCGCGCGCCCGAATCTGCTCGCGCACGGTGTGCCATGCAAAGCGCCGCCGCGTGCTATCGCGGTCGATGCGCACGATTCGCGCCCGGGGGAAACGGGCCGCCAGCGCGGCTTCGACCCGCTGGGTGCCCTGCCCCAGTGGCGCGAGGTCCGGATTGCCACATTCCGGGCAGCTGGCGGGTATCTCTGCGTGGTGTCCGCAATGGTGGCAACGTAGCCGCCGGTCAAGCAGATGCAGCACCAGCTTGGCCGTGCAGTGCGGGCAGCCGGAGAGCCAGCCGCACGCGTGACACATGAGCACTGGCGCATAGCCGCGCCGGTTGATGAACAGCAGGCTCTGCTCGTCGCGGGCGAGGCGCATGCCAATCGCCTCGCTCAGCGCTGTTGATAGGCCGTCCGCGAGCCGTTGGCCGCGGGTGTCGATGCAGGCGATCGTCGGCG
>Ga0224496_10002835_pt1 | contig 10184 bp, 6 predicted proteins | sample SF_Jul11_sed_USG_2_FD_168127 | JGI IMG/M metagenome (GOLD analysis project Ga0224496, IMG submission 168127) | Sediment microbial communities from San Francisco Bay, California, United States - SF_Jul11_sed_USGS_8_1 | ecosystem: Environmental > Aquatic > Marine > Sediment | place: USA... | reverse complement strand
TACCATGTTAGCCAGTTCAGCAGGTGGACTCGCTGCGCTAGCCTATTCGTGGTGGGTCACCAAACAACCGGACGTTCTATCAGTCATCAATGGCATCATAGCTGGACTGGTGGCCATTACCGCCTCAGCCCCCTACTTGACCCCTGCCAGTTCACTAATCGTGGGAGGGGTAGGTGGCGTCCTCTATATCCTGGCGACCCGACTTTTGGAGCAATGGCACGTGGATGACGTCATCGGGGCCATTCCGTCCCATACCTGCGCAGGAGTGTGGGGCACGCTCGCGTTGGCCTTACTAGGGGATACTGAGCTGTGGGGAACCGGGCACGACCGCCTTACTCAATTCGGCATACAATTCACCGGTGTTATTGCCTGATTTGCATGATCCTTCGGCATCAGCTTTATCATATTAAAGTCTATTAACCAGGCTATTCCCCTCAGAGTTTCTGAAGAAGAAGAACGCCTGGGATTAAATATGACCGAACACGGAGCAAACACTGCCCTCTTAGACTTGTTGGGAGATATGGAAACTCATAGGTCAGGAGGAGATTGGTCCCGGACGGTCACCGTTGAGGCCCATACCGAAGTTGGGCAAATCGCAACTGAATACAACAGGGTGTTGGACCGCGTCAACACCGAAATCCAACAACGTGAAGGCGCCATCAAAGCCTTGCAAGAAAACCGTGATGAGATACGCCTGATCATCGATCACGCTCTAGATGGCATCATTGGCATCAACTCCGATGGTATCGTCACGACCTGGAATCCGCAGGCGACATGCATCTTCGGTTGGTCAAAGGAGGACATCATCGGACAGTCGCTCACAAACGCAATCATTCCCCCCCAATACCGAGAGGCCCACGTTGAAGGTCTGAAGCGCTTTGCTGTCACGAAAAAAGGGACAATCGTGAATCAGCGGCTCAAATTAACAGCTCTGCATCATGACGGCCAAGAATTTCCCATTGAGTTGACCATCATTCCTATTTTCCAGGATGCCACCTATTCATTTTACGCGTTCGTGCGGGATCTCACGGAGCAACAACGAATCGAAGAGGCCTTACGCCAGGAAACCGACCTCATCACTCTCATGCAACACGTGGCGATTGCTGCGAACGAAGCCCAATCCGTGGATGTGGCCTTTCAAGCAAGTCTCGATCTCCTCTGCGCCTATACGAAATGGCCGGTCGCGCCTGTGTATTTCCGTGAAGACGAACAGGCATCCACTCTCACACCATCTCAGCTATGGCATCTGGACAATCCTGAAGAATTCCGCACGTTCCGCATGCGCACCGAACAGACATTTTTTTCCCCTGGGGTGGGCCTTCCCGGACGCGTATTGGCACAAGGACGAGCCGCATGAATTGCCGATATCACGACAGATCGCAATTTCCCACGGGCTCAGATGGCCGGCAATCTTGGGATCCATGGGGCCTTTGCCTTCCCCATTATGGTTGGCAGTCACGTCATGGCTGTCTTGGAATTTTTCTCTCGCTCAGTGGAGACACCCAACCCCCGCTTACTGGAAGTGATGGAAATTATTGGGACGCAACTGGGACGCGTCCTTGAACGAAAACGAGGAGAACAGACTCAGAAAGAGAGTGACGCTCGTATTCGAGGAATCGTGGAAACGGCGGCAGATGCCATTATTACCATTAATGAAGCAGGAATCATCCAATCCTACAATAGCGCTGCCGAACACGTGTTTGGCTATTCAGCGCAGGAAGCCATTGGGCAGAACGTGTCACAACTCATGCCATCCCCACACCAGGAGCATCATGATGAATATCTCCAACAGTATCTGTCCGGCCACCCTTCCACGATTTTCGGTAAGAGTCGAGAGTTAGTGGGAAAACGAAAAGACTGGTCTGCCTTTCCAATGGAACTCGCTGTCAGTGAAATCATCTTAGGCAATCGTCGCACCTTTACTGGGATTGTGCGTGATATTAGTGATCGCAAACAACACGAACAAGAACTTCGAGAAGCTATAGAGCATGCGGAATCGGCTGCCATTGCCAAGAGTCAGTTCCTCGCCACGATGAGCCATGAAATTCGTACTCCGATGAATGGGGTCATTGGTATGACTGGCCTGCTTTTGGAAACAGATCTTTCCGGTCAGCAACGACAATTTGCGGAAACGGTTCGTTCCTCCGGTGAAACCCTGCTTAAGATCATCAATGACATCCTAGACTTCTCGAAAATAGAAGCCGGGAAACTCGAGTTTGAAATGATCCCTTTCGATCTTCGAACCACATTGGAAGAATCCATGGAGTTGTTGGCCGAAGCGGCAGGGAAAAAGAATTTAGAACTGGTCGGCTTGGTCAACGCCAATGTTCCGACCGCGCTTCAAGGTGATCCAGGACGGTTGCGTCAGATTTTCATGAACCTCGCGGGGAATGCCATCAAGTTTACCTCTGAAGGTGAAATTATTATCAAGATCTCCTCTGTCGAAGACACGCGGGACCATGTCACCATACGGGTAGACATTCACGATACCGGAGAAGGTATCCCCACCGACATACTGCCAAAACTCTTTCAACCGTTTTCTCAAGCCGACAGCTCGACAACCAGACGATATGGTGGAACAGGGCTCGGTCTCGCCATCTGCAAACAACTTGTCCAACAAATGAACGGGGAGATTGGCGTAGAAAACCGATCGGAGGGAGGCAGCACCTTTTGGGTTACCGCTCGTTTTCCCAAACAACCGGACGAGGCGCTCTCGCCCCCTCACACACCTGTGGCACTAGAGCGCCTCCGCGTGTGTGCCGTGGATGATCATGCCACCAATCGCCAATTACTAGAACAATATTTTCAATATTGGAAGATGGAAGGGACATTGGTCGAGGACCCCAGGGCGTGCTTAGCCCTCCTTCAACAACAGGCCAAAACAGGAACGCCTTTCGATTTAGCGATATTGGATATGGAAATGCCAAATATGGATGGATTTACCTTGGCCCAACACATCAAATCGGATGATACTCTTAAAGCCACACGCCTGATCCTTCTGACCTCTCTGGGAAGACGGGGAGATGCCACAGCCGCCCAACAATGTGGGTTTTCTGGTTACTTAACCAAACCCATCCGAAGAGCGCAGCTTCAAGCGTGTCTAGAAACCGTCATGGGCTTACCGCTCTCAGATACCCAGGCAGGGCCCCAACCATTAATCACCTCTCATTTTCTCAAAGACCGCCAACTTCATCAGGCCATTCGAATTTTGGGGGTAGACGACCATCAAGTGAATCAGCAATTAGGCGTTCTGATGGTCGAACGACTGGGATTTCGGGCGGATGTCGCGGGCAATGGCCGGGAAGCACTCGAAGCCCTCTCTCGCATTCCCTATGACCTCATTCTGATGGATTGCCAAATGCCTGAAATCGACGGATATGAAGCGACGCGGAAGATTCGTGAAGCGGAAGCCGTGAAAGGTAAGGCGTGAGGAGTGAAGCGCAAGAAGCTAACTCACCTGACGTTTTACGCCTCAAGTCCGTCCACGTTCCGATAATTGCCATGACCGCCAATGCTATGCAGGGAGATCGTGAAAAATGTCTCCAAGCCGGCATGGATGACTATCTCAGCAAACCCCTTCGCCCTGAAGCGTTATCCAAGGTTTTGGCTAAATGGTTGCCCAAAACAAAACCCCTGGCCTCCCCAGCTACGGAAACGTCCACTCCGCCTACTTTAACCCATTCTTCTCCTTCGCCGTTCATCAACCCGGAGACGCTGGAAGAATTGGAAATTCTCGGAGGACGTGAATTTCTCCAAATGATGGTTCGGAATTTTGTGGCGGATGCCCTCGCATGTGTCACACTCATTGAACAGGGGCTGGATACCCAGGATCTTGTGAAAGTCCAGGAAGCCGCGCATGGACTTAAAGGCATCTCCAGGAACATGGGAGCCGATGCGCTCGCTCAAATAGCCGTCGACCTTGAAGCTGCTTGCACGATTGGAGAAGTTACACCCGCTTGCTCACTTCGAACCATCCTTCAGGAGAGTTTTCAGGCTACCAGCCAGAAACTGGAAACCGCCCTCAAGGCACCTTCGAATGATGCTTCATCTCATGCCTAAACCTTCCATTCCTGCTGAGCCCCTCGCCAAACTCTTCGCTCAGCACGACGACATTGACCATTAATTGCCCACCATAGAATAGCGGGGCATCATGGGCACCCTTCCATCTCTGCCCACTGCTGTGGGTATGGGCATCTCCCAATCTTAAGTCCCCATTTTCAACAACCGAATAAACAATAAAGAAAAGCAAAACCATATCTTCTTTTCGAAAACCCCTCTTTCGATTGCTGCTTCCGGTAAGCGCTATTGGTCTTTCTCACTGAGAATCATGCTGAAATCTTTCTTGGAGGATTGTATGACAGTAGGTTCAAGAACATCGTGTGTACGTCACTCATGTTGGGGCACATATGTCAGAATAGGCCTTATCGGTCTATTCCTCCTCCTTCTTCCAGGGACGGCGGCCGGAGAGGCTGCGGATCCCGGTACCAACATCGATTTGACTGAGCTCAGCTTGGAAGAACTGATGTCCGTAGAGGTCACCTCAGTGTCCAAGAAAAAGCAAAAACTGTCTGAATCGGCAGCGGCCATTTTTGTGATCACTCAAGAAGACCTTCGCCGATCTGGCGTGACCAGTATTCCAGAGGCCCTTCGCATGGTCCCTGGCATTCAAGTGGCGCGTGGCAGCAAGAATCAATGGAATATCAGTGCCCGTGGATTCAATGAAAGATTTTCCAACAAACTGCTCGTGCTCATTGATGGGCGAACGGTCTATAACCCGTTATTTGCCGGTGTCACCTGGGAAACCCAAGACACCATCCTAGAAGACATTGAACGCATCGAAGTGATCCGTGGGCCAGGCGGCGCACTATGGGGCGTCAATGCCGTCAATGGCGTCATCAATATCATCACAAAAAAGGCTCAAGATACACAGGGACTATTAGTCAGCGGAGTGGCCGGTAACGAGGAGGGCATTGTGTCCATGAGGCAGGGGGGAAGCCATGGCTCGAATCTCCATTACCGAATTTTTTCAAAATATTTCAATCGAGGCACCAGTTATAACGCGATGGGAGCCCATGATGACACACGCATGTTCCGTAGTGGATTTCGATCCGATTGGACGCCAGCGACACAAGATCGTGTCATGATTCAGGGAGAGATCTACACCGGCGACGGCGGCCAACAGAGTACGGTGGCCACAACCACCACCTTTCCCTTCGGTTTCACGACTGGCAACGAAGACGTGAAAATGTCAGGTGGACATTTTCTCAGCCGCTGGGAACATACTTGGGATTCAGAATCGGACATGGCTCTCCAATTTTTTTACGATCGCTATGAGCGATTTGAAGACAGCAGCAAAGCCACCATTGATACATTCGATGTGGACTTCCAACATCGGTTTAAATTCCTCTCGAACCAAGAGCTGCTATGGGGTTTGGAATATCGCTATTGGATAGATCATCTGCAAAATACCTCTAGCACATCCGCATTCCCGGATTCACGGTCCTTTAGCCTTCTGAGTGGATTTTTACAGAATGAATTCACGCTCATCCCCGACACCCTCCTATTCACCCTCGGCACCAAACTCTCGCATAACGATTTTACTGGCTTTGAGTATCAGCCCAGTGGCCGGTTTCTCTGGAAACCTCTAACGGGACACACCATCTGGGGAGCGGTGGCTCGAGCTGTTCGAATCCCTTCACGGCTGGAAGATAATAGCCTTTTGAGATTTGCACCCAACGCCACCACACCATTTCCTACCGTCGTTCGAGGTAATCAACAATTTAAGTCTGAGGATTTATTAGCATTCGAGGTCGGGTATCGGTTGAACACCTTTGAGCGATTCACCCTGGATATCACTGGGTTTTACAATCAATACGATCATGTTCGAGGCACTCAAATCATCAGCTTACTCCCGCCAACCGGCACACTGGCGAATAATTTGAAGGTAGATACCATTGGGGTCGAAGTCGCCAACAACCTACAATTACAGGATTGGTGGGTCCTCAGAGGAGCCTATACCTATATCAACATGAGCGTGGAAGGCCCAATCAATTCCAGTCTCAATACGACCGGAGGCAATACGCCGCATCACCAAGGTTCACTTCGATCACTCATGACCCTTCCCTTCCACCTAGAATTCGATTCATGGATTCGGGCGTCCGACAATCTTCCTGCAACCAATATTGCCGGGTATGTGGAACTGGACCTTCGATTGGGATGGAAGCCTATTCCCGGCCTTGCTCTCTCTCTTGTGGGACAAAATCTTTTGGATAACCACCATCCAGAAGCCGTCCCCTCTAAATTTTTAGCCACACAACCCACAGAGGTCCAGCGTAGTTTCTATGGAAAAATTACGTGGAGTTACTAAATCATCTCTTTCACTCCCACATGACAAGATGACAACAGGAGACTGTATCTTTCCAGAATGATGTACGAAATCGTTGGTGAATAGTGAAGACACGAATATGCCAATTACACGTGGTCCTGACGCTCCTTATCATCAGCTTCGCCTGGAATCCAGGAGTAAGCCACGCTGATGGCCCAGGGGAATATGAGGTCAAAGGGGCATTTCTCTATCACTTTGCCAACTTTGTGAGATGGCCGGAATCGACGTTCAAGACGACAGATGGTCATCTGCGAGTGTGCATCCTGGGCAAAGATCCCTTTGGCCACATATTAGAGGAAACCTTGGAGAAAAAAACCGTTAAGGACCACCCCTTTGAAATTCATCGGAATCCTTCCAAGACCGAATTGCAACATTGTCATATGCTTTATTTCGCGGCTTCTGAATCACCCCAAATGAAAACCCTGCATCATCATATTGCCAAAGGGGAGGTGCTCACCTTTGGTGAAGACCTCGAATTCATGAGGCAAGGTGGGATGGTTCAATTTTTTGTTAAAGACCAAAAGGTTCAGTTCGCCATTAACCCCGAGGTGGTCAACCAAACCCAATTAAAAGTCAGTTCGAAATTACTACGTCTGGCAGAAATAGTTTCACCATGATTAAAATAGCATTCCCCAATATTTACCAGGCTTTTCAACACATGTCTCTCAAGAGAAAATTTCTCTTGATCCTGTTGCTCACCTCCGGACTCAGCCTCCTTTTTGCCTGTTCCGCCTTGGTCGTCAATAATCTGCTCGAAATTCGGCAATCTCTCGTTAAGGAGCTGAAAGACCAAGCCGGCTTGGTTGGAGAAAACAGCTCGGCAGCTCTGGTGTTCCATGACCAGGAAACCGCACAAGAAATTCTCTCTGCTTTCCGCCATCAATCCAATATTCTGCAAGCCATCTTATTTACACCTCAGGGGGACATTCTCGCGCAATATCAACCCGGCGCTCCACCAGATTTCGTGACGACATCCAAGGAAATCATGACTCACGCGTCATGGAAATCCGTAGAGATTTTTCGGCCCATCATCTTCAACCAGGAGCATGTTGGCACCATCTACCTACGCTCGAATTTACAGCCGGTGAATAAACACCTGAAAAATCTCCTCATCGTGACGATCGCCGCCATACTTCTCTCCGGCCTTCTTGCGCTAATGATCTCTAGTCGACTCCAAACATCCATTTTGGATCCCTTAGTCAGTCTGACACATGTGGCGACGCAAATTTCACAGAACCAGGATTATTCCTTACGAGCTCCGACCCACGTCCCCGATGAAATTGGCACATTGATTGATGGGTTCAATGCCATGCTTCAAGAGATTCAGGACCGTGATCACGAATTAGGTCAACATCGGGGGCATCTCTCCGAGTTGGTTAAGGAACGAACATCAGAATTGTCTGATACAAATACACGCCTACAAGATGAAATCGCCAAACGGGAACAAGTGGCACAACAAATGTTGACGATGGCCGAAGAACTTCAGATCAAAAACGAGGAATTGGCCCTCTCCCGGGACGCTGCACTCCAAGCCGCAAATGCCAAAGCAGAATTCCTGGCGACCATGAGCCATGAAATTCGCACACCCATGAATGGCATCATCGGCATGACAAGTTTATTGTTGGATACGGAGCTGGCTCCCAAACAACAGTTTTTAGCCAATACCGTTCAAAGTTCAGCCGAAGCGCTGCTCTCTCTTCTCAATGACATTCTGGATTTTTCCAAAATTGAGGCAGGGAAACTTGAATTGGAATCCATCGATTTCGATCTGAGTACCACCGTCGAAAACAGTATCGACCTCTTAGCTGAACGGGCAGCCAACAAATCCCTTGAATTGGCCGGATTGATTTTTCCCGATGTTCCCACCAAGCTGAAAGGAGACCCCGGACGACTTCGTCAAATCCTTCTGAATTTAGTGGGGAATGCAATTAAATTTACAGAAAAGGGTGAAGTGAACGTTCAAATTTTATTGGCTGAAGAAGGTCCATCTGACGTCGAACTCCGATTTCATGTCTGGGATACCGGCGTGGGGATTGCGCCGGAGACGAAGCACAAATTATTCCAGTCATTTAGTCAAGCCGACAGTTCCACGACACGGAAATTCGGGGGAACCGGACTCGGCTTAGCCATTTGCCAGCAATTAGTGGATCTCATGGGAGGAGAAATTGGAGTCGAAAGCCAACAAAATGCCTGGAGTCTCTTTTGGTTTTCCGTTCGCTTACAGAAACAACCAACGAGCCGCCAGGAAGAATGGACTCCTCGAACGAATTTGCATGATCTACGCATCTGTTGCATTGATGATAATCCCACGAACCTTTATCTCTTACATTCCTATGCCACCAGTTGGGGGATGCAAACCTTTACCACGCCTGATCCCGAAACCGGATTCACGGCCTTATGCAAAGCGGCAGCAGAGGGGGAACCTTTTGACTTAGCCATCATTGATCGAACGTTCCCCGAATACGATGGGATGCAATTAGCCACGCGCATAAAAAACCACCCGTTACTCGCGAGCCTAAAATTGGTCTTACTCACGTCCATTGGCCAACGGGGTGAAGCCTGGGATGCGCAGCAAGCCGGGTTTGATGCGTACCTCACCAAACCGCTTCACAAATACGATTTGTATAACAGTTTGGCCACGCTCCTGGGATTTCCCCCTTCACCCACACTTTCGTCCTCCAGACCTTTGGTCACACGACATACCATCAAGGAAGCCCAACGCCACTCACGCATGAAAATCCTGGTGGCTGACGATCATACGGTCAATCAACAACTCATCGTGTTGTTACTAGAAAAGTTAGGGTTGTCAGCTGATGTCGTGAATAATGGCCTAGAGGCCGTACAGGCGGTGAAGACTGGAGCCTATGCTCTGGTATTCATGGATTGCCAAATGCCTGAAATGGATGGGTTTGACGCCACCAGCGCAATAAGGAAGGCAGAAAGTGAAAAGTTAGGAGTAAAGAGTGAGGGGCAAGAAGCCATTTTTACTGAAACTCCTGACTCCTCACTATTCACTCCTCACTGTTCCCGAGTTCCCATTATTGCCCTGACTGCCAATGCCATGCCTGGCGACCGGGGAAAATGCTTAGCGGCCGGCATGGACGATTATCTCACGAAACCAATTCGTCAGGAAGAATTGTCTGCGGTACTCGAACGATGGCTTCCCAGGAATTTTGACACGCCAACTAGGGACATTTTAAATTCGGATGATGCCCTCAACGAAGCTGGCAGGACGCCGTGCGCCACCAGCATAGAGGAACTCGCATGCACCACATCAAAAAATGTTATCAGGCCAAACAACGAGCCTTCTTGCTCCCTCAACGCGGCCAGAGTCCAAGAATGGGAAGAACTGGGAGGGCCTGATTTTGTCAGGCGAATGATTGATCAGTTTATGCTAGATGTCACAAGCTGTGTCCGCAGCATTGAAACAGCACTGGATCATGAAGACACACAGGCACTGGCTGAAGCCGCACATGGGTTAAAAGGTATCTCGGCCAATATCGGAGCCACCCCCCTTCAGCAGTTCGCTCAGAGCCTCGAACAATCCGTGCGCCAAGGCGTTCTTCCTGAAAGTCAACAAATCATGGCGGAGCTACAAACTGAACTCAACAACATCACCACGCAATTGGCACAAAAATGGAAATAACTGGAATGTATCTACGCTAGGATGCTACCCACATGCCTGCTCCCACCCCATCCCCGCAACATCTACCATCTGACATGTTCCTTCTTCCATTTTTCCTCTTCGAACATTTCACGATTCTTCCCTATTGAACACCTTCCGCATACAACCTCCAAA
>Ga0224496_10002834_pt1 | contig 10185 bp, 6 predicted proteins | sample SF_Jul11_sed_USG_2_FD_168127 | JGI IMG/M metagenome (GOLD analysis project Ga0224496, IMG submission 168127) | Sediment microbial communities from San Francisco Bay, California, United States - SF_Jul11_sed_USGS_8_1 | ecosystem: Environmental > Aquatic > Marine > Sediment | place: USA... | reverse complement strand
ACGGTGTGCCGAACAGCGACCTTGACGGCCCGACATTGACGCCGACGCTGCCCCTGTTCTCGACCGTGCTGCCAGGACGTACAGCCTGTATCAGGCCCACCGGCGAAGGTGCCTGTCTCGAAGATGCGGCGGAGTACCTGGCAAATGTCGACACCGACGCGATCAACACCGGTGTGCAGACGGTTACCACTCACACAATCGGCTTCACAATCGACTTGCCGATCCTCAAAGACACCGCCGTTCGATCGGGCGGACAATACTTCCTTGCTGATGACGTCGAAACGCTGACGGTGGCTTTGCTACAGATTCTGGCCAACATCAACGACAGATCGCTTTCCTTCTCAGCGCCTGCGGTATCCGTGAATACGTTCAACCGCACGCAGAACCTGAACGACCTTTACCTGACGATGTTCGCTGCCCGTAGCCGCGCACACTGGCCTGGCAACCTGAAGAAGTACAAGATCACGAACGTAACTACGGTCATCAACGGCGTGCCGGAGATATCGTCGGTCATCACGGACATGAATGGCAATCCCGCGGTTAATGCCAATACCGGCTTCTTCTTCGATACCGCGCGCAGCTTTTGGACTGGAGGCGGGGCCGACGGCAATGACGTTCGCCTGGGCGGCGCCGCCAACCGGCTACCACCTCCCGTGTCGCGAAATCTGTATACCTACAACGGTTCGGATAACACGCTCTCAGGTGCCAGCAATGCGCTGACGCCGTCGAATGCTGCGGCCTACCAGCTCTCGGACTTCGGCCTGACTGGCGCTGCCGGCGAACCGACGATGGACGAGGTAATCCGCTGGATGCGCGGTGAAGACGTACGCGACGAAGACGGCAACGCCGCTACGACAATGCGAAATGCCATGGGCGATCCGCTGCACTCGGCGCCGGCGGCCGTCATCTACGGCGGCACTCCGCAGAATCCGGATGTCGTGGTGTACACCGCGACCAACGACGGCTATCTGCATGCGGTCAATGGAACAACCGGCGCGGAACTCTGGTCTTTCGTACCCAAAGACCTGCTACCGAACATGACCCGCCTGTTTTTCAATCCGGCCGCGAAGTACAAGCAGTACGGCATTGATGGCAATATCGTGCCGGTCGTCAAGGACGAAAACAACAATGGCATCGTCGATGGGAACGATTTCGTCTACATCATCTTCGGCAAACGCCGCGGCGGCGACAATTACATGGCGATTGACGTTACCAACAAGAATGCGCCCGAGCTGCTGTGGGACGTGACGCTTGACGATGCGGGCCAAAGCTGGTCGACACCGGTCATCGCGCGAATGGATATCAATGCCGGCGGGCTGAACAATGACAAGGCTGTCGTCGTCATCGGTGGCGGTTACGATTCAGTGCATGATACGCGTGCACATCCGTCGACACCCGACGCGGGAGGTGCAGGCCTGCATATCCTCGACCTGGTCAGCGGTGCCACTTTGTGGCGCGCCGGGCCGACGGGCTCCGGCGCCAATCTCGAACTCACCAGAATGACCCGTTCGCTGCCGAATGAGACACGTGTCATCGATACCAGTGGTGACGGCTACGCCGATCGCATGTACGCCTCCGATATGGGCGGCCAAATCTGGCGCTTCGATATCACCAAGGGTGCGACACCTGCGCAACTTGTGGCGGGCGGTGTTATTGCCCGACTGGGCGCCGAGGGACTGGGATCGCCGACGGATGCGGACACACGCCGCTTCTATAACTCGCCGGATGTGTCCCTGTTCAATGACAACATACAGGACCGACGCTTCATCGCGATCAGCATTGGCTCAGGTTACCGGGCTCACCCCTTTGACCTGAGCGCCTCGGACCGTTTCTTTTCGATTCGCGACAAGGACATTTTCAAGCGCCTGACGCAGACCGAATACGACAACTACAGCATCACGACGGAAGCCAACCTGGTCGAGGTCAGTGGGCAAAAGCAGGTTGCGATTTTGCCGACGGATCGCGGCTGGAAATTCACGCTGCCGCCGAACGAGAAAGTTCTCGCCGACTCGCTGACGTTCGATGACTCGGTGTTCTTCGTCTCGTTCACCCCGGACAGCAACGCAGCAGCGTCCTGCTCGGTTGGCCGAGGCACGAACTTCCTGTACCGGGTGAACGTGAAGAACGGCGACCCGGTGGTCACCAACCTGGCGACGCTGGACCCGAACGATGCGGACGACGCACGCCGGAGCCAGCTTGCACAGGGCGGTATCGCACCGACACCGACCGTGCTGTTCCCGAGTCCCGACGATCCGAATTGCACCGGCGCAGCTTGCTCGCCGCCGCCGCTCGGTTGTGTGGGTGTCGAGTGTTTCGACCCCGGATTCGCCAACAACCCGGTCAGAACGTTGTGGACACAGGATGGAATTGAGTAGTGGTTCCTGGCGTAAGCGCCTGAAATCACAAAAGATGTAAAGAACAAGCGTGGCCCGATTGGGCCCGGGCCACGCTCAAATTGGACTTCGCTTGGAGTACGGAAATGAAACTGCGCAATCTGATTGCGGTGTTGATGCTGGCAGCCGGCGTGCCGGCCACCGCGGATGTCGTGACGGTCGTAGATGCCGTCGAAACGACGACTTCGAATATCAATTTTCCTGTATCGAACAACGGGCGGCTACTGTTCAAGCCTTGCGCCGGTACCTGTTCGGCAAATTTCGTATCGGCCCGGCTGACGCCGGAGACGCGCTTCGCGATAAACGGTGCAGCAGTCGAATTTGACGATTTTCGAAAGCAATTTCTGAACATCAGGCCAGGTACGGATACCTACGCTCTGGTGAGCTACGACACGCGATCCAACACCGTTACGAGTGTGCAAATCGCAAATTGAATAGTTAAAGGATTGTGACTGATTGAGCGATTAGGTCACGGAATGATCAACTGAGGTATACAGAAATGACCACGTCCAGGAAACACGTCGCTTGGGCCGGCGTAGGACTGACGCTCGCACTGACAGCAGGTTCACCCGCGGTAGCGGACGATACCGAGCTGCTTGTGTCCAACCCGAATTCAGGCGCTATCAAGCCAAACATTCTTTTCATATTGGACAGTTCCGGCAGTATGACGTCGATCGAAACGACTCAGGAACCGTATGACAGCACCACTGTTTACGCTGGAAGCTGCCGGCCGAACGTCTATTACTGGACAGATTCGAGCAACATTCCATCCTGCGACTGGGACAACGACAACTTCATTCCGAAGGCCAGCTTCGTTTGCCAGCAGGGCATCATTCAGGCGGCTGCGTCGGGTTCCTACCAGGATACGATGGCGCAGTACCGGTCGCTGCGACGGGGAGATTCGTGGACACGATTGCGTTCCGGCAATACCGGCCTGGTCGAATGCAAAGCGGATTCGGGAAAACACGGTGATGGGAATCCACTGCTGCTGTACGCCCGCAATGGCACGGACAATCCCACCTTTACAGGCAACTCGAATGAGGAGGTCTCCTGGGGCAGCAATCCTACCGACAGGATCTACACGGTTTACGACGATAATTTCCTGAACTGGTATCACTTTTCACCGTCGAGCTCGATGAGTCGAACCGACATTGTCAAGCAGGTTACGAAGAACGTGCTCGGCTCGATCAATAACGTCAACGTCGGTATCATGTGGTTTAACTTCGACCAGGGCGGCACAGTTCATCGCGCGGTCAAAGATCTGGATTCGACGCGCGCCGCGGCGAATGCGATGGTTGATTCACTGCCGGCCAGTGGCTGGACGCCGCTCTCCGAAACACTGTACGAATCGGCATTGTACTGGCGCGGCATGGATTCCTATTACGGCGATAGCGGTACCGATCTCGAAGCGCTTGAAGTACCGGGCTACAACGCGCTCGGTGTACTCACAGGCGGTGAGTACAAAGAACCAGCGGAATTCGCTTGCGCCAAGAACTTTACCGTTCTGTTGACCGACGGCGATCCGACCCAGGACCGTGACGCTTACTCGAAAACACCGTTACTGCCCAATTTCGTATCGACAATGGGCCGGGCGAGCTGCACCGGCGGTGACGTCAATGGCGCATGCCTGGATGACATCTCTGAGTACCTTTCAAAAGAGGATATCAATCCAGCTGTACCGGGCGAGCAAACAGTCACGACGTACACGATCGGTTTCAGAGTAGACCTGCCACTTCTTAAGAGCACGGCAGAACTTTCGGGCGGCAAGTACTATCTGGCTGAAGACGTCAAGACGCTTACCAATGCTCTGACGGATATTGTCACGAACATATTTGACCGCGACGTATCGTTTACGGCTCCGGCTGTATCGGTGAATGCGTTCAACAGAACGCAGCATCTGAACGACATGTACATCTCCGTTTTTCGTGCGAGCACCGGCACTCACTGGCCCGGCAACCTCAAGAAATACACCATTAGAAGCGGCCAGATTCGCGACTCGCTGGACAACCCGGCTGTGGATCCGAATACCGGCTTTTTTGCAGATACCTCAAAGAGCTTCTGGACGCCGGGAGCATCGCCGGATGGGGCAAACGTCAACCTCGGCGGCGCATTAAGCCAGCTCCCGGATCCGGCGATACGCAAGGTCTATACCAACAATGGCCCGTCGGATCTGACCGCTGGTATGAATAGTATATCTACCGGCAATATTGGCTCGTTTACTCCAGCCGACTTCGGCCTTACCGGTGCAGCCGGCGAACCGACGCTGTCCGACATAATCCAGTGGGTACGTGGCGTAGACGTCCGTGATATCGACAACGACGCCAGCACGACCGTACGCCGGCAAATGGGCGACACGCTGCATTCGCAACCTGCCTCCATTGTGTATGGCGGCGGTGCGTTGCCGACAGATCCGATGGATATTGTGGTCTACTCCGCTACCAATGACGGAAATCTCCACGCTATCGACGCGCAAACTGGCAGCGAGCTGTGGACATTTATTCCTAAGGAACTTCTGGTTAATTCAGACGACCTGTTTTACGACGAGGTCATAAACTATAAGAACTACGGTATCGACGGCGATATCGTGCAGATTGTTGCCGATCGCAACAAGAACGGCATCATCGAGCCCGGTACGGACTTCGCCTACATCGTTTTTGGCATGCGTCGCGGCGGTGACAACTACTACATGCTGGACGTAACGACCAAGAATTCGCCGAAACTGAAATGGGTCAGGACTTTTACAGAATTCGGGCAGAGCTGGTCACCACCGGTCGTAGCCCGTGTAGCAACGTCCGGTGCCGGCGCAACCAGTCCGGATAAAGCGGTGCTGGTACTCGGCGCTGGCTACGATACCGTACACGATCAAGCGGTACACCCGAGTACCCCGGATAACGTAGGTGCCGGTGTTTTCATGCTGGATCTTGAAACCGGTGTCGAATTGTGGCGCGCGGGACGGGACAACGGCGCAGACTTGCAGTTGCCGAATATGACACGTGCAATCCCTGGCCGAATTCGCGTACTGGATATGTCCGGAGACGGATTTGCGGATCGCATGTACGCGGCGGACCTCGGCGGACAGATTTGGCGTTTCGACATATTCAGCGGAAAGACACCAGCGCAACTTGTGACCGGTGGCGTCATCGCTCAACTTGGCGCGGAAGGTATGGGATCACCGGGACCTGGTGACACGCGGCGTTTCTACAACGCGCCGGACGTTTCATTATTCCTGGATCACAAACATGACCGACGCTACCTGTCCATCAGCATTGGCAGTGGCTATCGCGCACATCCGCTCGACAAGAGCGCCGATGACCGCTTCTATTCGCTGCGAGACCCGGATGTATTCACCACCCTCTCGCAAGCTCAGTACAATGCGTACCCGATTGCCTATGACGGTGATTTCGTGGAAGTATCAGGAAAAATCGATACTTATATTCAGCCAACCGACCGTGGATGGAAATTCTCGTTGCCTCCGGGTGAAAAGATTCTTGCGGAATCGGCAACCTTCAATGATGAAGTGTTCTTCGTATCCTTCGAGCCTGAAGTAGCCTCGGCGGATCCTTGCCAGGCAGGCCTGAGCGTGAATCGCCTGTACCGTGTCAGCGTATTAAACGGTGATCCGGCGAGACTGAAAGACACGCTGGACCCGAATGATCCCGTTGCGATTGACGACGCGCGAGTACAGGAACTCGAACAGGGCGGCATAGCGCCGAAACCGACGTTCCTGTTCCCGAGCCCGCTGGATCCGGACTGCCAGGGTGAGGAATGCTCACCGCCACCGATCGGCTGTGTCGGCGTGGAATGCTTTGATCCGGGTTATCCAAACAACCCGGTACGGACACTTTGGACCCAGGACGGCATAGAATAGACGTCCGCGAATAAATTACGGAGATATCCGATGCGAAAGTTTATGCGGGGCATTACGTTGACGGAGCTGATGATCGTTGTCGTGATCGTCGGAATTCTGGCAACGATTGCCTACCCCAGCTACCGGGAGTTTGCAGCGCGTGCGAAGCGCAACGAAGCGAAAGCTGCCCTGTTGCAGATAGCAACGATGCAGGAGCGCTTCTATTTGCAGAACAATACGTACACGACGGATCTTACGCAGCTGGGGTTCGTGAATACGCCTTGTGATACTACGGATTCGGGTACCTACGTTTTTTGCGTGCCGAATGCCGATGCAAACAATTTCACGGCCAGGGCAACCTACCAGAACGTAGATAACGAGCTCGGCAAGTGTGGGTGGTTCCAGATCACCGGCGATGGCGCAAAGACCTCAAACCCGCTGCCTGACTGCTGGACACGTACGCGCTAGGAAATGCGAGAAAATCCGGGTCGCCTGCAATGCGGGCTCTTACTGCCTTTCTATTGATACTGCCGGTGGCACAATCCTGCAAACGTATTTGCAGGAGCCTGCACCGCAGGCGACTCGCGAATTTGTCAAACGGGCGCTTTCTGCTGGCGTCCCGAAATGAACAACGCATCGATAATCAGGAAGGCGGCTCCGACCGATATCGCGGCGTCGGCCACGTTGAATGACGGAAACGGCCCATTGCCGAACCATACTTGAATAAAATCAATAACATATCCTAAGCGTACACGGTCGATAAGGTTGCCGACAGCGCCGCCCAGGACCAGCGCAAGTCCGGCGGACAGTATGTATTGTCCCTCGTCCCGCAGTCGCCACAGCCACGCGGCAATGAATCCACTGACGACAGTAGCCAGCACGATGAATGCCCAGCGTTGCCAGCCGCCCGCATCCGCCAGGAAACTGAATGCAGCACCCGAATTCTGCTGGTGGGTGATGTTTATGAATCCGTTTACCGGAATTTTTTCGTAGCGCGGAACCCATTTGATGATCGCCAGCTTGGTCAGCTGGTCCAGCACCACCACGATGACCGATACGATAATCCAAAGGCCGAATGTTGCGCGTTTGCCGGTCGATTCTGATGTACTCGCTGTCAATGGATTGTCCTTTTCTGTTCTCGAATTCTCTGTCAGGCAGCGAGCACCGCACGTGCCTGTTGTGAGTCCCTGTGCATCTGTTCGACCAGGGCTTCGGCGTTACTGAACCTGCGTTCATCACGCAGGCGTTCAACGAATTCTACGTGAATATACTTGCCGTAGATGTCCCGGTCGAAATCGAAAATGTGCACCTCGAGGATAGGTTTTGTGCCATCGAAAGTAGGCCGCGTTCCGACGCTGGCAACGGCATCGAGTGCTTGCCCCCCCAGGCCGTGCACCCTGGCAGCGAATATACCCATGACCGGGCTCTGGCGCCGCCGGAGATTGACGTTGGCGGTCGGAAATCCGAGCTTTCGACCGACCCGCTCGCCCTTGATGACCTTGCCGGACATGCTGTACGGCTTGCCGAGGAGACGACCGGCATGTGCAAGATCGCCATCCGCCAGCGCGTTGCGGACGGCGGTGCTGCTGACGCGCTCGCCCCCCGATATCACGCTCGGTACTTGCTGAATGTCAAACCCCAGCGCACGGCCTGCACGCCGCAAGTGTTCGATACTGCCCTCGCGATTCGCGGCAAATCGGAAATCGTTGCCAACGACCAGGTCGCGAACATTCATCGCATGAATCAGGATCCTCCGGATAAACGTATTCGCGTCGATCTGCCGCATCGAAGAGCCGAATCGCGGGCAGTAAAAAATATCGATACCGGCACTGTCCAACGCATCAAACTTTTCACGAAACCGCATCAGTCGCGCCGGCGGACTGGAGGTGGCAAAATATTCCCTGGGCATCGGCTCAAAACTCATGACAACGGTCGGCAGGCCGTGCTTTTTCGCGCGGTCTCGCACCGTTTGCAGCAACTGCTGGTGGCCAAGGTGCAAGCCGTCGTAAGCGCCGATGGTGGCGACGCTGCCTTGCCGGACAAGATCGAACGGGAAACTCGCTGCTGTGCGCACCAGGTACATATTGACAGCTTATTCCGATCTCAGGCGCAGCGCACCGGGGCGAAGACCGAGAAGCAAGAGCGCGGCGAAATAAACGCCACCGCCAACCAATATAACAAGCGTCAACCATGACGATCGGTCGAGCAGGCTGCTCTCCAGCCACCACGCCAGCGGCCTATTCAATGCCAGCAGGCAAAAAGTCATCAGGATGTTGGCCGCGGCAAATCGCAGCAGCAGCGGCTGCCACCCTTTACCGTGCACAATCACGGCCTCGCGTCGCAATCCCCGGTAAAGCAGCCAGGCGTTCACTATCGCCGCTACTGACGTTGCGAGCGCCAGCCCCGCATGCGTCCCCTCGTAGCCGGAGCGGGTCAGGCCAAATGCCAGCGTCACGCTCAAAATGAAATTCACAGCCAACGCTATCAGACCGATTTTGACCGGTGTCTTGGTATCCTCCCGTGCGAAATAGGCCGGCGCCAAGATCTTGACCAGCGAAAATCCGACCAGGCCAATGGCAAAGGCCTGCAGGCTGAGTGCCGTCATTCTTACGTCGTAGTCCGAAAATTCGCCGCCGTGAAAAATCGTTGCAACGAGTGGCTCGGCGAGCACGATGAGCCCTATCGCGGCGGGAATGACGATGAGGAAAGTAAGTTTGAGTGACCAGTCGATGATCAGTGCAAACTCACCGGTCGCCTTCTTCGCATGCTCGCGTGAGAGTTGCGGCAACGTGACCGTGGCGATTGCGATGCTGAACAAACCGAGCGGAAACTCCATCAGCCGATCGGAGTAATACAGCAAGCTGACCTTACCGACCCCGAGCATCGAAGCAATGATTCCGCCAACCAGCACATTCACTTGCGCGACAGACGATCCGAAGATAGACGGCACCATCAGCGTACCGACGCGACGAACACCTTCGTGGCGCGGCCGCCATCTGGGAATCGGCACCGCATGAATCTTGGCCAGAAACGGAATCTGGAACAGCAATTGCGCTATGCCGGCGAGGAATACGCCATAGGCGAGCGCCATGCCGGGTTCTTCCAACATCGGCGCCAGCCATATCGCGGCGGCAATCAGCACGACGTTCAGGATTACCGGCGTGAATGCCGGAGCCCCGAATTTTCCATAAGTATTGAGAACGCCCCCGGCGAAAGCGGTCAGCGAAACAAAAAACAGGTATGGAAACGTGAACCGCAACATGGCTGTCGCCATGTCGAAACGACCGTCGTCACCGATGAATCCAGGCGCGACCAGAAATACCAGCAACGGCGCAGCGATAACGCCGATCGAAGTTACGACGAACAGTATCAGCCCGAGCGTTCCTGCAATCGCGTCAACGAACTCGCCGGCCTGTTCCTTCGAATGTCGTTCGCGATAGCGCGCCATGACCGGCACGAATCCCTGCGAAAATGCGCCTTCGGCAAAAAAGCGACGCAGCATGTTCGGAATGCGGTTGGCGACAATAAAAGCATCCATGACGATAGTGGCGCCGAAATACCGGGCAAACACGACGTCGCGAACGAGTCCGAGAATGCGTGACATCAGGGTCATGGCACTGACTACCGACGTGGACTTCAGCAGCCCGAGCCCGCTCAATCGCCGAATGGGGCCGATTTCACCGGACGGGTATTGCTCGTTTTCGGGCGGGCGGGTATCGGACATTCGTGCTGGATCCGGCATCGTTTGTAGGGCGATTTTAGCCTGAAATGCACCGAAAAATCAGGCATTTAGCAGGACCTGGGCAATCATTCGCGAGGCCGCGCCAGGATACATTGACAATCGGCGGCCCGGCACGAATAATACGCGGCTCTTTGGGCCCGGACAGCCGACGCGGTGTCCCGGCAGAAACCCGAACAATTGGAATACCAGTAGTGGCAAATATC
>Ga0224496_10002832_pt1 | contig 10192 bp, 4 predicted proteins | sample SF_Jul11_sed_USG_2_FD_168127 | JGI IMG/M metagenome (GOLD analysis project Ga0224496, IMG submission 168127) | Sediment microbial communities from San Francisco Bay, California, United States - SF_Jul11_sed_USGS_8_1 | ecosystem: Environmental > Aquatic > Marine > Sediment | place: USA... | reverse complement strand
ACCCTTCAACGCGCCGAGGTCGATCGGCTGCTCGGGCTGCTTCGCCTTCGGATCCGGCTTCGGCAGGTAGCGGTCGGCGTCGAGCTGGTCGACATCCAGGTCGAAGGTGTAAGACAGTGGATCGAACCGGGCGAGGCCCGCTTTGCCCTTGATGGCGCTCTCGTCGATCTTCGTGGCGAAGGTGGCGCTCGCCGTCTGCTTTCCCCAATCGACTTCGACCGCGCCGTTGAGGCTCGCCTGCAGCGGGCTCTTTGGCAGCTGCGGGTGATTCACGCTAAAGTTCGCAGCAAGCTTGGATAGCTCGAAGCGCTGCTGCTCGAGGCTTCCGGCCGCTGGGCTGGCGAGCTTCGCTTTCACCGCGGTGCCTTCCTGCTGCATGTCGACATCGGCCGTCAGCGACGTGGCCTTGAACGCCGCGGCATTGCCCGCCAGCGCGGAGAGCTCGACTTTGGCGACGAGCTTGCGCCCCTTCTCGTTCACCGTGGCCTCGAGCAGGACTTTCTCCCCGCTCACCGTCTCCTTGCTCACGTTGAGCCGGGGAATCTCGAACTTGACGTTCAAGTCGCCCGCCGCTGACCTGCCGGTGAGCGCGACGCTGAGCTTGGACGCCGAAAGCTCCTGCGCGGCGGGCCGTAGCGCAACGTCGCCCTTGGCACTGAGTGCGAGATTGGTCATCTCCGCAGCCGCTCCCGTTACCGCAAGATCCAGACCCTCGAGCGCAAAGCGCTGCTTCTCGATGTCGATCAGCGCACGCGCCTTCGCCGTCGCCTCCACGTTGAGCTTTGGCTTGTTGCTTTGCAGCGCAGCCGCGAGATCGAGACTGGTCGGCACGCCGCTCGCGATCCGTCCGGTCTTGAGATTGAGCTTCGACAGCTCGTAGCGGGCGCCCGCCGTCTCGTCGGTGAAGGTAAACGCCGAATCCTCGATCAACACGTGGTCGATGTCTATCTTAAGCGGAGCTGCGGGAACCCCGCTTTCCGGGGCGGGCTTGGCACTCTCGCCGGTGAGATCTTCGAAGTTCGTCTTGCCGTTCTTAAAGCGCACCAGGTTGGCGCGCAATCCCTTGAGTTCGACCGCGTCGACCACCACCTGACGCGACAGCAGCGGCATCAGTTTCACCACCAACTTGAGGTCCGTCACCGCCGCAAACTCTCCCTTGCCGCCGCGCTCGGAGAGCGCGGCCTTCCCGAGCCGCGCGCCGATGCTGGGAAAAAGCGCGAGCTTGATGTCGCCTTCCAGCTTGAGATCGCGTTCGGTGCGTTCCTTCACCGCCCGCACGATCTGCGGCTTGTACTCGTTGGGATCGAAGGTCGCGGCAATGTAGGCCATTGCGCCGCCGATCAGTAAGACCAGTATTCCTAGCGTGATGAGTGCGTACTTAAGAATTTTCATGGCGAGGATGGAAATAAGGGGTGGGTTGGAGCGGGTGAAGGGAATCGAACCCTCGTATGCAGCTTGGGAAGCTGCCGTTCTACCATTGAACTACACCCGCACGAAGGTTAATTCTACCTTTTTTCGCTCGAACACAACGACGCGGGTCCGACACAGCAGGTGAAGGGAATGTGCCCGGCTCGCATTGCCTCTGCGATCCGGTCATCCTTCGGAGCAACGCCAAGTTGCTCCTCAGGACCGCCGCCCGATTGATGCGGTCGGCGTCCAACTGGAAGTCCACAGGACCTCCAGTTGTCGAACCCTCGTATGCCGCTTGGGAAGCTGCCGTTCTACCATTGAACTACACCCGCGCGAAGCTTAATTCTACCTTCTTTCGCTCGAATACAATGACGCGGGTCCGACACGGCGGGTGAAGGGAATGCGCCCGGCTCGCGGCGCGTTACCCAACTTGCGAACACGCTGGTAATCTTACGAGTAAGATTGCGTCACCGCAAACGAGAGCCAATACGATGTCTTCCGATTTCCTGCCGCGCCACACGCTCTTTACCGGTCTCGTCGCAATCGTTGCCAGCGTGGCGTTGGCCCCCGCGCTTGCGCAAGCGCCGACGCCGTCGGCTCCTGTCCGTTTGCCCGAGGTAACGGTCAGCGCCACGCGCATCGAGCGGGAAAGTTTTGATCTGCCGGTGTCGATCGACACCGTTGATCAGCGCACCATACGCGAAGCAAACCCGCAGGTCGATCTTTCCGAGGCGCTCAACCGCGTTCCCGGCATTGTCGTCCAGAACCGCCAGAACTATGCGCAGGATCTGCAGATCTCCTCGCGCGGGTTCGGAGCGCGGGCGAGCTTCGGCGTGCGCGGGCTGCGGCTTATCGCCGACGGCATCCCGGCGACGATGCCCGACGGCCAGGGCCAGGCCGCTTCGTTCAATCTGTCTTCGGCGCAGCGCATCGAAGTACTTCGCGGCCCCTTTTCCAGTCTCTACGGCAACGCGGCGGGCGGCGTGATCCAAATCTTCACCGCCGACGGCCCCGCCGAGCCGACGCTCAGCGGCCAGCTGAGCGCCGGCAGCTACGGCACCACCAAGGCGGATGCGCAACTGGGCGGCACCAGCGGGAGCATCAACTACCTGATCGATGCGTCGCGCTTCGAAACCGACGGCTATCGCGAGCACAGCGCGGCGCGGCGCGACCACGTGAACGGCAAGTTCAAGATCGACACCGGCGGCGCCGGGACGCTGACCCTCGTCGTGAACGCGCTCGACCAGCCAGAAACGCAGGATCCGCTCGGCCTCACCGCCGCGCAGGTTGCCCGGAATCCGCGTCAGGCAGACCCCGTCGCATTGACGTTCAACACGCGCAAGAGCGTGACCCAAACCCAGCTCGGCGTCACCTACGAGCTCGCTTTGTCGCCGCGTGACACGCTCAACGCACGCGCCTACGCCGGCGACCGGCAGGTCACCCAATTCCTTGCCTTCACCGGCTCGATAGGCCTGAGTTCCGGCGGCGTGGTCGATCTCGACCGCGGCTTCGGCGGCGCCGGACTGCGCGTCACGCACAGCACGAGCCTCGGCGGCGGGCCGGCTAGCGTGAGTGTCGGCGTCGACTACGACCGCATGGCGGAGCGCCGCCGGGGCTTCGTCAACAACTTCGGCGTCACCGGAGCGCTGCGCCGGGACGAGGACAACATCGTCACCAGCACCGATTTCTACGCGCAGGCCGAGTGGCAGCTTGCGCAGCGCTGGTCGGTGCTGGGCGGCGTGCGCCACAGCCGGGTCGAGTTCGAATCCCGGGATTTCTTCGTCGTTGGCACGAATCCCGACGACAGCGGCGCGCTCGACTTCGCCCGCACCACGCCGGCATTTGGCGTCGTGTTCAGGCTGGACCCGGCAGTGAACGTCTACGCCAACTACGGCAAGGGATTCGAGACTCCCACGTTCGCGGAGCTCGCGTACCGGCCGGGCGGCGCGACCGGGCTCAACTTCGCGCTGCGCCCGTCGAACAGCACGCATCGCGAGCTGGGTCTCAAGGCGCTGATCGGCGCGGCAGGCAAGATCAACGTTGCCGTGTTTCGCATCGACGTCGCCGATGAGATTGTCGTCAACAGCTCGACCGGCGGCCGCACGGATTTCAAGAACGCGGCGAGCACGCGGCGCGAAGGCGTGGAGCTTGCGTGGGAGAACCGCTTCGCGCGCGGCTTCGAAGCCGCCCTCGCTTATACCCTGCTCGATGCGCGTTTCGATCAGCCGTTCACCAGCGGCTCGCCCGCTGCCACCGTGCCCGCAGGCAACCGCCTGCCGGGCGTGCCGCCGTCGACCCTGTACGGTGAGCTTGCATGGCGCCACGCGGCGAGCGGATTCCACGCAGGCGTCGAGGCCCGGCGCAACGGCAAGGTTTATGTGAACGACGCCAACAGCGAGTCGGCGGCGGGCTATACCGTCTGGAATCTACGGGCCGGCTTCGAGCAGCGCGGAAATGGATGGAGCGTGAGCGAGTTCATTCGCATCGACAATGTCGCCGACCGCCGCTACATCGGCTCGGTGATCGTCGCCGAAGGCAACGGGCGCTTTTACGAGCCTGCACCGGAACGTAGGATTCTCCTCGGCATTCAGGGCGCGTTCCGGTTCTAGCAGCCGCAAGAGCGCCGCGCTTCGCAATCCGAAACGCAATCGGATTAGCATGAACCAGCCCGCACTGGCTTTGGTCCCATAGCGCGACCAGCGAAGCCGGCCGCGCGCCCGGGCGCAACTCACCGTTCGTTCAGCACGAGCCGCGCGCTTTTAACCTTCGGGTCATCGGCGTCGGGGGAAATGGTAAAGCCGAGCCTCTCGCACAGCGCGAGCATGCTGTGGTTCGCCGCCAGGATGTGCCCCACCATCGCCTTGAGCCCGCGCGCCTTCGCCACGTCGATCAACTGAATCATGAGCTTTCTGCCCAGCCCGCGGCGCTGCCATTCGTCCGAGACCACGATCGCGAACTCGCATGTCTCGCCGTCCGGATTGGTGATGTAGCGGCAAACGCCAATCTCCGCCTCGCGGCCGTCGCGCTCGACGGTACCGATGAATGCCATCTCACGGTCGTAATCGATCTGCGTGAAGCGCACGAGCATCATCGGCGTCAATTCGCGCAGCGCGTCCATGAAGCGGAAATAGCGGCTCTCCACCGAGAGGCTGCGCACGAATTCGTGCTCGATGCGGGCATCCTCCGGGCGGATCGGACGCAGCGTCACCTGTGGCCCCCCGGGCGGGTACCAAGTGCTCACCAGCTGCGTGGGATAGGGGTGGATTGCCATGTGGCCGTAGGCGCCGCGCAGCGACACATGGCGCCCGACGACGACGCGGGCGTCCGCCGCAATGGCGCCATCCTCGTCGACAATGAGCGGATTGATGTCGAGCTCCTCGAGCTGCGGGAGCTCGCAGACCATCGCGGATACCCGTAACAGCACGGACTCGAGCGCCGGCATGTTCACCGGCGGCAAGGCCCGGAACGCGCCTAGGAGCTTCGATACCTTGGTGCCGCGAATCATGTCGGCCACGAGGAATCCGTTAAGCGGCGGAAGCGCGACAGCGCGGTCGCGGTGCACCTCCACCTCGACACCGCCCGCGCCGAAGGTGATCGCCGGCCCGAACACCGGGTCGCGGACAACGCCGATCATCAGCTCGCGGCCATTCGGGCGCGCGACCATCCGCTGCACGGCAACGCCATTGACCCGCGCCTCGGGCTTCGCGCGCGCGACGCTAGCGACGATATCGTCGTATGCCGCGCGCGCGGCCTGCGCATTGTTAAGATTGAGCCGCACGCCCCCGACATCGGTCTTGTGCGTCACGTCCAGTGAGTCGATCTTCATCGCGACGGGATAGCCGATCTCGCCGGCCAACAGCATTGCTTCGTGCGCCGAACGCGCGACCACGGTGCGCGCGACGGGAATGCGAAAAGCCGATAGCAGCGCCTTGGACTCCATCTCCCCGAGCACCTTGCGCCGCTCCCCCAGCGCGGCTTCGATGATGAGGCGCGCCGTATCGAGGTCGGGCGCAGCCTCATCCGACAGCGGACCCGGCGTCTGTAACAAGGCGCGCTGATTGCGGTAGAAGGAAGACACGTGCGCAAACATCTCAACGGCGGGCTCCGGTGTGCGAAAGACCGGAATGCCGGCCTCGATGAAGCGCTTGCGGCCTTCCGCAATCTGGGCTTCCCCCATCCAGCATGCCAGCACCGGCTTGCTCTGGCCGCGGGCGGCCTCAATAACCGCCGCCGCGGCCGCCGAGGGCTCGGTCATCGCCTGTGGGGTTAGCATGACCAGCACCCCGTCCACGCCGGCGTCGCGCAGGCATGCGCTCACTGCGGCCCGATAGCGGTCCGCGTCCGCGTCGCCGATCAGATCGACCGGATTGCCGTGCGACCAGTTCGCGGGCAGCGCGCCGTGTAGTGCCACGATCGTCGCAGTGGACAGCTCGGCGAGCGGGATGCCGAGATCGGCCGCCCGATCCGCCGCCATCACGCCCGGGCCGCCGCCGTTGGTCACCACGGCGAGCCGGTCGCCCTGCGGGCGCACGTGCGAGGCGAGCGCCTGGGCCGCGGCAACGAGCTGCCCGATGGTCGCGACCCTCACGACGCCGGCGCGGTTGACAACCGCATCGAACACGTCGTCCGAGCCCACGATGGCTCCGGTGTGCGAGACGGCTGCGCGCGATCCCGACGGCTGCCGGCCGACCTTCATCAGGATCACCGGCTTCACGCGCGCCGCGGCGCGCAGGCTCGAGACGAAGCGCCGCGCGTCGCGCACGCCTTCGATGTAAAGGAGGATATGCTCGGTGCGCCGATCGTTCACCAAGTAATCGATGATCTCGCCGAAATCGACGTCGGTCGAGCCGCCGAGCGAGACGACGCTTGAGAAGCCGATGCGGTGCGGCCGCGCCCAATCGAGCATCGCGGTGCAGACCGCGCCCGACTGTGAGATGAGACCCAGCGTTCCGGCCAGCGCGCCGCCGCGCGCGAACGTGGCGTTCATGCCGAGCTCCGGCCGCATCACGCCGAGGCAGTTGGGGCCGATCACGCGCACGCGGTAGCGGCGCGCGTTCTCGAGCAGTGCGCGCTCGAGCTTCGCGCCGGCGGCGCCCGTCTCCGCAAAGCCGGCGGTGATGATCACGACGGCGCGCACGCCCGACTTGCCGCACTCTTCCACGAGGTCGGGAATCGTTTGCGGCGGCGTCGCCAGCACCGCAAGATCGAGCCGCTCGGGGACCTTGGCCACGCTCGGAAAGCACGGCACCCCGCGCACCTTCTCGTAGCGCGGGTTGACCGCATACAGCGCGCCGCGATAGGGCGCGGCGAGCATATTCTCGATCAGTACGGCGCCGATCGAGCCAGGCGTCTCACTCGCGCCGACGACCGCCACGGAAGCGGGCTCGAACAGGGGCGAGAGATGATGGCGGTCAAGGGGGTGGGTCATGGTCGATGGCATCCGGGCAGCCCGATAGATGGTACGACGGATCTCGGTTCGAAATGATGATCTGTATCAACACCTGCCCGCGGGGTAGTATCAGGCTTTGGCAGCAGCTCATCATGGTCAGCGCAGGTATTGCCATGTGGCGCCATAGCTGCAACAATTTTCCCTGGCCTACCCGCGCATCGGAACCCGTGATATCCATCGTCGTCAATGGTGAAACCCGCTCGTTCGCCCCGCCGCTCAACTGCGCCGAGCTGATCGACCGGCTCGAGCTGGCGGGCAAGCGCGTGGCGCTCGAATGCAACGGCGAGATCGTGCCGCGCAGCCGCTTTCCCGAGCAGCTGCTGCGCGACGGCGACCGCCTCGAAATCGTGGTGGCGGTCGGCGGCGGTTGACCGCAGTCATTGCGCCCAGCCTGGACTGGCCGCACACTGGTGTTGTCTTCAAGTGAAGCTGGAATATGAAACCTCATGAAAACCTCGATGCACTGGTAATCGCCGGCAAGTCGTATGCATCGCGACTGCTGGTCGGCACCGGCAAGTACAAGGATTTCGCGGAAACGAAAGCCGCGATCGAGGCGAGCGGCGCGCAAATCGTCACCGTCGCCATCCGCCGCACCAATATCGGCCAGAATGCCGGCGAGCCGAGCCTGCTCGAGTACGTGCCGCCGTCGAAGTACACGCTGCTGCCGAACACGGCAGGCTGCTACACGGCGGATGACGCGGTGCGCACGCTGCGCCTGGCCCGGGAGCTGCTGGACGGGCACGATCTCGTCAAGCTCGAGGTCCTGGGTGATCCCAGGAGCTTGTACCCGAACGTGGTCGAGACGCTCGGCGCGGCGCGGACCCTGGTCAAGGAAGGGTTCAAGGTCATGGTCTACACTTCCGACGACCCGATCATCGCCCGGGAGCTGGAGGCGATCGGCTGCGTCGCGGTGATGCCCCTCGCCTCGCTGATCGGTTCCGGCATGGGGATCCTGAACCCGTGGAACCTGGAGATCATCATCGAGCACGCGAAGGTGCCGGTGCTGGTGGACGCCGGTGTAGGCACCGCGTCGGACGCCGCGATCGCGATGGAGCTCGGCTGCGACGGCGTGCTCATGAACACCGCCATCGCCGGGGCCAAGAACCCGGTGCTGATGGCCTCGGCCATGCGCAAGGCGGTGGAAGCCGGCCGCGATGCGTTCCTCGCCGGCCGCATGCCGAAGAAGCTCTACGCCGCCTCGCCCAGCTCTCCGGCTACGGGTCTGATCAGCAAGCCCTGAAACAGCTTCCCGGCGCGGCTCATGCCGCGAACGTCTGCGCCGACGGCTTCCACTCGCGCAACAAGCGGAAGAGCTCGTCCGACGGCAGCGGCCGGCTGAAGAGGTATCCCTGCGCGCGGTCGCAGTCCAACCGCTTGAGGAACGCCAGCTGCTCCGGCGTTTCCACGCCTTCCGCGACCACCACCAGCCTGAGACTATGGGCAATGGCGACGACGGCGGTAACGATCGCTGCGTCGTCTTCATCGGTCGTGATATCACGCACAAACGACTGATCGATCTTCAGCGTGTTGATCGGGAAGCGCTTGAGGTAGCTCAAGCTCGAGTAGCCGGTGCCGAAATCGTCGATCGAGAGCTGGATCCCCAGTTTGCTCATCTCGGTGACCTTGTTTATCGTCTTGTCGGCGTACTGGATGAGGAGGCTCTCGGTAATCTCGACTTCGAGGCTCTCCGCCGCGAGCTGCGCCTGCTCCAGGGCCTGCTCGACTGACTTCATCAGGCTCTCGCGCCGGAACTGCCGCGCCGAGAAATTGACAGCCACCTGAAGGCGCGGGTAACCCTGGCGCTGCCATTCACCCACCTGGGCGCACGCCACGCGCAGGACCCAATCTCCGATCGGGTCGATCAGGCCGCTTTCCTCCGCTGCCGGGATGAACTCTCCCGGCGCGATTATTCCGCGCTGCGGATGGCGCCACCGGATGAGCGCCTCGACGCCGACGATTTCTCCCGTCGCGAGCTCAATCTGAGGCTGGTAATGTAAAACGAACTCCTCCCGCTCCAGGGCGCGGCGCAAGTCGCTCTCCAACTGGAGCCGCTGTTGCGCCGCGGCGTTCATGGCGTCGGTAAAGAACTGGTAGTTGTTGCGGCCCGACTCTTTGGCGTGATACATCGCCGCATCGGCATTGCGCATTAGCGTCTCGACATCCTGCCCGTCCTGCGGGTAAATGCAGATACCGATACTCGGTGTCACGTGCAAGTCGCGGCCGCTTAATCTGAACGGCTGAGACAGCGCTACCACGATCTTCTGCGCCACCATGCTGCAGTCCCCCGGCTGAGCAAGGTCGGTCAGCACCACTACGAACTCGTCGCCGCCGAGCCGCGAGACCGTGTCCGTGTGGCGGGTGCAAGCGACGACACGCTCGGCGACGGCGCGTAAAAGGCTGTCGCCGACCGCGTGCCCGAGAGAATCGTTGATGTTCTTGAAGCGGTCGAGGTCGATGAACAGCAGGCCGGTCGGCCGGCCGCCGCGCTTCGTCTGCGCGATGCCCCGTTCGATGCGATCGTAGAGCAGCACGCGGTTCGGCAGGTTGGTCAGCGCGTCGTAATGCGCCAGGTGCCGGATTCGCTCCTCGACCTGCTTCTGCTCGGTGACGTCGCGGCCGGTGCCGCGGTAACCCTTGAAGCGGCGGTGCTCGTCTAGGATCGGCCGCCCGGTGACGCTGATCGTACGCAGGCTGCCTTTCAGGTCGTAGCGCTGAAATTCGAAATCCACGAACGGCTGCCGCGCCTCGAGATCGGCCTTGTGCGACTCCCAGTCGGCCTCCGGCGTGGCGAGGCGCGCGAATTCCCATCGCCGCTTGCCGATGTCCTCCGCGGGATCGAGGTTGAACTGCTGCATCTTGGACGAGACCTGGGTTACCCGGAATTGGTCATCCTGCTCCCAGTACCAGTCCGAAGAGAGCTCGGTCAGGTCGCGGAACCGCTCCTCGCTCGCGCGCAACGCCGCTTCGGCCTCTTTCAGTCCGGTGATATCGGTGATCGCTCCGATCAGGCCGGCTACTTTCCCCGTCGCGCCGCTGAACGTGGCCTTGTTGTAGATGGTATGGTGAATGGTGCCGTCGGCCGCGACAATCGACGCCTCGTAGGACTGGCTGCCTGGGCGTGTGAAGAGCTCCTGATCCATTGCATGGTGGCGCTGCGCCAGTTGCGGGTTCTCGGGGTACAGCTCGAAGACCGATTTGCCGACAAACCGCGCGCGCGGAATGCCGAAGAACTTTTCCCATGCACTGTTGACTCCGAGATAGCGGCCGTCAGCGTCCTTGAAAAAGATCGGTTGCGGGACGCTCTCGATCAGCTGCTGGATGAAGCGCAGCTGC
>Ga0224496_10002831_pt1 | contig 10193 bp, 9 predicted proteins | sample SF_Jul11_sed_USG_2_FD_168127 | JGI IMG/M metagenome (GOLD analysis project Ga0224496, IMG submission 168127) | Sediment microbial communities from San Francisco Bay, California, United States - SF_Jul11_sed_USGS_8_1 | ecosystem: Environmental > Aquatic > Marine > Sediment | place: USA... | reverse complement strand
GCACGGCGAGTAGCACGATGATGAGAGGCTGCTTGACGATCGCGTCCCCCTGAAACGCGAACAGCAGCACCAGCGTGGCCAGCAGCGCAGCGGTCGACCACGGCTGGATGCGCGCGAGCATCGATTCGAGCGCCGGGCGTCCACGCAGCAGCAGCCGCTTGCGCCACAGCTGCGCCAGAGTCAGCGGGATCGCAATGTAAAGGACAACTGAAGTGAGCAGCGTATCCCATGGCACCGAGATCGACGCGACACCCAGCAGCAGCGCAACGATCGGGGCGAAAGCGAACACCATAATGATGTCGTTCAACGCCACCTGCGACAGCGTGAAGTAGGGATCGCCGTTGGTCAGCCGGCTCCAGACGAACACCATTGCCGTGCAGGGCGCCGCGGCGAGCAGGATCAGGCCGGCGATATAGCTGTCGAGCTGCTCGGCCGGCAGCCACGGTGCAAACAGATGGCGTATGAAGATCCACCCCAGGATCGCCATGGAAAACGGCTTGACGAGCCAGTTGACAGCCAGCGTGACACCGATGCCGCGCGCATGCTCGCGCACCTGGTGCAGTGCGCCGAAGTCGATCTTCAGCAGCATCGGCACGATCATGACCCAGATGAGGACGCCTACCGGCAGATTGACCTGGGCGACCTCCAGCCGTCCGAGATACCTGAAAGGGAGCGGGAACTGTTGCCCCAGCACGACTCCGGCAATGATGCACAGCGCTACCCACAGCGTAAGCCACCGCTCGAAAAAGCCGATGCCGGCCGCCGGGCCCGCTTGTACACCGCTCGCGGCGCTCATGCCTGCGGTTCTCCGGTTCCGACCTTGCCGATCTCGTCGAGCTTCCTTTGCAGCGCGTGCCTGTCGAGGCCGGTCAGCGGCAGGTTGACGAGGATGAAAAGGCGATTGGAGAGCTGGCTGTATGCCGTAAAGAAGGCCTTGCGCTTCGCCTCGTCGCTCCCCCCGGCCATCGCCGGATCGGGAATGCCCCAATGCGCCGTCATCGGCTGGCCCGGCCACACCGGGCAGGCTTCGCCCGCCGCATTGTCGCAAACGGTAAACACGAAATGCATCCGCGGCGCGCCGGGGCCGGCAAATTCGCCCCAGTCCTTGCTGCGCAGGCCGGTAGTCGGCAGGCGGTTGCGGCAGATCATATCCAGCGCCAGCGGATGAACCTCACCCCTGGGATGGCTGCCGGCGCTGTACGCCTTGAACCGCCCCGCGCCCATCGCGTTGAGCAGGGCCTCGGCCATGATGCTACGCGCCGAGTTGCCGGTGCACAGAAACAGCACGTTGTATGGTTCTTGATCGGACATCGGGGCCTGCCGGTGCCGGGGATCACGGGCCGATGCTACATGCGCCGGGGTGCCGATCCAGCATAGGCGAGGTTACCGTGCGCATATTGTCCTTTGATGACCGGACCTCTGGCACCGGGCGACGGTCCTCGATGGTGACGTTCCATGCGAGCCTGAAATAATTTCGCAACGCTCGGGTCGGTAGACTCGGCGCGTGTGGATCGAATCGGCCCCAACGCAAGAAAATCATTCTGGAGGTGCCATGCACATCAGACGCGCCATCAGTCTCGCTAGTCACGACAGCGCAGTCTACTTTCTCCTCACCGCTTATCTCGAGTCGCTGTGCCACCTTGGGCTCACGGACCGGATCTCGGCACGAACTGCGGGGCTCGCGTTGTGTGGCCCAGCAGATGTACTTTCCCCGCTGCAGGCGTTGCTTGCTGCGCACGATGCAGCCGGATACGCCGAAGGCGAGCGCGCGCAGATTGCCGAAGCGTTGGCGGTATTCGCCGGTGCAGCGGAGCGCCTGAGAATCTTCGATGGCGGCAGCACGCGGGACGCGGCGGAACACGGGCTGATCGCCGCGTAGGTTTCGGGTCCCGCCACCATGTGCCCCCGGGGCGCGCCGTACCGGATCAGGCGGAAGCCACGCGGACCGAATCGGCGATGCGGTCCGCCCAGCGCTCGACCTTGGCGCGCGCCTTGCCCTCGACCATGACGCGGATCACCGGCTCGGTGCCGGAAGCGCGGAGCAGCACGCGCCCGCTGCCCGCCAGGTCCCGCTCCGCATCCGCCACCGCCTTCTTCACGCCGTTGTTCCGCGCGAACTCGAAGCGCTTCTTCAACGCGACGTTGATCAGCACCTGCGGATAGAGTGTCACCGGTGCGGCGGCCTGCTCGAGGGTCATGTCGTTCTCCGCAAGCGCGCGCAGCACCTGCAGCGCCGAGACGATGCCGTCCCCGGTTGTGTGGAGATCGAGGCAGACAATGTGACCGGAGTTCTCGCCGCCGAGCCGCCACCCCTTCTCCAGCAGTAGCTCGAGCACATAGCGGTCGCCGACCCTGGCGCGCGCGAACTCAATTCCGAGTTTGCCGACCGCGTGCTCGAAGCCGAGGTTCGTCATTTGCGTACCGACGACTCCGCCCGCGAGTATTCCCCGCGCGTGCTGGTGGTTCGCAATCACGTAAAGCAGCTGGTCGCCGTCGTAAATCCGTCCGCGGCCGTCCACCATCACCAGCCGGTCGCCGTCGCCGTCAAGGGCGATGCCGAGATCGGCTTTCGCACGCTTGACCGCGGCCTGGAGCGCCTGCGGGCTGGTCGCGCCTACCTTGGCGTTGATGTTGAAGCCGTTCGGCTCGGCGCCAATGGTGGTCATGTCCGCGCCCAGCTCGTGAAAGACGTGCGGCGCAATGTGGTAGCCCGCTCCGTTCGCGCAATCGACGACGATGTGCATGCCGCGCAGGTGCAGGCGGTGGGGAAAGGTGCCTTTGCAGAACTCGATGTAGCGCCCGGCAGCGTCGTCGATGCGCCGCACCTTGCCGATTTGCGCCGAAGGCATGCACTTCACGGGCCGCTCGAGCGCCGCCTCGATCGCGGTCTCGGTCGCATCGGGCAGCTTCGCTCCGTCCCCGGAAAAGAATTTGATGCCGTTGTCCTCGAAGGCATTATGCGAGGCGCTGATCACCACGCCAGCCGCAAGGCGCAGCGCGCGCGTGAGGTAGGCGACCCCGGGCGTGGGCATCGGGCCGACCAGCAGCACGTCGACGCCGGCGGCCGAAAATCCCGCCTCCAGGGCCGACTCAAGCATGTAGCCTGAGACGCGCGTGTCCTTGCCTATCAGCACGGCGGGACGGTCATCGCCGTTCTTGCGCTGGGCGAGCACGCGGCCCGCAGCGTAACCCAGCCGTAACGCAAAGTCGGGCGTGATGGGCGCCTCGCCCACGCGCCCGCGCACACCGTCGGTGCCGAAGTATTTTCGCGTCATGAATGATGCGTCATGGGTAACGGGGAATAACCAGCGAGTGCCATGGCGGTAAATTCTACAGTGATTTCGCACCCATTACTGCAGTCCACACCGCCAGCGCATCGCGCGTAGCCGCGACATCGTGCACGCGCACGATGTGCGCGCCCTTAGCCACCGCGATCATCGCCGCCGCGACACTGGCAAAGACGCGCTCGCTGACTTCCCGCCCGGCAATTCTGCCCAGCATCGACTTGCGCGACAAGCCCGCGAGCAGGGTCGCGCCAAGTCCGGCAAAACTCTCGAAGGCGCGCAATAACTCGAGGTTGTGATCAAAGGTCTTGCCGAAACCAAAACCGGGGTCGATCACGATTCGGCTTATCGCGATGCCCGCCCGCCCGACAATGGCGATACGCGCGCGCAGAAAATCCTCCACTTCGCGCACAACGTCATCGTAACGCGGATCGGCTTGCATCGTCCGCGGATCGCCCTTCATGTGCATGAGACAAACGGCGGCGTTGCTCGCGGCCACCGCCTCGATTGCACCCGGTGCGGCCAGGGCATTGATGTCGTTGATCATCGATGCGCCTGCGGCGATCGTTTCGCGCATCAACTCGGGCCTTCGCGTGTCGATTGATACCGGCACGCGGCCCCCAGCCAGCCGCTCCAGCACCGGCAGCACGCGCCGCCGCTCCTCGGCCAACGTCACAGCATCAGCACCCGGGCGGGTTGATTCGCCCCCGAGGTCGAGTATATCGGCGCCGTCCTGGATGAGCGCCTGCGCATGCGCGACGGCGTGATCGACAGAGGCGAATCGGCCGCCGTCGGAGAAGGAATCGGGGGTAACGTTCACCACGCCCATGATCAACGGGCGCGAAAGACTCAGCCGGAACTTACCGCAGTGAAGAAAGGCATCCATGAGGATGAAGTCGGAGGGTGAGAGGATGAACGGGGGCGGCGCATTCCCTCATCCCTCAGTCATCCTTCATCCCTGGCGATCAGGCCTCGCGTGCCGGCGTCGTCGTTGCGGTCACGGTCGGCGTGCTGTCTTTTGGCGGCGGCTGCGCCGGCGGCTGCGCCGGCTTGGGCGGCCGCGGCGCGCGCCCTTCCATAATGTCGTTGATCTGGTCCGCGTCGATGGTTTCCCACTCGAGCAGCGCCTTCGCCATCGCCTCGACCTTGTCGCGGTTCTCCTCGATCAGCTTCCTCGCGAGGCTATACTGCTGGTCGATGATTTTCCGGATCTCGGCGTCAACCTGCTGCATCGTCGCCTCCGAGACGTTCTTGTGGGTCGTGATCGAGCGGCCAAGGAAGACCTCGCCCTCGTTCTCGCCGTAGACCATCGGGCCCATCGAATCGCTCATGCCCCATTGCGTGACCATGCGCCGTGCCATGTCGGTCGCGCGCTCGAAGTCGTTGGAAGCCCCGGTCGTCATTTGCCCCATGAACACCTCTTCGGCAATGCGCCCGCCGAAGAGCACCGAGATGTTCTGCAGAATGTGCTCGCGGTCCATGCTGTAGCGGTCCTGCTCGGGAAGCTGCATGGTGACGCCGAGCGCACGCCCGCGCGGGATGATCGTCACTTTGTGCACGGGGTCGGTCTTGGGCAGGAGCCTCGCGACCAGCGCGTGGCCGGACTCGTGGAAGGCGGTATTCCGGCGCTCGTGCTCGGGCATCACGATCGATCGCCGCTCCGCGCCCATGATGATCTTGTCCTTGGCGCGCTCGAAGTCGTCCATGTCCACGAGGCGCTTGTTGGCGCGCGCGGCGAAGAGCGCCGCTTCGTTCACCAGATTGGCGAGGTCCGCGCCGGAAAACCCCGGCGTGCCGCGGGCGATGATGTCGGCCTTGACGTCGGGCCCAACCGGCACCTTCCGCATGTGCACCAGCAGAATCTGCTCGCGCCCGCGGATATCTGGCAGCGGCACCACGACCTGGCGGTCGAAGCGACCGGGGCGCAGCAACGCGGGGTCGAGCACGTCGGGACGGTTGGTGGCGGCGATCACGATCACGCCCGCATTGGCTTCGAAGCCGTCCATTTCCACCAGCAACTGGTTCAATGTTTGCTCGCGCTCGTCGTTGCCGCCCCCGAGGCCCGCGCCGCGCTGCCGGCCGACCGCGTCGATCTCGTCGATGAATACGATGCAGGGCGCCTGCTTCTTCGCCTGCTCGAACATGTCGCGCACGCGCGCGGCGCCGACGCCAACGAACATCTCGACGAAGTCGGAGCCCGAAATCGAGAAGAACGGCACTTTCGCCTCGCCGGCAATCGCGCGCGCGAGCAGCGTCTTGCCGGTGCCCGGGTTGCCGACCATCAGCACGCCGCGCGGGATGCGCCCGCCCAGCTTCTGGAACTTGGACGGGTCGCGCAAAAATTCGACCAGCTCGGAGACCTCCTCTTTCGCTTCCTCGCAGCCCGCGACGTCAGCGAACGTCACCGTATTGCTCGACTCGTCGAGCATCCGTGCGCGGCTCTTGCCGAACGAGAACGCGCCGCCCCGGCCACCACCCTGCATCTGGCGCATGAAGAATATCCATACGCCGATCAGGAGCAGCATCGGGAACCACGACACGAAGATATTCATGAGGAGCGAGGGTTCCTCGTCGGGCTTGGCCTCGATAATGACCCCGTTCTTGAGAAGATCGCTCACCAGCCACGGATCCGAGGGTGAATAGGTCGTGAAGCGCTCGCCGCTTGACTTGACCCCCCTCAGCACTCGGCCTTCGATCGTGACCTTCGCGATCCTCCCCTGCTTCACCTCGTCGATGAACTGGGAGTACTCGATGGCCTTTTGCGTCGTCTGGCGCGCGCTGAACTGGTTGAAAACAGTCATCAGGACCAGCGCAATCACCAGCCAAATCGCCACGTTCTTTACAAGATTGTTCAAGTAAGCTCCTTACGGCCTAAGTGACTCAATTCTAAACTGGTTTCGCTCGCGGCGTAAGCGCTCGGCCGGGAGTGGCACCCTCACGCCTTTTTCAACCGTCTGCCGAGCACGTAGACTTCGCTGGACCGGCTGCGCGACGCCTCCGGCTTGCGGATCACCACCTGCGCGAAATGCCGGCGCAGCGCTGTAACAAACTGCTCAAACCCCTCGCCCTGAAACGCTTTGACCAGCAAATTCCCTCGGGGTTTCAAATGCTTCAGCGCAAAGTTCCGCGCCAGCTCGGCGAGCAGCATGGCACGCGCATGATCAGCGCTTGCAATGCCACTAATATTGGGGGACATATCCGAAACCACAAGGTCGACCGGCGCGTGCCCCACCACCTGCTCCAGCCTGGCGAGCACCGCGTCTTCCCGGAAGTCTCCCTGAATGAATGTCACACCAGCGAGTTCCGCCATCGGCAGCATGTCCAGCGCGATCACGCGGCCGCCGGGCGCGACGCGCCGGGCAGCAATTTGAGACCAGCCGCCTGGGGCCGCACCCAGGTCGATAACCGTCATGCCAGGCCTGAGGAGCCGGTCGCGCTCGGTCAACTGGTCGAGCTTGTAGGCCGCGCGCGAGCGCATCCCCTCTACCTTCGCGCGCTTCACAAACGGGTCGGTCACATGCTCACGCATCCACGCTCTGTTGCTCTTCGTCCGCTTCATGGCTCAGCGCCCGTAACCTAATGAAACGTTCGAGGCGCGATCACGATTTTGCCTCGAAGCGTGATTCTCGCCGGAGCAAGTATCGCGACCAAGGGCAAGGCACGGACAGCGTCGGCCGCGGCTCCGCCCCCAACGCTCACGTGTATCATTACCTTAGTCGCTGTCATAGTTCCCCCAAACGCCGCCTCCGGCTCGAAACCGGCGAGAAATCGATGCGCAGGACAGACGAATGCTCCCACTGACCCCGTCGCAACGCCGCGCACTGCGGGCCCGCGCGCACCACCTCCATCCACTGGTGATCGTGGGAGAGGGCGGGCTTACGCCGAGCGTGGTACGCGAAATCAACCTCGCCCTCAAGAGCCACGAGCTCATCAAGATCCGGGTACTGGGTGACGACCGCGCAATCCGGAGCGACATGCTGGGCAAAGTCTGCGCTTCGCTCGACGCTGCACCGGTGCAGCACATCGGCAAGATCTTGGTCGTGTTCCGTCCGAATCCCGAGAAAGCCGCGGGCGATTCGGCTGCCGCGGCGCGCAAATCCCGACGCGGGGAAAAACCGCCGCGGCGCACCAAGCGCAGCTACCAGGATAAGTAATCAGCGCCCTTTCCCCAGCAGCACCACCAGAATGAGCCCGAGCGCACTTTCGATCACGTAAAGACCGCTCGCAATTCCGTGCCATGTATTGAAGCGCTCGCGCAACACCGACTCCATCACTTTCTTCGGCAGAGCCTCTGCTTTCAGGCTCTTCAGGATCGGCTGCACTCCGAACTCCCCGGCGAGGGTGAATACCAGCATGACGAGGACGATCCAGAAAAACGCCTGTTTGAGGCTGCCGGCGCCAGCGCGCGCGAGGCGGTACGCAAGCAGATAGGTGGCGCAGCCGATGCCGATATAGGCGATCAGCTCGAATACCTTGCCCGCGAGGGCTCCGGCGAGCGGACTACCGAGCCGGGCAAAAAGCAACGGAACCAGGATGAACCCTGCGACCCATAGGCCGCCGACCCACAGGGTGACGGCAATGGATTGCAACGCGTGCGCGATCGCCCTCATGCCTAAGCAGTGAGCCGCGAGCTGTAAGCGGCCGTACTCGCGGCAATGCGGGGGGCCATGCTCTTCTGCTTGACGCTCACCGCCTGTCGTTCACCGTTTCTAGAGGTACTTGACGTCGAGGATTTCATACTCGCGCACGCCACCGGGAGCCTGCACCTCGGCCACGTCGCCCGAGTACTTGCCGATCAGCGCCCGTGCGATGGGCGAGCTGATGGAGATCTTGCCGTGCTTGATGTCGGCCTCGTCGTCGCCCACGATCTGGTAGGTAACGACTTCGCCGTTCTCCATGTCCTCGAGGTCGACGGTCGCGCCGAACACGCAGCGCCCGTCGGCATCGAGCAGAGCCGGATTGATGATCTGCGCGTTGGCAAGCTTCGCTTCGAGCTCGGCGATCCGGCCTTCGATGAAGCCTTGGCGCTCCTTAGCGGCAGCGTACTCGGCGTTCTCCGCGAGGTCGCCGTGTGCGCGCGCGTCGGCGATCGCGTTAATAATCGCCGGCCGCTGCACCACCTTAAGCTCCTGCAGCTCAGCGCGCAGCTTTTCCGCACCGCTGATCGTCAAAGGAATTTTTCCCATAGCTTTCCTATCCGGTGACCGAAGAGAGCCCGTCCTTCGGCCTTCACTGGATTACTTAATTCAGTTTATCGTTTCTGCCAGTCGCGCGTGCAGCGCTTGCAGCGCGTAGGCATCCATCTCGCGCGCCTGCTCCAGCCCGTTCACCGCAGCGCGCGCACCGGAGAGCGTGGTGTACAAGGTGATGCGATTTTGCAACGCCGCACGCCGGATCGAGTACGAATCGCGCATCGCCGCGCGCTTCTCCTCGACCGTGTTGACGATCAGGCTGATTTCCCCGTTCTTGATCAAGTCCACGATGTGCGGCCGGCCTTCGGCCACCTTGTTGACCGCCGCCACGTCGAGCCCGTCCGCGGCCAGAGCCGCTGCCGTGCCACGGGTGGCAACGAGGCCGAGTCCCAGCTTCGCGAAGCCGCGCGCGATCTCGATCGTGCGCGCCTTGTCCGCGTCACGCACAGTGAGCAGCACGTTGCCCGTCATCGGCAGCCGCTCGCCCGCGGCAATCTGTGACTTGACGAAGGCCTCGCCGAAGCTCGGCCCTACCCCCATCACCTCGCCGGTCGATTTCATCTCCGGCCCAAGGATGGTGTCGGCGCCGGGAAACTTGATGAACGGAAACACGGCTTCCTTAACTGAGTAGTACGGCGGCACAATCTCCCCGGCGACACCCTGCCGCGCGAGCTTCAAGCCCGCCATGCAGCGCGCCCCCACCTTTGCCAGCGGCACGCTGGTTGCCTTCGAGACGAAGGGCACGGTGCGGGAAGCGCGCGGATTGACCTCGAGCACGTAGACCGTCTTGTCTTGGATCGCGAACTGCACGTTGATCAGGCCCACCACGTTCAGCGCACGCGCCATCGCTATCGTCTGACGCCGCAACTCGTCCTGCAGTTCCCGGGAAAGCGAAAACGGCGGCAGCGAGCAGGCAGAATCGCCCGAATGCACGCCCGCCTCTTCGATATGCTCCATCACGCCGCCGATGATCACCTGCTCGCCGTCGCATACCGCGTCGACGTCGACTTCGATCGCGTCGTTGAGGAAGCGATCGAGCAGCACCGGGCTGTCGTTGGAAACCTTGACCGCCTCGCGCATGTAGCGCTCGAGATCGGCCTGCTGGTAGACGATCTCCATCGCGCGCCCGCCCAGCACGTACGACGGTCGCACCACCAATGGATAGCCGATCTCCTCCGCAACCTGCAGCGCCTTCTGCGGGCTTCTCGCGGTGCGGTTGGGCGGCTGCTTCAACTTCAGCCTGTTCAAAAGCTTCTGGAAGCGCTCGCGGTCCTCCGCGATGTCGATCGAGTCAGGCGTTGTACCGATGATCGGCACGCCGTTCGCCTCCAGATCGCGCGCGAGCTTAAGCGGGGTCTGCCCGCCGAACTGCACGATTACTCCGAACGGCTTCTCCACCGCCACGATCTCCAGCACATCTTCCAGCGTGAGCGGCTCGAAGTAGAGCCGGTCCGAGGTGTCATAATCGGTGGACACGGTTTCCGGGTTGCAGTTGACCATGATGGTCTCGAACCCGTCCTCGCGCAGCGCCAACGCCGCGTGTACGCAACAATAATCGAACTCGATTCCCTGGCCGATGCGGTTGGGGCCCCCGCCCAGCACCATGATTTTCTTGCGGTCGGTCGGCTCTGCTTCGCACTCCTCCTCGTAGGTGGAATACATATAGGCAGTGCGGGTCGCGAACTCGGCCGCGCAAGTGTCCACGCGCTTGTAGACC
>Ga0224496_10002830_pt1 | contig 10194 bp, 9 predicted proteins | sample SF_Jul11_sed_USG_2_FD_168127 | JGI IMG/M metagenome (GOLD analysis project Ga0224496, IMG submission 168127) | Sediment microbial communities from San Francisco Bay, California, United States - SF_Jul11_sed_USGS_8_1 | ecosystem: Environmental > Aquatic > Marine > Sediment | place: USA... | reverse complement strand
CCGTATCCGCAGCGTCTTCCAGACAGTTTCCAGGTAGCGGCTGAATCCGGGGCGCGTGTTGGTCGCGTCGAACACCTCACAACCGTCTATGCGGCGGAGCGCCGCCTGCAAATTGCGGGTGCGTATGTAGGCCGGCGCCCGGTACGACACCACATGACAGACCTTGATTGCCTTGCCCTCCGTCAACCCTTCTTCCCTGGAATGAACACAACGGCACCGGCGATTAGCTCGGCTGCCACCACCCAGACCCTGAACAGCAACATCAACAGCACGGCTTCTTCAAGCGACACCACCGACATCAGTATCGCCGCCCCGACACCTTCTCGTACACCAACGCCTCCCGGAGCGAACAGCGCCAGGAACCCGGCCAGGAATCCCGCAGTCAGGCTCAGCACGAAAACGGCAACGTTCTCCGGACTGAGTTCGACGCTGATGATGCTTGTACAAACGAAGGTGAATGCCCCGGCGAGAAACAGCCATTGCAGGGCATAGCCGATCGAGAGCTTTATGACCGGGATGGTACCCATGCGAACTTCGAAAAAGCGCAACAGCCGAGCTGCCTGGGGAACCACCTTGGCCAATTTGCCGATGACGTGGTCTCCGTGCCTGAACAGGAGTATTGCGATTACGGCCAGTACGAGACCGAGCCAGTAAAGCGGATTGCCGAGAGCCAGCGCCGCGGCGGACAAGGCGATCGCGAAGCCCGTCAGGAGCAGGAGAATCTGCTCGAGATAGCTTGCGCGCGCAATTTCCTCGACGTCATAACCCGATTCTGTCAGGCGCTTGCCACGCGCGGCCATGCCCCAGACCTTGCCGGGAATGTACTTGCCGAAATTGACCATCAGGATCTGGGTCAGGCCTTCCCGCAATGCCACGGTCCTGCCGGTCGCGTACAGAAGCGCCTTTTGCCAGGTAACGACGGTGGTGAAGAAATATGCGATCTGTGCGATGACCGCCCAACCCAGCATGCGCACGTTCGCGTCCAGCACCCTGGCCATCTTGTCCGCGTCGTCCCGGAAATACACGAGCACGAAGACGAGAGCGACCACGATGAACGTGGCCAGCCAGGTCTTTTCGACGATGCGCTTGAACGACACTAACTGGCAGCCCTGATCATCGCGTCTCGTACTGGTCCTCGATCCAGCTCCTATAGCTGTCATCGAGGATAGCGCGCCACCAGTCCTCGTTCGCGAGCATCCAATCGACCGTGCTGCGCAGGCCTGATGCGAAATCGTGCGCCGGCTCAAAGCCCAACTCGTTCTGGATTCGACTTGCATCTATGGCGTAGCGCCAGTCATGGCCCGGGCGATCCTTGACCATCGTGATCAGCGATGCCGTCGCCGTACCCGACGACGCAGGCGCATCGGGAAAACGTTCCGCCAGCGATCCGTCGGCGTCGAACACCTCGTCGATGCAGGCGCACAGGCGATTCACGATGTCGAGATTGGCGTGTTCCTCGTTGCCGCCGATATTGTAGGTCTCTCCCACCTTGCCTTCCTTGATGACCAGATCGATCGCGCGCACGTGATCTTCGACGAACAGCCAGTCCCGAATATTGCTGCCATCACCATAAACGGGCAACGACCTGCCGCTGAGCGCGTTGACGACCATGAGTGGAATCAACTTCTCCGGGAACTGGTACGGGCCGTAGTTATTGGAACAATTGCTCGTCGTTACCTGTACACCATAAGTGTGATGATAGGCACGAACCAGGTGATCAGAACCGGCCTTGCTCGCCGAGTACGGTGAGTTAGGGGCATAGGCGGTCTGCTCATCGAATGCAGGATCGTCCGCGCCAAGAGAGCCATAAACCTCGTCAGTCGAAACGTGGTGGAAGCGATGCTCGATCGTTTTGCCTCCTTTGAGCCAGTGTGCGCGCGCCGCTTCGAGCAGCGAATACGTCCCGACCATATTGGTCTGGATGAACGCGCCGGGTCCGCTTATCGATCTGTCCACGTGCGACTCCGCTGCGAAGTGCACCACGGTATCGATACTCTCTTCATGCAGCAGCGCGGCGACGAGCGAGGTATCGCAGATATCGCCCTTAACAAACCGGTAGGCCGGATTGCGACTGGCCGGCGCCAGGCTCGCCAGGTTGCCGGCATAAGTCAGGGCATCCAGGACGACGACCCGGTCACCGGGATACTGCTGTAACCAGTAGTGCACAAAATTGGCGCCAATGAACCCCGCACCGCCCGTTACGAGAACGTTGCTCATCGTACGACGACCTCGAGCATTGCTCGCAGATTCTGACGCCACGGTGTCTGCTTCAAGCCTAGCGCCTCAGACGTGGAAGAGCAGTCGAGCACGCTGTACGCAGGGCGTTTCGCCGCAGCCTGGTAATCGCGCGTCGCGATCGCCCGGATATCAACTTTCTTGTCCAGCAGCCCCAAATCCAACGCCTCTTCGTGGATCGCGCAAGCGAAGTCATACCAACTGGCTTGCCCCGCATCCGACCAGTGGTAGGTGCCGGCGATGTCCGGCTTCGCAACAAACGCGAATATAGCATCGGCGACCGAACGCGCCCATGTTGGCGACCCTGTCTGGTCGTTAACAACGGATACATCCTCGCGCTCACGAAACAGTCGCAACATTGTGCTCACAAAGTTGCCGCTATACTCGCTGTACAACCAGGACGATCGCAAAACAACGGAGTTTCCCGCAAGAACGTCATGAATGCGCTGCTCACCCTCACATTTTGAGGCACCGTAAGCGCTCAGCGGGTTCTGCAATGCACCGGGCGGGTACGGGACCGTCGCTCGACCGTCGAATACGTAGTCGGTGGAGAGGTGAATAAGACGTGCGCCACTGTCTCGGGCTACGATCGCGAGATTCTCCGGCCCGGCAGCATTGGCCTTTCTCGCCTTCGCCACCTCGGATTCTGCAAGGTCGACCGCGGAATACGCAGCACAATTGACAACGACATCCGGCCTCTCGCGTTGCAGGCACGCCAACACCTGGCCCGGTTCCGCAATATCCAGTTGAGACCGGTCGAGACCGACCATGGTCACATCGGGCGGACCAGCGGCCAGGAGCGTCCTCCCTAACTGACCGCCTGCGCCCGTTACAAGAATTTTCATGAATACGTATCTGCGTCCCGAAATGCGGTGGCAGCCGCATCTTTATCAGACAGCTTTGGTTCGGCGCCCTCTGGAAGCGGCCACTCTATACCGATGTCCGGATCGTTCCAGCGAATGGCGCGCTCATGCTCCGGCGCATAAAAGTCCGTGCACTTGTACTCGAACGTCGCGACCTGGCTCAATACCAGGAAGCCGTGAGCGAAACCGGGCGGGATCCACAGCGCAAGGTTTCTTTTCGCTGTAATGACGTCGCCATACCAGCACCCGAAGGTTGGCGAAGAGCGCCTGATATCTACCGCAACGTCAAACACCTCGCCCTGAACAACTCTCACCAGTTTTCCCTGGGGCTTTTCTACCTGGTAGTGAAGGCCCCGCAGCGTGTGCTGCACCGAGATACTCAGGTTATCCTGGACGAACTCGGCATCGATGCCGGCCCTGGCAAATTCTCGTGCGTTCCAGGTTTCAAGAAAAACTCCGCGCGCGTCTTGAAAGACGTCTGCCCGAACCAACTTCAGGTCTGCCAACGGGGTGGCTTCAACTTTCACCTGAATACCGCCTCTTCAAGTATGCGCAGCAGGTAACGACCGTATTCATTCTGATCCAGTTTTGCAGCAAGCGCCCTGACCTGTGAGGCGTCGATGAAACCCGACACATAGGCGACCTCCTCGGGACAGCAAATCTTGAGCCCCTGCCTCTGCTCCACGATCTCGATAAATCTGGCCGCGCCCAGGAGCGACTCATGCGTTCCTGTATCGAGCCAGGCCGAACCACGCGAAAGAACCTCGACGTTCAATGCATTCTGGGCAAGGTAACTTCGATTGAGATCCGAGATTTCGAGTTCGCCGCGCGCTGATGGCTTGAGCGATCTCGCCAGGCCGACAACCTGCGCATCGTAGAAGTAGATACCGGTGACGGCATAACTGGATTTTGGCGCGGCCGGTTTTTCATCGATATCGACTGCCTTGCCTGTTTCGTCGAAACTCACAACACCGTAACGCTCCGGGTCGTTGACGTGGTACGCAAACACGGTCGCGCCTTCGGTGCGAGCCGCCGCCGCACGCAATTGGTTCGACAGGCCATGACCGAAGAAGATATTGTCGCCGAGGATAAGGGCGACGGAATCGCCTGCGATGAATTCCTCACAGATCAAAAAGGCTTGTGCGATACCGGCGGGTTCAGGCTGTACCGCGTAACTGAATTTCACGCCCCATTGCGACCCGTCACCCAGAAGGCTCCTGAACAGCTCTTGATCGTCGGGCGTCGTAATGATGGCGATGTCTCGAATACCCGCGAGCATCAACACCGCGATGGGGTAGTAGATCATCGGCTTGTCGTAAACCGGCATCAGCTGCTTGCTGACCGCGATGGTCAACGGGTGCAGACGTGAACCGGTACCGCCGGCGAGAACAATTCCCTTTTTGCAGACCTGGGACACTACTCGCCCCCTCCGGCGACCGCGTCTTCGATCGTCTGGCGGTTAATGACGGGGATGTAGACGGCCTCGCTTTCAGCAGCACGGGTCGCCTTCTTGATCATGCCCTCGAGGTTCGGACGCTTCTCGTGCGCCTCCCCTGTGCCGATGCCGCCACCGAACTCGTAAACCCTCGCCACGCCCTCGCCGAACGCGGTCATCAGGTTTGCATCCCACAGTACGGGGTGCTTGAGCTGAAAATACAGTCGTTCCTTGATGCCCGCCGGATCGGCATCGTGAAAGCCGCCCGTGTAGTTCGACAGCACCTTGATCCCGGGCACGGACATCTCGGCCTCCATGAGGACTTCCCGGAACAAATCCGCGGCCTTGTCCATGTAGAAGGTATGAAATGCGCCCTCGGTCTTCAGCCGAATCGCGCGCTTGCGCGGAAACTTCTCGGCAACAGCCGCCTCGAGTGCCTCGAGGTCGGCCGAGGAACCGCCGACCACCGTTTGCTGGGGCTGATTGCAGGCCGAGATCGCGCACTTGTACTCCTCGGCCAGCGGCTGGATGTCGTCTACGGCCATCATGAACGCGGTCATTTCACCTTCACCGTGTGCGCCCATCAGTTCGCCACGCTTTTGCACCAGCCGGAGCGCCGTCTCGAAGGTGAGCGCGTTTGCGGCCACGAGGGCCGAGTATTCTCCCAGGCTGTGTCCCGCCGCCATCGTCGGCTGTATGGTCCCGCCAGTCTTTTCCCTGAACACTTCGAGACAGGCAATGTGGTGGGTCAGCAGCGCCGGCTGCGTATTGCGTGTCAGGTTGAGCTCGTCATTCGGATTATTGAATGACATATCGGCAATGTCATAGCCCAATACTTCGCTTGCCGCGTCGTAAATCCGGCGAGCCGTGTCATAGGCCTCGCAAATGTCTTTGCCCATGCCCTCATACTGCGAGCCCTGGCCGGGGAATACATACAGGATATTCATGATAAAGCCTCGATAACATCGGCAGGAGCCTGAACGAGTTCGATCAGAACCCCTTCCCCGCCGATGGGAAATTCTTCGTTACCTTTCGGGTGGATGAAACAAATATCGTAACCTGACGCGCCCTTGCGAATGCCGCCAGGCGCGAACCGCATACCGTGCTCCTCAAGCCATTGCACGGCCGCCGGCAAATCGTCGACCCACAGCCCAACGTGATTCAGGGGTGGCATGTGAACCCTCGGTCTTGCGTCGGCATCAAGTGGCTGCATCAGGTCGACCTCGACCCGGTGCGGCCCCGAGCCAAGAAACGCGATGTCTTCATCGACGTTTTCTTTCTCGCTGCGATAGTTACCGTCGAGCTCGAGCCCGAGCGTGTCGACCCAAAGCGTGCGCAGGCGGTCCTTGTCCGGCCCGCCAACGGCAATCTGCTGAATGCCGAGAATCCTGAACGGCCTGGTGACTGGTTTCTCGCTCATGGTTTCCCTGCGTTACGGTAGACTGCCAACAGACGTTCTGCCGCTGTCGCAGCAGGGATTTTGCCAGAGCTCACAGCCTCTTCAAGTACCGGTATCTGTTCGCGCACTGCCGCATCATCCATGAGGTCGGCAATCAGGCTGTCCTGAACCTCCGACCACATCCACGAGCGTGCCTGCTCAGCCCGTCGGGTATCCAGCAGGCCACTGTTCAGAACGGTATGCTGATGACGGGTAATCGCATCCCAGGCTTCATCAACACCGGCGCCGTCACGTGCCGAGCAGGTTTGCACTTCGACACGCCAATCAGAGGTTCGGGGCCGGAGCAAAGCAAGTGCGTGCCGATATTCGCTGGCCGATTTGCGCGCCATTTCCTCGAGATCATCGTCCGCCTTGTTGATCAGGACCAGGTCGGCCAGCTCCATGATGCCGCGCTTGATGCCCTGCAACTGGTCACCGCTTCCGGGCTGCAGCAGCAGGACGAAGATGTCGGTCATATCCGCAACCCTGGTCTCGGACTGCCCCACACCGACCGTCTCTACGATGATCACGTCGAAACCCGCTGCCTCGCACAGCAACAGCGTTTCGCGACTGCGGCGCGTCACACCGCCGAGCGTCATTCCCGATGGGGAAGGACGAATGTACGCCTCCGCCCGACGCGCCAGGGTTTCCATGCGTGTCTTGTCGCCGAGGATCGAACCGCCGCTTATTGCCGACGACGGATCCACGGTCAGGACGGCCGGCTTGTAACCCTGATCGATGACATGGTTGCCCAATGCCTCGATGAATGTCGACTTGCCAACGCCCGGCGCACCGGAAATTCCGACACGAATCGAATTCCCGGTGTGCGGCATGAGTTGCTCCAGCAGCGCGCCCGCTTCGGCACGGTGGTCGCGACGCGTTGATTCCACGATGGTAATGGCCCGCGCCAGCGCGCGCCGATCGCCACCCAGGATATCCTCTACCTGTACAGTGGTGTCTTGTGACGACACTATGACTACTCGAGCTCCATGATCACATCATCGACCTCTACGCTCGCGCCCTGCTCGAAATGTACTTTGACGACAACACCGTTGCGTTCCGCGCGCAATACGTTCTCCATCTTCATCGCCTCGAGCACCGCGAGTTCATCGCCCGCCTTCACTTCATCACCTGCAGCAACCGATACCGAGACGAGAAGTCCCGGCATGGGCGCGACCAGGTGCCTTGACAGGTCCGGGGGCTCTTTGTGGGGCATGATTTTGTGCAATTCGGCCGCACGGGGACTCAGCACAATGACCTCGGTCTCCGAGCCACTGCGTGACAGGCGGTATACCTGGTTCGTACGGGAGACCTGCACGAACACGGCTTCACCGTTTATCGTCCCGGCGAAAAGACTCTGCCCGAACTCCCAGTTGCTGCGCACGGCATACGTCTTGCCGTTATAGCGGACATCGTGTCCGCCAACCTCGGGTTCGACCGAAATTGCATGATATGCACCGTTCAGGAGAACCACCCAGTCCGCCGGCACGAGCCGCCTGTGTCCGGGCAACTGGCCATCTATCTGCGCTGCGCGATCCCGGTATTTCCTGACCATCGAACCAACAACGGCAATGATCGTGGCCGGGTCTTCCAGTGGTATATCCCCTGGGTGGAAGCCCTCCGGGTACTCTTCAGCGATCGTGTTCGTGCTTATATTGCCGGTAACAAATCGCTCGTGTGCCATGAGAGCCGAGAGAAAACTGACGTTGGTCGAAATGCCGCGGATCAGGAATTTGTCGAGCGCGGTGCGCATCTTCTCGATCGCCTGGTCGCGATCCTCACCCCAGGTGATCAGCTTCGCGACCATTGGGTCATAAAACATCGACACTTCGCCGCCCTCGTACACCCCCGTGTCGACGCGCACGTGATCGTCCTCGGCAGGCGGCCGGTAGTAGATCAGCCGGCCCGTCGATGGCAGGAAATTCCGCAGCGGATCCTCGGCGTAGACACGAGACTCGATAGACCAGCCATTGATGCCGACGTCCTTCTGGGCGATGGGCAACTTCTCCCCCGCCGCGACGCGAATCATGAGTTCGACGAGATCGATACCCGTCGTCAGTTCGGTGACCGGGTGCTCAACCTGCAGGCGCGTGTTCATCTCGAGGAAATAGAAGTTGCGTTGCGGGTCGACGATGAACTCGACCGTGCCGGCAGACTCGTAGTCCACCGCCCTCGCGAGCGCCACCGCCTGCTCACCCATCGACTTGCGTGTCTGCTCGTCAAGGAACGGTGACGGCGCCTCCTCGATGACTTTCTGGTGCCGGCGCTGCAGCGAGCACTCACGTTCGTTGAGATAGATGATGTTGCCATGGCTGTCGGCCATGATCTGGATCTCGATGTGACGAGGTTCCTCGATGAATTTCTCGATGAAAATGCGATCGTCACCAAAACTCGATCGCGCTTCGTTCGCGGCTCGCTCGAACCCATCGCGACACCCGGCGTCATCGTGCGCTATACGCATGCCCTTGCCGCCGCCGCCGGCACTCGCTTTAAGCATGACGGGATAACCAATATCCCTGGCAATCTCAACGGCCTGCTCCGCATCCTTAACGACGTCCGTGTAGCCGGGAATCGTATTGACTTTTGCCTTGTCGGCCAGCCTCTTCGAGGTGATCTTGTCACCCATTGCTTCGATGGCCCGGGTCTTCGGCCCGATAAAGGCAATGCCCTTCCCGGCCAACGCCTCGCAGAACGACGAGTTCTCGGACAGAAACCCGTAGCCGGGGTGAACGGCCTCCGCACCCGTATCGATGCAGGCCTTGATAATGCGGTCGGCGACAAGGTAACTCTCAGCCGACGGGGACGCGCCAATATGCACCGCCTCGTCCGCCAACTGCACGTGCAGCGCATCTCTATCGGCGTCAGAGTAGACGGCTACGGTCTTGATGCCCATTTTTCGCGCCGACTTTATGACCCGGCAGGCTATCTCGCCGCGATTGGCAATCAGAATCTTCTTAAACACTGCTGTCCTTTTGTTCAGCCTGAGCTTACAGCGGAATGTTGTCGTGCTTGCGCCAGGGATTGTCGAGCTTCTTGTTCCGCAGCATCGCCAGTGAGCGACAAATTCTCTTGCGCGTGGCGTGCGGTGCAATTACGTCGTCGATATAGCCGCGACCCGCCGCGATAAACGGGTTGGCGAATTTCTGCCGATATTCTTCGGTACGCTCCGCGATCTTCGCTTCGTCCCCGATGTCTTTCCGGAAGATGATTTCCACAGCACCTTTCGGGCCCATGACCGCAATCTCGGCGCTCGGCCAAGCGAGATTGACGTCACCACGCAGGTGCTTGGACGCCATGACGTCGTAGGCGCCGCCGTAAGCCTTGCGCGTTATGATCGTGATCTTCGGCACCGTTGCCTCGGCATACGCAAATAGCAACTTGGCACCATGCTTGATGATGCCCCCGTATTCCTGGGCACTGCCCGGCATAAAGCCCGGTACGTCGACAAGCGTAATGATCGGGATATTGAAGGCATCGCAAAAGCGTACGAAACGCCCGGCCTTTATTGACGACTTGATATCGAGGCAGCCGGCTTGAACGAGCGGCTGGTTCGCGACGATGCCCACCGGGTTGCCTTCCATGCGCGCGAGACCGATGACGATGTTCTTCGCATGGTCGGGCTGCAGTTCCCAGAACTCCTTGTCATCGACAATCTTGTATATCGCTTCCTTGATGTCGTAGGGCTTGTTCGGGTTGTCGGGGACCAGCGTGTCCAGCGACATCTCCTTACGATCCGCCGCGTCCGGTGTTGGGCGGTACGGGGCTTTTTCCCGATTGTTCGACGGCAGGTAATTGATGAAACGCCGCGTCATGAGCAGTGCTTCGACGTCATTTTCGTAGGCGCAGTCGCAAACACCTGACACGGTCGAATGCGTGACGGCGCCCCCCAGCTCCTCCGCCGTCACTGTCTCGTGCGTGACGGTTTTTACGACATCCGGGCCGGTCACGAACATGTAGGACGTGTCCTTGACCATGAAGATGAAGTCGGTCATCGCCGGCGAGTAAACCGCACCGCCGGCACAAGGACCCATCACGAGCGAAATCTGCGGCACGACACCGGAAGCCAGCATGTTGCGCTGGAATACTTCGGCGTAGCCTCCCAACGAGACGACGCCTTCCTGGATGCGCGCTCCGCCCGAGTCGTTGATGCCAATGACCGGCGCGCCAACTTTCATCGCCTGGTCCATGATCTTGCAGATCTTCTCGGCATGCGTTTCGGAAAG
>Ga0224496_10002829_pt1 | contig 10195 bp, 10 predicted proteins | sample SF_Jul11_sed_USG_2_FD_168127 | JGI IMG/M metagenome (GOLD analysis project Ga0224496, IMG submission 168127) | Sediment microbial communities from San Francisco Bay, California, United States - SF_Jul11_sed_USGS_8_1 | ecosystem: Environmental > Aquatic > Marine > Sediment | place: USA... | reverse complement strand
CCTCCAGTGCCTTAAGCTTCTTCGCATCGCTGATATCCATTCCGCCGAACTTGCTTTTCCAGCGGTAATAGGTCTGTTCCGATATGCTTTCGTCCCTGCACACGTCCTTGACCTTCCTGCCGGATTCAACCTCCTTGAGGATCCTGATGATCTGCTCTTCCGTGAAACGCTTCTTCATGTGAACTCTCCTTAAACATTATTTTATTGGAAAATTCACTCTGCGAACTGTTCGATCAACGGGGGAAGGTCAGGTCTGGCGCTTTGTAAAATATCAGGGATGGAATTAAAAAATGGATAGAATCGGGGAATAATTCAACAGCCCGTTAATCGCTCAGGAGTGGCTAAGATTCATACACGGCGCGGGCATGGACACTCAGCGTGCTGTAATCGGTCACTGCGACCGATGTCGCGTGAACTTTTTCTCCTGGTTTTTTCCTGTTAGCCGTTATGCCCCATGGTTATAACTATTTTCCCCTTGAACCGCCCCTCTCCAAAATACCGGAAAGCCTCCGGCGTCTCCCGTAACGGAAAAAGCCTGTCGATAACCGGCTTCACCTCGCCACCTTCAAAAAGCTCGTTCATATGGGCATAATCTTCCTGGCTCGGGTTATGGATCACGAGACCCATCTTCTTGTCCCCGATCCTGGACATCACCGGCCCTAGCAACGCGATCTGTAAGAGCCTGAATATGGAACCTCCGATTACGCCAAAACTCCCATGGGAATTTAATGAGCGCTTGTAATCATAAATAGAGCGGTTTGCCACAACATCAAGAATCAGGTCATAGCGCTCTCCGTTTTTCGTGAAATCCTCCTGGGCGTAATCAACGACATGATCGGCCCCAAGAGAGCGAAGCGTATCCAGCTTCACCGCGCTATCCACACAGGTCACATCGGCTCCCAGCGATTTGGCCATTTGAACGGCAAACGTACCCGCTCCGCCGCCGGCGCCATTGAACAGCATCTTCTGCCCCGGCTTCATCTCCCCGTGGAAGTGGAATCCCGCCAAGGCCAGCAACCCAGCCTGAGGTATGGCCGCCGCCTGCTGGAATGTCATGCCTGCCGGTTTTGGCGCCAATAGATTTTCGTTGGCGCATACATACTCGGCAAAACCGCCAAAGCCGCTATCCAGAGACAAGTCGCCGTACACCTCGGCCCTTGGCTCGAATCGAGTGACCTTTGGGCCAACCGCCTCCACCACGCCAGCCACGTCGCAGCCCAGGATCGGATGCTTTGGGACCATCAATCCAAACAGAAGTCGATAAATGGTCGGCTTCCCGGTCAGCATGTCCCAGTCCATGGAGTTTATGGACGCCGCATGAATTTTTATCAGTACTTGATTTTCCCTGGGAACAGGTTTTTCCACATCTTTGAGCTGAAGAACTTCCGGTGGGCCGTACTCCGTGTATACAATCGCCTTCAAAAGTATCTCTCCAAATCTTGTTAATAAACCGCCTGAGTACCTGAGTAATAAAACAGAGCCCTCCGTTCTGCAGGCTTGCCCATCGGACATTCCTGCTCGAGAGGCTAAAATATCTCCCTATCCAGGCTTCGGTATTGCACCGCCTCGGCAACATGCTCAGGCCGGATCGCTTCAGCGCCGTCCAGGTCGGCGATGGTGCGGGCCACCTTCAGCGCCTTATCGTGGGCCCGGCCGGAGAGGCTCAGTTTTTCCATAGCCATCTTCAGTAGCGAGCGTCCCGCCTGGTCCAGCGCGCAGATCGTCTTGATCTGCCGTGATGTCATCTGGGCGTTGCTATAGACAGGCGCCCTCTTGTATCCCGACGCGCCGCTGCCGCCCGACGCGCCTGCTTTATTCATGATTCCGAAACGCTCCAGTTGGATCAGCCGCGCCCGGTTCACACGCTCCTGGATCCGCGCCGAAGGCTCCCCCTCTGGCGCGTCCACCATCTCCTGATACTTCACCGCCGGCGCCTCTATGTGGATATCGATTCTGTCCAGCAGCGGGCCGGATATCCTGCTCCTGTATTTGCGCACGGTCAGGGAGGAGCAGGAGCAGTCCCGCGAAGGATCGGTGAAATATCCGCAGGGGCATGGATTCATGGCGGCGGCCAGCATGAACCGGCTGGGGAATGTGAGCGACATGACCGCCCTGCTGATAGTGACATCTCCATCCTCCAGCGGCTGGCGCAACGCCTCCAGCGCGCTTCGCCGGAACTCCGGTAGCTCATCCAGGAATAGAACGCCGTTGTGAGCCAGGGACACTTCTCCCGGTGTAGGGGAGGTCCCCCCGCCGATGAGTCCGGCGTCGGAAATGGTGTGATGGGGTGATCGGAATGGACGGGTGGTCACCAAGGGCGCTCCCTCACGCAGGGCGCCACAGATGGAGTGGATTTTGGTGGTCTCTATAGCCTCCTCGAAGGTGATATCCGGCAGAATGGAGGGAATACGCTGGGCCATCATCGACTTTCCGGAGCCAGGTGGCCCCAACATCAGCAGGTTGTGCCCCCCGGCGGCGGCCACCTCCAGCGCTCTTTTCACATGGGCCTGGCCTTTCACCTCGGAGAAATCCGGTTCATGCCCCGCCTCTTTGCGAAAAAGCCCCTCCACCGAGTGGGGGATCGGCTCTATAACGCTCCGGCCGGTCAGGTACTCCACCGCCTGAGGCAGCGAGGAGACAGGGATGACCTTGATCCTATCCACCAGTGCGGCCTCGGCGGCGTTTTCCGCCGGGACGATAACCCGCCGCACACCGCAGTCCCGGCCGAGAATGGAGACCGGCAAGGCGCCGCGCACCGGCTTCACCCTGCCATCGAGGGCCAGCTCCCCCACGATGATGGTGTCGTCCAGCCCATCCTCTATTATCCCCTCGGCGGAAAGGAGCGCCAGAGCGATGGGCAGATCGAAAACCGAACCCTCCTTGCGCACATCCGCCGGGGCCAGGTTCACGGTGATCCTCTTTACAGGGGCGTCGAATCCGGAATTAGCCAGCGCGGCCAGCACCCTGTTGGAAGATTCGCGCACAGCGGCGTCCGGCAGGCCCACGGTGGAGTATTGGAATGCGCCCGGCGCCAGATCCACCTCCACCTCCACCTGGTACGCGTTAATGCCATACACTGCGGCGCTTCTGGCTTTGGAAACCGGCATCGATTACCTTTTATACGATTGTTACAAGGCAATCCTATGCCCGGCCATGGGCAGTGTCAAGGCTATACCAAATCCCACAGGTGGGGGAGGCGTACTGCTCAGTTAGAGCCGTAGACTTCCTTCAGCACTTTTTCCGCGCCCATATCCAGCAGCTTTTCCGCCAGCGCCTTCCCCAGCGCAGGGCCATCGGCCGGATCCCCCTCGGTCTGGTCGCGGAATATAACCTTTCCATCCACGGAGCCCACCAGCCCATCGAGCTTCAGCCTTCCATCCACCAGTGTGGCATGACCTGCGATGGGCACCTGGCATCCCCCTTCCAGCCTGGCCAGAAAAGCCCTCTCCGCCGCCACTCTCATGGCGCTGAGGGGGTGGTTTAAAAAGTCGATCATTGCGCGGGTGGCGCCATCCTTTTTGCGGATCTCGATCCCCAAGGCTCCCTGGGCCACAGCGGGGACGAACACCTCCGGATCAAGCCGGGCGGTGATAAGGCCCTCCATCTCCATGCGCAACAGCCCGGAAACCGCCAGGATTATGGCATCCATATTCTCTTCGGTCATTTTCCTGACTCTGGTCCCCACATTGCCTCGCAATGAGACCACGTTCAGATCTGGCCGGAGCCCCATAATCTGCGCCTGCCTGCGTAGCGAGGAAGTGCCCACCTTCGCGCCCTGCGGCAGATCCGCCACGCTCTTGGCCTCCCTGGCCAGGAACGCGTCTCTGGGGTCTTCCCGATCACAGATCACTGAGATCTCCAACTCATCCGGCAACACCGTGGGGACGTCTTTCATGGAGTGGACAGCCAAGTCTATGGTTCCGGCGATAAGCTCTGTTTCGATCTCCTTGACGAAAAGCCCCTTGCCGCCAACCTTGGCCAGCGGCACATCCAGGATCTTATCCCCCTGGGTGTGGATGGTTTTTATAATCACCGTAACGCCAGGATGGGTTCTCTCGATCTCCGTCCGCACGAAATTGGCCTGCCACAGCGCCAGAGGGCTGGCCCTGGTTCCTATCGTTAATTCGCTCAATATCTTTCTCCCTGGCGGCGGTTATTTATCCAGCCCGAAGAGGTAGCGGACCGCCTTTAGATAATTATGCCCCTCTTCGGTTTCAGCTTTTCTTTTCAGGTTGGCTATCGGGTGGTGGATGATCTTGTTGATCATCGACTGGGTCATACGGTCGATGGCCTCCCGATCCTCCATGGACAGGGCCCCCAGCCGGGTCAATGTCTTCTCTATCTCGGCTTTTCGGACCGCCTCCACATTCTGGCGCAGGGCGATGATGGTAGGGGCCATTTCCAGCTTGTCCAGCCACACGAAGAACTGCTCCACCTCACCTTTGACTATCTCCTCGGCCCGTTGGGCCTCCCTGGCCCTCTCCACCATGTTGGCCTCCACCACCTGGTGCAGGTCGTCTATGTTGTACAGGTAACAGTTGTCTATTTCATTAACGGAGGGCTCGATATCGCGGGGGACGGCAATGTCTATGAAGAACATGGGGCGGTTTTGCCTCTGGCCGATCACTTTTTCCGCCAGGTCGCGCCGAACAACGAAATGGGGCGCGCCGGTGGAGCTTATAACTATGTCGCATCGTTTCAGCTCTTCATGCAAATGGTCGAACTTCACCGCCTCGCCATTGAACAAGGTGGCCAGCTCCTTGGCCCTGTCATATGTGCGGTTGGCCACCAGCACCGTCTCCACTCCCTGGGACATCAGGTGTTTAACGGCCAGTTCGATCATTTCCCCGGCGCCGATCAACAGCGCTGTCTTTCCCGCCAGGTCACCGAATATCTTTTTTGCCAGCTCCACCGCGGCGAAGGAGACAGACACCGCGTTCTCCGCAATACCCGTCTCTGTGCGGATACGCTTGGCCACATTGAAGCTTTGCTCGAACAGGCGGTTCATTATGGCGCCGGTGGCGGAATAATCCCTGGCGGCGCGATACGCCCCCTTCACCTGGCCCAATATCTGCGGCTCTCCCACGATCATGGAGTCCAGGCTGGAGGCCACCTTGAACAGATGCTCCACCGCGTCTTCCAGCACCAGCACGTATGCAGCCTTGTCCAGGGCGGTCCGGTCCACCTCGTGATACCCGCACAGGAAGCGTTTTAGCTCATCCACACCACTGGTCACATCAGAGACCCGGGCATAGATCTCCGTCCTGTTGCAGGTGGAGAGCACCACTTTCTCCCTCAGTCCTGGCGCTCTCTCCTCCAGAAGCCGCAGATTTTCCCCAAGGGCCTTTTCCGGGATGGCCAGTTTCTCCCGCACCTCCACCGGGGCCGTCTTGTGATTTATTCCAAAAACTATCAGGTTCATTTCACTTGCTCAAATGGGTCAACAAAGACAGGGCCACCATGGAGAACACCAGGATCCCAAGAGTGGCTTCCCTGCGTCCACGCCACCCCAGCGCGGCCCGGCCTGCGCTGGCCACGGCGAACACAACCCAGCCTAGTATCAGCAGGGCGGTGGAGCCATGGATGGTTATTGCTCCATATCTCTGGTACGACCACACTACCGCCGACACGAAACCCACTGTATAAACAGGGAACCCGACGATGAGCCCCTTGCGGTTGATGTCGTCCAGAATATCAAGCGATGGCAACCTATGGTACCACGCTCCGAATCTTTTCGCCTTAAGTTGCCGCTCCTGGATAAGATACATCACCCCGGCGGCGAAAACCAGCGTGATGGCCCCGAAGGAGAGAAAGGAGGTGGTGCGGTGCAGGGTGAACCAGTATGCCCTCACCACCTGCATCTCGGTCGCCTCCGGCGCCATTATCAGCGCGATGAGGCTTAGCAGAAATCCCACTGGCGTCATGAAAGCCCCCAGCGGCTTTATCCTGTAATACCCTTCCGCCACAAGGAATATTCCGAAAACTATCCATGCGGCAAAAGCGAAATACTCGAATACGTTGCCATAGGGGCCGTGGCCTGTCTCCACGGAGCGCATGACCATGCCGACGGTCTGAAATATAAATCCGAGCGCGATCATGATTGTGGCCAGGACGAAAAGGGAATGGCGGCGCAACGCAAGATGCAGGAGGTACTTGAGCATCCCCAGAAAGAAGAGGAACGTGGCTATCACCAGCGGCGTGTTCATCCCTTGACTATCTCCGTCACCATCTTTTGGGCCGCTTGCATGTCCCCTTTTTTAACTAGATCGAAAAGGTCGGACTCGGCCAGGGTGTTGAAGATTTCTTCTCGTGTCTTCTGGTCGTCAAAAAGACAGAGGGCCATCCGCCGGGCCTGGCCCATTATTTCCAGATATGGTTCCCATTCAGGACCGAATTCCTTTTCCAAATTTTTCCGCACCCGCTTTGCGATGGCGGGAGAATTGCCTGAAGTGCTGATGGCGATCACCAGGTCGCCCCGCCGCACCACCGAGGGGACATAAAAGCCGCACAGCTCCGGCTGGTCCACCACGTTCACTGGAATATTCCTCGCTTTCGCCTCGCTTGCCACTTCCCGGTTCACTTCGCTATTGTCGGTGGAGGCTATGACCAGCGTAGCCCCATCCAGCGCCTGTGGGGTGAATGTTCCCTTGATCCATTGCGCTTCCCCCACTTCAACCTGCTCCATGGCCGCCGGGCACAGCTTCGGCGCCACGACCATCACAGCGGCGCCAGCGACGCGCAGCCCGGCTATTTTTCGGGCGGCAACCTCGCCACCGCCCACCACCACGCATTTGGCCTCGGCCAGGCTCAGGAACACGGGGTATAGCCCGTTCATTTGCGCCCTTTCACAAGAGAGTTCAGCTCTTCCACAAACTCGTTCACATCGCGGAAATCCTTGTACACAGAGGCGAACCGCACGTACGCCACATCGTCGAGCCTCTTTAATCCCTGCATGACCACCTCGCCGATGATCTGGCAGGGAACTTCAGGATCGCCCGTCTCCAGGGCCGCCCGCACCGCCTTCTCCACCAGTTCGGCCCTATCCTCGGCGGAGACAGACCTTTTGTGACAGGCTTTTTCGATACCGTCCCGTATTTTCTGGCGATTAAACGCCTGCCGCTCTCCGTTTTTCTTCACTACCAGCGGCAGACTCTCTTCTATTTTCTCATAGGTGGTGAACCTGCGCCCACAGCTGACGCACTCCCGACGGCGCCGGATCATATCCTCTTCCCTGGAGAGCCGGGAGTCTATCACCTTGCTGTCGGCGGTGTTGCATGCCGGGCATTTCATCAGGCGGTCACCGCACAGCGGCCAGGCGCCCTGACGCTTGGCAAGGATGGGTCATTTAACTTCCTTACCAGCCGAGTTGTTTTCCTTTGTCTCAAGGTCGCTGATTTTCTGGATCCGTTTATCGTGTCGTCCCCCCTCGAACGAGGTGTTGAGCCATGTCTCCAGGATATCGTATGCGGTTTCCTCACCTGTGGTTCTGCCGCCGATAACCAGGATGTTGGAGTTGTTATGCATCCGGCTCATCCTGGCGGTATAGTTGTCATATACCGTCGCCGCACGCACCCCCGGCCACTTGTTGGCGGCGATGCTCATGCCGATGCCGGTGCCGCACAGCAGGATACCTCGCTCATATTCCTTTTCGCTGACGGCGCGGGCCACCTTGGTGGCGTAGTCCGGATAGTCAACGGATTCGGCGGAGTGGGTGCCCATATCCACCGTTTGATAGCCCAGCTTTTCCAGCCGGGCTATCAGTTTTTCCTTCAGCTCGAACGCGCCATGGTCCGAGGCGATGACAATAGTGTTCTTTTCCATGGAGAAGTTAAACGCCACCTTGATATATAGTATCGATGTCCACATTATAATCCCTAAGTGGGGGTCTGTCAAAAGCTGGGATTTTTGCTTGAAAAACCGAAAATAATTGTAAAAAAAGGCCGAATGGTATAGCTTATTCCATTGGGCTTGCCTGTTGATTCTCTGGAGTCGTAGTCCGGCCCTGACTATGTCAATACACAGCGCCTTCGTGCGCCGGTTTTTTCGATAAAGGAGCATTGATGGTTTTCGATTCCCTTTGGGGTCTTTTTTCTTCCGATCTAGCCATAGACCTGGGCACAGCCAACACGTTGGTGAGCGTCAAGGGCAAGGGAATAGTGCTGAGGGAGCCTTCTGTGGTGGCCATCCACGCCGAGAGCAAGGAAGTGCTGGCCGTGGGCACCGAAGCGAAAAAAATGTTGGGAAAAACCCCGGGTAACATCATAGCCACCCGGCCGATGAAGGATGGGGTCATCGCCAACTTCGAGGTTTGCGAGGCGATGATACGGTACTTCATCCACAAGGTGCATAATCGAAATAACATGGTCCGCTCCAGGGTGCTGATTGCCGTCCCATCCGGCATCACCCAGGTGGAAAAAAGGGCCGTAAGGGACGCCGCCATGAACGCGGACGCCAGGGAAGTGTACCTGATCGAGGAACCTATGGCCGCGGCCATAGGCGTGGGGCTCCCCATCTCTGCGGCCACGGGAAACATGATCATAGACATAGGCGGAGGCACCACAGAAGTGGCGGTCATCTCCTTGTCGGGAATTGTCTATTCCCGCTCCGTGCGGGTGGCGGGCGACGAAATGGACGAGGCGATAGTGAGCTATGTAAAGCGCAAGTATAACCTGCTCATCGGTGAGCAGACCGCCGAGGATGTGAAGATAAACATCGGGACCGCCTACCCTCCAGACAAGGAGCTTACCATGGAGATAAAGGGACGCGACCTGATGAGCGGCATCCCCAAAACCCTGGTGATCAGCGACACCGAAATACGGGAGGCGCTGGCCGAGCCGATATCCGCAGTGGTGGAAGCGGTTCGGACAGCTCTGGAGCGTACTCCACCGGAGCTGGCTTCAGACATCGTGGATAAAGGTATCATCCTTGCGGGGGGCGGGTCGATGCTCCAAGGGCTCGATTCATTACTGCGGGAGGAGACCTCGCTTCCTATTATCCTGGCCGATGAGCCGCTGACCGCGGTGGTGCGGGGAGCAGGTATCGCGATTGAAACCCCCGACTTGCTGCGAAGCGTCGCCATATAGATTGTCGGCGGTCCCGGAGCTTTTTCCGGGCCGTTATTTTCGGATCATCAGATGTCGGGTTTCTTTACAAGATTCAAGGGAGCTTCTCTTTTAGTCGCCCTCTTTACGCTCTCTATTTTCCTTTTCTATCTAAGCGCCAGGAAATCCGATCGCCTTACACCCCTGCAAACTGCCGTGATTACCATCATGTCCCCTTTCCAGAAAAGCCTGACATGGGTGGTGGATTATACCTCCGGCGCCTGGAAGGGCTATATCTATCTGGTGGGGGTGAACAAGGAAAATGAGGCGCTAAAAAAGCGAATCAACGACCTGGAGATGAATAACTTCAGCCTGAAGGAAAGGCTGGGCCAATATGAAAGGATCGAGCGTCTTTTGGGGGCAAATCCCAAGGACACAGGACCCGTGGAAGTGGCCCGTGTGGTGGCAAGAGACACCTCAGGCCTGGTGCGGATGGTCACCCTGGATAAAGGATCGGACCACGGCCTGGCCCAAAACATGCCCGTGGTCACTCACCGGGGGCTTGTGGGCAGGATCATACTTACCAGCGGTGGCGCGTCCAAGGTACTGCTTATTACCGACGTGCGCTCCGCGGTGGATGGGCTGGCCCAAAAAAGCAGGGACGGGCTGGTGGTCTCCGGCTCCAACAGCCACGACCTTTATGTCCGCTACCTCAGGGCCGACGCAAAGGTCGCCGATGGGGATCAGGTGGTCTCCTCCGGATTGGGAGGCGTTTATCCCAAGGGGCTTTTGATCGGATCTCTCTATGACATCCAGCGGGAAAAGGAGGATCTGTTCGTCACCGCCAGGATAACCCCCCATGCGGACCTGGAGCGGCTGGAGGAAGTGCTGGTGCTCAAGGGCTTCATCCCTTCGTGGATGGATTTCGGGGAAAAGCGATGAAGACGGTTCAATACCTTATCATCGTCTGGTTGTTTTTTATTTTACAGTCCGCTTCCTTCTCCATTATTCCAGGCGTTGGTTTCCGGCCGGACATGGCGTTGATCCTGGTGGTGCACTTCGCGCTGGCTTTTGGCAGGGGCGGGGGGCTGGCCTTTGGAGCGGGGGCAGGATTGTTTCACGACCTGTTGCTGTGCGGAACCGTGGGGCCCGGG
>Ga0224496_10002827_pt1 | contig 10202 bp, 8 predicted proteins | sample SF_Jul11_sed_USG_2_FD_168127 | JGI IMG/M metagenome (GOLD analysis project Ga0224496, IMG submission 168127) | Sediment microbial communities from San Francisco Bay, California, United States - SF_Jul11_sed_USGS_8_1 | ecosystem: Environmental > Aquatic > Marine > Sediment | place: USA... | reverse complement strand
TGCAAGCGCCGCGGTGCAGGGCGGGCATATCCGTTTGAACGGGGAACGATCACGCAGCTCGAACAAGGTGACGATTGGCGATCGGATTCGGGTAGTCCGCAATCAGCTTACCTACGAACTGACGGTTGTGGGTATTCCCTCGCGGCGCGGACCGGCGGCCGAGGCACGGTCCTGCTACAGCGAGGCCGAAGAGAGTATCGCCGCGCGGGAAAGCCACCTTGGCGACCTGCGCAGCGATCGCCTGCGGATGCCGACAACGCCTGGCCGGCCGGACAAACATACTCGCCGTATGCTGCGCGACCGGAATCGCGGGAAAGGCTGAGAATCCGTGTCAATACCTGTGCCGGTCTCGCATTTAATGCCCTATAATCGCCGGCCTCAGGCCCGCCCGCGGGCAATAACACGAATCCACTCGACGTGGACGTACGGAGTGTCTTATGAGCTTCATCGATCAACCGGCTGCGCAGCCCGGCAGCATTCCCTACATCAACGATAAATACCTGGCAGACGAGCAGTCGATCGTCCGGGAGCTGGCCGCGTTGGCGGATCCCGGTGAGTCCGCGCGCAGGAAGATTCTCGATACGGCGGCGCAACTGGTTCGTGCCGTCCGCAAGAACACGAAGAACGAGGGTGGCATTGAGGCGTTCCTGCAGCAGTACGACCTGTCGTCGGATGAAGGCGTATTGCTCATGTGCATCGCGGAAGCCCTGTTGAGGATTCCGGACGCCGACACGGCCGATCGCCTGATCGCGGACAAGATTACGTCGGCGAAGTGGCAGGACCATGTTGGTACCAGTGATTCCCTGTTCGTCAACGCCTCGACCTGGGGACTGATGCTGACCGGCAAGATACTGACGCTCGACGAGATCTCGGGACGCAGTCCGGCGCGGCTGCTCGGCAAACTGGTTACGCGTGCAGGTGAACCCGTGGTGCGTGGTGCGATGCGCCAGGCCATGAAGATCATGGGCCACCAGTTCGTCATGGGGCGCACGATCGGCGAGGCGCTGAAACGCGCGCTCAAAAGCACGGACCTGCCATACCGCTACTCGTTCGACATGCTGGGCGAATCGGCACTGACTGCAGCGGATGCGCAACGTTACCTGGACAACTACCACACGGGCATCAAGAGTATCGCCGACGGTCCGCAGGTCGACGCCCCGGACGTTTTCTCAGCGCCCGGAATCTCGGTGAAACTGTCGGCACTGCACCCGCGCTATGAGTTTTCTCACGAAGAGCGTGTCATGGCAGAGCTGCTGCCAGCCGTGCGGGAACTCGCCCTGCATGCCAAGGAAGTTGGCATCGGCCTGACGATCGACTCCGAAGAGGCGCATCGACTCGAGCTGTGGCTTGGCATTTTCGAGCGCGTCTACCGGGACCCGGCGCTCGACGGCTGGGACGGCTTCGGCGTTGCACTGCAGACCTACCAGCGGCGTGGTAACGACGCCATGCGTTTCCTGATCGAGCTGGCCGGCGATGTCGGCCGTCGTATCCCGGTGCGGCTGGTGAAGGGCGCGTACTGGGACAGTGAGATCAAGTGGGCGCAGGAACAGGGGCTCGAGAGTTACCCTGTGTTTACGCGCAAGTCACATTCGGACGTTTCGTACCTGGCGGCGGCGCGTGCGGCGCTCGGCGCGGGCGAGAAAATCTACGCGCAGTTTGCAACGCACAATGCGCACACACTCGCGAGTATTCTGCATTTCGCAGGATCGCGCCGCGATTACGAGTTCCAGCGCCTGCATGGCATGGGTGAGGAACTGTATGCCGAGGTCGTTGACCCGGAGAAGCACGATCGGCCATGCCGCGTGTATGCGCCCGTCGGCAATCACGAAGATCTCCTGCCGTACCTCGTGAGACGGTTGCTCGAGAACGGCTCGAACACCTCTTTCGTCAACAAGATCGCCGATGAGTCGATCGACGTGATGGACATCGTCGCCGACCCGCTGGAACTGGCAGCCAAGCACGATTACGCGGCGCACGACCGGATTCCGGCACCGGCTGATATCTTCCGGCCGGAGCGCGATAACTCGCGAGGCATCAACCTGGCAGACCGCACTGTCAGCCGGGAGCTGCTGACCGAGCTCCACGCGGCCAGCCAGAAGTCGATAACGGGCAGGCCCATCATCGGCGGGCAAGAGGTAAACGGCCGGGAGGATCCGTCAGTCAATCCTGCGAACACCTCGGAAGTCGTCGGTGTTTGCCACCAGGTATCTGAAGAACATATTGACCGGGCAATCGAGCTGTCGGTCGCCGCACAACCGGCCTGGGATCGCCTGGGCGGTCACGAAAGGGCGAACATTCTCAATCGGGCTGCCGACCTGTTTGAGGCTCACAAGGACGAGCTTCTGCGCCTTTGCGTCATGGAGGGCGGCAGGAGCATACCTGACTCCATTTCGGAGCTGCGTGAGGCTGTCGACTTCATGCGGTACTACGGTGCCCAGGCGAGAAAGCATTTCGGCGACCCGATCGTGATGCCCGGGCCGACCGGGGAACGCAATACATACACGATGCGTGGGCGCGGCGTGTTCATCGCCATCAGCCCATGGAATTTCCCGTTGGCTATCTTTACGGGGCAGGTTACGGCGGCACTGGCCGCGGGCAACGCGGTGCTCGCGAAACCGGCTGCGCCAACGCCGCTGGTGGCGTACCGTGCGGTGCAGCTGCTGCACGAGGCGGGTGTGCCGGCGGACATCCTGCATTTCATTCCCGGCAGCGGCAGGCTGGTTGGCGGCAGGGCGGTTGCCGACCCGCGCATAGCGGGTGTGGTGTTTACCGGTTCGACGGAAGTCGCTCAGACCATCAACCAGACGCTGGCGAGTCGCGATGGCCCGATTGGCGTGCTGATTGCCGAGACGGGCGGCCAGAACGCCATGTTTGTCGATAGTTCGGCATTGCCGGAACAGGTCGTGCACGACGCCATCTATTCTGCATTCAACAGCGCCGGTCAGCGATGTTCGGCGCTGCGCCTGCTGTGCGTCCAGGATGAGATCGAACCGCGTACGCTCGACTTGCTCAAGGGCTACATGGATGAACTGGTCATCGGCGACCCGAGGCAACTGTCGACGGATGTCGGGCCGGTCATCGACGATCCCTCCAGGGTCACGCTGGATGCGCATATCGAGCGCATGGCCAGGGAGCAGAGGGTCGTGCATCGATGCACGTTACCCGATGAAACCCGCAGCGGTACCTATTTCGCACCGACGCTCGTGGAAATCGACGACATCGGCGCGCTGACGGAAGAGCAGTTCGGTCCGGTGCTGCACGTGGTCAAATTCAAGAGCCGCCACCTGGACAAGATGCTCGCCGCCGTGAATGCGACCGGCTTCGGGCTGACCATGGGTTTGCACAGTCGCATCGATTCCAGGGTGGCCGGCGTTGCCGCGAATTGCGGGGCCGGTAACCTGTACGTCAATCGCAACATGATTGGTGCGGTAGTGGGCGTGCAGCCGTTCGGTGGCAGGGGTCTGTCCGGTACCGGGCCGAAAGCCGGCGGTCCGAACTACGTGCAGCGCTTCGGTACCGAATTCACGTTAAGCAACAACATCTCCGCGGTCGGTGGCAATGCGAGCCTTCTTACGCTGGGCTCCGATTGATGGCCGCGGTCAGTGTGTTCGACATTTTCAAAATAGGCGTCGGCCCGTCGAGTTCCCACACGGTGGGGCCCATGAAGGCGGCGCGCGCGTTCGTCGACAGTATCGAAGGGCTGCCTGTGGCCAGGATCGATGTGACCCTGTTCGGGTCTCTTGCCTGGACGGGCAAGGGACACGCCACTGACTCGGCCATCCTGCTCGGCCTTGCCGGCCACCGGCCCGAGACAATCAATGCCGACGAGATCGACGGCCTGCTTGCGATCATTCGCGCGGACAAGCGTATTGACGTTCCGGGTATCGGCGCGATCGGTTTCGATCCCGGGACGGATATTGCGTTCAACTTCGAACGCGAACTGGGTCGCCATACCAATGGCATGACGTTTCGTGCGCACGACGCGGCCGGTACAACCCTGCTGGAAGACAACTATTTCTCGGTGGGTGGCGGTTTCATCGCGAGGAACGACGAGCCCGAGGTGGCGGGGCACGATCGGGACCCGCCGCTGCTGTTTTCGACGGGCGCGTCACTGCTGGAGCTGGCGGCGGCGAACAATCTCAGTATCGCCGAGCTCGTGTTTCGAAACGAGCTGACCTGGGACACCAAGGAGAACGTCGAGAGGCGACTGGACGAAATCTGGGCGGCGATGAATGCCTGTATCGACCGCGGCATGAGCACGGAGGGTGTGCTGCCCGGGCAGATGTCCGTCCTGCGCCGCGCGCGCAAACTGGCCACCAGGCTCTCGAATCGGGGCGAACCCCAGGCCCTCGATGCGATGGAATGGGTCAACGTCTACGCGATCGCAGTGAACGAGGAAAACGCCTCGGGAGGTCGTGTCGTGACGTCGCCAACCAACGGTGCTGCCGGGATCATTCCCGCGGTTATACGCTTTTACGCGGACTTCGTTAAAGGGGCTGACGCGAAACGTATTCGGACGTTCCTGCTGACGGCCGGAGCAATCGGCATACTCTACAAGGTCAACGCGTCCATATCCGGTGCTGAGATGGGATGCCAGGGCGAGGTTGGCGTCGCGTGCTCGATGGCGGCCGGCGGGCTTGCCGCGGCGCTCGGTGGTTCCAATGACCATATCGAAGAGGCGGCCGAAATCGGCATGGAGCACAACCTGGGGCTCACCTGTGACCCGATTGGCGGGCTCGTTCAGATTCCCTGTATCGAGCGCAATGCGATGGGCGCCGTGAAGGCAATTAACGCTGCCAAGCTCGCCATGCATGGCGACGGCACCCACAAAGTGACGCTTGACCAGGTGATCGAGACGATGCGGCAGACTGGCGAGGACATGTCGTCGCATTACAAGGAGACCTCACAGGGCGGGCTGGCGGTCAACGTACCGCAGTGCTGAATATCAACCGGGATTCTTGCCGTGTCGAACTACGTTGGATCCGGAGCGCGAGCAGTCCGAAGCCTTGAAGGCAGCCTGTGGGGACGGCCGAGGGGGCTTTGCGGCTTAGCCTAAGCGACCGGCTTCTTGGGCCAGTCGTGGACGAGCAGCCGGGTTTCAGGCCGTTCGTACAGGGACCAGTCGTCCCGGTCGATCTCGACGGACACCACGCCGGCCGTGGGCAGATTGTGCGTCAGCCCGGGTACCAGGTAGTTCACGAAATCCGTCAAGCCGGGGTTATGGCCGACAATCATCAGGTTATTGAAGTTGTTGTCCTGGGCGACGACCACATCCAGGATGTCGTCGAGTGACGCAAGATACAGGCGGTCGTCCTTCTGCAGGAACTCGCGCGGGTAGTTGATGGCGCGGGCGATGATCTTGGCGGTCGTCCAGGCACGCGTGGCCGGGCTCGAGACGATCTGCGACGGGCGGATCCCGTGATTCTGAAGACGCCGGCCCATGACGGGCGCGTCGCGCTTGCCGCGGTGATTCAGGGGGCGCTTGGCGTCGGGCAGGCCGGTGTTGCTCCAACTGGATTTCGCATGGCGAACAATTGTTAAGGTTTTCAATATATTACAGCCTACACTTAAAACTTACATCAAGCCGGTTTGCAGCCTTGCTTCGTCGGTCATCATGCCAACATTCCAGGGTGGGTCAAATACCAGCTCCACGTGGACGTCGGACACCGTCGGTATGACGGCTATTTTTTCGCGTGCGTCCTGGACAAGCACATCGCCCATACCGCAGCCCGGTGCGGTCAGCGTCATGTCGACGCTGACCGAACGTTCGCCGTTGCCGAGCGACCTCACATCGCAGCGATAGATCAATCCGAGGTTGACGATGTCAACGGGGATCTCCGGATCGTAGCAGGTCTTGAGCTGCTCCCAGATTACGCTCTCGATGTCTTCGTCAGTGGCATTCTCCGGAATCGCCGGCGGCGGCACGGGCTCTTTTCCCAAAGCGTCGGCGTCGGCGCCCGAGATTCGAAAGAGGTTGCCCTCGACATACACGGTAAAACTGCCTCCCAGCGCCTGGGTGATGAATCCCTCGGTGCCTTCGCGCAGCGTTACCACTTCACCGGCCGGGATAATGACGGCGCTGACATCGCGCATGAGGTTTACGGGTTCATTGGTGTGACCGAACATGCTGCAACTTACTCCGTGGTGGCCGGTACGGCGTCGTGATTCAGTGCTGAGCGCAATGCGTGCCAGGCAAGCGTCGCGCATTTGATCCTGGACGGGTACTGGCGGACGCCATCCAGCGCTCTCAGTTTCTCGAGGTTGCTCGCGAGCTCAGCGCTCTCGTCGCCGGCCAGGCGCTCGGCAACAGTGGCGCAGCAGCGTCGGGCCTGCTCGACAGGCAGGCCGGTAACGGCATCGGTAAGAAGCGATGCCGAGGCGACAGAGATCGCGCAGCCGCTGCCCTCGAAGCTCGACGACTCAATATTGCCCGCATCATCTACGCGCAGGTAGAGCCGCAGTTTATCGCCGCACAGCGGGTTGATGCCGTCAGCGGTGTGGGTCGCATCCTCGAGCCGGCCAAAATGGCGTGGATTGCGAGAATGGTCGAGTACCAGCTCGCGATAGAGGTCCTGCATGTCGCGCGCCGTGGCCGTCATGCAAAGATCTCTTTGGCCTTGCCGAGCGCGGCGACAAGCCGGTCGACATCGTCACGGTTGTTGTAGAACGCAAGCGACGCGCGCGCGGTGCCGGACAAGCCGAAGCGCTGCATGAGCGGCATCGCACAATGGTGACCGGTACGGATGGCGACGCCCTGGTGATCGAGGATCGTGCCGAGGTCATGTGAGTGAATGTCGTCGAGCAGGAATGACTGTGCGCTCGCCTTGTGGCGTGCCTCACCGATCAGTCGTATTCCCTCGACCTTTTGCAACTCGGCAACCATGTAGTCATGCAATTCCTGCTCGTAGCTGGCGATGTTCGCCATGCCGATGGCCTGCAGGTAGTCAATCGCCGCGCCCAGCCCCACGACGCCAGAGATGTTCGGTGTGCCCGCTTCGAACTTGTAGGGCAACTCGTTGTAGATCGTTTTTTCGAAGCTGACCTCGAGAATCATGTCGCCGCCACCTTGCCAGGGTGGCATCGACTCCAGCAGTTCCTCACGTCCGTAGAGGACGCCCGTGCCGGTCGGGCCGAACATCTTGTGCCCGGAGAACGCATAGAAATCGCATCCCAGTGCCTGCACGTCGACATCCAGGTGCGGGACACCCTGCGCCCCGTCGACGAGCACGGGAATACCGCGTTGCCTGGCTTGTTCAATGACCTCGTCGAGAGGACACACGGTGCCGAGCGCATTGGCAACGTGCGCGATACCGATCAGGAATACTTTGTCATCGATGAGTTCAAGCATCCTGTCCAGCTCGACTTCGCCTTTGTCGTTGATCGGTGCGACAACGAGCTCAGCACCCGTTTGTTCGCAGACCAGTTGCCAGGGCACGATGTTGGCGTGGTGCTCGAGATGCGTAATCAGGATCTTGTCGCCCGGCGCAAGGCGAGGGCGGCAGAAGCTCTGCGCGACGAGATTGATAGCCTCCGTGGTGCCGCTCGTGAGTACGACCTCGGTGCGTGAGCCCGCATTGATGAACTCGCGGACTTTGTCGCGTGCACCTTCGTAGGCCTCTGTTGCACGCTGGCTAAGCGTGTGAACGCCGCGGTGCACATTGGCGTGGTCCTCTCGCTGATAGCGGGCAACGGCGTCAATCACGGCGCCGGGCTGCTGCGCGGAGGCTGCGCTGTCAAGGTACACCAGCGGCTGGCCGTGAACCGACTGGTTCAGTGCCGGGAAATCCGCTCGCCAATCTGCCGCTGCGATAGTCCTTACGGGTGCGCCCATCAGGAGAAGTCCTCGTCCGTGTTGATCAGCACGGCGAGCCGTGCCTCTACCAGTTCGCCGACTGTCGCCTTTGCGGCCTCGACCGGGATCCGGGATACCAGTCCCGCCGCGAACGCGTGCATCAATACCCGGGTCGCATGCCCTTGGTCGAGCCCGCGGGTGCGCAGGTAGAAGAGGGAAGTCTCATCGAGCTGACCGACCGTGGTGCCATGGCTGCATTTCACGTCATCCGTATATATCTCGAGTTCGGGCTTGGCGTCGATCTCCGCCTTTTCCGACAGGAGAAGGTTGTGATTCGCCTGGTCCGCATCCGTGCCGTCCGCGCCCTCGTGCACGATAGCCTTGCCGTTCCATACACAACGGCACTTGCCGTTCAGGATGCCACGGTACTCTTGCCGCGAGATGGCCGGGCCAACGCGATGGTCGACGCGCGTGTGGTTATCGATGTGCTGTCCGTCGCCGGCCAGGTACAGGCCGTCGAAGGAGATATCGGCGCCAGGGTTCGCGATATCTATCAGGATGTCGTTGCGTACGAGTCCGCCACCCAGGTCGAAGCCGGCTGACGAGAATTTTGCGTCGCGACCCACGCTGACGTGCGTGATACCCGTCTGGACGTGGTTGAGGTCGCGATCCTGGATACGCACGTGCCTGGCTGATGCATTGTCTCCTACCGCAATCCTGACGACCCCATTGGCGTAGTGATCTGTTGCGCCGAGCGATACGTGGTACTCGATCAGCTCACCCGACGAATGCGCTGCAAACTCCACGTCGACATAGGACTGCGAGGTCGCTGCGTCGGCTGCGCCATCGATGAGGAGAATACCGACCGGTTTCGCTGGCGTGCCGTCAATGCGTACGCGCAGGCCGTCGAGCAACAGCGCCGTATTGAGTTCAGCGAGCGCGTTTTCAGCGGTTGGCGCCGCATTCACTCGTGCGGCAGTGACGTTGGGTATCTCGTCCGGAAGGCGCAACTCGCCGTTGGCGATCACAAACCAGTCCGCATCAATCGATGCGGTAATGCGTGCTATATCCTCGGCGATCTCGGCGGCGACCGTTGCTCCGCCGGCATCGAGCCAGCGCGACGTTATCTCCCGCGCACGCGACAGGTCCGTGTATTTCCAGTCCTCATCGCGTGTCGTCGGCAGGCGGTCGACGATGGCCTGCAATTTGTCTGTGGGGAGGCGCATCATCCGTTGGCAGCCTCACGGACCCAGTCGTAGCCCTTCTCTTCCAGTTCGAATGCCAGGGATTTGTCACCGGACTTGATGATCCGTCCCGCCGACAAGACATGCACGAAGTCCGGCTCGATGTAGTCGAGCAGGCGCTGATAGTGTGTGACAAGAATGATCGCTCGATCCGGATCTCGCAGCGAATTCACGCCTTCCGCAACGGCCTTTAGCGCGTCGATATCGAGCCCGGAGTCGGTCTCGTCGAGGATGGCCAGCTCCGGTTCGAGTATCGCCATCTGCAGGATCTCGTTGCGTTTCTTCTCGCCGCCGGAAAAACCTTCGTTCACGCCGCGATTCAGAAACTTGGGGTCCATTCCAAGCATCGCCATCTTCTCCTTGGCGAGTTTCAGGAATTCGAACGCGTCGATCTCGTCCAGGCCCTGGTGCTTGCGCCTGGCGTTCAATGCGGCTTTGAGCAGGTAGGCGTTATTGACCCCGGGAATCTCAACCGGGTACTGAAAACCCAGGAAGATGCCTTCCCGGGCGCGTTCCTCGGGTTCCAGTTCCAGGAGGTCCACACCCTTGAACGTGACGGAGCCGCCGGTGACTTCGTGGTCCTGGTGGCCCGCAACAACCTGTGCAAGCGTGCTCTTGCCGGAGCCATTCGGCCCCATGATGGCGTGTATTTCGCCGGCATCTACGTGCAGCGAGAGGCCTCGCAGTATTTCAGTGCCACCGATGCGGCTTTGCAGATTCTTGATGTCGAGCATGTCTATTCCTAGCCGACGGCGCCTTCGAGACTGACGTTCAGCAACGCCTGTGCCTCCACGGCAAATTCCATCGGGAGTTCCTTGAAGACTTCCTTACAGAAGCCGTTAACGATCATGTTGACGGCATCTTCTTCCGAGATGCCACGTTGCCGGCAGTAGAACAGCTGGTTCGCCGATATTTTCGACGTCGTTGCCTCGTGTTCAACTTTGGCCGATGGGTGTTTGATTTCCATGTACGGAAAGGTGTGCGCGCCACACTCCTTGCCGATGAGCAACGAATCGCACTGGGTGTGGTTACGCGCTCCTGCCGCCTGCGGCAGAATCTTGACCAGCCCCCGGTAGGACTGCTGAGCGCGTCCTGCCGAGATGCCCTTGGAGACGATCGTCGAGCGCGTATTGCGCCCGATGTGAATCATCTTCGTGCCGGTATCC
>Ga0224496_10002826_pt1 | contig 10212 bp, 10 predicted proteins | sample SF_Jul11_sed_USG_2_FD_168127 | JGI IMG/M metagenome (GOLD analysis project Ga0224496, IMG submission 168127) | Sediment microbial communities from San Francisco Bay, California, United States - SF_Jul11_sed_USGS_8_1 | ecosystem: Environmental > Aquatic > Marine > Sediment | place: USA... | reverse complement strand
TCTCGGTGCCGCCCTGTTACGTTATCTCGGAGTATCAAGCCAAACCGCGGGAATATTGGCTGTAGTTTTCGCGTTTGTCGGGATTTTTGTCATGTTCTTCTTTTCAAGAACAACCGGAGCTATGGTCCATTGCCTCACCTACTGCCCGATCGGTATCCTTGCCGATTTCGCAGGTAAAATTTCACCCTTTCGCCTTAAGATTAAAGATGAATGCTCAACCTGCAGGCTTTGCACGATAACCTGTCGCTACGACGCGCTAAATATCGAAGATCTGGAGAGAAAAAAACCGGGAATCACCTGCACCCTTTGCGGTGACTGCTTATCTGCCTGCAAGGACTCCTTCATTACCTATAGCTTTTTCGGGTTCCAACATAAAATTGCCTATCCCCTTTTTATCGTTACTATCGTCACCTTTCACGCCTGTTTTCTAGGTCTGGCTCGTCTTTGATCAGTTGTTTGTTTGGTTGCCTAAATAACTTCGTTTTTTATCAAAGTCAGTTAACGAATTTAATTTAAATATAACTTTATATTCAAATTTCCATACAGCTTTGTTTTGTTAACTTATAATATAATTTTAATTGATTTTAATGCCAGTTCACAACATTTTTCTTGATCATAATAATAAAAAATATATAAAAGAGAAACCCGAGTAGAAGTAACCTTTTATTTGCAAATTATATAACTAGAGTGCAAATTGTTTTATGATTATAAACTTGTATAATTAGATTAGATTAGATTATAATTCCTTAGGTAATGGATTGGACGTTTTGTAGAATTAATGCCATCAGATCAAATATAATCCGCCATGAAAGAATCATTCAACATCGTCGTTGTCAATGATAACAAACTATTGTCGCAATCATTTTATGAGTCATTTTCCTTGACGCATGAAATCATAGAACTGAACTATGACGACCATTTGATGAAGAAAATTCAAGAAATATCACCCGACTATGTCATAATCAACCTTGCTTCTACTGATTTTGACGCTTTTGATTTAAGCAAGAGTATTACAAATAGATTAGAACTGGAACGAACCAAAATCATTTTGATCGGTCAAAAAACCAGCCTTGAGAATAAGGTAAAAGGTTTCGTGTCTGGGGCCATCGACATTATTGATTTGCCTATAAATTACGAGCTTTTCACCGCAAAACTCCTGGCCTATTCTGATTTAATCTATGATGATCATCAACAAAGATCCTCAAACTACCTTAAAGATAAAGAACAGTTAGAAGTCCTCTACAAGGTCAATAAATGCCTGGACAATATTATATATATCAACTCCGAGTCCCCTTATTGTAAAATCGTATGCAAACACTGTAAGTTTGCGGATAATATGTCCGAGAAAATATCTACTTTACGATTTCGAATCACGATTGATTGCCTTCAATCTTATTTTTGCGTTGACGAACTTCTCCGTGTCCACCGTTCCTTTATGATCAACCCTAAAAAAATTGTAGGGATAAGTAAAAAAGGTAACCGCGAATACAAGATACTCATGCCTATTTTGGGCAACGATATCGAATATATCCCGGTTGGTCGCTCATACCAGACTAAACTCAAAGCAAAGCTTCCAAATTGGTTTTAATCCTGATTAATTCTCGAAAAAGAGCTGATTTGAAAGAAATTTGAAAAGAGGAGATAAGATATCTCCCCCTTTTGTTTATTTGTGGATGTGATGAGGATCGAGATTTTTGTGCTTAGTATTACTTAAACCCGGTTTTGCTTTACTGCTTTCATGTTCCAGTAAATTATAGATAATCGTAAACTCTTTTTTAACGGCCTCAATAGGCTGTAGATAGCCGTAGTATTGTTTCCAGTGATTAATGTCGAGTTGATCCGCTTCTTCCTTGGTTAATCCCAGCATATGACCAAAAATATCTTTTACTTCATTAAACCATTGTTCTATTGCCATTCTAGCCTCCTTTGCCTTGCGGCTCAAAAAAGCGATAAGAAAAATCCTTCCCTTTATCTGTTTGTAAAATTGCCATACAATCCAATGTATAGTTTATTTTCAAAATGGTCTTTGATCAATGCAAATGAACCTATTATTCCTCCATGAAATGAACCATTTATTACATCTCAGCTTAATTTCAATCTAATTTTTACTTTCATGAATCCACAATTAATAAAGAAGCTTAAACCATGCCAAAATCAATTTATTGCTATTTATTTAAACCATTTTAATGCACTGTATTAATTGCTTTTAATACGTTAATGTTAATATATTTTCATAGCCAAATCTTAATTGAAAGGAAATGTGAAGATCCTAGACATTTTTGACGAATCATGGATTTAATTGTTCAAAATGGGTAGTATTTTATTATGCTCGTTATAATCCAAGGTGACTTTGAAGAGACAGAGGGCTTTTTAATAATTTATCTTGATTACCTTGAAAAACGATTTCTCCTTTGGAAAGAATGATATTGTTATCAGCTAATTCCATCCACTCGTTGATGTATTTATCGACAATTACGAGGGCAACACCTGAATCTTTTATTTTTTTTAAAACTAACGCTACTTCCTTGCGCAAAATCGGCGCTAGAGCTTCTGTCGCTTCATCGATAAGAATCAGATCCGGATGAGTCAATAAAACCCTCGCAATGCTCAACATCCGCTGCTCGCCCCCCGAAAGTTGATTGCCTAAATTTCTTTGGCGCATGATAAGAATTGGAAAAAGTTCATAAATCCCCTCCAAGTCCCAGTCACGACGTCCAGTTGGACTTGGCCTAGAGCTCATAATTAAATTTTCGTAAACGCTTAAATTAGGGAAAATACCTCGATCTTCAGGGATTAAAGCCAGCCCCTTCTTGGCGATTATTTCAGTCGCCAAACCGGTTATTTCTGATCCGCGATAGAAGATCTTACCTCTTTTTGGAGGACTCAAACCGATGATGGAGCGCAAAAGAGTGGTTTTGCCCATACCATTTCTTCCCATAATCAATAATGTCTCACCATGACCCAACCTGAGCGAGACATCTTTAAGTATATGGCTGGCTCCCAAATATGTATGGATATTCTCTACTCTTAGTAGGACGTTTTTATCATTCATGTAAGACTCACAACTTTTCACCCAAATATACTTCCTGCGCTACAGGGTTTAATCTGACTTCAGAGGGCTTCCCCGTAATTAGGACCTTCCCAAGAGACATCACCGTGATAATATCCGCGATTTCAAAAACGGCATCCATATCATGCTCTATCAAAATAATATGGTGATCATGTGAGATTTCTTTTATTAAATCCAAAATCTTTTTTGAATCCTCCCAGCCCATTCCAGATAATGGCTCATCCATTAAAAGCAACTCAGGTCCGGTAGCAAGCATCATCCCGATTTCAAGTTGCCTTTGTTCCCCATAACTCAATTGGAATGCCATATCATTTCTTTTATGATCAAGAGTGACTCGCTGAAGAGTGTTTAACGTCACCGCATTGACAGCGGAATAGTTTTTGGCGGCTTTGATGAATCTAAAAGATGACATTAAACAAGACTGAGCGGCGATTCTAATATTTTCGAAGCAACTAGACTTCAGAAATATATTGGGCTGTTGGTAGGTTTTCCCGATTCCTAAATGAGATTTTTTATGGGGAGGAGAATCGGTGATGTCTTTACCTTTATAGTGGATATTCCCACCACAAGGCCTGATTTCTCCAAAAAGCATTTTAAGCAGGGTCGTCTTGCCGGCACCGTTAGGTCCGATCACCGCGTGGACTTTCTTGGATTTAAAAGCGATCGAAACTTGATCAACTGCCTTTAATCGACCATAGTTCTTACATAATGCTTCAGTTTTAAGGATAGTTTCGCTCATTTTTCCAAGTAACCGCCATTAAATGTTTTTTCTTTGCAAAATCCCGAACAGCCCTCTTGGCATAAAAAGGACAATTAAAACAATGATCGTACCTAGCGCCAATTGAGAGGATTCAAATAAGTCAGGCAGAAAATTCTCTAACAAAATGACTAATGAGGCTCCTAAAACAGGTCCATAAAAGGTTCCCATCCCCCCCAAAACAACCATAACCAAGACCAATCCCGATTCATGCCAATAAAAAAAAGATGGATTGATATAGCCTGAATGAGATGCTTCCAAAAAGCCCGACAAACCGCCCAATGTGCCAGCAATAATAAAACTGATTAATTTAAAGCGGTAAACGGGGTACCCCAAAGACCTCATTCGGGTTTCGTTATGTTTAATCCCATAAAGTACCTTACCAAAGGGCGATGCAATCAGTTTATTCATAAATATCAGTAGTAAAACCAAACATGTCAATACGAAGATATAAATATTTTCCGATCTTGATAAGTCGATTAGCTCGATCGTTCCAATTCTCATAGTTGGTCTACCAAGAAGAAAGATACCGTCATCGCCTCCCAAATAGTTAGTTTGAAAAGCAAAAAAGTAGAGCATTTGCGCAAAAGCCAGGGACAGCATGATAAAATAGACGCCCCGGGTCCTCAGGCATGCAGCACCTATGAGTAGCGCTAATAAGGCCGAACCAATAAGACTCAATGGCAAGGCGACTAATAAATTGATCTCAGGGGAGTTTTTGAATACCATTCCTAATACATAAGCTCCCGTTCCAAAGAAAGCGGCATGCCCAAGACTGATCAACCCTGTATAGCCTACAAGTAGATCCAAGCTTATAGCGAAGATTGCCCAGATTAATACCCTAGTGAAAAGTTGGGTGTAGAATGATCCAAGCAAGGGAATAGCCGACAACAATGCCAGAATACCAATCAATAAGAAGATGCGAAAGTTTGTTTTCATTCTAACGGAATTGACCAAATAATCCCTGAGGACGCCACATCAAAACCAAAGCCATTAACCCAAATACAAGAAAACTCGAAATTTCAGGGAAAAAAACCCCGCCAAACGTTTCCAAAATTCCGATCATCATTGCACTTAGAAATGCGCCCCTGATTGAGCCGATCCCTCCAAGCGTAATAACGACAAAAGACATGATAAGAATATTTTCCTCCATACCGGGGTAAACCGCATTTAAAGGAAAAACCAGCATTCCGGCAAACCCCGCCAAAACGATACCGACACTAAATACAATCGAGTAAAGTTTATTAACATCAATCCCTAGTATCCTCAACATCTCACGGTTACTGCTTCCCGCCCTGATCTTCATTCCCAGTCTGGTTTTTTGGATAACGAAATACATTCCAAATGCAGTCAACCCGCATATAAATGAAATAAAAAGCCGGTAGACAGGATAATTCTGATGGTCTGTCAATGCGATCGATCCGTTTAAGGGGCTTGGAATATCAATGCCGTGGAATTCCTTTCCCCAGAAAATAATCTGCAGGGAACTTAAAATCAAAATCAATCCGTAAGTTAAAAGAACCTGAGACAGGTGGTCTCTATGATATAAAAAGGAGATAGCCAGTTTTTCGATGAGAAACCCGATCAAAAAAAGAAGGGGTAATGCCAGCAGGATTCCCCACAAAAGATTGTCTGTTAGGCTTGTCACCCAATATGCGAGATAGGCTCCCACCATATAAAAGGAGCCATGTGCGAGATTGATGATTCCCATTATTCCAAACACCAATGTCATGCCACTGGCGATCAAAAACAGTAAAAATCCCAGTTGAATCCCATTTAGAAGCTGAATAAGGTAAAAAGAAAGCTCCACTTTTATTGTCGCTATTTAGAAAGACTGTTACTGATATTATCCGACACCCTTATATTAATTCACAACCCAAAGCCGGGTCATTCACTTTCTCCATGGCGATCTTGATCATCTCGTTTTCACCATTTATGACTTCTCGAAGATAGATGTCCTGAATGGGATTATGGGCTTTTGAAAAGGTAATTTCTCCCCTCGGACTTTGTATTTTTGATGATTCCATCGCTTCGATCAACCGTTTTTGAGACACGGTGTCTCCTCCTGTCCGCTTTAATCCCTGAATAATCAATTCGCCGGCGTCGTATCCCTGGACTGCGAAAACATCGGCTTCCTGTCCGGTTTTTTTCAAAAAAACGGACTTGAACCGCTCATTCATCGAATTTTTTAACGTGGTCGCGTAGTGGAGAGTTGAACGGATGCCCTCCGAAGCGTCACCGGCGGCTTTAGCTGTCCCCTCGGTTAAAAATGTACTGTAAAGTTTTATTCTTCGATTCAATCCGGCTCTTTTAAAATCTTTCATGAACTGAATCGCTCCCCCGCCTGAATAGAAAGTGAAAACCGCGTCCGGTTCCAAGGCGGCTATTTTCGTAAAAAAAGATTGAAACTCAGATTTTGGAAAAGGAGTCGGAATATCAGCGATAATACGCCCTCCCCCTTTTTCAAAAGACTCTCTAAAGGCATCCGCTGTCTGCTTACCAAATGCGTAATTCCAGTATATTAGGACCACTCTTTTCATCCCGTCTTCCAGTAAAACCTTTCCTGCAGGATAAGCGGTTTGCCAGCTGGAAAAAGAAGTCCTGAAGATATTGGGCGCGCAAAACTTCCCGGTAATCTCATTAGCTCCGGCATTGGGTACAATCAGGATCGTTCCCGATTTCCTGGCGATTCTAGCCATATTCATCCCTATTCCCGAATGGACCGGACCAACTAAAAAATCGAACTTGTCCCTTAAGATCAGTTTATTGATTCTTTCGGTAGATTTCGACACGTTCATCTCGCTGTCGATATTAACAAACTCGACTTTTCTTCCCGAGACTCCACCACCATTTTCCTCAATTTTCAAAATCAGAGCATCCTTGATGTTTGAACCAAGCTTAGCGTAGGTTCCGGTGTATGGTAGAAATATCCCGATTTTTATCGGGGTTGTTGTCGCCCGTAAAATAGAGGGATATCCACCCGTTATAGCTAGGCTTGCTACTGATAAAGCCGATCCCTTAATCAAGGTCCTTCTGTCAAAACCCTTTATACTGCTCTTTATCGTCATTTAATAAGTATGTTAAAGATTAATAGCTTATATTCATCAACTAAAGATTGCCTTTCAATCCTGATATTTCCAAATAGCACTTACAGGATGATTGTTAGATGCCATAGCTTAATGACATTATAAGAGTTACCAGGACAACTTGATTTTATTTTAATCGTTTGAAAACGAGCTTAACTATTATAATAAAGGTACCCTGATCGGCAACAGCTTATTTGTCGTTTGGGTTATTTGGGTTTTAATTTCCATTAATTCATCTAATTACAGACTATTTATAATTAGGGATGACTAAATAAAACTATGGGAAATGGCTTTACTTTTTGAAAATCAATTATGCTTTGACGCAATTTTTACTTTTGTTGTATTATCGTTGAAAATGGAAGATCAAAAAACAAAGGAGCCAAAATGAGAGTCATTGATTTCATGAAAACAGATGTCATCACCCTTACCAGTTCAACATCCATTTTTGAAGCGCTAAAGCTATTTAAGGAACATGGTATCAGGCGCATGCCAGTCATCGACAATGAAAAGCTCGTCGGAATCATCACGAGAAAAGCCTTAAAGGAAGCTTCTCCGTCCACAGCCACATCCCTAAGCGTCTATGAGCTAAACTATCTCCTTTCGAAGATGACGGTAAAAGACATCATGGTTAAAGACGTGGTCACCGTAACACCGGAAACCCCTTTTGAAGAAGCCGGATACATTATGCACCACCAGCGCTTGGGAGGTCTCCCCGTTATGGAGGGTGAAAAAATGGTCGGTTATATTTCCTCGAACGATCTTTTTGATGTCATGGTTCGGGTCGAAGGACTGGATATCCCAGCCTCCCGAGTCGTTATCGAAATCGACGCGGATATGTGGCACCAAGCCATCAATGATTGTGTCGATGTTGTGGATGAAGACCATGACGAATTTAAAACCATTGCTTTGTTGGATATCGCACCCGGAAAGAAATATCTGATCACTCGTTTTAGGATTACCGGGAAAAAAAATACTTTCGTTTCAGAGATGCAAAAAAAAGGATATAAAATCATTTCCGTCTTCGAAAAAGTCAAGGCCGTTTGAAAGAGCCTTCAAGCTTGCATAGAACGTTTTCTAGAAACTTCCATACTCCAAAGACACAGTCTAAGGCACCTTCTTCAAGCCTCAGTTGTTTTCCCTCTTAACTTCTCCTTCGAAATCCACTGCTTTAAAAGCGCGTCCATCTTCAATCAAAAGCGGGTATGATGATTTGAAAGCTTCAATGATCTCATCATAAGGGAAATCGACAAAATGTCCATGCTCTTTGATGTATTCCATATACCTTCCCCCTGCCGAATTATACTGTTGAAACAGGGAGTCTTCATAACCGTTAAATTCGAGCGGCTTAACCTGTAATTTATCGCAAAGAGAGCGATTAAAGGCAGGAGTGGCCTTTACCCATTTACCCTCTAAGAATAGTTCGGTGTATCCGTGGTAAAAATAGACATCCGTCTGCATCAAACTTCTAAAACGTTCGGAGCTAATATGGTTTTTTACATCAGAGAAACCCAGTCTGCTTGGTATCCCGACAACACGAGCGGAAGCGGCGAGAAGAATCGCTTTCGGGATACAAAATCCCTTCATTTCTTTTAAAAGAGAGCTTGCTTTCATGGCTCTTCGAGATAGATCGATCCCATACGGAGTATAAAGGATATCGTCTCTGACCGCCAAATAAAGAGCGACTGCTTTTTCTATCTCACTTTGTTTATCTTTGATCTTCGAGTTTGCGTAAGCGATAACGTTTTGGTGGTTGCTATCGATAAAATAAGTGGGCCGTAAATAAACCTCATCAACTGGTTTCATATTTTCCGATTAGAGGCCAAGGTTATAATACTTTGAATTTTAACTATAGCAAAAATGGCTTCATTGTTCAAACACAATTCATTACATATTATCGTTTATTTATCACACACACTTAAAATAAGCCAATGATAATCATGCTTTAAACCAAAATATTCTTTTCTTTTTGATGCTTTTCATTTAATATGTAGATAGGGTTAAGATACTGTCAACTGTTCATGAGGAGGAGTGATGGAAAAAACGATTCTAGTGCCTTTTGACTTTAGCGAAGTCAGCAAAGAAATCGTTCGCATCGCCAACGATTGGGGTAGGCGAACGGACGCAAAACTTTACCTTTTGCATTCAAGCCCAAATTCCTTTTTCATAGGCTCCCACTTTAGGCCTGAGGACCGATTAAAGCATATCACCGATTTTTTAGAAGATATAAATGACCTGACGTCCCATGAGTTTTTAACGCCTGTCGGAAAAGCCTATATCAACGTTATAACGGAAGCCAAAAAAATCAACCCAGACTTGATTATCATGGCTGCTCACGACCATACCATAGTCGGGAGAATGTTGCTCGGCAGCAATACCGACTATATCGTTCACCATGCCACTTGTCCGGTTTATGTCTATAAGCTAGCAAAAAAGAAGCTCAACAACATCATCCTGCTCCCATTGGATTTTAGCGATATCAACCTGAAAGTGATCAAAATGGCGGATGAATGGGCACAGGAAATCGGGGCGGAACTTGCTTTCGTTTATGTCGGTACAACTCCCGAGTTTGTTCATTTAAACGCCGAATTTAATTTCGATTGGGTAGATCTGGAAGACGAAGCCGTAAAAAAAATTCAAACGGAGCGTTTTGAGAAATATGTCAATTCTCTCGAAATAAAATCCAAATTCTCAAAGCACATGGCTTTTGGACGTCCAGGTAATGAGATTGTGTCGTTACAGATGACAATCGGCGCCAATTTGATTATGATGGCGGCGCACAGTCATACTATCTTGGAGAGAATGACCACCGGTAGCGTTACCGATCACATCTTGCATCACGTGCATTGTCCGGTTTACGTCTACAAGCATTAGACAGATAGTTCCTTTTAAAACTGAGGTTATTTCACATTATCCTTTGTTAATATGAACCGCTGACAAGGCCAACCTTTTATAAGGACAACTGTACCTAATAAAAAGTTATGGGAAAAATTGCACTTTTAATAAAACTTTAATTAAAACAAACCGATTGTATATAGAATTGATTTTGCAATCTTATTTATGTCGCATGATTTATTGTTGTAAAGCGCGTGATAATAACTTGGATCGTTCATATTACACTTCAAAAATTTATTGATAAAACTATCCCTTTTAGCCTGTTGTAATTCGATTTCTTTTTCAGCTTCATCAAATGAAATTTTCATTCGAGTAGCTGTAACCTGGACGCGGAAATCTTTAGGCGCTATCAATCTAAAATGATAACAGTTAGATAGTGATTGGGTGATCACAGACCACCCCGCCCA
>Ga0224496_10002825_pt1 | contig 10217 bp, 13 predicted proteins | sample SF_Jul11_sed_USG_2_FD_168127 | JGI IMG/M metagenome (GOLD analysis project Ga0224496, IMG submission 168127) | Sediment microbial communities from San Francisco Bay, California, United States - SF_Jul11_sed_USGS_8_1 | ecosystem: Environmental > Aquatic > Marine > Sediment | place: USA... | reverse complement strand
GTTAGAGGTGTGGTCCTGTTAAGAGTTGGGTGAAGTGTGAGAATTTCCAATCCATTTTTAATGATAATGAAAATCATTATTATTATCATAATAGGAAATTATGAGAGAGTCAAAATCTCGGAGTCAGGGTGTAAAAAAAGAAGGGGAAAGGGTGGCCTAAATTTCCCAAATTTTTTTAGAAAAAAACGATGAACGGGAGGGTGAATGACTCTCAAAAATTCACTGACTTCATGAGCAGAACCAATGGCTCGTGCGGCAAAGATGCGGATCATGATGGGTTGAAACACACAATGGTAGCGAGGCGAACCTGAAGAGAGGAGATGCACCGAAACTATGCTGTGGGGGGCGAAGACGATCAGAGTAGATGGCGCTCTCTGGTCCCTACTTACGTTACACCGAAGGTGTCTCATATTCCCCTGTCTAGAATTCTAGCGGAAAGTATAATGGAAGCTGGCCCATGTGTTCATGGATTCCATGAACTGCCGGCAGTCTGCTATTTTGGGAATGGGGATGAACTAGTGTTGGTGATGGCGGGATGACTGAGCAACTTTTGAATAGGATCGCGTTATTTCGTCGGGCAGTGGGGAAGCCTAGGAGTTTGACCAGGTGCGCTGTCGTCACAAAATCAGTTATTTAACAGGAGTGACTCAATGATGCACATTTTTTACGATAAATTAGGATGAACAATAGGCACCGAATCTCTGGGAGTTGGGAATCATTGTCATGATGTACAGCTTGGTGGGTTGGAGGGTGCCCCCCATAGCTGATGCAACAACACGGAGCAGGCCACCTCAGTCCTTGGGAGATTCTTCTCATTCACTCATGGTGAGGGTGTCATTAGCATGTTATGGCTTAAGAACATCGTCTATACTCTTGTCGTTCCTTGTACCGTGGCGATTTACGTGCCATGGCTTCTCCTCCCCGATCAGTCTGCGAGTTCAGGAATCTGGCTGATCCTCGCTACGTGCCTTTTTAGTTTCGGAAGTATGGTCTATGCGTGGTGTCTCTGGGATTTTGCAACCGTTGGCGAGGGAACTCCTTCGCCATTTGATGCCCCCACGCACCTGGTGGTTCGGGGCCTCTACCACTATACACGAAACCCCATGTATGGAAGCGTCCTGCTCCTCATCCTAGGATGGATCGTCCTCTTTCCTTCCATTCCCCTTCTCCTCTATGGTCTCTCGGTGGGATTCTCCTGCCATTTGCTGGTCACTCTCTACGAAGAACCCCACCTTCAAGAGGTTTTTCCATCCTATGACGACTATTGCAAAAAAGTCTGGCGTTGGATTCCTCGTATGAGGATGACGAGAACGCCTAAGAGTTGATCTGGCAGAGGTCTTGTCCGTTCATCTGCGCCTGAATCCGAGTACGGCTTGTTGATCTAGGTGCAAAGGGGAAAAACATGATTGGACAACGAATGTAAGCCTGGTATCTCGACAGTGGCACCCCAAGGAAGGCCCAACAAGAACGAGGGTTGGAATTTTTATTGCGAAATCTCTCTTGGTGCAAAGAGGATAACTGAGGTTGGGGGAGTCGAGATTACGCTGAAAAGACTTCAGGTTTCATTGGAGTTATCAGTGTCTTTTACGATAAGGACGCCACGCATGATGGGGTGGAAGGAGCAATGGTAGGAATATGAGCCCGGTGAAAGTTGATGCACGGTAAAATTGCTGTTAGGGCCAAGCGGACCGGAGTCGAAAGCGCATTGTGCTCCATTCCTGCAATCGTCATGGGTAATCGAATGAAGCGCGCTCGTTGGATTTTCCCAGGAAATTGACGTATTCGTATTAATGTGAACGAATGTCGGGGAGTAATAAGGGGCGAAGGTGCGAATGGTAATACGCAAAGTCGATGGAGCTGCTACCGCCAATGAACCGACGACGAAAAGACTAATCATTACGATCCCAGGTAGTCCTTTTTTCAGCGATACAGACTCTCGAACTCTTCGTTGGACTGTTATCCAGTTGTCAACGGAATGTTTGATTATCGACATGATGTTTCAACTTTTTCGGATTTCAGCTGATCGATTGGGATATTTCTTCAAGCAAATTTAAACATAACTCTCTATTTAATTATACCCACTCTGCCCCCTGTTGTCAGAAGTGAGGTACCGCCGGATTTCCCCTACCTATTTTGTCGTGTGCCCAAGGTTGGAAATAACAAGATTTAGGAATGAGCGGAAAGAAATTTGCTGTTGTAGCCCGTACATTCTCTAAAGGGGTTTTTTGCCTAGGGTTATCAGATACCTATCGTCCAGCAAAAAAACGGAAGAGTTGTTGTAGTTTAGTTGGAGACCACGAAATGCTGGGCTGAAGCAACCCCAAGTACGAGCGTTGCTTCAGCGAAGATCCTCTCGTTCAAGGACAAGCATTGGCATGCCCGATGGCATCTTGTTCGGAATCAAAAATTGGGACAATCTCAGAAAGGTGGGACCAGTCTAAATGGTTCCGAATATAGATTGGCGGTTTCACAATGCTGATCTGAATGTGGTGAGGTCGCATATTGTGGTACCAGAGGAACAATTCACCTAGCCCTGTTGAGTCGATTTCGGTGACGCTGGAGAAATCCAAAATGATGTGGTGACAGCCCGATTCTTTGGCCGCCAAGATCCGCGCTTGGATGCCTGTAGTGGTGTGACGACTAAACTGGCCGGCAAGGACGATGACTTTCGAATAGGTATGGTGTTGTTCACGAACCTGAAGCATAGATTCTACCTCCGGGTTATGAAAGGGGTGAAAAGGACTGTTGGTATCTACTAGTGAATCCCTTTATCCCGGAAGGAGCAATTCACCAATAGGAGTAGATAAATTTACTTATATTAATTTTTGGTTATTTCTCAAAAGGCATATCCGTGTGTGGGCCAGAAGGACGAATTTGAGGTTGGATGTTTAGGGGGGAGACGATTGCAGATAGTCAGTGGAAAGCTAAGCCAAAAAATGGGCTATAGGCATTGATTCCACAACATGATGAAACCCAAAGCCAGCCCTGTCAGGGCTGGCTCAAAGGTTTTGCCGTTGTGTAGAAATGAATTTTGAAAAGGCTCTTAGCTGCCGGCAATTGCGACGGCAGAGGCATGGCCATCTTTGGTCACCTCAGCTTTCACTTTGGCTCCTGGCTGAACTTTTCCGATGATCATGGTGCTCTTGTCGACATGAACACGTTGTTCTTTACCGGCGCTATCCATGATGACGAAAAACGAGCCATCAATTTCCATGAGGGTTCCTTGCACGATCGGGCTACCTTCTGGGGGAGGTGGGGCACTTTGGACAAACGAGGCTGTGGTCAATCCAAAGACACACAGTATTACGAGTGCAGTAAAAAATCGTTTCATGATAAACCTCCATCGTGTTGAGAAATGTTTTTAATCATACCCCAGGGCTTTTGTGGAACCATACGCGTACTCAAACAGAGAGCAATATGGATACCTATTTAATGGAACAAAGAATTTTGTTTAAGAAATCAATTGAGTTGATACGAGGAATCGAAGAAGACCAGTGTAAACAAGGGGAATATGCTGTAGGAGGGATCCTACAAGTTAGGTCTCTACCCTTCAGTGGGGGGAGTCATGACTTTGGGAGATGCATGGGGTGGGGTCGTAATCATTGACCGAGGAGTGAATACTGTCAGGAATAGGAAGCAGGTTTCTTTTTTCTATCCAGAACGCCTTTCATCCCGCATCTGATTACAGTGATGACTTGTTCATAAGGGGGTGTTGCCGAGTCAGGTGAAAAATGATTGGGCTCAAGGCCAAGAGCGCAATGAGGTTGGGAATGGCCATGAGGCCGTTCAGGATATCGGCGAGAGTCCATACTAGCCCCAGATTACCCATGGCCCCAATGGGAATTGCGATGACCCATAAAATTCTAAACGGGTAAATGGCGCGCACACCAAGCAAATACTCGGCGCACCGCTCGCCATAATAACTCCAGCCTAAGAGCGTGGTGAAGGCAAACAAAATTAAAGCCAGAGTGACGACGACTCCACCTCCTTGGACTAATCCGGCATTAAAGGCTTCGGAAGTGAGAGCCACTCCAGTTTGGCCGCTGGTCCACGACCCAGTCAGAATGATGACCAGAGCAGTCATGGTGCAAATGACAATGGTATCGATGAAGGTCCCGAGCATGGCGATGAGTCCTTGATGAACGGGGTCTTTGGTTTTCGCGGCCGCATGCGCAATGGGCGCGCTTCCCATGCCGGCTTCATTGGAAAAAAGACCACGGGCCACGCCAAAATGAATAGCCATCAGCACTGTGGATCCAGCAAACCCTCCAGCCGCCGCGGATCCGGTGAACGCAGAATGAATAATGGTCACCAACGCGGTTGGGACCTGTTCTGCATGAAGCAAAATGATTATCAATGCCCCTGCAATATAGGAAATGGCCATAAGCGGCACTAAGGTTGCCGCGACGGCGCCTAGTCGGCGAACTCCCCCAATAATAACCGCGCCGGTAAACACGGCCATCACTAATCCGGTAACCCACGCGGGCAGATGCAGGGAGGATTCCACGGCGGCAGCCACCGTATTAGCCTGAACGGTATTGCCAATTCCAAAAGCGGCTAAGGCGCCAAAGAGGCTAAACAGAATGGCGAGCCAACGCCAGCGAGACCCTAGGCCATGTTGAATATAATACATAGGCCCTCCCACGTGATTGCCTAACTCATCGACCTGGCGGAAATGGACCGCCAAGACCGCTTCCCCATACTTAGACGCCATCCCGAATAAGGCCGTGACCCACATCCAAAACACTGCCCCAGGTCCTCCTAAATAAATCGCGGTGGCCACACCGGCAATATTCCCACTGCCCACCGTGGCAGAAAGAGCCGTCATGAGTGCTTGAAAGGGAGTAATATCTCCCTTGTCATCGATAGGAGAAGAGCGACTGCGCCAGAGTAATCGTAAACTGAACCCGAGTTTTCGCCAGGTGATCGCTCGCAACCCTAAGGTCAAATAGATTCCGACTCCCACCAATAGGGCCAACATCATGGGGCCCCAGACGAGACCGTTCATGGCAGTTAGAACATGTTCAAGTGCCTCCATACAATGTCATTCCCGGTGATGTGGTGCGTAGAATCTAGCCTAGACCATACCATTTCCTTTTACTAAGAATAGGTGGAATGCCTGAACATGGTGCCGAGCTTGTAAAGGAATGATGGCTGGTTGGAAAACATCTTGCAAGGATAGACGGGTTGCGCTGGATGGGCTTCAAGACAAGAAACTACCCAGGCAGACAACCCTTCGACATCGGCAGGTTGAGCAACGTGAATAATTGAGTCGCTTCATCACGTGTGGCAAAACGCCAAGCGCCGACTGTGAGATCCAAGTGCAACGGGCCGATTTGGACACGTTTTAGATCAAGAACCTTGAGAGGCGTGTGAAATTTGGGATCTTTCAGAGCATGAAAGAGGCGACGGAGATGCCGATTTTTGCCCTCTCGCAAGACGACGGCTAAATGAGTTTTGGGTCCGACTTCTCTTGTTTTGGTGATCTGGTGGACCTTCAAGGTGCCGATGGAGGTGGGCACGCCTTGTGCAGTGCGAGAGAAGTCGTCATCGGAAATTCTTCCCGGATCTCAATTTCATAGACTTTTTTCACATCGACCGGGCTCCGTGAGCCGGTCCACTATGATGCCATCTTGAGTGAAGAGCAAGAGCCCACGGGAGTCTTTGTCCAGTCGCCCGATAGGGACCCAGCCTTTCTGCAACACGAAAGGCGGCAGCGCATGATAAACTGTTTTTTATCCCCGCCCATCTTTTCGAGTGACAAGAACTCCTTTGGGTTTATGAAAAAGGATGATACTGGTCCGTTCCAGGCAAGGTCCGGATGTTTCGGTGATCGACAAGTTCCGAATGGTGGAGCGGTGCTCCGAGGGGAGTGGTGAATGTTTTCTCATGTGCGCATCTTGTCCGTGGGTCAGCAGCGAAGGCTGTCATAGTACCCCAGGTTGCTCAATGATCGACAGGTGGCGTGGCGCTTCCCAAGCTGTGATCCTAGTTCATCAACCCTCAGGGTGCTTGCGACAGAAACGCTTTTTTGGGGAAGACTTTATCGTTAGGCGAAGGAAAGGCGATGAGAGCGGTTGGAGGGAAGTCAGAGGGATGGGAAACGGAAATGAAGGAAGAAAAAAATGATTGGGCGAGAGTTCTGCAAGACTTTGCTGGTTCCCGAAATTCATTGTCCTGGTTTCAGGGTGATGTCGATCATCATGTCATCGGCAAGCGGCTCCAGAGCCGTCCGAATCTGTTCGAAGCTGGTTGGGGGCGGTAGGACGAGCTCGGCCTCGGCTCGAAAAATCCGTTCTCCGGACATAGGAGCACTCTCAATAATCGTTCGAAGATCTTGCATGTTGACCCCCAGGGCCGCCAATTTCTTCGAAATCTCTCGCACAATCCCGGGACGGTCTTGCCCCACCAGCTCCAACTGCAACGAGTTGCGATGGTCGACATCCACAAGTGTCCAGTCACTGTCTACGACACTTACGGAAAGCCCACGGTCGGCAAGCGTGGGAAGAGCGAGCATGAGAGCTTCGGCCTGATGTTCCGGAAGATGAATTTGAACGACCCCCGCGAAGTGTCCGGCCAGGCGAGCCATACGGCTTTCGTCCCAGTTACCTTGATGGTTGGCGATTAAATCGGCCAGTGCCTCGACCAGGCCAGGCCGATCGTTTCCGATGACTGTGAGAACCAGTGCACGCGCCATTGCTTTACTCACTTAGAAAAAGATTGATTTTGTTCAATACTAGCAAAATATTATCCAAGAAAATGGATTACATTGGAAAATTTGTTGGCACACAACACTCGGAGAGCACTTCACAGACAAAAGAAAGAGGCGAAAGAATTTCCAGACTTACAGTTAATCACATGAAAAAGTACTGAAGAGGCGAGACGATGTCAATTCGGCTCATGCTTGGCCTGAAAGGAGGCTGGATCTTGCACATAGTTTTTCCTAGCCCTGGGGCCAACGAGGGATCATAAAGCATTGAGCCTCATTGAGGTAGGTTGGAATGATGTGTTTCAGCTGGTTCTCCTGCACATTCAATTATACAAAAACAGATTTGACTACTAGTTCAATTCAATGACACGACCGCATATGTCGGAAGCGGGAGACGATTCACATATCAAAGGGATTCGAATGTTCGGAAAAGCATCGTAGGTTCTGGTAGCGTTCTTCTGGGGTAGACCATGATTGTGCAAGATAATATTGGGCTTGAACGTACTGTGTGGCGGTCCACGGGGGATGGGTTTCGAGGAGTTGGACGGCTTGGCGATACAGTGCATGATGTGTATTCGGCACCTCCAAGGTGTGTGCGGTATTTGTCACGAGATCTTGGCAGTGAATCTGATATGAGGCTTGGGAGCAAAGGCACCGCAAGAGCTTCAGGCCCTGAAGGTCGGTCTGATAGGGATTGAGGGTTGTTTCGAGCAGAAGGACTTCCCTGCCCCATGAAGATCGTAGAAAAAACAACGGGAGCAACACTGGACCGATCCCAACGAGACCAAAGTGAACCGTGACGGCATCAGCAAGGGGACAGGGTTGATGGAGGGCGGCTAAAAACCAGGCTGTAGCGTCATGGCCAGTGTCAGACGAAAGGCCCATATGCAACGCTGGAGCAGGCAGGTGGTTCTTCATTCAACAATAGCAATCAGGTGTGAGTGAGTCTTGTGAGCGCCTGATCAGCCAAAGAGATGCCGGAAAGGATCACGCACTGTGAAGACATTGATGGTTTTTGTGATTGGGCATTTTCACAAGGTGCAACAAGGCCAAGCTATTCCTCGAATGAGGGGCGCCGGCCCTGATTCTCCTACCGGGGGGCCTAAATAACTGATTCAAATCTGTTGAAAAAATTGGGTAAAAATGAAAAAAGGTCAGAACGGTTTTGTCAGGGTCTGTGGGCCGCCGCAAGAACCCTCTTCTGTGTGGAGTCTTTGTGTCGATGCCAGAAGATGAAAACCTGCCGAGGATTGGTCCTTGAAAAATTTTCTAAGAAATGCTGTTTCAGGCGGGTAATCTAGAACGTATTGTGGCCTAACAGATGGCGTACAGGGAACGCCTTTAAATGGCTAGGCATTCGCAACATCAGTTGCATGTATGCAAGGAACACAACTGGCGTATTCGGTTACATAAAAATCAAAGGAGAAGAGGTATCCTGCCCAATGTCAAAAATCAGGTGTAACCAGATTTTTCTTTTCTTTTAACTTTTTTCGTTAACCAAGGATCGCGCCACGTCAAAGGCTTTCTCCATATCGGGCATGTGGCCTAAATCCGGAGTCACTTGGAGATGTCGGATCACATTCTGTCTGTCCACCACGAGGACGGCTCGGGTCAAGACATGTGGACCTTCGAGCAGCAGCCCGTGAGCCTGGCCAAATGCCCCACCACGAAAATCCGATAAAAATTTCACGTTCATGATTCCAGCGCCCTTCGCAAAACGATCTTGGGCGAATGGGGTATCCACGCTAATGGTGATGAGATCGACTTGTTGATCAAGGCCCTCATTTCTTTCACTAAGATAATGCGTCTGTTGCTCACAGACCGTGGTGTCAATGGAAGGAACCACATTGATGAGCCGAACCGATTCACCGGTTTCGGTGACATCGATAAGAGATAAATCCCCTTTGGCCAAGTTGGCGGATCGCAGTGTATCTCCCACCTTGATGGACATGCCGCTCAATGGTAAAGGATTGCCTTTGAATTGAATAGTGGACCCTTGACCCGTACTAGCAGATGTGGTGTCCATCTGAATGTCTTTATACGTAAACCCTGATTCTGACTGACGACCGATACTCGCGCAGCTTCCCAAGGCAGTTGTCATGAAAACAAGAGTGATCCAAATAAATGGTTTAGTCAGCATAGAAAGTCTCCTTATTTGAGAGCACTTGAATGGGAAACGTTGCATGGTCAAAAGTCACGCGGCGTATAGATGGTAGCATGATAGCAACCCACCAGATCTTTCTGGAGCAAGTATCAAATCTTCGGTATGGTCAAAAAACCCAAGAACCAATCCTGGGAAGTATGGGTGACCAAAAATCCAACGGGTTCTACTGCTCCATAGTTTGACGCAGAATCCGTTTTGATTTGGCTGCCACTTGATGTAACCTGTCAATAATGCGAAATTGCAGACTCAGGCCTTCAAAGTTTGGAGAGAAGTCCTCTGTGCATAGCTGGCCCTCGCTCGGCCAGTACGCGGCCTTTTGTTCATAGCACGTTAGGTTGGCAAAACATTCCGAAAGAAAAAGGTCCCACCCACTTCACCGGGTTTGCTCGAGATAAAATTGATTGTTTGGCCTAATTCCGGAAGGGCCATCCAGTTGAACAGTTCCTGAGGCAGAAAGTGGAAAGATACCTGATTCAAATTCTTGGGCAAATGTGCCCGAAAAAACTCGGTGTACTTCACGGGAACTTCCTACCTCTCCGTCTCGACGCGGAATGGAAGTCAACTTTCGGTCTCCTACGGTCTTAAAGCCGATAACGGGTGGATCATCTCCCTCTGGCACAGAAACTGTTCCAGTGATGGGAATCTCGCCAGACCAGCCCACACCAAAATCTGACACACCCGGCAACAGTCCCGTGACATTACTAATCTTTCAAGAGATAGTCGGTTCGTCTCGGGCAGCAAAGTTAATCTCCAGATCAATTTGTCCTAACTCGGTCGCCCCTCCAGCTCTGGAATCCCCCTCAAAACGATAGCGGCCGGTCATGCGTACCAGACCTCGCGTAAGGATCTCGTTATAGCCTGGACTATGTTGGTAGCTCGTTATCGTCATCCAATTGTCTGCAAAATCCCTGAGGTCTCGTTCCTGGAAAAAACCTGAATTGCGAATATCAACTGGGATCGTACACGATGCTAAGGAAAGACTCACAAACAAAAACAGAAGAAAGTTTTTCAATGTAATCATCACGAAAATTCTCCATTATTTGTATTAATCGGGAGAGTAGCAAATTTCTAGATAATTTTCATGTGATCCTAAAAACAATTACAATGCCATTTTTTTATGACCATTAAGTTGCCCACCGTATGGCGTTATATCTGGAAGTAGCGTCTAAGAAGGGTAGAAAAGACGTGGCGCCTCGGCCAAGAAATAGTAATGATTGTTCATCAGAAAGTAGCCATGACAGCGCCACCCAAATTGATCGACCACTTGGGCGAGGCAATCGAGAAACGCCTGGCGGTCGGCCTGAGTCTTAACGATGGTTTGGCGAGCATTACCCCGGCTGGTCA
>Ga0224496_10002823_pt1 | contig 10219 bp, 9 predicted proteins | sample SF_Jul11_sed_USG_2_FD_168127 | JGI IMG/M metagenome (GOLD analysis project Ga0224496, IMG submission 168127) | Sediment microbial communities from San Francisco Bay, California, United States - SF_Jul11_sed_USGS_8_1 | ecosystem: Environmental > Aquatic > Marine > Sediment | place: USA... | reverse complement strand
CCACGCACAATATGCTCAAACTCTGGCGGGCCGTCGATCGTCGGTCCCGAGGCCCAGGCCACTGCCTGCGTACGCGGAGCGGCAGCCGGCGGGCGACCCGGAGAGGGCCGCGATAGCGGGAGCGGACAGGCTCGCGGCGCCCGAATGGAATCTTCGGTCACGATCCAGGTTCCTTCAAGCCAATATCGGACAGGCTCCTAGATACCGTTCGGCCAAGGCTTCGTTGATGGGATCCTCCAAATACTGCTCGCGCGACAATTGGGACAACCTGGTCATCGCAGCCAAATCCTCAAGAATGAGGCTTATTTTTCTGGTGATGAGCTGGCGGTCGATCATGGGCGAGCAGACTCCGCCACCAGTGCCGACAATCGCCTCTCGACAGACTGTCGTTCTAACTCCAAGTAGGGCTGAAAGTCTTGGTAGGTTTTGAACGAGTACAGATGCAGACTAGCGAAGTCTTGGGCTGTCCCGAAGAGCATCCGGCAACTCTCCATGATTTTCTTTCGGAAGAGCGGATCTGCCCGATTCAAAATCGCCAAATCTACTTCACGCCCAGGAAATCGTGACTGCAAAGCGTCCTGCATCTCCAGAATAGCCTCCAACGACACGTCAGGATTCTCGAGTTGCACCGCCAGATCCACATCGCTGCAATCATGCGTTGTTCCTGTGACTGTTGAGCCGAACTGGAGGATGACACGGATGCCGAAACGCTGGGCAAGTTCCCTCAACCCCGACCCCGATTCTGCAAGCGATTCCTCGCTCATCCATCAGCTCTCATGATTAGCATCCATGCCGTAGCCTAGCCGAGACAGCAATAATTGTCTATGCGGCAAACGGAACTGCGCACCGCAGCAAGCCCACGAAACTTCCAGGAATCGCTCTGAAAGGAATTCCATCTTCATCCCATATCCTCCTGTGAAGGCCGCCACAAAACCACGGCGAGCTGGAGGAGGATCACATGGGGCAAGACAACGGTACAAGCCAAACTGACAAGCTAATCTTCTGGCGCGATCCCCGGCTTTATCAGATCGTGAGCCTCTCCACACTGCTTCTCTACGGCCGCTTCTGGCTCCATTTCGATGTCTCAATCTGGCAGATCGTCATTACGGTCGGCACTGCGCTCCTGGCTCAATACGCAGGCACAAGGTTATATACCCTTCCGTCTTTTGATCTCAGAAGCCCGCTGATTTCAGCTCTGTCTCTCTGCCTCCTACTCCGCACCAACGATCTCGCTATCGCAGCGCTCGCCGCATTCATCGCAATTGGCAGCAAGTTTGTCATCCGTTGGAACAACAAGCATATCTTCAACCCCACAAATCTTGCACTGGTTGTCATACTCAGCAGCGGCCTTGGTTGGATCTCACCGGGCCAATGGGGGCAATTCGCCTGGTTCGGATTTCTGATTGCGTGTCTTGGCAGCGTCGTCATTACGCGCGCAGCGCGTGCTGATGTCACGCTGGCCTTTCTTACTTTCTATGTCAGTCTCTTGTTTGTTCGTGCCTTCTGGGTTTGCGATCCGCTGACAATTCCGCTGCACCAGATCGAAAGTGGAGCCCTGCTAGTCTTCTCGTTCTTCATGATTTCAGATCCAAAGACCACGCCGGACTCCAGAGCAGGCCGTATCATTTATGCCCTGCTCGTCGCAGTCACCGTTCTCTATATCCAGTTTTGGCTCTTCAAGCCCAATGGACCACTGTGGGGACTCATTGTGTGCTCGCCGCTCGTTCCCTTACTGGATCGCCTATTCCCCGGTGCTCGGTACGACTGGGCCAAGCCCACGAGTGGTCACACGCTCACGTCTCTTCCGTTTTCATTCTCGCTTCAACCACAAAGGAGGCTTTCATGAAATATGTTATCGGGCCAGCTGTCACGTTCCTACTTTGTCTGCTCCTGTGGAGCAGTGACGCCTCAGCGTTCTGTGGGTTCTATGTTGGGAAAGCCGATACGAAACTCTTTAACAAAGCGTCCGAAGTTGTCATTGCTCGCCATGACAATAAGACCGTGATCACGATGGCCAACGACTTCCAGGGAGACGTGAAGGAATTTGCGATGGTCGTGCCGGTCCCAACCGTGCTGGAAAAGGACCAGATTCATGTCGGCGACGCAGCCGTCCTCAAACACCTCGCCGACTATTCGGCACCACGGCTGGTCGAATATTTTGATCCCAACCCCTGCCAGATACTACATCCGGAAAGCCAGGCCATGGACATGATGGCCAAGGCTGCTGAGGCTCCAGCGAGAAAAGAGCGCGAGAAGGCGCTCGGCGTCATCGTCGAAGCGCAATACACGGTCGGCGAATATGACATCCTGATTCTTTCGGCCAAGGAAAGTCATGGCCTGGAAACATGGCTCAGCGAGAACGGCTACAAGATTCCTCTCGGTGCATCAATGGTCTTACGCAGCTACCTGAAGCAGAATATGAAGTTCTTTGTAGCTAAAGTGAACCTTATTGAGCAGTCGAAGCTTGGCTTTACACACCTCCGTCCTCTGCAGATCGCGCTTGAATCACCGAAGTTCATGCTGCCGATTCGGCTCGGGACGGTGAACGCCAACGGCGCTCAGGAACTCTTCATCTATATGCTGACGAAGCACGGTCGAGTGGAAACCACAAACTATCGCACGATCCGATTGCCTGAAGCGCAGGAGCTTCCGCTCTACGTGAAAGACAAGTTCGGTGACTTCTACCGCGACCTGTTCACCCAGCAAGTCAAGCGCGAGGGTCAGCGGGGTGTGTTTCTCGAATACGCCTGGGATATGAACTGGTGCGACCCCTGCGCTGCAAATCCATTATCAACTGAGGAACTTCGCAGCTTGGGGGTCTTTTGGCGGGACAGTCCGAGCATCCAACAACGAAGGGGCCTTATGCCGCAAGCACAGAACGTGTTCTTGACACGCCTCCATGTTCGCTACGATGCCGCTCACTTTCCGGAAGACCTGATGTTCCAAGAGACGTCTGATCGCAATAACTTCCAGGCTCGGTACATTCTCCGCCACGCCTGGGCTGGGACGGATGACTGCCCCGCCGCCATAACCTATCGGCAGCAGTTACGCGAGCGTTATGAGCGGGAAGCGCACACGCTGGCCAATTTGACCGGATGGAATATCGGTGAGATTCGTAACGCGATGAACTTGGCTTCACTCCCGGGAGGTGACAACATGAAGTGGTACCAGCGGCTCTTGACAAACTAAGCAGGGAGCGGCAGGGGGAGGCCTGAGACAGGCCTCCCCCTGCATCATCACATCTGTTGAATTATCGTTGCGAAATTAACCTTGGATGGAGAGCGAAAATGTGGCGAGATTCACCGAGCTGTAAGCAGTCAGGACATTGCCGTTACTCGTCGGTGACGGTACTTGCTCAGAAGTATGTTCCACTACCTGCTCTTGCGCTTTTGTCTTGGGATCCGGCGCGCTCTGAAAATTTCTCAGAAGATCTTCATGGAGTTTCTCGAAGAAATCAGGCAGGTACTTTTGGAATTTCTGCAACTCGGTCTCCGCTTCCTTCAATGCATCGAACGCTTGCTGAATAAGCGACGCGAGTGGCGTATCCTTCACCGGCACAGTGAGGTGGCCCCGGTCAGACAAATCCGATAACGGGGTGGGCGCCGTGGTACCGTTGGACGACAGCGGGATCGCCGCCGTCGTCGCAGGCGCCCCACCCGGGGTAACGGATGACGCCGCCACGACCGTGACGGATCGTACAACCTCTACACTCACATCAAAGCTGGAGAGCGTGGTGAGCCCCTGAAACCGTTCCGCAAGTGAGACGGTGTGTGCCAAAGCCGTCTCATCCTGCCCCTCAACAAATCCGCGAAAGATGGTGGAGATCTTTTGTAAGAGTTTTTCGAGATCGCTCAGCTCTTGCTCGTTCAAATCGCCATCAACTGTGACACCGAAGTTTCGCTGAAGAGTGTAGTGCGCAGCCTCCCCGCCAACACGCACCGCTCCTTCCTCTGAGCCACCATGAACATAATACCGACCGGCGCGAAGGCCCGTCTCCAGATCTGCTGCAAGTCTAATGGTGTCGCCTTCTGCTGTCGTGACACTCAGGCGACCGGAGAAATCGTTCGACAGAGTCACTCCACTGACTCCTGTTTCCAGCCTATGCGTCCCAATAGTGGCTGGCGAACGGAGATTGAAGAACTGGTTCGGATCGATGCCCGCGAGCGATTGGACCGGCATAGGTGCCCCTGCGCGATCGACGGAGAATGAGCCGCTTGTCACTCCCCTATCGGCACCAACTCGACTGAACTTAAGGACAATGTGCTATAGTGGATGCCACTGCGTAGTCCTTTATGACAAGGAGGATTTCATGCGAAATATCCTAGGATGTATCCTGATCAGCTCGGCAAGCCTGCTCCTTGGAGCAACCGGCTGCACCATCAAGGGCACGATTAATCAGATTACTGATACGACGTCCAACGTGACCGGCACCACCTCAGGACAAGCCTGGTGGAACGAGGACGGCCAGATCAAGCCGGACTTCAAAGCCACGGCGTTTGTGACCCTTAATCAAGAAAGTCTTCGGCAAGATTTGGCAGCAGGCCGGGGGGAATATCTGGCGTCGGTGAGCACGCTCCTGGGTGTGCCAGAAGATCGCCAATCGGCGTTTTTCTCCGCTGTTCAAGCAGGCTATACCGGAACAGCAGGCACGGATTCTCCAGCACTACTGGCGCTACTTCAGGATACCTCCAGAGCATTTGTTCGATAGCGACCTTCAGGGACGATGCAGCGTAACCTTCTGTAGACCGATCGTCTCCTGAGAAGAGAATGCGGCTTCAGCGTGCCGTCCGATGACGGTCCGCACCACCATCCCGTCTTTGAAGACGAGGAAATTCGTGGAAACAGCGGGGATGCGTGGTCCTGGGAGCACAATCCCTGCGAGGTTCAGCGGATCACAGGCCGACACCCTGATCTCGATCCCGGTATTTGGGCTACCGTTCTTCCGGAGCGCTCGTAAGGCTTCCACAGCCTCCGGAAGGGCGAATTGTTCGCCGGTGAATCCTGTGACAAATCGTCCGCCCCGCACCTCACCTTGCAATTCGAGCCTGCGATAGACCACCAGCAGATCGCGCCAAGACTGCACCAACGATTCCCGCTGGAGGAGATCGCGGAACACGACGCCATAACGACGTAAGAGCTGACGAGCCACCTTCTCGGAAAGTTCTGAGTGCTGAGTAGTGGGTGGTGAGTGAGATTGTCGAAGCAACGACCACCGGCCAGCTGAGTACCGTGGCCGCCGCGCCCGTTCACGCCCCTCGGCCCGGCGGCGACGAGGGTCCATGAGCGCACGAAGATTGTCAAACCCATCGGCCGTCACGATCCCTGCCGCGACGAGCTCCCACAGCGCGCCTTCCACTTCCGCCGGTAGATGGTTGGTCCCTCTCGTGAGATCGGCAAAGAAGCTGGCGCCACGCTCTTCCAGCGTACGTCGAACATCCTGAGCCACCGCGCTCAAGTGAGCGTAGGAACCAGCGCCGCTCATCGTTGCCTCACCGCACAATACGTTCAACAACCACTCGCTGTCTTCGCGTGGAAAAACATTGATAGGGGCAACGCTCGTGGCGATAATGCGGCGCCGATCCGAATCCCCTCCTTGTGAAAGCTTTGGATGAGATGAGAGACGCCCCCAACTGACCGCGCCACTCAGGCAGAGGCGGTCCAAGAGTTCCGGCTCATACTTGGCCATACGCAGTCTCAAGAGCTGTGGTTCCCACGCGGAGGCTGATGTCTCAAATCCCGTCAGTTGTTGAATGACCTGCACGAGGCCGACTTCACCATGCTGCCGTGACCCAGGTGCCACGTGCTGCCATTGCATCACAAACCGCATGAATTCAGCCGCCGTGACCGGCTCGATCTCTTTGCGCAATCGTCCAATCGTCAATCGATGAATGCGCGCGAGCAACCGGCGATGACACCACTCCATCTCGCCGCTCGTGAAGCATGAAGCGTAACGCGTAAAACGGCCACGGAGAACTTGGCCGGAGGCTTCAAGTCGGATCATCGTCGATCGGACCGGCTCGATGGGCAGATGCAGACGTGTGGCGAGCGCTTCGACTGTCGTGGGCCCGATACTCTCCATCCAACCTTGTAGAATGCCGGTAAGTGTCGCGTCATCTTCTTCCGCCAGCACTCGCTCGACTCCCTCTCGATGTTCTGTCGCCACCCATCCCTTTGCCGACAGTTCGACGGCGCGGCCCGATTGAGTCAGCTCCGGCAGAAATGGTTGCCACTCTGTCACTGTCTCAGCAGGCGCCCAGACCAGCGTGAGCAACGCGTCATGCAGTTCGTCGGCATCACGCACGACCGGCCAAGACTCACGGACAACTTCGTCGATGGCCTCGGGATCGAGCGATCCAACCTCGCCCACCATATTGGGCGGCAAGGTTCGTCGCATTTCGACCGCACGCGCTCGACGCTCTTCCAACGGCGCATCATCGAGGAAGGCATAGGGGTTCGCGTTCAGAATTTCATGGGAGAATACGGACGGAGCCGGTGTGTCCACTGCGATACAGCGGATCTGATCTGTTTCGATCCGTTGCAACACCGCCGTCAGGCCTTCAACATCCATCGCCTCAGTCAGGCAATCGCGGAGCGTTTCCTTGACCAAGGGATGATCCGGAATTTGTCGCGCAGCCCGCTCTCCTGTCAGATTCTCCTGGCAGGCGATGGCATCCGGGAAAATGGCCGCCAAGAGATCCTCCGATTTCATCCGTTGGATTTGCGGCGGTACCTTCTTGCCGTTGGAAAATCGCAACAGCGCCAACGATCGCGACGCATTCCACCTCCAGCGTGTGGCGAACATCGGCGCCAGCAGCACGGCCTGAACCAACACCTCCCTGACCGATTTGGAATGGAGATAGCCGAACACCGATTCCAGCGGAAAACTGTGTTTCTCGCCGAGAGAAATGACAAGGCCGTTATCGGTCGCCGCGGCCTGCAATTCGAAGTCGAACGTCACACAGAACCGTTTGCGCAGGGCCAACCCCCACGCCTTGTTGATGCGCCCACCGAACGGCGCATGGATCACCAATTGCATCCCACCGCTCTCGTCGAAAAACCGTTCTGCGACGATGGTGGTCTGGGTTGGCACAGCGCCCAGCACAGCCTTTCCGATCAGGACGTATTCGATCGCCTGTTGAGCTCCTCGTTGATCAAGACCACAGTCTTGTTTCAGCCACTGAATGGCCGGCACCGACGAGTCGGCCCGTTCTGCGATCCCCTGCCGAAGTTCGGCAACTTCCGCAGAGAGCTCCGCCGTTCGCGAGGGCGCCTCCCCGCGCCAGAAGGGAATGTTCGGCGGTGCTCCCTGTGCATCTTCGACACGAACCTTCCCGGCTTCAACCCCCTTGATGCGCCATGACGTGTTGCCGAGTAACATAATGTCACCGGCAAGGCTTTCAACGGCAAAATCTTCATCAACCGACCCCACCACTGTACCGTCCGGTTCTGCCACCACAGCATAGTTCGCCGTATCGGGGATCGCCCCGCCTGACGTGATGGCCGCCAGCCGCGCCCCTCGCCGCCCTTTGAGCCGATGATTGACGCGGTCGTGATAGAGGTACGCGAGCCCTCTCCCGCGCTGCGTCGCAATGCCATCTGCCAACATTCGCACCACAGCATCGAACTCCCCGCGTGACAGATCTCGATAGGGATACGCGCGCCGACAGAGGGCGAAGAGGTCCGCTTCCGACCAGGTCTGTGGTGCAGCGGCGGCGACAAGCTGTTGCGCAAGAATGTCGAGCGGCGCCGGAGGAATCTCAATCCGGTCCAGAACTCCAGCGTGAATGGCCCGGACCAGCGCAGCACACTCCAAGAGCTCATCTCGAGTCATGGCGAAGAGGCGGCCTTTGGGAATCGCGTTGATCCAGTGTCCGGCACGACCGATACGCTGCAACGTCGTCGCAATCGCACGTGGCGAGCCGATTTGGCACACCAGGTCGACCGTGCCCACATCGATCCCAAGTTCCAGAGAGGCCGTTGCAATCACCACGCGAGTCGTACCGCTTTTCAACCGTTCTTCAGCCGACAGCCTGATCTGTCGCGACAGGCTCCCGTGATGCGCGGCTACGACATCAGGGCCTAAGTCTTTCAGACGTTCTTCCAGATAGTGTGAGACGCGCTCCGCGAGGCGTCGTGTATTCACGAACACAAGCGTGGAACGATGTTGCCGAACCAGTTCCGCAACACGGTCGTACACATCGGACCAGATGGCATTCGTCGCGATGGCACTCAGCTCGTCTTTCGGTACTTCCACCGCGAGGTCCAGCGCACGGCGATGGCCCACGTCGATGATCCTTGGACGAGGGCGAGCTCCGACCAGATAGTCCGCCACTAACTCGATGGGGCGTTGAGTGGCAGAGAGGCCGATGCGCTGCGGCTTCGACAGAGTCAGGGCTTCCAACCGCTCCAACGAGAGGGCGAAGTGTGCGCCACGCTTGTTCGGCGCTAACGCGTGGATTTCATCCACGATCACCGTGCGGACGGTCTGTAGCAGTCGTCGACTCTTTTCGGCCGTTAACAAAATGAACAGCGATTCCGGAGTCGTCACAAGAATATGAGGTGGCCGTTTCAGCATCTGCTGGCGTTCGGCCATGGGCGTGTCGCCGGTCCGGACCAGCACGCGTAGCTCCGGCATCAGTAATCCGGCCTGCAGCGCTAGCTGTCCGATTTCAGCCAACGGCTTCTGAAGATTTTTCTGGATATCGTTGCTCAGCGCCTTGAGCGGCGAAACGTAGAGCACATGGGTGTGGTCATCCAGTTCACGATTGAGCGCCTGCTTGAAGAGCTGGTCGATACAGGAGAGGAACGCTGCGAGGGTCTTGCCTGATCCAGTCGGAGCCGCGATGAGTGCGTCTGATCCTGATTGAATCGCCGGCCATGCCTGGACTTGGACGTCGGTCGGCTGCCCAACGCACGAAGAAAACCAATCAGAAACAATCGGATGGAACCCCGAACGCTGCATGGGCGGCATCTTACCATGCGTGGAGAGCGCTGACACGATGGCCATCCTGTCTTTTCCTGACAGGGACCAGACTGACTCCCCATTTCAGAGTTCAGGGCAACTATGGCATGATGGCAATCATGCATCTGTCTATCATCGTCCCGGCCTTTAACGAAGCACGTCTTATCGAGCAGTGCCTACAGTCGATCACGCTGTCAGTCGCCTCTCATTCCAAACCTGGTTTCACCTCGGAGATCATTGTCGTCGACAACAACTCCACCGATAACACCGCTGAATTGGCCAAGCTGGCTGGCGCACACGTCGTTTTTGAGCCGATCAATCAAATCGGCCGGGCACGCAATGCCGGCGCAGCTCAGGCAACCGGCGACTGGCTGCTGTTTTTAGATGCTGACAGCCTGCTCAGTCCTGGTCTGCTTGCCGATATTGTGCAAATGATCGAATCCGGTCGGTATGTCGGATGCGGCAGCACGATGCACCTGGACGACTTGCCCTGGTGGGCGAATCTGACCGTACAACTCTGGACCAGGACATCGATTCTCTGTCGCTGGGCGGCTGGAGCGCTGGTCGTCTGCCGTCGTGATGCGTTTGAGACGGTCGGCGGATTTGACCAAGAACTCTATGCGTTGGACGAAATCAGGCTCAGTAAACAGTTGAAACGGTGGGGGCGAGAGCGGGGCCTTCAATTTACCATCCTAACCAAGCATCCGCTGAAAACGTCTTCCCGAAAGTTCTCGCTCTACTCAGGCCGTGAGATTGCTAGTCAGATCTTCCGAATCTTTCTGCTTCCCCACAGGACCTTGCAGGATAAGAAGCGACTATCCTTCTGGTATGACGGACGGCGATGAGAACATCCCGTTTCTGCAGAGGAATGGAACGTTGAGCCGATGGCGGTACACACATTCAATCGTAGCAGGAGAGGAGACCGATTAGTCGCTTGTAGAAGACGACATCGATACCGGCAGTTCTTCAACCGGCAGCGGTCGCCTTCCGGACTGACCATCTCATCCGATTGCATGAGTACGAGGTGAAGTTCTAACTCTCGTCCGGCATCAGATAGGTCAAGCGTTTGTTCGAGAAACGGCACGATTGACCATCCCTGATGGCCGTTCTCGGCCAGAAGCTGTCCCCCAGCAGCTAGTGTAGTGATTCATGCTGTTCTTGTCTTATCCAGGGCGCGTTTGGCGCGATTCACTTTTGCCAGAATCTCCTGGGCCGTCTTGGTCCAGACCAAGGGGGTAGGCTTCGCATTGCGCTGGG
>Ga0224496_10002822_pt1 | contig 10220 bp, 10 predicted proteins | sample SF_Jul11_sed_USG_2_FD_168127 | JGI IMG/M metagenome (GOLD analysis project Ga0224496, IMG submission 168127) | Sediment microbial communities from San Francisco Bay, California, United States - SF_Jul11_sed_USGS_8_1 | ecosystem: Environmental > Aquatic > Marine > Sediment | place: USA... | reverse complement strand
AGGATTGGACTCCTTTGTCCTGTTACTCGTGATGAGTATGCTGGGCATCTTATATAGTGTGCGCTTGGTGCCGCGCGCTCTGTCTTCCCGCATTCGGGTGAGTCGGCTGAAGGAGATCCCGGGCTCCAAGACCTTTTTCATCGCCCTGGCCTGGGCCTCGGTGATTGTTTTCCTGCCGGCCTGGAGCGTTGCCGCGGTCGGTCCGCGGACCTTGGCCGCCTTTCTCGTGGTGCTCGGCCTCGTCTTTGTTAGAAACGCCCTGTATGATGTCTTTGATGTGCAGGGGGATCGGATCGTGGGCAAGGAGACCTTGCCGGTATGCATCGGCGAGAAACGCACCATCCGGTTGCTGCATGTGATCATGGCGATTATCTTTGCCATGCTGGCGATTTTCCCGTCCCTTGGTCTGTTGTCAAGGTTCGGCTACTGGGTGATGCCGGGCCTGCTCTATCTCTGTGCCTTGACCTGTCTGTATGAAAGTGGTTGGGTGCGGCACGGCATCAAACTCGAATTCAGCCTGGAAACGGTTTTCTTGTTGACCAGCCTGTCCGTACTGCTCGGCGGCCTGCTGCTCTGAACCGTTGCCGGTAATCTTCATGGGAGTCTATAATGCTTGGTTGGTTTAGAAAAAAATCGGCGGATAAACCGGAAAAACCCAAACAGCCTGCTGCGGCCACGCCGCCGGTCGAGAGCCCGGCGGGTGGAGGTGAGCCGGCCCGCGCTCCGGTGGCCGGCGAGCCCCAGTCCGGGGGCAGTGGTCTGGTGTCGCGGCTGCGGGAGCGACTGGCCAAGACCAGGGACCTCTTTGCCAGTCGGATCGATGATCTGCTGTTCGGTAGAAAACAGATTGACGGGGAGTTGCTGGATGACCTGGAGGAGGTGCTGATCACCGCCGATCTGGGGGTTGCCACCACCCATGATCTGCTTGAAAAGGCGCGGCGCCTGGTGGACCGCAAGGAGTTAAGCGACCCGGCCGCCTTGAAAAAGGTACTCAAGGACGGCATGCTCGGTTACCTGCAGGCCAGCCTGGAAAAGGCCGACTTCAGTCGGCCGGCCTCTGGTCCCTTTGTAATCATGGTGGTCGGGGTCAACGGGGTGGGCAAGACCACCACCATCGGCAAGTTGGCCCATAAGTTCGTGCAGTCCGGCCAGAGTGTATTGTTGGTGGCCGCCGACACCTTTCGGGCCGCAGCCATCGATCAGTTGCAGATCTGGGGCGAGCGGGTCGGGGTTGAGGTGGTGGCCGGCAAGGCGGCGGCCGATCCCTCCTCGGTGGTTTACGAGGGGCTGGAGCAGGCCAAGAAAAACGGCCAGGAGGTGGTGATTGTCGATACGGCCGGCCGCCTGCACACCAAGGCCAATCTCATGGAAGAACTGAAAAAGATCAAACGGGTGATGACCAAGCTGCTGCCCGGGGCGCCCCACGAGGTCATGCTGGTGCTGGATGCCACCACCGGCCAGAACGGGATCTCCCAGGTGCGCTTGTTTAACGAGGCCGTGGAGCTGACCGGCCTGACCCTGACCAAACTGGACGGCACGGCCAAGGGCGGCATCGTGGTAAACATCTGCCACGAGTTCAATATCCCCATCCGGTTTATCGGCATTGGCGAACAGCTTGACGACCTGCGGAATTTTGAACCGGCCGAGTATGTCGAGGCCCTGTTTGGCGGCCGGGACGACCGTAAAGAATCATGATCATCTATCAACGCCATGATCAGCCGGGCTGCGGCGGCTGTTTTTTCTTGCTGATCCTGCTCATCCTGCTCCTGGGCGGCACGCCGCTGCTCATGCAGTTTTTCGGGCTGATCCTGTTCGGCGGCCTGTTTTTGCTCTTCATGCTGGGCGCCGGCTTCTGGGCCTTCACCTATTTTGTTAAACGCTCGATCAGCAACTACGAGCGTTCGCAGACCGAGTCTCACAATCTCTTCGTCTACCTGCTGGTCAATATACTGATTCGGATTGCCGAGCATGACGGGCAACTGTCCCGAGCCGAGTTGTCCACCATTCTGGATTTTTTCAAGAGCCAGTTGCGCTACTCCCAGAGTCAGCTTTTCTGGATCCGAGAGCTTTGCAAGGAGGCGCAAAAAAATCGGGTCGCCCTTGATCTGCTGCTCGGTCAGTTCCGCGACAACTTTGCCTATGAGCCGCGCCTGATTCTGCTTGAGCTTATCTACCGAGTCCTCTATGCCCAGCCGCCGGTAGGGGAGGCGCAACAGCAACTGGCCCAGCATATTGCCGATTTCCTGCAGATTAACGCCTATGATCAACAGTCGATTCGCAGTCGTTATCTGGGTGGTCGGGTTGGGGGTGGGGCGGCCTCGGAAGTCGGTTATTTTGCCACCCTGGGATTGGCGCCTGGGGCCGGCTGGGAGGAGATTCGCAAGGCCTACCGAACCCTGAGCATGCAGTATCATCCGGACCGGGTAAGCCATCTGGGCGAGGAGTTTAAACAGGTGGCCGAGGACAAGATGAAGGAGCTGAATGTGGCATATCAATACCTGAAGGAGCGGTATTCCTGATGCTCGGAGGCCAAGGATGACTCCGCCGGGCGCTACCGATCCTTTTGGGGCCGCCGGGAGTCGGCCGCGGCTGCTGGTCCTGGAGCCCTATTTTGGCGGTTCCCATCGTGACTTTCTGCACAACCTGGCCGCTCATCTGCCGTTTTCCTTCAAGTTGCTCACCTTGCCGGCCCGGCAATGGAAATGGCGCATGCGGCTTTCCGCCCCGTATTTTGCCGACCTCATGCGGGGGATGGAGCCGCCCGAGCTGGTCTTCTGTTCCACCTTTGTCGACGTGGCCGCCCTGCGTGGCCTTGCCCCGGCCTGGATTCGGCAGGTGCCGGTGCTTACCTATTTCCACGAGAATCAGTTTGTCTATCCGGTGCAAAAAGAGGATGCCCGTGACCTCCATTTTGCCTTGACCAACTATACCACCGCCCTGGCCTCGGACGGTCTGGCCTTTAATTCACGTTATAATCTCGACACCTTCCTGACCGGGTTGCGCGGCCTGCTCGATAAGGCCGCCGACATTGATTTGACCCCGCTTGCGGCCGCGATTCCGGCCAAGTCGGTAATCCTGCCGCCCGGGCTCGATTTTCAGGGGTTTGATCCGGCCCCGCGGCGGGAAAATGGGGCCGGGCCGGTAATCGTCTGGAATCATCGGCATGAACACGACAAGAATCCGGCGCGGTTCTTCGAGGCCATGTATCGGTTGGACCAGGAGGGAATCGCCTTTAAACTGGTGGTACTGGGGCAGACCTTTCGGGCTAGTCCGGCAATCTTTGCCGAGGCGCGGGAAAGGCTGGCCCATCGCTTGCTGCATTGGGGTTACGTGGAATCGCGGCAGGAATATATCAATTGGTTGCAAAGGGGAACCGTGGTGGTTTCCACGGCCGGGCATGAATTTTTCGGACTGGCGATTATCGAGGCGGTGCGGGCCGGTTGTCGGCCGGTGCTGCCCGACCGCCTGGCCTATCCGGAACTCTTTCCCGCCACGTTTCGGTATGCCGACCAGGAGTTTTATCCGGTCCTGGTTGAGGCCCTGCGCCAGGGAGCGCTCCCCGCGTCAGAGGCCATCGGATTAACCGAGGCCCTTGCCTGGCCGCGCCTGGCAAAAAGGTATCAGGATTGGTTTGCCGGGTTTCTCAACGGGCGGACCCCAAGAGCTTGACGCCGTTTCAGGAGAGGCATGGCCGGTCGTCGAAGTTTTCCTCCAGAAACCGGCACTCCCGGGGCGAGAGATCAAAGCGGACCTGGGCTTCCAGGATGATCTGATGCCGGGTTTTTTCCGGGTGCGCGAACAGGGTCTCGCTGATCCAGCGCAAGGTCTTGCGCATCTTTTCGCCACAGGGCTGGATGATATCGGTCTCGGCCATGGCGCCGCGTCCTCGGTGTGCAAGCCGCCGGCTTATTTTCTTACCGGCCGCAGAATAACCCCGCCCAGGGGGGGTACAGTGATCAGCACGTGGTGGCGGGCATCGCCGAACGGCTCGTCGATCGGTTGCATGGGATCCGGGTTGTGCACGTCGCTGCCGCCGAACTCCTTGGCGTCCGAGCAGAAGATTTCCTGGTAGGTGCACATCTCCGGCACCCCGAGTCGATAGTCGCGTAATACCTGAGGGGTGAAATTCAACAGGATGACCAGGTGTTCATCCGGATCCTTGCCGTGGCGGCTGAAGGCAATAATGCTGTTGTCCACGTCATGGAAGTCCATCCAGCGGAAGCCGTCGCCGGAGAAATCCTTTTCCCAGAGCGCCGGGTTTTTCCGATAAAGATTGTTCAGGGCCTTGACGCATTGTTGCAGACACAGGTGCTTCTCGTCGCCGGTCTCGGTCAGGTGCCAGTCCAGACTTACCTTGCAGTTCCACTCGACATATTGTCCGAACTCGCCGCCCATGAAGAGCAATTTTTTGCCGGGATGGGTCCACATGTAAAGGAAGAGCAGCCGCAGGTTGGCGAATTTTTGCCAGAGATCGCCGGGCATCTTCTCCAGCAGGGAACGTTTGCCGTGCACCACCTCGTCGTGTGACAGCGGCAGGATGAAATTTTCGGTAAAGGCGTAAAGCAGGGAAAAGGTAAGATCGTTATGGTGGTATTTGCGGAAGATCGGGTCGGTGCCGAAATAGCGCAACGAGTCGTTCATCCAGCCCATGTTCCATTTGTAGCCAAAGCCCAACCCGTCGGCATGGACGGGTTTGGAGACCCCATAGAAGCTGGTGGATTCCTCGGCCACGATCATGATGCCGGGGTATCGTTCATGCACCACGGTGTTCAGGTGTTTAATAAAGTTGATGGCCTCCAGGTTTTCCTTGTTGCCGTAACGATTGGGGACCCAGTCACCGTCCTTGCGCCCATAGTCCAGGTAGAGCATGGAGGCAACGGCATCAACCCGCATGCCATCAACGTGAAAATAGTCACACCAGAACAGGGCGTTGGCGATCAGGAAGTTTTCCACCTCCTTTCTGCCGTAATTAAAGATCAGGGTGCCCCATTCGGGATGGGCGCCCTGACGGGGATCCTCGTGTTCATACAGGGCCGAGCCGTCCAGCCGGGCCAGGCTGTGGCCGTCGGTTGGGAAGTGCGAGGGCACCCAGTCCAGGAGCACGCCGATGCCCTCGGCATGGCACTTGTCGATGAAGTGCATGAAATCCTGTGGCGTCCCGAAGCGGCTGGTGGGTGAATAGTAACCGGTGACCTGATAGCCCCACGATTCATCCAGCGGGTGTTCAAGAATGGCCATCAACTCGACATGGGTAAACCCCATCTCTTTAACATAGGGGATCAGGTAATCGGCCAGTTCCCCGTAACTCAAGAGGCGGGAAGGATCGGCCGGGTCCCGGCGCCACGAGCCGGGATGCACCTCGTAGATCGACATGGCCGTGCCATGGAAATCGGTGGCTCTTCTATTTTTCAGCCAATTCTGGTCATGCCATTCAAAGCCGTCCAGGTTCCAGACCAGCGAGGCGCTTTTGGGACGGATTTCAGCGAAAAACTGATAGGGATCGGCCTTCTCCAGAATGTCCATGTTCTGGGCGCGAATCTCGAATTTGTAGGGTTCGCCTTTTTCAACCCCGGGGATAAACAGCTCCCAGATGCCGGAATTGCCCAGGGAACGCATCTGATGGACCCGGCCGTCCCAGTAGTTGAAGTTGCCGATCACGCTCACCCGCCTGGCGCTCGGAGCCCAGATGCGGAAGATCGTGCCCTTGACCTTGCAGATCGTGGCCGGATGCGCCCCCATCCATTTATAGAGCTCGTAATGACAACCATTATTAAACAGATGGCGATCAAAATCGGTTAGCAACGGCGGAAAGCGGTAAGGGTCGTTAATCGCTTGGGTGTAATTGTGAGAAAAGGTCGCCTCGAAATGATAATTCAACCCCTCATGGCGCTGCGCCACGACCACCTCAAAAACACCTTGTTCTCTGATCTTTGCCATGGGCATCCGGGTGTCACCCACCAGAACCAGCACCGACTCGGCATGGGGATTGAAACAGCGGATCACGGTTTGGTCGGGATTAGCTGGGTCCGGATGGGCGCCCAGCACTTGATGCGGGTCGTGTTGATCGGATTGAACAAGTCGGTCAAGTTCCTTGGTGAGATAATCAGACATGGCGAAATCCTGTTGGCGATTCGGGTGGATTTATGTTCTTCTTCTTGGGTTTAGGAATTTAATATTAGCACATTTACGAACGGATCATTCAAGCAATTTTGCGTCGGTTGGTTGTGACCGAACGAGGCTTGCACGACTGGTAACATGTTAAGTGAAAACCTGCAAGGAAGCTTCTTGCCGTGCAGGCCATCGGATGCTAAGATTGGCAGCTGGATGACTTGAGGCGTGTTGCAGAAATCAGGAGTTCCGACCGGGAAAAAACATGGAAAGCCTGCAAGGTAAATTTCTCCTGGCCACCCCGCAAATGCCTGACCCCCGTTTCCGGGAGTTGGTTGTCTACCTCTGCTCGCATACCGCGGAAGGGGCCATGGGAGTGGTGATAAATCAACCGAGTCCATATTCCCTGCGCGAGGTCTTTCTGGGGGCCAATATCACACCGCCGGAGGGAAAATCGCCACCGGTATATATCGGCGGACCGGTTGAAGAGTCGGCCGCCTTTTTTTTGTATTCGTCGGAATATCAAACCGAAAACTTTCTGGAGATCAGTGATGCGGTGCGTATTTCCGGCGATGCCCAGATTCTGCTCGATATTTCCCAGGGCAAGGGTCCGAAGGATTATCTGTTTCTGCTGGGCTATGCCGGCTGGGGGCCGGGGCAGCTGGAACAGGAGTTGACCTCCAACGGCTGGCTCAGTCTGCCGGCCGATTATCAGGATATTTTCAACACCCCAAATGAGTTCAAATGGAAGCGGGTGGCGGCGAGGAACGGCATCGATATTGCCCTGTTCGCCGACAAAATCGGTAACGCCTGAGGAAGAGGAACGGATTGATGAGTGCTGAAGCAAAAATTTTCCAATGTCAACAATGTGGTTATTGTTGTCACGGCGAGACCACGGTGTCTCTTGATCCCGCCGACGTGGAGCGCCTGGTGCATTATCTCGACATGCCCTTGGCGGTCGTGAAAGAGAAGTATCTACGGCAGACCGGCCAGGTTATCCAGATGAAAACGGTTTACGGTCACTGCATCTTCTTTAAGGACGGCTGTACCGTCCATCCCGGGAAACCCTGGCGCTGTAGCCAGTGGCCCCTGCATCCCAGCATCCTTACCGACCACGCCAACTTCCTTGCCATTCGTGATTCCTGCCCCGGTCTGAATCAGGAGACGGATTACGAGATCTTCTGCCGATACCTGGGCGAGATTCTGAGCCTGAAAAACGAGGGGAAAGGGTGAGCAGAAGTCCGCTACGGCTCACTCTTCTCTTCCTGGGCAAGACCAAGCAGGACTACCTGGCCGCGGGCATCGAGGATTTTCGGCAGCGGCTTGGACGCTATGTCGAAGTGGCCATCGTCTTGGTGAAGGAAAAGCGATTCAGCGCCAAGTATCCAACCGAAAATATGATTCGGGAGGAAGGGGAGCTGTTGCTGGCCCAGGTGCCGGAGCGGGGCGGGGTGGTTGCCCTGGACCCATCGGGGCGCCAGATTAGCTCGACGGAATTGGCCGGGCTGGTTAGCGAATGGGAGGGGCAGGGGCGAGGACAGATGACCTTTGTCATCGGCGGGGCCTTGGGTCTCTCCGGAGCGGTACTGGCGCGGGCGGATCTGGTGTTGTCCTTATCTCGTCTGACCTTTACCCATGAAATGGCCCGATTTATTCTACTGGAGCAACTCTACCGTGCCTTTACAATCAAAGCCGGCACCGGGTATCATAAATAAGCTTTTCAACCTGCCGGTTTTTTAATCCCTTATCAAAGGAGTCTGCATGGCTCGATCATCCAGTAATTCCGAAATCTTACTGCAATCAGGCACCAATGAACTGGAGATAATTACCCTTTACCTCAGGTGGCACGAAGCCGGAACCGGCAAGGAGATAAAGACCTCATACGGGATCAATGCCGCCAAGGTCAAGGAATTGGTGGCCATGCCGGAGAATATAACCGAGGTGCCGGACAGCCCGCCCTGTGTCCCCGGGGTCTTTTTGCTGCGCGACAAGACCATACCGCTGGTGGACCTGTGTAAATGGTTTAATTACGAGCCTGATATGTCGCCCCAGGCCCTTGAGAAGTGGGTGGTGATTGTTACCGAGATTAACGGCAAGGCCTATGGTTTTATCACCCATGGGGTCGACAAGGTCTATCGGGTTTCCTGGCAACAGATTCAGCCGCCGCCCGAGTTGATCGCCGTGTCCAACAGTCTGACCGGAGTATGTTTGGTCGATGGCCAGTTGATTCAGATGGTTGATTTCGAGTCAATCACCGCGGCAATTGATCCGACCACGGTAATCGCGGCCAAGACCGCCACCATAAGGCAGGTGGACAACAATGGCGCCCCGGAGAATCGGGAGGTGCTGGTGGCGGATGACTCGCGGGTGGTGCTGAGCCGGATTCGGACGACCCTTGAAGAGGCGGGCTATCGGGTAAAAACCCATGCCGACGGCCAGGCGGTCTGGGAATATCTCGAGTCGCTGAAGGCGCAGGGAATGGTGCAACGCAAGGTCTTGGCGGTGGTTACCGACATCGAAATGCCCCGGATGGATGGGCATCATCTCTGCATGCGGATCAAGCAGGATGAGGCGTTCGCCGGGATCCCGGTTCTGCTTTTTTCTTCCCTGATCAACAAGGCCTTGTTTCACAAGGGTGAGTCGGTGGGGGCCGATGACCAGATAACCAAACTCGACCTGGATCAACTGGTTGCCAAGCTGCAAATTTGTATCAACAAGATGGCCTCCCGGCCGTGAACCTGGCCGGTGGCGTTGCGAAGGAGCTGCTCAGATCTCCAGGCCGGTTCCGGGTGATCGGGCAGCAAGTTCGGTCAGCTGTCGCATGATGTATGTCGAGATCTCATCGGTTACCGGTTTTTCCGGTTTGAGAAATGAGACGCCGATGTCGTAGCGGGCATCATCCAATCGTTCCACCCGTACCACTCTTCCGGTTAGAATCAGGGGTGCTTCGTGTTTGATCGGCAAGGATAGTCTGAGGTTGTCGCCCAGGGCAAAGGGCGAGGTGCTGGCGAACAGAATGCCGCCGACGCTCAAATCTTTGCCATCCACCGTGAGCCCGTCACCTTGTTTACCCCTTACAAGGTTGACTTCCAGGGCCTTGGTAAAGGATATGCGCAGAAAACGCCGGCTGTTCAAGGAATAGGAGGCAATGATGTTCTTGCCCGAGGCCTTGGCATGGTATAGGGCGCTGTCGGCGCGCTTGATCAGCAGATCGGCGGTGTCGGCATCGTGGGGAAAGGTGGCCACCCCGCCACTGATGGTTAGTTTGATATTATGCTGCTGAAAGACAGTGACGCTCCGGCCGATCTTGTCGCGGATCCTTTCCCCGAGCACCAGACCGCTCAGCTTGTCGGTTTCGGGCAGGATGAGCACCAACTCCTCGCCTCCGTAACGACAGGCGATATCCTCGGTTCTCTTGCACTCCATAATCATGGCGGCGATATTTTGCAGCACCGCGTCCCCGGCCTGATGGCCATGTTCATCATTAACAACTTTGAAGTCGTCAAGGTCGATGAGCAACAGTGACAGTTTTGAGTCGTGTCGCATGGCCCGCGCCAGTTCGCGGTTCAGTATCTCCTCAAAATAGTGACGGTTGAACAGGTTGGTGAGGTTGTCGTATTTTGACCGGCGATCGGTTTTCTCGAATAGATGAATTTCGATGACCTTGGGGTTGTGCAGGGCCTTGTTGATTGAACAGAAATAGTCGCACAGGGCGGTGCGGATATTGATTTTTCGGCCCAGGGTCGCACACAGGTTTTCCCAATGTAACACCACCTCGTTCCAGCAGGCCTCGGACTCGGCCGGGTCAAGATCGAGATTGGTCAGCACATTGAACAGGGTCGCATAACTGTTGCTGCCCTGTTCCTGCAGCAAAAGCTGGAGGGCGGAAATGAGTCGACAATCATCCTCGGCGTGGTCCTTAAGGCATTCCAGAATCGCAGTGCGGGTTTCTTCCATTTTATTTATCTACATTTCCGGGTGCTGGGCATTTGGGTGGTGACCGACAAGCTGGTTACGCATCATTGACATATACAGCGATATCCCAATACCCTCTTTTTTTCAAGTGCTTAGTTTTTGCAATCTGGTTTGACTAGAAAAACAAAAAACCGGAA
>Ga0224496_10002820_pt1 | contig 10221 bp, 5 predicted proteins | sample SF_Jul11_sed_USG_2_FD_168127 | JGI IMG/M metagenome (GOLD analysis project Ga0224496, IMG submission 168127) | Sediment microbial communities from San Francisco Bay, California, United States - SF_Jul11_sed_USGS_8_1 | ecosystem: Environmental > Aquatic > Marine > Sediment | place: USA... | reverse complement strand
ACGCACCCGGCAGCTTCATAACATTTGGCATTGGTTTTAGTGTGAAAATATAAAATTCCGGCTCTAACGAACTGAATCTACCATGAGAATCAAGCAAATTTGGTGCGCTTTGGAAAATAAATGATGATGGCTGCTGAGCCTGTCATCCTGACCTTGCGAACCGGGACAGAACCTCGCCAGACCCCGGCAAACCGCAACCAGGAGCGGTGTGAGCGGGTTTTCCACGGGTGGATGGCCCGGGTCGGACCTCGGTAACGTATAGCTTAATCGGGAGATTGCCCGGAATATCGAAGTGCCGTAGCCCGGATGCAACGCAGTGGTATCCGGGTATACACTGCTTCTCAATGCCTGGTTCTGGCTGTTCCGATTAAAGGTATGTCTGCCGGCAACCCGGGTGAGGCCTTCACGGCGTGGAGGTATCCATGCAGGCAAAAAAACGGGGCCCGAAGGCCCCGTTCTCTTTCCGTTCAGAAAACCGGTTAGAACTTGTGCTTAATGCCGATAGCAAAAACGTCCTTCTCCGGGTCATTGACCGGACTGCCGGTGGTTGGAAACCCAGGTACTGTAGTGAACGGCGGGCTGGCGAGAAAAGCATTGATGGCCGCATCATTATCCTGCTCCTGCATGGTATAGGCTGCATAGATCGTGGTGCGCTTGCTCAGGCTGTGAGTGCCGGCAATGGTAATCGCCGTCTGCTCGGAGTCTTCATTGCCGGCAGAAAAAAGGCCATTGACGAGGTCTTCACCCTCTGCCACACCATAGCCCAGGTAGATCATGTTGTTGCCCATGGTGTAGGTGCCGGCCAGGTGCCACCACGTACCTGCCTGCCTGCCTGGTTCGCCAGAAAAAGTGGCTTTATCTTCGATGTCTTCATACTGACCCATGACGGAAAAGTTGTTGATGGTGTACTTGCCGCCGACCTTCCAGGCAGTGATATCGCCTTGATTGTTGTTGATGTCGTCCCCATCGTTGGTGAGGTAGTCGGCAAACACCAGGATGCCGCCGTTGGTGTACTGGGCACCGATACCGTAGGCATCATTGTCTTCATCAGAACCACCACTACCGTCTTTCTCGTCGCTGTCCAGCGTGTAGTGGGCCACCAGCTTGAAACCATTGAAGTCCGCGCTGTCCCAGCGGATGGTGTTGGTGGCGCGTCCCTCGCCGTCTTCACCGGCATTGGCATGCAGGAAGGACTGCAGGCCATTGCTGCGGCCCTGGGCCGCGGTGCGGTAGAGCGGATCGATCATCGCGCCGTGTGACTTGTAGCCGGTGGAGATGGTGCCGATGCGGACCTTGCCGAAGCCGCCGGCCAGGCCGATCCACTGGTCGCGGTCGGTCAGGCTGCCTGGGTCGCCACCCTTGTTGCGATTGATGGTATCGAACTGGAAGTCCAGCTTGAAGATCGCCTGCAGGCCGTTGCCCAGGTCCTCGCTGCCCTTGAAGCCGATGGAGCAGGTTGTACACTGGAAGTTGATATCATCCCGGCTGGAGAACGCGGTGGTAACGATATTTGAAAACCATTCGTCTGGCATCTTGGAAATATCTACGAAGCCGTTGTCGGCATCGTGGCTTACGATCGCGGTATCGATATGACCGAAGACAGTGATGTCTGCCTGCGCAGCACCCATGCCACCGGCGAGCACTGCACCGATCATGGTCGGTAAAAGTTTCTGTTTCATGATAATCCCCCTTATCGCGGTTGACGCTTGGCTGGATGAGCTACGGCTTAATGCTGTTGTAGGTGAAGGCACACTAATCAATGAAATGTGTAAATGCAACACTTATTCCACAGAGAAAACAAGGCTCTCCCGGGTGTGTCGCATTCAGGCCACAGTGTGGGCGGTGCCCCTGGTAATACCGGATAAACTCGAAGCGGCTAAGGTAGGGTAATTGTTCAAAACAACTATGGGCACCAATATGCCTGCCTGTCCGGATACACGGGGCGGCTTCGTGAAAGGTCGCCTTCTTTATATGATGCTGAGAACCTCCACGATTGGTTGCCACACTTTGGATGTCTGTCTTAAACGATAATCCTGGTTTGTTTGTAATGGCGTATATCTAAACAGGGCTGAGTATCAGATGGTGTTGAAATTCATCAATAGTGTGCTGGAAAAGAAAAAATCATGCCTCAATCCCAACAATTAACGATTAAACAAGCCCTGTCACAGGCAAAAAAGGCAACCAGGCAGGGTGACACCGCGACTGCACTTCATATCTACAATGCTGTCCTCCAGCACCAGCCTGACAACCCGGTCGCAAAAAAGGGCCTGCGCAACTTGCAAAAAGGATTACCACGCAATCAATACATACAAGCAGAGACGACAAAACATTTGCAGGATCAAATCAGTGCCCTGGAGAATCTATATCACACGGGGCAGATGGAAAAGACGGAGCAGGCCTGCAGGAAATTACTGCGAACCTATCCACATGCATTAACTGTTATCAATGTATTAGGCGTGGCACTCCGAAGGCAGGGCAAGTTGGAGGAGTCTGTGCAGGCATTCGATAAGGCGATCGAGCTCGAGCCCGATGCTGCAGAGGCTTACTGTAACCGTGGCAATGCACTGCAAGACCTTGGGCAGTTGAAGTCGGCCGTGGAGAGTTATGACAAGGCGATAAAGCTCAAGCCTGATTATGCAATGGCCTACGATAACCGCGGCAATGCGCTCAACGGCCTTGGACAGCTGGAGGCGGCGCTGGGGAGCTATGACAAGGCGATCGAGCTCGAGCCCGATACGGCGGAAACTTACAATAACCGCGGCAATGTACTCAAAGATCTTGGACAACTGGAGTCGGCCATGGAGAGCTATGATACGGCGATCGGGCTCAAGCCAGATTATGCGGAGGCCTACAATAACCGGGGCAATGCACTCAAGGAGCAGGCACAGCTGAAGGTGGCCGTGGAGAACTATGATAAGGCGATCAGGCTCAAGCCTGATTATGCCGAGGCGCATAGCAACCTGTCGTATGCATTGCTGTCCCTGGGCAATTTCAAGGATGGCTGGAAAGAGCATGAATGGAGGGCGGGGGCAAAAGGATTCAAATCCGGCAGGCGCAATTACGTGCAGCCGCAATGGGATGGATCATCCCTGGATGGAAAGACAATACTCCTCCATGTTGAACAGGGTGTCGGTGATGAGGTTATGTTTTCCTCCTGTATTCCATACCTTGTAGACAGGAATCCAAAGCAAATTATTCTTGAGTGCGACTTGCGTCTTGCTCCATTGTTTGCACGATCCTTCCCGGAAGTGGAAGTTCGGGGTAAAAAAGGAGTAAATAATCTTGATTGGCTGAAGGAATTTGGAGACATTGATTTTCAGGTCGCCATCGGTAGCCTTCCCGGGTTTTTTTGTTCTGATTTTGAGCTTCTCCCTGACAGAAAGCCTTTCCTGAAACCTGCCCCGGAATCACTTGCCAAGTGGAAAGGTCGCTATGCTGACATGGGGGAAGGAAGGAAGATCGGGGTATCCTGGAGAGGCGGGTTGGAGAGGACAAAAAGAATCAGGTCGATCGAGCTTCAGCTGTTAGAACCTGTTTTCCGCTCTGGCGCACATTTCGTGAATCTTCAATATGGAGATTGTGCACAAGAGATTAACCAGCTCGAGCGTGAGATGGGCGTGCATATTCACGATTGGGGCGATGCTGATCCCCTGGTAGACCTGGATGATTTTGCCGCCCAGGTTGCTGCGCTTGATCTTGTCATATCGGTTGATAATTCAACAGTGCACTTTGCGGGAGCAGTGGGGACACCCGCATGGGTGTTATTACCTTTTAGCCCGGACTGGAGATGGATGCTGGAGCGGGATGATTCACCATGGTATCCATCAATCAGACTTTTCAGGCAAAAAGTACCTGGTGATTGGTCTTGTGTAATTTCTGAAGTTAAAACAGAGCTCAATAAATATTGCAGAATATATGGCCATACATAATGCGTATTAACCAGTTTTTGTGTGCCTGTTTAATGCCCGCTATTGGCAGACTGATAATGCCGACGGGCACGATACTTAAGCCAGGCCGCGCTTTTGGCAGGTCAAGGCGTCCGAGCGGGTGGAACCGGAGCGGCGGGTCTATGCCATCAGCGAGCGGACCGGGCAATTTTGTTCGCGCATGCGATGCGCTCCTGCAGAGAAATACATTTACCAGCGGTAATACAGCCGCTGTAGGAGCGCATCGCATGCGCGAACAATGTTACGAGGCTTTTGCCCTGCGACGGTACCGCTACAGGCCGGGCCCCGCGCGCGGGGCCGCCTGATCAGAACAGCTGGGTGAAGCGGGCGTAAAAGGTGTTCTTGTCGACCTCGGGCAGGCCCTTGTGCACCAACGGATGCGCCCAGTCGAGGCGCAGCTTGCTGATCAGTTTGCCGGAATGCCGGTAGTTCATCTCCGCGCCGAGACCGGCGCTGGAAATGTTGTTCTCCTGGGTCGAGCCCGGCACCCGGTTATGGACGTAGCCCCAGTCCACGAACGGGCCGGCCTGGACATACCAGCGGCTGTCGGTGATATCGAACTGGCGGTACAGGTCGACGTTCAGCGAGGCGCCGCTGTCACCCGTCGATTGCGCCGGTTCATAGCCGCGCACGCTACCGTAGCCGCCGATCGTGAACAGGTCGGAGGACAGCAGGGCGGCGTCCGAGTACTGGCCCTGCAGCACGAGGGAGACGTAATCACGGTCCGCCAGGCGGGCGTTGGCATAGAGCAGCGACTCGATGGTCCAGGCGCGGGGATCACCTGCCTGGCGGGTCGCATCCGCCTCGCCCCGGTCATCGGCCCCGAACAGGCCGACGCCCTTGCTGGCGCGCAGGCTCAGGAACGACACCAGGCGGCTCTTGCGCAGGCTGAAGCTGGTCTCGGCAAACAGCCTGGAGATGGTGTCGGAGGTATCCGGAACACCGGCAAGGAAAGAGTCGTACTCGCCGCGCTCGACACCGCCGCGCAGCACCAGCTTGCGCTGGCGCTGGTTGATCAGTGCGCTCGACAGTGCCGCCTGGGCGACCTCCGACTCGCCGGAGGAATCCAGCGCCGCGAAGATGTCGCCGATGCTGTTGTCGCTGCGCAGGTAGTCGAGTTCCAGTTGCAGGTTGTGCAGCGGCAGCGGGAACATCGCCTCGCCCTGTAGCGACCAGAAGTCATCGTTCGACTTGCGGCCCGTGATACCGAGCGATTCGCCGATACCCATCAGGTTGCTTTTTTGCAGGCTGAGCCTGGCGACCGTACGGCCGGTGAATTTCGACCCGTAGTTGTCGATCGAGAAGACCTGCACATCTTCGTCGGTCTCCGCACGGCGGATCAGTAGATCGAGGTCGGTGGTACCGGTTTCCTGTCCCGGGCGCAGGTTCACCGAGGAGCGGATGTTGGTCAGCCCGTTGATGTCCTGCAGGGCTGTTTCTACGTTCCGTTCGTTGAAAACGTCGCCGCTACCGATCGCGCCGATGCGTGAATTCGCGATGCCCTCGTGCAGCACATCGTTGTCGACGTTGATCTGCCCGATGCGTCCGACGATGACAAGCACTTCCATGACGCCGTCGGACAGGTCCTGCGGCGGCGTGGTGACCTTGACGAGCACGTAGCCTTTGCGGAAATACAGGCTGGTCAGCTCGTATTTCATCTGCGCGATATCGTTGCCGGTGACCGGCCGGTTCAGGTAGGGGGCCGCCACGTCCTGCAGATCCTTTTCTCCGAGCAGCAGCGTGCCACCGAACTCGATGCGCTTCAGTGTCGCGACTACCGTGGCAGGAGCCATTGGCTGCACCGGCTGCGGCTCCTCGACCGGGATCTCGACTTCCTCACCACTCAGCAATGGCGGCAACTCCACCGGCGGCCGGTCCACCACGCCAGGCATGACCTGCAGCGATGGCGGTGCGGCAGATAGCACGGGCGACAGCAACAGTGCCAGCCAGAGCATCATGCCAGGGTGATGCGGGACTGCGTTTCCATACCGGTACGGTTGCGGTTTGTGCATAGCTTTATTCTCCCTGCCACTGCATGTGTTTCGGATGAGTGTATACCCTCCCCGTTACGCGGGAAGGGTATACCTTAATCACACATTACGAACTTTTTTCCAACTGTTTACTGCTGTTACTACCGGGTCACCGATTCGCAGGAACTGGAGATCAGGCGATCGAAGAAGTCCGCCTCGGTGACGGTATAGGCGTCCCGGCCTGCCGCCAGGCAGCCACCCGATGCCGTTGGGGGCAGCAGCGTACTGGGATCTGCACCGGCCAGGATCGCGGCCTCGATATCGCCCGGCAGTGCCGCGATGCGGGGCGGCTGTGTCGCGTCCGCGCCGGTGGCCACCAGCATCTGGCCACTGGCATCGAAACGCAGTGGCAGTTTGCCCGGCCAGCCAGGTCCGACCGGGTCCGTGAACAGGCCGACGGGCTGTATCTTCGTCTTGGGCTGGATGTCGATCTCGCCACCGGCCTCGATGACCAGTTGTGCGAGATAGAATTTAAAGTCGTTCTCGAAGAAGCCTTCTTCCAGACCATCAAGGCCACCCGTGACCGGCGTGCAGCCGCTGTCATCGCAGTACTGCCATATCGAGGAACGCCCCTGCACCCGTGCCGTGCGGTCCGGGTCATCCAGCCGGCCAGCCTCGGCCAGCGGATCGGCACCGCGTACCGTGATGTCGCCGGTCGCCAGCAGGGCCGTGAGTGCGCCCGCGATCGGGCTGGCGGTAGACGGCAGTGGATCTCCGTTGAGGGTTTGCTGCTCAAAGGCCCTGGCCGACACGTCGCCGAGTATGGTCAGGTCGCTGCCCTCCGTTGAACCGTTGTCACCGCCGCCGAAGAGATCGTGCAGGCCGGCGGCGAACACCAGGAAGCCCCGGGCCTCGGTATCGGTGTAGCCACCCGTATGGTTGCCGTTCTGGCCGAACAGGTACGGGCCGCTATCGTAGTTCGCCACGGCCAGTGCATAGACCCTGATCGGGTCGGTATTGATGTCCACGTCACCGCCGGCGACAAAATAGCCGGCCGCTGTGGCCTCGGCACGGGCAGGGACGGCTGGTATCTCAAAGCCGATCGAGTCGACATCGGCCAGCGCGTTGACATTGGCGTCACCCGTGTAGCTCAGCTTGCCGTCACCGATGCCACCCAGTCTGTCGAGGAATGCAACGGGGTCGCCGACCAGTCCGCCGAACACACGCAGCAGATCGTCGAGATTTGCCAGCGTCAGGTTGTCGGACAGCGTGCCCGGCAGAGGCGCCCGGTTCAGCGATGCATCGCGCAGCAGGTCCATCAGGCCCGGAGGCACCCCGGCCAGCAGCACCAGGGCGGCATTCGCGTCGGCGGTATCGTTACTGCCATACACGGACAGGAACCCGCCGGGCAAGGATGTTGCAACCGCATCGACATCGATACCGCCGCTCACGGTGGTGTTGCCGGTGGCGGCCAGCAGGGTGTTGGCCGTGGCCTTGCTGCTGCCGGCTTCGGCGGCGGTGGCATCGGCGCTGACACGAATGTCACCCGTCAGGTTCAGGTCGCCCCGCTCACCATAGCGGAGCGGGTTGCCGGAGGTGTCGAGTTCGATCTCACCCCGGGCGAGCACGTCCAGCACGGCCAGCGCCTCGGTCCTGTTGATTTCATAGACGGTCGCATCAATGCGGTCGTCGATTTCGGGCGCAAGCGATTCCGCCCGCGCATGCACGTCGAAGTCGGCATTGATATCGACCTCGGGGCCCTCAAGCACAACGGTCGCGGTGGCGGTGGTGCCGCCGGCAACGGGATAGAAGCTGCCGGTGTCGGCCGCAACCAATGCCGGGTAGCCGTCGCTGCTGGTCGCATCGGCCGTCACCTCGATGGTGCCGTCGGCGATCGTCAGGGTGCCCGTGCCGCCTTGCTGTGCCGCGATCATCTCCAGGCTGGCCGCGGCGTGGGACCCGCCGAACCTGTAATAGCTATCATCCGTGCCTGCAGAGGCCTTGAGGACGATCGTGGCGGGATCGCCATCCGCTCCCATGGTGATATCGCGATCGGCCAGGAAACTCGCGGAAACGGTCTCCCCGCCGATGGCGTGAATGTCCGCGCCGCCGTGGATATTGATGTTACCTACCGAATCCACCTTGATGGTGCCGCCGGGGTAATACGGCTGGCCATTGAGGTTGCCGATCATTACCGTGCCTTTGGGCGTGCCTATAAACTGGTCGGCATCCACGATGCCGTCAAGGTTGACCGCACCTTCGACGATGCCGGATGCCATGTTGGCGCTCAGGTAGACACGGCCGGATTTCGACTGCAGCGTACCGGTGCTGCTTACGCCCGTGGTCTCGCCCTCCAGCCACTCGCCGCGGGTGCTGAACGTGATCAGCCCGTCGCCGCGCAGGTCGACGTTGAGGGTGAAGTCATTGGTCGAGGCGAGTTCGATCTGCCCCAGGTCGGCCTGGATGTAGCCGTTGTTCTCCACGTGCGGGGCGGCGAGTACCGCGAAGCCGCCGTGGGAGACCGTGATGGTGCCATTATTGACGATCTCGCCATAACCGCTGCCGTCAAAGATAAAGATGCTCTGGGCATAACCCTGGGCCGACTGCAGCTCGTCATCGATACGGTCGGTGTCCGAGGTGGTGGCCAGCAGTGAACCGGCGTTGACCTGTGCATTACTGCCGAACGTAATGCCGTTCTGGTTGATCAGGAAGATCCGTCCATTGGCGTTCAGTATGCCATCGAATGAGGTCGTGTTGCCGCTGATACGGTTGATCGCGACGGCCAGTTCATTCGGCTGCAGGAAGTTCACCTGCTCGTCTTTGATCGTATCAAAGCCGGTCCAGTCAATATCGACCCGCTGGGAATTCTGGTCGATGTCCGTGTGTGTCAGGGTTCCCGCCGTCGTCTGGCTGATGTCGGCGCTGCCATGGGTGACCTGCCCGCCGCTCGGCGCCGCCTGTACTACTGCAGCGGTGGTGAACAACATGACACCGGCGATGACCCGCCTGCAGTAGGCGATCTCGCGACCCTTGCGGATAACACGGCGCCAGTGGAAGAGTTGCTTGTGTTCTATAAACATGATGTTTTCTCCCCGGGCAGGCGGTTACTGTCGCTGCAGCAGATGCGCCGGATGCGGCATCTGCGCTGCCCTCGTATTGAAATCGTGATGCCGGACACGCCTGCTGCGGCCGATGAACACCGCGGTGTTTTCCTTCCCGCCTTCGGGCAGGCTGGCAAGCCAATGCATGTGTGTCGTCATCCTGTGTTACCCGTGTTCGGGTTGTCCACGCCTGGCCGCACCGCCAACCAGGGCAAGCAGGCCGGAACCGAACAGCCACAGGGCGGGCGGCAGCGGCACCGCCAGGCCGAAGGTCACCTGGTCCACGCCGTAGCCACTGTCAAGACTGGTGGCGAGCGTGACATCGGTAAAGCTGCCCAGGCCGATGACCCCCCAGAACAACGGGGTAGCCTCGGGATTGTTGAGGGCGAGGTTGTCGCTGAAGCTTCCTATGCTGACCGTGAAAGCGGTGCCGGGCTCGAAGACGCCGGTGTAGTCGAAGCCGAAGGCATCCACCGCGTTATTAAGGGAGAACGTGGTCGTCGAGCCGACCGGTGTGCCGCTTGCATAACCCAGGTTGTCGGTATCGAGGTAGAGGAACTGCGTGCCGCCGGTGGTCGTGTTGTGCGAACCGCTATGGTCAGCGTCCCAGATCTTGATCGCATCCGGGGTCGCCGAAAGCGTGAAATGATTCAGGGTCAGGGTGTCGCGCCCGTCGGGAATCATCAGAAACGGATCGGGCGTACCGACGGTCCCATAGGACTCGAAATCCTCGATCGTATAGCTCAACAGCGCGGACTCGAATGCCGCCCGGTCCGTGAAAACTGTATATGCCTGTGCATTGCCCGCCAGGGCGACGGAAAACACCGCAAGAGCGACGTATGATGTCGGCTTCATAGCCCTAATCCTCCTCCAGCCTGTATGGCTGTTTGTTATCTGGACAGGCGCATGACTGCCTTCGTACACCATATTATGGTGGCGTGTACTGTTCACGCCTATTGTACGGAGGTCCGATACACGACGCCTGTAGCCTAAATCTAGTTGCTTGATTCGATATGTGCAACATGGAGAGGATCGGCGGCAGCGGGCAGCGGGCAGCGGGCAGCGGGCAGCGGGCAGCGGGCAGCGGGCCGCGGCTAGCTGGCGCCGGTGGATGAGGCCGGACTGGAAGGTGTGCCGGGAGTTCCGTTACCTATCCGTATTGCCGTGGGGTCACTGCAGGGGCGTCTGCCGCCGGCGGGGCGG
>Ga0224496_10002818_pt1 | contig 10223 bp, 6 predicted proteins | sample SF_Jul11_sed_USG_2_FD_168127 | JGI IMG/M metagenome (GOLD analysis project Ga0224496, IMG submission 168127) | Sediment microbial communities from San Francisco Bay, California, United States - SF_Jul11_sed_USGS_8_1 | ecosystem: Environmental > Aquatic > Marine > Sediment | place: USA... | reverse complement strand
AATTGTTCGGCGACTGTTTACTTTACACCTGAGACTTGTCTCAAACTACTGTGTCTTTCTTCAGTCACTTTTCAGAGGTTATGCACTTATTATACGAATTCAGGGAGCACAAAATTTGCAGTTATAAAAAATTTAAAGGGGCCTAATATTTTACACGATGGATGGATCAAGCTTAGCCGTTGAAAGTGAAGCACCATGCGCAGATTTACATGCATAGTGTTGTAAGGACTGAAGGTTAGAAACTTTCGGTTACCTGATTAGCAGGTATTGATATATTATTTGACCAGATTATCAAAGTTTATTGAAAGAAATTGAATGGCCGGTTTTGGCCGAAACCCTTAGCTGCCAGTCAGCAGATTTGTGCGAGCGAACGGAATGGAGAGAGGGTTAACTCCAGGCATCAAATTTCTCAATATCGACATCGAGCATTGTCCGCACTGTGGTGGGAGCATGAAAATTATCGCGGCCATCCTGGAATTCAGCACGATTGCCAAGATTCTTGATCATCTCGGCTTAGATACTTGGGCGCCGCCTAGAGCACATGCGCAAATCCACAATCTTTTTGAGTCAACCTGGTCCCATACTCGCTCCATTCAATCCTCTTCATGACTGGGCTGACCTTTGCCCCTGGGCGTCTTTCGCCTGGAGCACCAAAACGCAGTAAAATATTTGACTTTTTTTGTGCTAACTGAACCGAAATGCAGTCATTTTTCGATCGATTATCACAGTGTTTGACAACCGAGTTAACTTTCAGTACTTTCAATCCTCGTGTTAGCAACAAATTGAAATGTCCGGTTTTATAGCAAATAAATTGTCCGCTTTTCAATTAAAGCGCAGTGAACCCCTACCGGAATTCATTGCGAAGCTGTGGCGGCTTTATCGCGGTAACAATTAATTAGAAAATATACTTTGATGATGAAGAGAAACTTTTCACTCCGTTTTTTTTGGCAAGCAGTTTTTTTTGCAGTTAGTGTTTCTGGATTATTCCTATCCTCCAATGTGGCATTGGCACATGAAACCTGGATTTTAACGCCCGAGCAAATTGATTACTGGAATGCTCAAAAGCTACCTGACATTTTTACTCAATTTTCTTCTCTTAATGTGTTGATGATTTCTGCTTTTTTAGCCTTTATCATCGGCTGGGTATGGCTTGGTTTCACAGGAGCGCGTGAACTTTTTCCTGATTTACAAGCAAGACTGTCTTCTTATGGCGATCATGTGCCGCGTATATTGCGCGTGTGTGTGGGCTGGATTTTATTATCTTCGGCTTTCGGGGCGGAGCCACGTTTTGGAGTAGAAGCATTTACCTCGCCTACTTTTTTAGCGCCTGATCTTGAACTAAATCAGCTAGGTTATGAATGGGCTTGGATAAGGTGGGCTGAAATTATATTAGGCCTAACCATTTTGGTTGGCGTTTATGTCAGATTTTTTTCTTTCCTCATGATATTGTTAAGTCTTTTAGGCTGGTATTTATTTGGCGAGGCTATTTTTCCCTATTTAGGCGCTATAATTGGAGCAAGTATTTTTCTCGTTTTACAAGGTGCGGGTAGACATTTTTTACCACTGCCGACCCCGGCTGCCTTTCGTGGTATACAATCTTTTCTGGCTAACCAACCCCGACAACGTGCTCAGGCCATAATGCGCATTCTGACCGGCACAACGATATTGTACCTGGGGGTATTCTATAAGCTGCTGCAGCCCAATCTTTCAATGGGCATAATCGAAACTTATCAGCTACCCATTCTGACGATTCATCCCGAAGCCTTTACATTGCTAATGGCACTTGTTGAAGTAAGCGCAGGCGTTTTGCTTATTGCTGGGATATTGTTACGTCCTCTGTCGATTTTTTTAATTAGTGCCTTTTCTATTTTTGCTTTATTACTTCCGGAAACACCTACCGCACATATTCTTTTTTACGGGGTTGTATTGTCATGTTTTATAAATTCTGCTGGTCATTTGCGTCGACCTGTGCCAAGAGACAAAGCCGCTGACATTGTAATCATTGGCGGAGGCCTTGCTGCCTTGCAAGCTGCTGTTAAAGTAGAGAAACTCATCGGTCAGTACTCCAATGTCCGTATTACACTGCTTCATGAGCAGGGAAACTTTTTGTTCGCACCGTTCTTACCCGAAGTTATCGGCGGTACGGTACAACCAGGCAATGTGGTAAATCCATTTCGTCGTATTGTTCAACGAACAAATGTCGTTGTTGCACACTTGGATGCTATTAACGAGAAAGAACAAAAAGTAATCGCAAAACGAAAAAACAATGAAACTATAGAGTTAAAGTACGATAGCTTGATATTAGCATTGACACCATCGTCTCATATTACGAAGCTTCCAGGTATGATGGATCATGCATGTCCATTCGACACGATTGCTGACGCGCTTCGCATCAGACAGCGTGTTCTTGATCTGGTTGAAGAAGCAGAAATGGTTAAAAATGCTGACGAGAAAAAGCGTTTACTCGCTTTCGCTATCATTGGTTCGAGTGAAATTGCGTCCGCAATCGCTGTCGAAGTCAGTCAAATACTGAAATCGGCGGAACCATCGTACCCAGCTTTACAAAACTCAGGATGGCAGGTTCATCTTTTTAATGAATACGATAAAAGCAAAACCAAATTTGAGCATCAAATAAGTTCAAAGCGATCCCAATGTTTGAAAAAGGCCGGTGTTATCGAACACTTAGAAGAAAAAATTTCTGGCCTTACACAAAAAGGACTGGTTTTTGAAAAAGGAGATCCCCAAGCATTCGGTCTGCTAATAAACGCCTCTTTCGAGTATCCAACCATTCGCTTTGTTGAACATGGTAGTTTGAACTGGCCATTTGTAACTGACAACGAATTGCGTTTGCAATCTTTTAATAACATTTGGGTGGCAGAGTCGCATCAAAATGTGGCAACTCCTCAATTTGTTTTTGCCAGTGATCAGGTCAATTTGGGGCAAAGTACCGGTTTTAATGCCTGGGCAAGTTCACAAGGATTTTCCCGGCGCCCATTCAAGCAGCAACGACATTTTGTCCAGCCTTACAACATGCGTCAATTTTCCTTGTGTCGCGTGAGTGGGTTAATTTTTACCGGAATACTAGCCTGGTTTATTTCGCGTTTTATAAATCTGCTCTCAGTACCTGGATTGGAAAGGAATCTGCGCATTATTATTGATTGGTTTTTAGTCCTGGCATTTCGTAGCGATATTGCAGTCTTGGCACAAACTTCTTCATCTAGTTTGGAAAAATCACATTTTAAAATAGGTGATGAAATTTTCAGTCAAGGTGATACCGCTATAATGGCTTATGTAGTTGAATCCGGACGTTTAAAAGCAATCCAGAGCGGCATAAAAATAAGAGAACTGGGTCCCGGAGACCATTTCGGTGAAATATTGCCGATACATCAAAATAAACGCGCAGAAACAGTCCAGTGCCTTACCGATTGTGAATTAAAAAATGTTTCGCAAGAAGATCTTAGTGCATTGATAAAAAGTGGTTGGTTGATGAGTAAGGCAATCCGGAATCTAAGGGATTTTCAACCTGATACTTCGTTAACAGATACCTCGCTTGGGCTGAAGCGACTAACCTACGTTAGTAAACTAAGTGTACCGCTTGATCAGAAAGAAATTCTTGAGATAGGACGTAAAGCAAGTTTGAATAACCAGAAGATAGATGTAACTGGCATCCTAATTGGAGTAGGAGATTACTTTTTTCAGATTTTGGAAGGTGAGGAAACTACTATCAATGTGTTGATAGAGAAAATAAGTCGCGATCCACGACATCGTGATGTGACCATACTCAGCGCAGAAACCGGTTGTGAAGAGAGACTTTTTTCAGACTGGAACATGAAGGCAGTAACTCTCAATGAAAGTAATGATCTCATACTGCTGGCCATCAGTTTGATGTTGCAAAACATTGCTCAGTCACATAATGCTATGGGGCGATACACCCAACCAGCTTTGCTTAAATTCCTAATGGAAGGGATTAATCCACTGACTATTCCAATAAAGAGCGCGAGAAAAATAGTCGTTTCAGGAAGTCTTACCGACTTTGTAGCGCTACGGAATCAATTCTCTGACGAGGAACTCGTTTGTGCAATTAATAACTTCTTGGAAATTTGTTCGATAGCGTGCATTGAATATGGCGGTCAGGTAATAAAGTATTCTGGTGGGTGTTTCGTCGCTCATTTTGAAATCAATCAAAGAGATTCTGCTATCGCTGCATGCGTCGATGCATACAAAAAATTCAAGGAAATAGCAAAATCATATCCTGATGAAACAGAAATTAATTGTGGATTTGGTTTGGCTTCTGGGATGGCAGTAGAGGGCAATATTGGCTCGTCAATTAAAATGGACTACACAATCTTAGGTATTGCGGTTAACCAAGCTATCCAGTTTGGCGAAATTGCTCGAAATAAAAGCAAAGTTATTGTCATTGATGAATCTTTCCTGACTGATGTTGCCAAGTCTTGGAAATTTGAAGACGCAGGAACCTTTGCATTAAAAGAAACCAATGAGCCAGCACGTCTTTACGCGCTTGAACTCAATTGATAATTAGTGCAATTAAATTTTCTTGATTCTTCATAGTGCTGCGTGGATACCAGGCAGATAAATATAATTTTTCAAACAAATATTTTATTAGTGACTTATTTAATCACTGCTTAATTTTTTGGAACTAACTGTGTACAGAATATTATTGATTTTTCTATTTTCAACATTTGAGAAGGGGTCAAGTCTATGTGTTTATATGAAAATACAATATATTTCTCCCCGTGTCGTGCCCATTAAGAATTGAATTTTCTGGTAACTGGTATCATGTCATAATACCGAGGCGCAGGTTATCAAAATATTTTTTGCGATGATAGTCGTCGCGCTTTATTTATGTGTTTGCTGTCAGAGGTTGACATAATGTTTCGAGTGGAAACACATACACCCGAAGGCAACCTTCAGCGCGCAATGTGGTATTTCAATGGAATATATACCCAGGCGTTATAATCGTTCAGAAAATACAGAAGGACCTTTATTCGAGGTCGCTATAGGGCGATTCTGATTGAATCCGATGCTTATTTCTAAGGGTGTCGCATTAAGTTTTACCATGTTATCTTGGCGCAAACACATAGACTTTTTATCAATCAACTTTAGGGTCGATAAATTATATCTTTACGCATTGGCGCAAATATTGCCAGCACTTTATTTTGTACTCTATGTGGAATATCAGCTTCATTCATGGCATCGATTAACGAATCAACGCCACGGTTAAAATCGGCTTCTGTCATATTCATGCCATCATGGACTCTTTCCATATTATCACCTGTATATTCACACGGCCCGCCTGTATGAAAACAAATATGTTCAGTTAACTTGGCTCGGTATCTCTCTACATCTGATTCTTTAAAATACTCAAAAAGAACCGGGTCTTTTTCGATTTCTACAATATGATTATTAACAATTTCTTCTATCTTTTGAAGACCGCCCAAACTTTGATACACTGACTCCGATTGAGGCTGATTCGCACAGGCTGACAAAAACAGCGCGGTTAAAAAAATAAATGTTCTCATAATCCAGAAATCCTCAGTTAGGTGGTGTTTAGATTGCGTCGTTGTTTCTTTTTGGCAAGGCGCAATGAGACGTAATAACTCGTTATCACAACGAATTGCAGCGCAGTAAAAAAGAAACAACGGCATGCTATAAGTATCATAGCGTTCCTCACCTTAAAGGTGCGTGTCAAATAGAGAAATATTAGTCTTTTTTTCATGAGATGTCTTATTACTGTAACGGTCAACTGAGGATTTTAGGATAATCGTTACCATAAGTATCCTGTTGCTGACACATAAAATCCTTGCTGATTCTTGGCATCGGCGATATCTCCCAGTTGCGTCCATGCCAAGGTAAGATTAAAGTGTTTGTTAGGAATATAGGTTGCAAAGAAATCTTGCCAATCGTCCTCCTCCTCCTTTACGCCTGCTAAATTATTTGGTTTTTGTCTGTATTCGTAGCCAATCGCCCAGTTACGGGACAACAATACACCCACTGAGCCTTCTAGCATTACTTGGTAATCATTATTTTTCCCGCCGCCATAACCAAGCAAACCAAGCTGATTGGCTTTTGTGGCGCGTGCTGCCAAATTCCAAATTAAATTGTAGCCGCCTACAACACCTAAATGTACTTTAGTAGCCGCAATATAAAAATCAGTTCCTTCATTATTATTCTTAGCACCACGTTCTGAAGCAATCGCGCCATCAACCAGCATTTTATGTTGCGCACCGACACTTATTTGAGGTAATACTGTGTAAATAAGATCGCCATATAAACGGGTTTTTATACCGTAAATATTTTGCCGGATTTGCCCCCCTGAATCAGACAAGTGTAAATTTTGCCGTGCAAAACTCAGTTCTACACGATCAAATAACCCGACACTTGCGCCCAAAGAATGTAAACGATAATCGTCCAGAAAAACGAGCGTATTAAAAACAGATAATGAGGTTTCATCTCGACTGTCATATCCGGAAATGGTCGCCCAAGGCACGATACCACCGCCTCCACTGCCCTCTATTTGGGTAAGCCCCGCCGTTTCCAGTAGTTTGCCTTGTCCAGCAAGTACTTGGCCCACCATCAAAAAATATAACAGTAGGATCACAGTCAGCCGGGTTTTTTGTGATGTGCATTTACGCATATTTTTCATGCTTACCTTCTTCAGTGCTTATCCATTTTGTATTGCTATGATCTGCCAACCAATTCTGGATTTGATCATGTGCCATTGGTTTGCTAATAAAATAGCCTTGGATCCAATCACACCCCCACGTATCTAATAATCGTAATGCGTTTTCGTTCTCAACGCCTTCCGCCACAATCTCCAGATTAAAAGATCGCGCCAGGGTAATGATAGTCTGCACAATACTTTGGTCGTCATTTTGCTGATCTAGCTTAAGAATAAAGCTCTTATCAATCTTTAGCTCGGATACCGGCATATTTTTCAAATAAGCCAAAGAGGAGTATCCCGTGCCAAAGTCATCTATTGCCAAATTAAATCCATTTGTTCTAAAAGCTTGCAAGTGTTCAATGGATTTTTCTGGTTCTTTCATCAAGTCGCTTTCTGTAATTTCAAAAGCGAGCATATTTTTATCTAATCCAGCCTGTTCCAGTCGATGTATGATTCCGGGTAACAAATCAATATTTGCTACATCATGAACTGAAATATTTATAGCGACTTGCAGGTTGATGCCAATTTTTTGCCAGTGACATGAATCTTGAATGACACGATCAATCACCCAATCAGTTACCTGATTGATAAACCCAGCTTGCTCAGCGATGGGAATAAATAATTCAGGTGATACAAAGCCCAATCGTTTGCTATTCCAACGCATCAATGCCTCTGCTTTACTGACTTGTCCAGTGTGCAAGTTCAGTTTTGGCTGATAAAATATAGCAAGTTCTGATTGGGATGAGTTCAAGGCTTGTTTCAGTTCGCGTAGCACTTCAAGTCGATACAAATAACTTTCTTCCAGATCCTGACGATAGGCCTGATATAAATTTTCCTGTTGTTGTGCATGGTCAACGGCAATACTCACACGACGAAATAGTGCTTGCGTATCTTCAGTGTCTTCAGGGTAACGAACGAGACCAATCGAGAAGCGAATATTTAAAACCGTATTTTCCACTTCAAGCGGTTGCTCCAATTGCTGGCGAAGCGCTAACAATTCCGCCTCATTTACGGGTTGCTCGGGCAGCCACAATAATTCACCGCCACTTAAGCGGGCTGCTTGTCCTCCCAATTTCAGAAACCGAACTGCCAGGGATTGCAAACAGCTATCTCCAACATGATAGCCAAATGTATCGTTAATTCCGCGAAAACCGAGTATATTCAAGCCAAACACTTGGAATGGTTTCTTTGCTAACATTCTTTCTTGAATTATTTCAGTAATGCGGAATCGATTATATAAATTGGTTAGCAAATCATGGCTGGCCTGATATTGTATTTTTTTTTCTCGGTGACGTACGTTCTCCTGCATGACGCCAAAGGCAACTGATAACTTATTGATTTCTTGCGTGTTATCTTGGGTAATGATACCTTCATGATAGTCACCGCGCGCTATACGTTGCGCCATGGCAGCAAGATCAGTTAACGGTTGAGTCAGATTTTTTGCAAAAATTGCCCCCATAAGCAGGGCCAGCGCTATAGATAGCACTGTGATGAAAGTTATTTCAAGCTGTAATAAATTAAATTCAGCAAATAACTCATTCAAGTCTTCAGATAAAATTATCCATACTTGTTTATCCGCCAGTTCAGATATCAAAAAACGTTTAGAAAAGAATCTATTTTCACGCGCAAAAGGTAATCTCGGAATATCCAGTTCTTGCGACACGCTTTTATAAACGTTATCCAGCTCACTTTCAGGTAATGAACTAAAGGCCAATTTTTCGCCGTTAGCAGCGCGTGACTCAATTGTGGTGTGTAATTTTGTGATTGTTGTCAGCTCTTCGATCAATGCTTTATTGATTTCAAATCCGACGACAGCAATTGCAATAGGAGCAGGCGCATCCACTGTTAGCAAAATAACCTGATACAGTTTTTTACCAATCTCCAAAATAGATGCCGCGCCACCATCACTAATGGCCGCCCCGATCAGCTCCTTACCAAGAAAAGCATCATTACTATCAAGATCATTAGATGTGCTGGAGATCACACTTCCATCAAGCTTCAACAATGCCATTAAATCAGCAGAAATACGCTCACCATGGTTATACAATACGCTGGTTATCGTTGCGTTATCTCGTGAGGCTACTGACTGAATAAAACCAAAGTCAGCAGTCAATACTTCTGCAGAGTTATATAGCTGATTTTCCCGGCTAGCTAGCACTTGAGTGAATATACTTTGCCCAATATCCAAACCCTGTGTGACTTGAGTTCTGGCATGATTTGTTGTTGACACCCAAACTGCAATAAGTATGGCGCAGGTAGTCAAGCTTAACAGCCCGCCAGCTAGTTTAAATATGCTGTAATTTAATGTCCGTAGTGCCAATTTATTTAAACCTTGCTTTAAACTTTCTTGGTTGCTTGATAACCAACGGTTGTAAATTTGTTGTTATTTGCCATACACCTTTATCATTCTTTTTTTCGAGCGGCTTTGAAATGATCTTGTCTGCACTTTTCGATAATCGTGAATGCCATATCTTTACTTCATCAGTCGCTGGTGCCTCAAGAACCACCATGCCGTTTTCATCTGTTACGGCAGTCATCTCGTTATCAGCCACATAAATATAACCAACCATATGATCATGAATATTGCAGCCTAGAATCACAATTCCAGGTTTGTCAAATAAGTTCGGTGAAGTAGGTGTACCTCTATATAATTTGATTTCAAATGGCTTTGGATCAGAAAAACTGTAAACATGATGACGAATATTGTCACTATTTGGAAAAGAGACAAATTGTCCTCGATTAATTGTTAAAACATGGGGCGAAAACTGCCTGTTAATTTGATCCATAACCACTTCTTGCACGGTAGGATTTGATGCGGTTTCTGAAGGAATACTGATCACTGCTTGACTAACTGGCTTATTATCTTGATCAAGCAACTGAATCTTGAGCTGTGCAAAGACAATACTCGGCCAAACAACTGCACATAGTGCAAAAAAAAGTTTTATCTTGGTCATTAGTATTAACTCCATAACTTGTTCAGATGACGATTAGTTGACGCCACCTTACATATTGAGCAAGTCTCATACCGACATCTTATTACATGCAAGTGCAGCGGCTTTTAGTGAGCTAGCAGGATAATTAATGGCTTTTCTCTGTCTTATTTCATTACAATCAAGAAATAACTTCTGTTTTTTAGCGCATAACCTTATTTGCCAAGCCAGCGCTAACGGTCAAAACATTTAATCTAAAATCCTCAGTTGACCGCTACAGTAATAAGACATCTCATGAAAAGAAGACTAATATTTTTCTAACTGACATTCATCTTTAAGGTGATGAACGCTATGATGCTTATAGCACGCCGTTGTTTCTTTTTTACTGCGTTGCAATTCGTTGTAATAACGCGTTATGACGTCTCATTGCGCCTTGCCAAAAAGAAACAACAACGCACGCTAAACACCACCCAACAGAGGATTTTAGCGGATGTTCCCTATTGCAGGAAACGGAAAAACAAACATAACCATATGAAGTCAAGCGGCTTTTCGTCTAGACGGGAGTTTCTTCTTAGTGGCCACACGGATGCCTTTGCTTGGCAGGATAGAGG
>Ga0224496_10002817_pt1 | contig 10223 bp, 7 predicted proteins | sample SF_Jul11_sed_USG_2_FD_168127 | JGI IMG/M metagenome (GOLD analysis project Ga0224496, IMG submission 168127) | Sediment microbial communities from San Francisco Bay, California, United States - SF_Jul11_sed_USGS_8_1 | ecosystem: Environmental > Aquatic > Marine > Sediment | place: USA... | reverse complement strand
GGAATCCAACGGAGTCGAGATTCGTGCTCACACGCTGCGGTGACGATCTTTTTTCCATCGACGCGGCATCGCCAAGGGAGGCACACGCGCTCGCGTTGCGATTGCGCGAGGCCGGCGAATGGCTCGAAGTGGTTGCGGGAATCGACACGGTCATCCTGCGTTTCGATGCCGCCCGACAGGATGCCCTTGACGCAAGCAGGGTGATCCGGTCCGCGATTGCCGCGGATCTCGACACAACCGAGCGTCCCGGGAAGCGGATCGAGATACCGGTCGTCTACGGTGGCGATTTCGGTCCCGACCTGGACGAATTGTCGGAGGTGACAGGCATGGCGGTCGCCGACCTGATCGAGAAGCACACAAGTCGCGACTACGAAGTCGAGATGGTCGGATTCACGCCCGGCTTCGCCTTTATCGGCGGCCTCGACGAGTGTTTCCGCATGCCGCGGCGCAAAGAGCCCCGGCAGCAGGTTGCAGCCGGTTCGGTGGGTATCGCGGACGGCCGGACGGGCCTGTACGCGATGGCAAGTCCGGGTGGCTGGAACATCATTGGGCGAACGCCCTGCAAGCTGTTCGACGCGGCGGCGGAGGAACCGTTCGCGCTTGCCGTAGGGATGCGTGTGCGCTTCAAGGCGATCGACGCTGACGAATACGAGCAATGAGTATCACGGTCATCAAGCCGGGACTGCAGACGACCATCCAGGCCGGGCCCCGTATCGGATCGCGGCACCTGGGTGTGCCGGCCAATGGCGCCGCCGATCCGCTGTCCCTGGCGCTGGCCAACAAGTTGGTGGGGAACGACTGGGATGCGCCGGCGCTTGAGGCGACCCTGCTTGGCCCTGTGCTGCGCTTCGAGGCACCCTGCCTGTTCGCGCTGACCGGTGCCCGTACCGCCGCCACGCTCAATGGCGCCGCGCTTTTGCAGCACAAGTCCGTCGTGGCGATGCCCGGCGACGTGCTCGCGGCCGGTTCTGCGGAGATTGGCGTCCGGGTCTATATTTCGATAGCCGGCGGATTGCAGGCCGACGACGTACTGGGGTCCAGGTCCACAAACCTGCAAGCGGGATTCGGTGGGCTGCAGGGCAGGGCGTTGCAAACAGGCGACGTGCTGGCGTTCGAGTCACGAGATACGGTTCCGCTGGAAACGCCGGAGATGTTCCGCCTGCCGCTCTCGACCAGTTGGGGTCTGCGTACCTGTGTCGGCAAGGAAGCGCCGCTCTTCGCAGACGAGGTGCTCGCCAGGTTCTTCGACACCAACTGGCTCATTGACCGGCGTTCGGACCGGATGGGATTGCGCCTTGAAGGACCGGCGCTCGAGAGCAAGTCCGACGGCCGCATGCCAAGCGCCGGCGTCTTTCCCGGGACGATCCAGTGCCCCGAAGACGGGTTGCCGTACATCCTGTCGGTCGATGCAGGAACGGTCGGAGGCTACCCGAGAATCGCGCAGGTGACGCGGGCCGATCGCCATATCCTCGGGCAACTGCGTCAGGGCGATCACGTCCGCCTGCTCAGGAGGGATCCGGACGAAGCGCTCGAGGAACTGCGCGCCAAGATCGGCTACTGGCAGGACTGGCTGCCGGACATCGAGGAGATCCTGCGCTAGGAAGTGGTGGGCCCGCCAGGACTCGAACCTGGGACCAAGGGATTATGAGTCCCCTGCTCTAACCAACTGAGCTACAGGCCCACTGAGGGGCGAGGATTCTAGCAGAAAATCCGCAGAGATAGTGCGTGCAAAAGGGCCAACCATCGCTACGTTTGCAGGGCGCTGGCGCGGGGCCGAGAAAGGTCAACCGAGCCGCAAAATCGCGGCATCGATGCCGGTGTCGCAGGCCTCGACTGGTCCACATGAAATTGCGTGATGGGGTTCCGGGACCATTACAAAACAATGACTTACTATTGCCTCATTTTCGCTGGAATGGTGTTTCGAGCGCTCAATATGGTGCCGAATTCACATATATGGACCAAAATTGAAACGCACGTCGAAAGGACTCGGACTGCTGGACCTGGTTGTGACGCTCGTTATCGCGTTGCTGCTGGCGTCGATCGCCATTCCCTCGTACCAGGCGTTCACGCAGCGTGCCAAAGTTGCAGCCGCCATCGGCGATATCGGCAAGATCAGTCTTGCCATCGAGAGCCACCGGCTTCGCTACGACGATCGCATTCCGCTTTCCCTCGAAGAACTGGGCATGCCGATTCCGCTCGACCCCTGGGGCCAGCCCTATGAGTTTCTCAATATTCCAGCGGCGGGAGCGGGGAACAGCGGGCTGCGCAAAGACGGCTCACTGAACCCGCTCAACACCGATTTCGATCTCTACAGCCGTGGCGAGGATGGTGAGTCGGCCGGTCCGCTCTCTGCAGAGAAAAGTCGCGATGATGTCGTGCGCGCCAACAACGGCGCGTATATCGGTCTTGGCGAGGACTACTGATGAGCGACGGCATTATCAGGCAGACCCTGAATCGGGGTGTCGGCAAACGCATTCTTGTCTTTTTCCTGATCGCGGCGATCGTGCCGATGCTGTTTACCGTGTGGCTGGCATCGCACGAGTTCAATCGCCGCCTCGAACAGGAAACATCGAGAACGCTCAAACATTATTCCAAGGAATACGGCGTCGAGATCCTGGCACGGCTGCAAACTGCGTCCGAGAAAGCGCGGGAAGTCGTTCGTCTCGCACGCAGAGACGGTCTTAACCGGGTCTACGACCACGAATACCTGTTCGAAGACTTTGAGAAGGTTTGGGTCCTGCGTGAAACGCCGCCGCCGTCGCTGCTGGTGGATGACCAGGGTATGGGTATCGAATTTTCGTCAGCCGATGAGGCGCACCTGGACGCGGGTGGGACGAAGCTGGTTTTGACGGAACAGAATGGCCTGGTTCTGCTCCAGGCCGTTGGCCCCGAAGCGCCCGGGTGTATCCTTGCGTTCCAGCTGAGCGCTGACAAGGTCTGGGGAGCGCGGGAAAACCTGCCGTTCAACACGGAATTCTGCGTGTACAGCGAATTCGGCCAGCGACTGTATTGCACGAGCGAGGTGCAGGTGGGACTCCACTCAGCCCTGGTCATGGATGCCGAGAATCGCAGCAGCATCTTTAGCGAGTTGGAGCATGACGGCGAGCAACAATTCGCTGCCCTGTGGCAACTGTTTCTTGATGGTACCTATGTCGCGCCGGCCTTCGACATCATAGCCGTGCAACCCATGTCGTTTGCAATGAAGTCGGGAACGGACTTCCAACGCGTATTTCTCCCCGCCATCGTGCTCATCCTGATCCTGGTGGCGATCCTGAGCCTGAAGCTCATTGCGCGCAGCCTGGTACCACTGCGTCACCTGACCATTGCCGCCAGCCAGTTCGCCGGCGGTGATCTCGAATCCCGGGTACGCGTCCGGACCGGCGATGAGTTCGAGTGGCTGGCAACGGCGTTCAACAACATGGCGGCCAGGCTGGGGCGACAAATCTCGGCGCTGGAAGCCATGTCCGGTATCGATCGCATGATTCTTTCGGGCACCAAGCTCGAAGAGGTCTCGGAAGACGTGGTCGGACACCTAATCGATCTGACCGGCTGCACAGCGGCTGGCGTTATCGCGCGGGATGTCGATGCACCCCGGCAGGGCAAGATGATCTCCCTGCACGAGGGTGAGCTGTTGCACGAACGGATCGAGCTGCCCGGAGACGTTGGTCACCACTGGTGCAAGCCACGCCAGGTCTCGATCGCCGACATCGATGTGAAGGATGCGCCTTACAAACCCCGCTTCGAATCCTACGGCCAGGGGTTCGTGGTCCTGATTCCGGTCGTACTGAGCAGCAACGTCAAGGGCGTCCTGCTGCTCGGATTCGAGTCGGAGTTCAACATGGCGCAGGACAGGCTGCAGCGCGTCGTCGACCTGGCGGGGCGTTTTGCCGTGGCCCTGTCGAGCGTGGAGCGCGAAGAAGAACTCTACCGGCAGGCGCACTTCGATGTCCTGACCGGCCTGCCGAACAGGCAGCTGCTCAAGGATCGCCTCGAACAACACATCGCGAGTGCACGAATAGACCAGCACAGCGGCGCGTTGCTGTTTCTCGATCTCGACCGCTTCAAGGAAATTAACGACGTGTACGGGCACTCGGTTGGCGACGCCGTGCTCATCCAGGCGGCCAAACGAATCGTCTCCGAGGTGCGCGACCGCGACGTCGTGGCTCGCCTTGGCGGGGACGAATTTATCGTCGTTCTACCGAATGTTCGCAACGAGTCCATCGTGCGCCAGACCGCCGAGCGGCTGCTTACAAGGCTCAGCGAAGCCTTTACCGTACAGGATATGGACCATCACGTAAGTGCAAGTATCGGCATCGTGATGTTCCCGACCGATGGCGATAGCGTGGAGACCCTGCTAAAAAACGCCGATGCGGCCATGTACAGGGCCAAAGACGCAGGACGGAGTCGCTTCGAATTCTTCAGTGAGCGCCTCAATGCCGAAAGCCGCCGCAAGATTGGCCTTGAACGCGACCTGAGGGCAGCCTTCCGTGCCGGGCAGCTCGCGGTGCATTACCAACCGCATTTCGACATAGCGACCGGCGAGATCTGCGGCGCGGAAGCGCTATTGCGATGGGAGCATCCGGAGGAAGGGTATGTTTCGCCGACCGAATTCATCCCGCTGGCCGAGGACTCCGGACTCATTGTCGACATCGGCGCCTGGGTGATCCAGCGGGCCTGCGAGGACTTGTGTGCCATTCTCGACAAAGGCATGCATCCCGGTCCTGTCTCCGTCAACGTTTCCACCCGGCAGCTGCGCGATGCGGGATTCCGGCGAGCGGTCATGGAGCCGATACGCCGCTTCGGCATTCACGCCGGCCACATTCAGCTCGAGGTCACGGAAACGGCGGTCGCCGAGAACCGGGACTCGGCGATTGCTGTTCTGGATTCGCTGCGCAAGCATGGCGTGCGTGTGGCGATCGACGATTTCGGCACCGGGTACTCGTCGCTGAGCTACCTGCAACAAATGCCCTTCGACGTGATCAAGATCGACAAGTCGTTCATTGACACGATCGGTAGCGGCGTCACATCGAACAATATCTGCCGGACAATCATTCGCATGGCAGAGGAACTGGGCAAGAAATCCATTGCCGAAGGCGTCGAGACCCAGGAGCAGATCGATTTCCTGCGGCGCAATGGCTGCGACTACGTTCAGGGCTTTTACTACAGCGAGGCCCTGCCGCAGGACCTGTTCGTCCTGTTCGTCGAGAAGCAGGGCTTCCATACGCAACGACGGAAGGCGCTCGAGATTCTTTGAGCTAAAAAAAGGCCGGGCTTGCCCGGCCTTTTTCTTGTCCTCCAGCAGGAGGCTAGTCTTCCAGCAGGAAACTTCGTAGCTGATCGGAGCGCGTCGGATGGCGCAGCTTCCTGAGCGCCTTGGCCTCGATCTGGCGAATTCGCTCACGCGTGACGTCGAACTGCTTGCCGACCTCTTCGAGCGTGTGATCCGTATTCATGTCGATACCGAAGCGCATGCGCAGCACCTTGGCTTCGCGCGGTGTCAGGCCGGCGAGCACCGAGTGCGTCGTTTCCTTGAGGCCCGAGGTCGTCGCGGAATCGACCGGCGAGTGCACGGTCTGGTCCTCGATGAAGTCGCCGAGATGCGAATCCTCATCATCGCCAATCGGGGTTTCCATCGAAATGGGTTCCTTCGCGATCTTGAGCACTTTGCGCACCTTGTCCTCAGGCATCTCCATGCGTTCGGCCAGTTCGTCCGGCAGCGGCTCACGGCCCATCTCCTGCAGCATCTGGCGAGAGATGCGGTTGAGCTTGTTGATCGTTTCGATCATGTGGACCGGGATACGAATCGTGCGTGCCTGGTCAGCGATCGAACGCGTGATCGCCTGGCGAATCCACCAGGTCGCGTAGGTCGAGAACTTGTAGCCGCGGCGGTATTCGAATTTGTCGACGGCTTTCATCAGCCCGATGTTGCCCTCCTGGATCAGGTCCAGGAATTGCAGGCCGCGGTTCGTGTACTTCTTGGCGATCGAAATAACGAGACGCAGGTTCGCCTCGACCATTTCCTTCTTGGCGCGGCGAGCCTTGGCTTCGCCGATCGACATCTGGCGATTGATCTCCTTGATCTCGGCGATCGACAGACGCGTTGCCTCCTCGACGGCGACCAGCTTGCGCTGCGCGCGCAGGACGTCATCCTTGAGCTTGGCGAGGATAGACGAGTGCTTGCGCTTCGCCCGAATGTGCTTGTCGATCCAGGTGAAATCGGTCTCGCTTTTCGGGAAGCTCGACAGAAAGTCCTTGCGCGGCATGCCGGCGTCACGCACGCAAAGCCGCATGACCATGCGTTCCTGACTGCGGATAATCGACACCACGTCACGCAAGTTGCGAACGAGCGCGTCGAAGAGTTTCGGCGCCAGCTTGAGTTCCATCATCTGCAGGGCGCAGTCGTCCTGTGCCTTGATCGTGCGCTTGTCTTTCTGACCATACTGATCGAGGTACTTCATCGAGCGATTGAAGTGTCTGCGAATGACCTTGACGCGTGCTTTCACTTCGTCGGGGTCCGGTCCCGTGTCGACAACCTCGTCATCGTCGTCGTCATCGCCCTTCGGCGAGGGTGGCTTGATATCGTCGGGCGCGTTCGGGTCGATGAAACCGACCACGAAATCCTGCATGCGGGTTTCGCCGTCAATGACGCGATCGGCAACCTCGAGCAGTGCGTCGACCGTGGGCGGGAAATGAACCATGTGGTACTTCACCTGGTTCAGGCCGTCCTCGATACGCTTCGCGATCTCGATCTCGCCCTGGCGCGTCAGCAGTTCGACCGTGCCCATTTCGCGCATGTACATGCGTACCGGGTCGGTCGTACGTCCGAACTCCGCATCGACGCTCGCGAGGGCGGCTTCCGCTTCCTCGACCGCGTCTTCGTCGGTTGCCGGTGTGTCGGTCAGTGTTTTCGACTCGGTTTCCGGTGCCTCTTCGTACACCGTGATACCCATGTCGTTGATCATGTTGACGATGTCTTCGATCTGTTCGGGATCGACAATATCGTTAGGCAGGTGGTCGTTGACCTCTACGTAGGTCAGGTATCCCTGCTCCTTGCCTCGGGCAATCAAATCTTTGAGTTGCTGGGCCTGCTTGCTCACGGCAACAACCGGTGCGGGTGCTTTTTTCTCAGTCAAGACGGAAATCCCTGCGGGTAGAAAATGCAAACGATTAATTCTACTCTTAAGAAAGAGTTGAATCTACATAATTTTCATCGAGTTAGGCTGCTTTCAACAGCTCCTGCAGTTCGGCTTTCTCTTCGTCGGAGAGGCCGCTAACTCTTTGTTTTTCAATCAAAAATTTAATCCTTTCCTTGCGGCCTGCCGTTTCCAGCTGGACCAGGCAGTCGCCCAGTTCGGTGGCCGCATCAAAGTCCTCGTCCAGCGGCACCTCGGAGGCAACGAGTTTGCCGAGGTGCCGGCCTTCGGCATCGTGCCGCCAGCGCTCGAGCAGCCCGGCCGTCGTTATATTGGGCTCCGACTGCACGGTTTCAATGAGGGTTCGCAACAAGTCCACACCGGGCCGGTTGACGCCCGCCAGCTTCTCGACATCGAGCCTCAGGCACGCGGCCGGGTCATTGAGCAACAGCGTTATCGCGTGCCGGATCACGGAGGGCTGTCCCGTCACGGGTTTGCTCGATCGCCTGTTATCAAGACCGCGTGCGGGACTGGCGGAGGGGCCGCTGCTCTTGTCAGCACCGAGCATCCTCTCGAGTTTTGCGGCCGTCAGACCCACGGACTCGCCGAGACTCTCGATGAGCAACTCGCGGTACACACCGGGGGGGATCTTGTTAACGAGCGGCCGGGCGAGTTCCGCGAGTCGAGCGCGGCCGTCAACCGTGCTCATGTCGACCTGGCTCGCCAGTTCCTGAATCAGGAACTCGGACAGGGCAACACCCTCGTCCAGTGCATTCAGGAATGCATCCGTGCCAAGCTCGTTGACGTAGGAATCGGGATCGTGCCCCTCCGGCAGGAACATGAAACGAATCTGTCGCCCTTCGCGAATCTGGGGCAGCGCGTTTTCGAGGGCTCGCCAGGCAGCCTTGCGGCCGGCGCGGTCACCGTCGAACGCAAAACACACGTTCTCGGTCAGGCGAAAGAGCCGGTTCAGGTGATCGCTGGTCGTTGCCGTTCCCAATGTTGCGACCGCGAAATCGATACCGTGGCGGGCGAGGGCGACGACGTCCATATAACCTTCGACGACCACCAGTTGCTCGATGTTCCGCAGCGCCTGGCGGGCTTCATACAGGCCGTAGAGTTCCCGGCCCTTGTGGAACAGGACCGTCTCGGGCGAGTTCAGGTATTTGGGCTCACCGTCGCCGAGCGTCCGGCCACCAAAGCCAATCGTGCGGCCACGTGCATCGCGAATCGGAAACATGATGCGATCGCGGAAGCGGTCGTAGTGCTTGCCATTGTCCTTTTCGATGATCATGCCGGTGGCGAGCAGGCGCTGCGTGGCTTCGGGTGACTGCCCAAACTTGTCGAGGATGTTGCTCCAGCCGTCCGGGGCATAGCCTATGCCGAAGCGCTTCGCCGTGCTGCCGTCGATCCCGCGAATCCTGACGTATTCGACCGCGGCCGGCGAGTCCGTTAGGCAGTCCTGCCAATGGCGGGCGATGGCGTCAAGGAGTGAGAACAGCTCATCGTAGCGCCGAGCCGGCTTGTCGCTTTCGCTGCGCGGTACGTCGACGCCCATGAGTGCCGCGAGGCTTTCGATCGCCTCGACAAAGCTCATGTGATCGAATTCCATGAGGAAGCCAATCGCCGTGCCATGCGCGCCGCAACCGAAGCAATGATAGAAACCTTTGCCCGGGCTCACCGTGAACGATGGCGTCTTTTCGTCGTGAAATGGGCAGCAGGCCTTGAATTCCCGACCCGCCTTCTTGAGTTGTACACGGCGGCCGACCACTTCGACGATATCCGCGCGCGCGATCAAATCGTCGATGAAGTCCTGGGGGATTAATCCGGCCATAGTGTATTAACGTCGCCCTGCCGTGATCGGGTCTTGAAGGATTATTCTTGTTTTTGAGCAGCATAGCCTAATAATCAGGCTGTGCCAGAGCGCAAATTTGGTGCCAACTAGAGGGCGTTCAAACGCTCTTTTACCGCCGCGCCGACGGCACCCATATCGGCGCGACCCGCGGCCTTGGCCTTGATCTGGCCCATCACCTTGCCCATGTCGCGAATGCTTTCGGCACCGGTGGCGGCAATCACCTCATCCACCATTGCGGCGAGTTCGTCAGCCGACAGTTGCTCGGGGAGGTAGTCTTCGAGTACCGCTATCTCGGCACGCTCGATGGCGGCGAGATCCTCGCGGTTCCCTTTCTCGAATTGTTCGACCGAGTCGCGACGTTGCTTGACCATCTTGTCGAGGACGGCGAGTACGGCCGCGTCGTCAAGCTCGATGCGTTTGTCGACCTCGACCTGTTTGACAGCCGCGAGTATGAGGCGCACCACTTTCAGCCGGTCTTTGTCACCGGCCTTCATGGCGGACTTCATGTCCTCGGTAATTTGGTTCTTCAGCGACATGGCTTAAAGAAATTCATGTGTGCGCCGCGAATGCGGCGCGAAGGAGTATCAATAGAGACGCTTGCGCTTTGCTTCTTCACGGGACAGGCGCTTCAGGTGGCGCTTGACCGCGGCGGCCTTCTTGCGCTTGCGCTCCTGGGTCGGCTTCTCGTAGAACTCACGACGACGAAGCTCGGTAAGGATTCCGGCCTTCTCACAGGCACGCTTGAAGCGGCGCAGGGCAGCATCAAAATACTCGTTCTCTTTCACGCGAACGCTTGGCATTGTTCAGGTATTCCGTCCAGACATAAAGAAACCCGGCGCACGGCCGGGACTGAGCCGCGTATGATAGCGTCGGACTTAACGGTTTGCAAAGAAAAATATGGTGTCAGTCACCCTATTTCCCGCTTATCATGGCGCCTCGATTTTTCAAGTTTCCACTGGCGGGATTTAGGGTGACTGACACCAAATTTCTATGATTGTCCTGGGGATTGAAACCAGCTGCGACGAGACCGGTGTGGCGCTCTACGACACGGAAAACGGGCTCCTGGCGGAGGCGCTGCACAGCCAGGTTGACCTGCATGCGGTCTACGGCGGTGTCGTTCCCGAGATCGCGTCGCGCGACCATATTCGGATGCTTTTGCCATTAATTCAAAAGGTTATGAGTGAGGCGGGCGTCGACAAGCCCGCTGCCATCGCGTATACGGCCGGCCCGGGACT
>Ga0224496_10002816_pt1 | contig 10226 bp, 2 predicted proteins | sample SF_Jul11_sed_USG_2_FD_168127 | JGI IMG/M metagenome (GOLD analysis project Ga0224496, IMG submission 168127) | Sediment microbial communities from San Francisco Bay, California, United States - SF_Jul11_sed_USGS_8_1 | ecosystem: Environmental > Aquatic > Marine > Sediment | place: USA... | reverse complement strand
AGAGGCTAAGCGATGATGCGGCGGATCGACGCGGGCCAAGAGTGATGAGCAGCCACAGACCAACCCGGACCGCCGGGCTCCCCGATGAGACCACTTCGATCATCGAGTCCTTCATCGAACGGGCGGGGCGGGATCCGGACCGTGTAGCGATCGAGGCCTCTGGCCACGCCCTCACCAACCGACAGCTGAGCGGGTGGTCGGCGCAGATTGCTGGTTCCCTCACAAACCTCGGTGTTGGTCCCGAGGGCCGGGTGGCCGTAATTGGTCCGCGCGGGCCAGCGGCAGTCGCGTCCATGATCGCCACACTTTCCCTCGGTGGTGTAGTCGTACCCATCGATGCTTCCACCCCGGGCGAGCGTCGCCAACGAATGATCACCGAATCGGGTGCAAATGTCGTTATCCAAATTGGAGACGGAACCGGGCCGGGTTCGGGGAGCTTTTCCGTTCTCCGTCTCCCTTCCTGGCCCGACCGCGAACCGGCAGCCACAAACCTGACAATCTTGCCTCGCGCACACTCGGACCCTGCCTACATCTTCTTCACCTCAGGATCCACAGGGAAGCCGAAGGGGATCCTCGGATCGTGGGGCGGCTTCACGCAATTCATGCACTGGATGGCCGAAACCTTCGCCATCGACGAATCGGATCGGGTGGCGCTAACCCGCAACCTCGGCTTCGACGCCGTGATGCGGGAGGTTTTCGTGCCCCTGCTCACCGGGGCGCGGATCGTGGTGGCTCCCGATCCCCTCGATCCGGACGAGGCGATCGCCTGGCTGCGAGACCAACGGATCACGGTGATCAACGCGACGCCATCGCACGCAGAGATGTGGCTCGAATCGTCGGAGTCATCCGCGTCCAGTCTTCGCTGGGTGTTCTTTTCCGGCGAGATCCTGACGGGTCGTTTGGTCTCAGCCTGGCGTTCGCGTCTATCTCCAGCGGGGGAACTCGTGAACTTCTACGGTCCGACCGAAACCACTTTCATTCGTACCTTCCAGCTTGTCGGTGAAACAACCGAAGAGGACCCAATCGCGATCGGTAACCCGCTTCCCGGAACGGAGATCCTTGTCCTCGACGAAGGCAATCAGCCGGCGTCTCGAGGCGAGGTCGTCATCCGGACCGCGTTTGGAACGCTCGGATACATCAACGTCGACGACGACCGGTCGTTCGTAGTCAACCCACTCACCGGCGATCCGGACGACATCGTCTACCGAACCGGCGACATTGGCGAAATTGGCGAGGATGGGGCCATCGTCGTGATCGGCAGGACCGACCAGCAGTTGAAGATTCTCGGGGTCAGAATCGAACCAGGAGAAATAGAAACCAAGCTCGAACAGCATCCATCCGTAAAACGGGCGATCATCGTTCCGATCGAGCACCGCGGCCGGATTGTTCGCGTGGATGCCGCAATCGTTCCCCACGGCGACCCGCCCACAACCGGGGCGCTGCGCGAACATCTTGCCGCAACCATCCCGCGGGTCGCCATCCCCGCCCGCTACATCGTGATGGACTCGCTCCCGATAAATGCCAACGGCAAGATTGACCGGGCCCGACTCAGCCAGCTCGTGGCAGCATCGTCGAATGTGACACCTGATCGCGCACACCGGCTTCGCGAGGACCGTCTGGCGGCCCTTTCGCCCGCCAAGCGAGCGCTATTGGAACGGCACCTCCAGGGCGAATCTGCGAAGCTGGACCCTGACCCAACCTCGTCCGACACGGCACATCGCATTTCCCAGTTGTCGCCTGCGAAGCGAGCGTTACTCGAAGCCAGGCGTCGCGCAGCCCTCGAAGGTCAGAGCGTGAAGCGTGCCCCTTTGTCGTCGGCACAGGAGCGCCTCTGGGTGCTCGACCGGATGTATCCCGGAAGCGACAACTACAGCATCACGAAGGCCTACGTCCTGCACGGCCCGCTCGACGTCGAGACGCTCCGGGTCGCTTGCGAACGTCTCGCCGCCCGTCACGAGATCCTCCGAACCCGTTATGTGGCCGCCGATGGCGACCCCGTCCAGGAGGTAGTTCCCCCGGGTTCGGTTCAGTTCACTCTGATCGATTTGGCCGACTGGCCGGGCGACAAGCAAGCCGAAGCCACCCGTATCCGGATCAAGGAAGCGTCGTATCCATTTGACCTTGCCCACGATGCGATCTGGCGCACCACGGTCGTTCGTCTGGCTCCAGACGAACACCTGCTCGTCAGCGTTCTGCACCACATCGCGAGCGACGGATGGTCCATGCCAATCCTGTTCACCGAGCTCTCGACCATATACAACGCACTCCGAGCTGGTGCTGAGCCAAACCTCAATCCACTCCCGATTCAATACATCGATTACTCGGTACGACAACGCCAGGCGCTCGAGGCCGGCGGGTACGAGGATGATCTGGCGTACTGGCGCGACCACCTTGCGGGAGCCCCGGAGATCCTGGACCTCAAGACCGACCGGGCCCGCCCTCCCATCATGACATTCGGGGGCCGGAACCTTCGGTTCGTTCTCAGACACACCACCGCGGACAGCTTTCAAGCACTGGCCCGACAAGAGTCGGTCACCGGGTTCATGCTGAGTCTGTCCATTTTCATCGCACATCTACACGAGTGGTCAGGCAGCGACGACGTCGTCGTCGGCATACCCAGTGCTGATCGGGGCTCGGGCGACACCCAGGGTTTGATCGGGTTTCTCGTAAATACTCTGGCGATCCGCCATCAACTGGAGCCAGGTGCCTCGTTTCGTGACGTCCTACGAGCCGTAAGACGCACGGTCCTCGAGTCATTTGACCACCGGGAGGTTCCGTTTGAACACGTCGTGCGGGCGGTAGCTCCGGCCCGGTTCGCGGACCGGTCACCGCTCTTCCAGGTGCTATTCCAGTACGGCGTCTCGGCCTTCAGCGCCGCACCGGAATTTTCCGGAATCGATGCCGTACAGGTGGAACGCCAGTCAGAGGCTTCCAAGTTCGACTTCACCATGTACCTTGAAGCCGACGGTGACGCCCTAACCGGCAATCTCGTCTACAACACCGATCTCTTCGATCCAACAACCATCGAGCAATTGATCGACGCCTTCGACCGGCTGGCACACCGACTCGTGTCGAATCCGGACTCGGTGATTCAAGCGAAGACTGGTGTCGGGTCCATTGCTCCGGCGGTCGGTTCCGCACTTCCAGTGAAGTCAGATCAGCCCGATACGGTCGATTCAGGCTTGCTCGCCCGCATGTGCGACATCTGGGGCGAGGTCATCGGAACCAGGGTCGGTCCCGACGACAACTTCTTCGAGCTCGGCGGCCATTCACTCACGGCGATCCGGGCGTTCTCCCGGATCGATGCAGAGTGGGACTTCGGTCTTCCTATCAGCGCGATCTTTGAGTCGCCGACCCCCAGATCATTCGTCCGTGAGATCGAGAAGCTTCGCGACAGAACCCAACCGGAAACTTCACCGACCGAAGAAAACTCGGCGATTGACCGTAGCCCTCTGTCTTTCGCCCAGCGGCGCCTGTGGTTTCTTCACATGCTCACCCCTGAAGCAGGTGACTACCACACCCCCTGGCGAGTCCGGCTGAAGGGTGACCTTTCACTTGAGGCGTTGCAGCATGCGATCGACGCGATCATCGTGCGGCATCCGGTCTTCAGGACTCGCATCGAGGAAGACGGAGGTTTGCCCTACCAGGTCGTCGACGAACCGCGTCCCATGCCGTTGAGAATCATCGACGTCGGTCCATCCACAAGCGACATTTCGGCAGCCCTCCAGAACGAAGCATTCGCACCGTTCGATTTGGCCACCGAACATCCAATCCGTGTCGCCGTCTTCAGAGTTGCCCCGGATGATCACATCCTCTCGATCGTCGCCCACCACATCGCTACAGACGCCGACTCCATTTCCATCGTCCGCAACGACCTCGAGGCTCTGTACACGGCCTATCTGAGCGGGGATTCGGCCGACCTTTCTGACGCGTCGACCTCGTACGCCCAGTTCGCCACACAGCAAGTGCGTCGGCTCACACCAGACGATCTCGATCTGGACTGGTGGCTGAAAACGTTGGCGGGATCGACATCGAACCTGGATCTGCCCGCGGACCGGATCCGACCCCCATTCTCGGGAGGGGAAGCCGGCGTGGTGCGATGCGAGCTCGATCGGGATGTCTCAGATGCCATGCAACGCCTCTCACAAGATGAAGGTATGACGCCGTTCATGGCCTATCTGGCCGCGTACGCCCTACTCCTCCACCGATCCACCCGACAGGATGATTTCGTTATTGGAATCCCCAGCAACGAACGGAACAGTGTTGAGCTGGAAAAGGTCGTCGGCTTTTTCGTCAACCCCCTTCCGATCCGCATCCGGATCGATCCGCAGACCACTATCCGCCGCTTTCTCAAGCAGGTCCGATCGACAGTCCTCGACGCGCTGGCTCACCGGCACGTTCCCTTCGATGCAGTCGTCGAACACATGGACTCACCCCGAGATCCGTCGCGCACACCGATCTTCCAAACGATGTTCGACCTTCGCTCCGCGCCAACGGCTCGGCTCTCCTTGCCGCATCTGTCGACGGTTCCGCTTGGGATTCCGTTGGGTCCACATCCGGCGAAGTACGACGTTCGCGCCCACATCACGGACATGCGTGGAGACGTGAGGTTCCTCCTGGAGTTTCGAAAGGACCTCTACGACGAGAGCACCATCGACGCCATGGCCGAACACTTCTCAGCGCTGCTCAGCGCAGTTGCTGGTGGCCCCGACGTGCGTATCGACATGCTGCAACTAGAACCAACCGCCCCCGACTCGGCGCCGAGATCGATAACCAACGCCCGTCTGATCGAACTCGTAGATCGAGTCATCGGGCGGGCGGGCCCAGCCACCGCCGTAGTTGAAGGCGATACTTCCCACTCCTATACCGAGATCGGCGCGGCATCCCATGAAGTTGCCAAGCGATTATCCGTGGTAGGTGTTGAACCAGGGGACACCGTGGGGATCCAAATGCCCCGGGGAGCCGCTTTCGTCACCGCCATAGTGGGAATTGTGCGTTCCGGAGCCGTATATGTGCCGCTCGATCTTGGGTACCCGCAAGCGCGGATCGACACGATCGCCGAAGATGCCGGGCTGAAAGCGATCCTCTCCCAAGGAAGCAGTATCGACAATCCTCTCGTAGAAACTCGGGCAGTCGCAGGCGAGCCCTATTCCGCGGCCGACCGGATGGCATACATCATGTATACGTCGGGTTCGACTGGATCTCCCAAAGGCGTTGAGGTCAAGGAGGCGTCGATCATCAACCTCGTCTGCGATACCGACTACGTCCAAATAGATGGCGACACCGTCATCGGGTTCGCCTCAAACACGGGGTTCGACGCAGCCACATTCGAAGTATGGGGGACGCTGCTCAATGGTGCGACGCTGCACGTACTCGACAACGCAACTCTGCTGGCCCCTGAAACGCTTGCTGAGGAGATCCGCATAAGCGGCATCAGCGTCATGTTCCTGACGAGCGCGCTGTTCAATGCGGTGATTCTGCATTCGCCAGCCGCTTTTTCGAGCCTCGACACGCTCATGGTTGGCGGCGAAGCGCTGGATCCCGACATGGTGAGGCTGTGTCTTGCGTCGGGCCCACCCCGCAGATTGCTGAACGTATATGGCCCTACCGAAACCACCACGTTTGCGACCTGGAAACCCATCGTCGCCGTACCGATCGGTGCCAAGTCGATTCCCATAGGGACTGCCATAGCCGGAGCTTCAATCAGCGTGGTTGACGCCAACCTGACTCCGCTCCCTACCGGGGCACCCGGAGAGTTGATAGTCGGGGGTCACGGCGTCGCAGCCGGATATCGAGGAAACCCACCAGCGACCGCCGAGCGCTTCATAACGCTCGACGGGAAGCGACTGTATCGCACCGGCGACCTGGTTCGACGCACCTCCACCGGCGACATCGAGTTTCTGGGGCGAATCGATCGACAGATCAAATTACGCGGGTTCCGCATCGAACCCGGTGAAATCGAAGCACACCTGAAAAGCCACCCGGCGATCGAGCAAGCCCATGTTGTGGTCCGGTCAACGGAGCACGACTCGCGACTCGTCGCCTACATCGTCGGGAAGGTCACCCCTCAAGTCGCCATCGAGCACCTGTACCCGCTTCTCCCGAGCTTCATGATCCCGACGGCCGTCGTCGTCCTGGATGCCCTGCCCATTACGCCGAACGGCAAGATCGATGAGGGCGCTCTTCCAGCTCCCGACTCCACGCAACACACGTCTGGTGAGCTTCACGGAGAGGCCCAGATCGCTATGGCGCGTCTGTGGGAGGAGGCGCTTGAGGTCGAAGGCGTCGGAGCGGATTCGAACTTCTTCGACCTCGGCGGACATTCACTCTTGGCGATCCGCTTGATGGCCGCCATCGAGCAGCAGTATGGCCAGCGGCTCCCCCTGTCGGCCTTGTTCGAAGCCCCGACGCTGGCGGCGCTCACCGCCCTTATCAATGAGCCACGTGTTGAGCCCAAAGGCCCGGTCGTGACCATCAAGCCTGACGGTTCGGGGAGCCCGATTGTTTGCATGCCGCCTGCCGGCGGAAACGTGATGACGTACGAACTGATGTCCCGCAGCCTCAACGCCGATCGCCCAATCATCGGAATCGAAGCGGTTGGACTGGGGGGAACGTCATCGCCGCTCAACTCGGTCGAGGCCTTGGCGGATCACTGCCGAGAGTCCATCGCTGCGCACGGAATCACCGGCCCCTACGTTCTCGCCGGCTACTCCCTGGGCGGGCTGATCGCCTTTGAAGTTGCCAGACAACTCCGTCGCGAAGGAGAAGAGGTCGAACTTGTCATCGTCATCGACGCAAGGGTGCGACCAAAGAAGTCGCACGGGAAGGCACCGGAAAGGCGGCACATGGTGCGGCGAGGAGCTCAAGCACGCAATATCCCCCCGCTGACCAAACGCCTCACACTCGGCGTCCGACGCGTCGGCGGAAGGGTCCTGCACGGGCCGAAGACCGTTATCGCACGCGCCACCGGGCGGCCGCTCAGCCCGCGGCTGGTGGAGAGACTCATGTTCCGGGCGGCCGCCAAGGCAGCCTCGACCTACCAGGCGGGTCCGTACGATGGGCGCATGCTGTTCGTCATGGCTGGCGACCCCAACGATCCAGCCAAGGCCGGGGTCATTTCCGCCTGGAGAGAACTGGTTGGATCGAACCTCGAAGTTGTCGGCGTACCCGGAACCCATCGCGGCGAAGAGTCACTCATGCGCGCACCGCACGCCGAAAGCGTTGCTGCGCAGATTCAAGCGGCTCTCACAGGAGCCTCCATCGACAAACAGGAAGCTCCGCGATGAACTGGGGCGCGTTCCGCCGCTACATAGCGTTGTACCGGCCCTCGCGGGGGCGACTTGCCTGGGGAGTGCTGCTATCGATCCTCAACGCGCTCACTTTGATCCCGATCCCGATCTTTGTGCGCAGAGCGATCGACGAAGCCATCCCGGCGCGTGATATCAACTTGCTGTTGACGATCGGCGCCATGATTCTCGGGCTTACGCTGGTGGGTGCCGGTCTGTCTCTTTGGGGTGGCTATGTAACCGCCGCCGTAGTCCGCGACGCCATCAAGCGTCTCCGACAGGATGCGGTCGAGAAACTGTTCCTCGTCAGCCGAAGGTTCGTCACGTCCCAGGAGCCGTCTGTCCTCCACGACCAGATCGTGCAGGAATCCGGACGCATCGATCGCGGAACCAAAGCCGTCTTCGATACGTACCTACCCGGTTTCGTCATCGTGATAGGCATCGGCGCCGTCCTGGTCCAGATGAATCCGGTTCTCGCGGCCATAACGCTCGGTTTCGGACCGGCCATCATGATTTCGGGCCGGTTCCTGGGTAGGGCATTGCGGAGTCGCGTAAGGCACCAACATCGTATGTTCGAGCGCTTCAGCCGCGACGTGCTGCGGATTCTCCGGACCATGGACCTGATCCGCACGCATGGCGCAGAAGAAATCGAGATGGAAGGTATCGCGGTGCGGGCGGCCGAGCTGGAGGAAGCCGGGGTCCAGCAGAGCGTATGGAACAAGGCCTATTCACTGTCCCAGACGACCCTGCTGGCTTTGGCGGGGGCGACCGTTCTCATCGTTGGTGGGATCTTCGTTGCTCAGGAAAGACTGTCCTTGGGGGACCTTATCTCGTTTTACGCCGGGTTCGCTTTGATGCGCGGTCCGCTGGGGGGGATCGCGGTAAGAGTTCCTGCCGTCATCGAGGGGGTGACCTCGCTGACCCACCTCGATGCTTTGCTGACGGAGGTTGACGCTCGTCCGTACCAGGGATCGAGGGCGATTGACTTCACGGGTCACCTCCGGGTAGTCGACGTCACTTTCGGGTACGGCGACGAACCTGTCCTTGAAGGCGTGTCACTGGAACTGCGGCCGGGCAGCGTCACCGCCATTACCGGTCCCAACGGATCCGGGAAGTCGACGCTCGTCAGCCTGATGCTCGGGTTCTATCGGCCTACCCGCGGCGAGCTTCTGGCGGACTCCATCCCTTATCCAGAACTCGACATGATTTCACTGCGCAAAACGATGGGCGTAGTCCCCCAGCACACGGTGCTGCTCCACGCGTCGGTGGCCGAGAACATCACTTATGGTCGGACCGGATTGACCCGCGACGACATAGATCGGGCTCTCAAGATCGCCGAGGCTTCATTCGTGGACGACCTTCCGGACGGACTAGACACCGATATCGGCGATGAAGGTGTGTTTCTCTCGGGTGGCCAACGCCAACGGCTTGCTATCGCCCGAGCCGTAATCCACCGGCCCAGCATTCTCGTCCTCGACGAGCCAACCAACCATCTCGACCGTGATGCGCTCCACGCCGTCATCAACAACATTGCCACTCTGCAGCCCCGCCCGGCTGTCCTGCTCATCACCCACAACCCGGGCGTTCTCAGCGGAGTTGATGCCGTGATCGAACTGAAGGACGGCCGCATCGTTTCGAGTTGATCCTCAGCCGGGCCTCACGTTGCCTCGATCGCCAGGGACGCAAGCACCAACGGTGGCTGCCAGGTGGTCTTGACGACGTAGCTCGTTCCCGCCGAAACGTCGGCGGCCAGGTCGTCGACCAGTTCAATCGTTAAGCTGCCCGGATTCGGGCCTGGTCTAACGTGGGCAACATCGAAACCAAACAGCTTGCCGACCTGTGGGAATAGCGCCTTGTAAAGGGCTTCTTTGGCGGCAAAGACTGAGACGGTTGTCCGGTCAGGCGCCTCCCGCAGCATCCGTCTAAGACTAACTCGCTCCGACTCCGTCGTGATCATTGCCAGCAAGTCAGCAAACACGCGATCGAGGCTCTCGATGTCCAGTCCGACACCTGAATACTGTTTTCGCCACCCGGCGGCCGCCAACGCCATGCCATCGGAGTGAGCGATGGTCCCAATCGTGCCGGTGGGCCATATCGGTTCACGACTGCCGCCGATAAGAATCGGCACTCGGTCGGCACCCAAACCGTGCAGCGCCTGCCGGGCTGCTGCCCTTCCGGCGGCGAACTCACGACGTCTGGCATCAATGGAACCCTCGCCCAGCGCCATCAGTTCACGAGATGCGATCGGGTCGACTTGAGCGAGATCCAGGTCTACCTGATCCCAATCAAGCTGGGCAAACCGAATTGTCTCAGGAAACGGCGAGTCCCAGCTGACACGATCTCCGGAGGCTTTCACATTCGCATCCTAAAAGCTCAGTTCGCGCATTCCCGCCCGGTGGCCAATATTCCCTGCCGCTATCGGTTTGCCAATCCAGCGCGGTCCCGGCTACATCGTGCGCCGCCAATCCAGCCACCAACTCGAGTTCGATAATACGTCGCAGTTAGGCATCGCCGGTGTGTACAGCGCACAGATCGTCAACCCAAGCCGCTGAGGAGCTCGCGACGCTTTCTTCGAGGCCTGGACCGGGCAGCGGATGGCCGGTGAGCAGCTCAAACCCGCATAGGTATTTCAGCAAGCTGGCTTGAGGATCCGATGGGATGCTGTTCAGAGCAAAAGCGATAGTGTCGGCCGCCCGTTCGCCGGCCCGCAGGTTCCACTCCACGCCTTGATCATTCCAGTTATCGAGATCCCAGTACCGGGCAACCTCGGAGCGCGTGGTGTCGCCCACGGCCACGGCAGCCCATGCATGAGCAAGCTCGTGCAGGATGATGTGACGGGTTGGCATGCAGACCTCGATGTCGGCTATTCCCGCTTCGAGTTGAAAGTAACCGGTGTGCCCGTGGCAGCCATTGACGGTGGCGTGGAACGTTATGTCGAGC
>Ga0224496_10002814_pt1 | contig 10230 bp, 6 predicted proteins | sample SF_Jul11_sed_USG_2_FD_168127 | JGI IMG/M metagenome (GOLD analysis project Ga0224496, IMG submission 168127) | Sediment microbial communities from San Francisco Bay, California, United States - SF_Jul11_sed_USGS_8_1 | ecosystem: Environmental > Aquatic > Marine > Sediment | place: USA... | reverse complement strand
GCAGAGATTGGAGCGAAAGGCTGCGAGGAGGAACACGAAGCTGACTATCGATGTTTTGGCTCCATCTCGCGCTATCGCACTCTGCTTCAAACGGCCAATGTGTGGGCCTACCGTGCGCTCCAACAGGTGTTGGGAGAATTTCGGCCCGATGTCGTGCATGTCCGGATGTTTCTGACTCAATTGTCCCCGTTGATTCTACCGCTGCTCAAATCCGTACCGAGTGTCTATCATGTTGTCTGGTACCGGCCGGTATGTCCGGTAGGAACCAAGTTATTGCCAAATGGGCAACCTTGTCGAGTGTCGCCGGGTGCCGCATGCTACAAGAACCGATGTCTGCCGTTGCGAGACTGGATGCCCTTGATGATTCAGATGAGCCTCTGGCGGCGGTGGAGAGGGGTGTTTGCCCGTATCATTGCCAACAGTGAAGCCACTAAGGCGGCATTGGTGGCGGAGGGGATTCAGCCTGTGCAAGTCATTTTGAACGGTGTGTCGGTGCAAAAATCCAAAGCTGGCCTGGCAGGAGACCCTATGGTGGTCTACGCCGGTCGTCTGACCAGGGAGAAAGGTGTAGATGTCCTACTTCGTGCCTTTAAATCTGTACGCAACAAGGTTCCCAATGCCCAACTCCTTATTGCAGGAAGCGGTAGGGAGGAGGAAGCTTTGAGAACTCTCGTTCAAGGGCTTGGACTTGGAAATGCGGTATCCATGTCTGGTCATCTAACAAGGAACGAATTGGAAACACGTGCGAGAGAAGCCTGGGTGCAAGTGGTCCCATCCCGGTGGGCCGAGCCATTTGGGCTTGTGGCGGTTGAGGCCATGATGCGGGGGAGAGCCGTCGTGGCTAGTGCGACTGGAGGACTTCAAGAGATCGTTGAGCAGGGGCGCACGGGTTTCTTGGTTCCCCCGGATAACGCAGAAGCCTTGGCCGAAAAATTGTTGGTTTTATTACTGGATCGAAGACTGGCAGAAACGATGGGAGAAGCAGCACGGGGCGTGGCCCAGGTTCGATGGAGTTTGGCGCGCCAGGTTGAAGAATTTGTAGCAGTCTATGAACAACTGGTTGCCGGCCCCTCCATAGTCGCAGCTCTGTAAATCTCAGACTTCACCCAAGGGAGACAAAATGGATCAAGGTCTGAAAAAGTTGGATAAGCCTGTCGTCTCAGTCATCGTGGAAGGCTATAACGAAACCCGTGATCTCGGAAAGGCCATAAACACTTTGGAAGCGTTGAAGGAACAAGATTTTCCAGTGGACCAGGTCGAGGTGATTCTCATGGGAAGTCCCACGCAGGTGAAAGCATGGAAGGAACGTTACGCCTCCGGCACACCGTTTTGGGGGTTGAAGGCTGTAGGGGCCGAAGGGTTGACCTATTTGCAACTGAAGAATCGTGGAGCACAGTTCGCCACCGCGGAGATTTTGGCCTTTACCGATTCAGACGTCTATCCTCACAGGAGTTGGCTCTCATCACTTGTAGAGGGTATTCATGGCGGTGGCGATGTGTCGATTGGGTTGAGTCTGTTTAAGAGTACGGGCAGCTGGGAATGGGATCGTCCTACTCGACTGGCTGCGGCTTGCATTACATGGGGGTGGATCGTGGGCAAAGAGGTCGATCCCTCCCGACAGCTGCCCAAGCCTGTGGGGTTCATGGATCACAATTTCGGCCTTCGGGCTGAGACCTTTCATCAGTATCAATACAACACTCAGTTTGGGAGGCTTTGCGGCGCCCCCCTCCTCGCGAGATCCTTCCTGGATGGGGGAGCAAAACTGGTCTTGCAGCCAAAGCAATGTGTGACACACTATTTTTCGTGGTGGTATTGGCTGAAATGTCTTCACTTTCGTTATGGCTATGAAGTCTACATGCTGCGGCGTTTGGACAAAAAATACCCCAATCAATGGATCGCTGGAATGAAGATATTTGAACCAGTGATGACGATGATGTGGCACATGGCGTTAGATGTTCCCCGATGGTTCAGAGTCAGCCGGTTACTTGGTATTCATCCCTTGCGACGGACGCTAATCTTTCCGGTCCTGTTGGGAGTGTCCTGTCTTGCCCGCACGTCTGAAATGTTGGGGATGTATTCGACCATGATGTCTCCCGAGTCCATGCGAAAATGGGCTGACTCGGTGTAGGAAAACGAGGAAAGGGATGAGAATGCTCGATAGAAGAGTCAAACAACCAGCCCGTGCCTTTCATAAAAGACTGATATCTTTTAAGGTAAAGCCGGATGTGGCTCCTTCTCTAAAAAGAGTGTGATGCGTGCCGATGCACTCACCTCCCCCATTTTTTTCCATTGTCATCCCGACCTATAACCGACCCAAACAGCTTGCCTCGTGCCTACACTCCATAAACGGGCTCACATATCCTCGTGAGCGTTTCGAGGTGATTGTTGTTGACGATGGAAGCCACACCCCATTGGATTCCATCGTGAAATCATTTTCAGGACCTTTGGCTATCAGACTCATTACGCAACCCAATTCAGGGCCCGCGTTGGCGCGCAATCGCGGAGCATCCGATGCCCAAGGCGATTTTCTGGCCTTCACAGATGATGATTGTTCGCCATCCTCAAGCTGGCTGCATGCCTTAACCGAGATCTTCCTTGAAACGCCGGATAGCGGTGTGGGAGGTAAGACGATTAACAGTCTTCCTGGCAATCCTTATTCCACGACAAGTCAGCTGCTCCTTGATTACTTGTATGAGTACTACAATCAAGACTCGTATAAAGGAAAGTTTTTTGCTTCTAACAATATGGCGTTTCCTCGAAAGGCTTTTCTGGAGAGCGGCGGCTTTGATGCCCAATACCGTCAGGCTGCTGCGGAAGATCGGGAACTATGCCACCGATGGGTCGCCCAGGGCCGGCGCTTGCGCTACGCGCCGGGGGCCTTAGTGTCTCATGCCCATTCTCTTGCCTTGGACACACTGTGGCGCCAACACTTCACCTACGGCCGTGGCGCATTTTTCTTTCATCGAATGAGAGCCGAACGGGGTGAAGGGCCGGTCAGAGTCGAGCCACTGTCGTTCTATCTGAACATGTTCAGGTATCCATTCAAATACGCCTCCTTAAGCCGTGCCATCCCTATTTCCTTTCTGATAATGATCACACAGGCTGCCAATGCAAGCGGATATTTTTTGGAAAAGGTCAGGAATCGAACGCGACACTCAACCCTTTTGGGACCAAATTGATGAAAGGGAAAAGGCAGAGGTGACCAAGGTGGGAGATCAACAAGATGGAATCTACGGTGAGTGTCCCCCCATGCCAATTTTTCTCTTTGGTCATCGTGGAATCCCAGGTCAATTTTACAATGGCCGTCTTTTTGCCGGAGCCAGAGTTCGGCAGAAGCCTCCTTGCATGTGGTCTCCACGCAGCAATGCCGAATAGAGCGGTGAGGGTGGTTACCCCTTTTCCTAGAGCCTTTGTATCGCCGTGAAGAATTGCGGGCAGGATCTAAACGGTCTAGACTTGCATTGTTTAGATGGGGGTTAGATTGTGATACCTGAGGGGGCGAGCTACTGGGAGTCCATTGCAGAGGAGTGGAAAAAGACACGCCCGGATCGGCTCTGGAGAAAACATAGCGACGCGATCAATCAATCCCTTCTCTTCCGTTGGCTTCCCGAACAGCCAGTTCCTCGTTTGTTAAAGACTGATACGTTTGACGAAGCGGTGGGAGAGGGCCTCGCTCAATTCCTGCAGACACGCGCTCACACGGTCGTTGGAATGGACCTGTCATTTCAGAACGTGCAATTGGCCTGTCGTGGGGAGAAGAGCATTCCTGGAGCCTGTGCGGACGTACGCCATCTCCCTTTCGGCGAGCAGTCGTTCGACGTTGTGGTGTCGAATTCAACCCTGGACCATTTTCAGACATTGGATGAGATCACTGTGAGTTTGCGGGAATTGCACCGGGTGCTTTGCAGGAAAGGGCAGCTCATCGTGACTCTGGATAACCTAGCGAATCCGATCATTGCGGTTCGTAACCATCTTCCGTTCAAACTATTGAACCGGTTGGGCATCGTTCCCTACTTTGTCGGCGCCACGTGCGGTCCCTGGCAGCTACAGAAGTTGCTGCGGGAGGTCGGCTTCGAAGTGAGGGATGTCACGGCGGTGCTGCACTGCCCACGGATGATCGCCGTGCTTGTCGCAAAACTTCTGTGCTCACGAGCGGAACCTCCCGCACAACAACATTTTTTGCGTTGGCTGCAGACATTCGAAGGACTGTCGCGCTGGCCAACGCGGTATTTGACAGGGTGCTATATCGCTGTTCGAGCTGAGAAGAGGCAGAGTCATTCTGGCGGGGGCGTGCGATGATTAGAGATTTTCTCAATAAGGTCTACGGAAGTGGTATCGTGTGCGCGAACTTACGTGGCCAGCGTGGTATTCCTTATCTCTCCGAGGATAAGTTATGGGCTCTTCGCGATGCGAGGCTTAGGCAAATCGTCAAATACGCAGCAGACACTGTCCCCTATTACCAGAATCTCTTTCGAAAAGAAGGTATTGATCCGGAGAGTATCAAAACAGTCCATGACCTTCAGCGCATTCCCTTAGTAGAGAAGGCCACCGTCCGTAAGAATCCCAGGCTCTTTATCTCCACATCGAGGGAGGGGAAGGGCTCCATCGCGTTTACGACGAGCGGTTCCACTGGCGAGCCCTCCACCATTCACCATGATCATGATTCGCTTCTTGCCAACATTGCATATGGTGAGCGGGAAAGAGCCGTGCTCTCAGCAATGTTCGGGAAAAGGGTGGGGATCAGAGAGGCTTATATCGTCCGGCCGAGGTCCACGATCACCAAAGTTTGGGACTATTATCGAAAGCACACGTTTGCTTCTTCTTCCAGGCCACGCCTACTTTTGGATGTCTTGCAGCCAATCGAGCAGATCGTCGATGCGTTCAATTCCTTTCGGCCTGACATTCTTGTCGGCTATGGCTCCTATTTGGAGGCGCTCTTCAGGACCCTCAAGTTCAAGGGAACCCGTGTGCATCTCCCACGGGTTCTGTTCTATGGAGCGGAATGTATGACGGATCCCGGAAAGGCTCTTATCGAGAGAGAGTTTGGCATATCAGTCCTCTCAATGTATAACGCGGTGGAAGCGTTCAAGATCGGCTTTCTTTGCGAAGCTCGGCATGGCTTTCATTTGCATGATGACCTCTGTCACGTCAGAATCATGAACGCGAATGGCAAGGATGCCCAGCCCGGAGACAAGGGACAGGTGGTGATTTCAAATCTTGTCAACAGAGGAACTGTACTTCTTAACTATTGTCTCGGTGATGTTGCGTCACTAGCGACTGGCAAGTGCTCGTGTGGCCGTGTCCTGCCTCTCCTTTCGGAACTTGAAGGGAGAGTAGAGGATATTCTCTTTTTATCTAACGGAGGGTTTGTTCATCCCCGGGCAGTTTGGGCGGTGTTGAGCCAGAGGAACGAAGTGTTGAAATACCAACTCATCCAGCATGAGCTGGAGCGATTTGAGCTGAGGCTTGTTACAGTGGATTATCAATCGTATCAGTTGGCCGTCGGAGACATTCTTGCTGATTTGCGTCGACTGCTTGGAGAGTCCGCCGTGATTGAGTGCGAATACGATACGGCGCTGGAGCTCGAGGCATCAGGCAAGTTCAGGCCTGTGATGTCGAGGTACAAGCAGGGTGTGTCGATATGATCGGCGAGGTGCTGGAATTTCGACGGTTGTTAAAAAATCGCCGAATGTCTTCTGAGGAGTTAGAAGCGGTGCGGAACCGAAAGCTTCAATCCATGGTTCGGCACGCGTATGAGAACGTGCCCTATTACCGATCCCTTTTTCAGGCGGTCGGCCTGTTGCCTGAGGAGATCCGGAATGTCAACGATCTCCAGCGCATACCAATCACAACGAAAGATGATCTCAGGACGGCAGGTATTGAACGCATCACCGCGAAGGGAGTCGATCTTACAGCCTGTCAGGTGGTGCGTACCAGTGGAACGACAGGAAAGCCGTTTGCAATCCATCTGACACCCCGCGACCTGAGAGTCAGGCAGCTAATTGAATTTCGAACCTTGCTGGCGATTGGATTCCGCCCTCGTGATCGTCTGGCCGTACTCGGCCCTGCTCAGGCCCATGTCATGCGGTTCCACCAGCGCCTCGGTTTCTACCGAAGCGTCAATATTTCTCCAGCTCTATCTTTGGATGATCAAATCGACCTGCTCAAACGCAACCGGCCCACGATTCTTTGGGCCTACCCGACAGTTCTCAAAGCCCTGCTGTGCAGAGTGAATTATCGCCTGGACACAGTTGCGAGCCCGAGGCTCCTTATCACCTCATCCGAAGTGTGTGACGATAAACTGAAGGCCAATATTCAAAATAACTCCAAGATAGAAATGTTCAACTTCTATGGTGCAAATGAAGTTGGGCGTATTGCAGCAGAGTGCCCGGCGCATGAAGGGCTTCATGTCAACGATGACCATGTGATTCTGGAGCAGGCAAATTCCAAAGATCCCGATGAGCTTGGAGGCTTTGGCCAGGCGGTCGTCACCAGCCTGAACGTTTTGGCACAACCCTTCATTCGCTATCGCCTCGGAGATGTGTACAAGTTCACGGAGAAGCCATGTTCCTGTGGGTCTCCGTTTCCCCTGATCAGCCCTCCTCTTGGCAGATCTGACGATGTGGTAAAACTTCCCAGCGGAAAATTCGCATCTCTCTGGCCTTTCACTTTCCTCTTGAGGGACATGAACGGACTCGAACAATACCGCATTATCCAGGAAAGTGAAAAGCACCTCGTTGTACAGCTGGCATTTTACGGAAAACCGAACAGTGACGCACTTGTGCAGTTGCGATCTCGCTTCATGGAGTTTCTGGGTGAGCCCATCAGGGTGGACATTCAATGCGTGGATGGCATTGGGGACGAAACATCTAAGTTTCGGAGCTTTATTTCCAAGCTGTCCGTTAAGGAACGTTCTTAGAGGCTAGCTCGATGGGCCTCACAGGTTTTAGCTAATTTATTCCATTCCGGCGAATAAAAAGGAATACATGGAGGGCATGGACCAGCTAACAAGAAAAATAGTCGATGGGACGATATCCCACCTTCCGGACAAAATCCAAACCTTCTTTGTGCCCTACGGTCTCTTTGTGTTGACCTGTCTGGGACTAAGACGGATTCCTGTCGTGTTGCTTCGGGGACCAACCAATCCAAGCGGTCAGATCGGGACGCTGCTGGTGGCAGGACATGATCCCTGGGTTGGTTATTTGCCTGGCAGGTTTTTTGTTGGGGAACCCCAACGCGAACGGGTAGGAAATGTGTGGGCCTGGGATCTGCCAGCTGTACTGCATCGATTAGGCGCGTCCGCGGATCTGACCATTGTTCGTGCGGACCGATTGTCGGCGCAGAAATTTCTGGGAAAGGATTATCTGGTAGTTCCTGAATGGGTGGGCATGCGGCTCACAGTTCCTGATGATCTCAATGCGTTGGTGCGTGGAAACCATAGCATCCGTGAGGACATGCGTTTGGCACGCAAGCACAAGTTATATCCGCTGGTCACCCTAGGGGAGGAACGGTTTGACGAGTTCTATGATGCCATGTATGGACCCTTCTCGCGAGCCCGTCACGGAGCGATGGCAATCGTGAAAAGCCGGTACGACTTACGACGTCGTGTCCGAAAAGGAGGAATCCTCTGGGTTATTCGGGACAATCGTCCGCTTGCAGGCATGCTCTTTGAACGGAAAGCTGGCACGCTCGACATGCAGGCCATAGGCATGGCTACGGGTGAACTTCCGCTGAAGAAAAGAGGAATCATGGCGGCGCTCTACTATCACTGCATCGCACATGCACACCGCCTGAAGTGTACAGAGGTAGATTTCAGAGGCGCCCGGCCTTCGTTGCACGACGGATTGTTTCGCTACAAACGGAAATGGGGGAATATTCTGTATGAAAGGACTGACATGTACTACGATCTGTTGGTCCGTTGGAATGGCGTGAACGGCGTAGTAAAGGAATTCCTCTCTCACACGGGCCTTATCTTTCGGGAAGAAGGACGCCTGTCGGCAATCCATGCGGACGAATCTCAGAGCCGCCGATCTCTGTGGATTGGAGGTCTATATCAACTATACCTCCTGACTGAGACAGGTCGCCAGCCGATGATAGACGAGAAAGCTTCTTTGAGTATAGCCGGAGCAGGGACTGATTCTCAGCTATCCCATTAAGAAAGTGGATGAGATATCGAGTGCTCGCTATTGATATGGCAGCCCTTCTTTGGGCGATGGAAAATTGGTAAGGGCCCCTACCCTTTCGCCCAATTCCGCGAGATTGATTGGTTGAAATTTTATTGTGGCAAGATGATTGTGTGTGACCCTTGCAATGGGCTGTCTCAAGGTTTTGATTTTCAAGCCATCAATAGGGACCTCGGGCCAGAACGAATTTCATCGAGCCGTTGTCTAAGAGAAAAAGGGTAACCCGAAAGTAGGAGCAACTATGTGTGGATTATGCGGCGTGGTGTATTCAGATCCCAAGAGGCCGGTCGATCGGGACATGCTTCACCGTATGACGGACATGATGTCCCATCGTGGACCCGATGGAGACGGGTACTTTGTGGAACCGGGGGTCGGTCTGGGCTTCCGTCGATTGAGCATCATCGATCTGGAAACCGGCGATCAACCCATCTCCAATGAGGATAACTCTGTCACAGTTGTGTGCAATGGAGAGATCTACAACTATCAGGAATTGCGTCGAAATCTGCAGGCTGCCGGGCATCGGTTCCGCACCAATTCAGATGTGGAAGTCATTGTCCATTTGTACGAAGACCATGGGGTGCGTTGTGTGGACTTTCTGAGAGGGATGTTTGGCCTCGCTATCTGGGATTCCCGTCGTCGACGCCTGATGTTAGCCAGAGACCGGTTCGGCATCAAGCCTTTAAGCTATGCCATTACTCCCGATGCTCTGTTTTTTGGATCGGAGTTTAAGGCGTTCCTCGCCAGCGGTTGTATTGAACGACAGGTTGATGCCGCGGCCATGAAGGAGCTGTTTGCAACCGGATTTATCTTAGCGCCGAAAACCCTCTTGAGTTCAATTCGACGTCTTCCGCCGGCCCACTTGCTTATCTATGAAAACGCTCGCCTTACGATCCAGCGATATTGGGATCTTCATTTTCCTTCTATTGGGGAAGAAGGACCGCGGCGAAGTGCACAGGAATGGGCCGAGGCCGTGCGGGCCAAACTTGAAGAATCCGTTCGCCTCCACCTCCGTAGCGATGTGCGATTAGGTTCCTATTTGAGCAGTGGCATCGATTCAAGTGCGGTGGCGGGACTGATGAGCCGAGGAGCCTCAGATCCAGTCCACACGTTTTCCGTGGCATTCGAAGATCCGGTCTACAATGAAATAGGGCCGAACAAGATCCTCTCAGACTTCGGTGGCTATAATCTCCTCAATCACATCACGACCTGCTCGACAAACGACTTTAATTTACTAAACAAAGTGCTATGGCATCGTGAAGATCCCAATCTTGCAACGGGGGGTATCCCCCATATGTTACTGGCCAAGTTAGCTGCTCAACATGTGAAAGTCGTTTTGACTGGAGAAGGTTCGGATGAGGTGTTCGGCGGATATCATTGGTATCGTGTCGAGCGGATGCTACAGCCGTTCATCAATCTTCCACTTGGCGTGCGCCGACTCATTTCCAGCATACCGTTCCTGAAAAGAAAATGGTCTCGATCAAGCCGCGCATTTGCCGCTCCCGCCATGATGGGCCTGCCCAGATACCTGCAGATCATCGATAACGCGTCTGCTGGAAACCATGAGGACCTATTTTCCGACCATTTCCGAAATACTCATGGTGTGTTCACCGATACAGAACCCCCATTCCCTCTTCCCAAGGATTTTGAACGATGGCGACGGTTTGCTCAATTACAGTATTTGGAAATCAACGTGCGGCTTACCGATTACATCACGAGAACTCTGGATGCAGCCTCTATGGCTCACAGCGTGGAAGCACGGGTACCGTTTCTCGATCATGAGTTTGTGGAATTGTGCAGCCGGATTCCACCCAACTTGAAAATGCGAGGGCTGCATGAAAAGCATATCCTCCGCCGGGCACTGGAAGGTGCCTTACCCCCGGAAATTTTAAAAAGGAGAAAGCGCGGTCTTTCCGCCCCAGTCTGGCCGTGGCGGGATAGTCTGCCTGAATTTGTCGACGATGCCTTATCCAAAAGCAGATTGCACACGAAAGGGTATTTCAATCCTCAATATGTGCGAGGCATGCTCGAACGACATCAAAACGGCAAA
>Ga0224496_10002813_pt1 | contig 10230 bp, 10 predicted proteins | sample SF_Jul11_sed_USG_2_FD_168127 | JGI IMG/M metagenome (GOLD analysis project Ga0224496, IMG submission 168127) | Sediment microbial communities from San Francisco Bay, California, United States - SF_Jul11_sed_USGS_8_1 | ecosystem: Environmental > Aquatic > Marine > Sediment | place: USA... | reverse complement strand
AAACAGCCCCCCCCCTACGCCTGCCGCACCTATTCACCTTCAGGGTGTATAACAACGCCGCATCTCGGCGCTGTAACTGCCTCCCGGACTTGTATTGATATAAAAGGGAGGAAGAACGACCAACTCCTCGCCGCCACCCTTGATCGCCTCCACCAGCACCAACCGCCCCCGTCCACCGGGATGACTATGCACCATTTGCAACCGCTTGGGCTCAAGCCCCTTGTTCTTCAAAGCGGCCAGCAGTACCCCGACCCGGGCAGCGGGATAGACCAAGGTGGCCCGCCCCTTGCTTTGCAAAGCAAAGGCCATGGCACCCAACAAATCGGTGAGCCCCCCGGCAAGTTCGTGCCGCGCCATGGCTTGCTCAACGCCGCCACTCACCCGGCCGTTTTCAGCCGGCCGAAAGGGAGGGTTGGCAACCACCCGGGCAAAGGAGCCAGCCTCCACCACCTCCCACGGCGTACGGAAATCCCCACGAACCACGGCAATCCGTTCGCTGTAGCCGCTGACAACAACATTGTGCCGACAAAGCTCCACCAGTTGCGGCTGCAACTCCAGGGCGGTCAGACGCAGATGCGGCCACCGGTACGCAAGCAGCAGGGAAATCACACCACAGCCGGCGCCCAAATCGAGGACTGTCTCCTCACGCTTGGGATCAAGGAAATGGGCCAGCAGCACGGCATCCACTGAAAATCGGTAGCCGTGCCGATGCTGCCGGCAGATAAGGCGCCCCTCGAAGAGGGTGTCATCGGTATAGGCGAGACCGGAGGAGATGCCGGCCGGTTCCGTGCACATGCAGTCCGCCCAGGAGGAGGATCAGCTCCCCACCCGTTCGTCGCCCACCAGCTTATTCATCAGCAGCCCGGTGAGAATCTTGGGATAGAAAAAGGTGGATTTGTGCGGCATGACCAAATTGCTGTCGGCCACCGCCCGCACCTGCCCGACCAAGGTGGGGTTCATCAAGAAAAGGGCCGGGGTCTTATCGGGACTGGAGGTCAACGACTTCACCGCCACATCGAGCCCCTCGTCCGGGTCGCTGAAATAATCGATCAGCCCCTCGTCCTCGCAGCGATGGTGGTCGAGTTTCAGCAACCGCTCCAGCAACAGATCAGAAAGCACCACCACGTCGAGCTCCCGCAACACATCGGGATGCGAAGCGACGAAATCGCCGGGCAGGTCATCCTTCTTGAGAGCCAGCAGAAAACAACGGTCCTCGCCCGGGTGGTAGAAACCGAACCGGGTTCCTTGTCCGCTCTGCTCGTCCATCCGGGACAACACCTCGCCCACCAGCACCTCCCGGCTACCGCCGTGCACCTCCTCTACCTCGAACCCGGGCCGCAGCCTGGCAACCATGTCGTCGGCGGCAAGCCCGCCGGGGAGCAACGCCAGCCGGTGCGTAGGGAGCACCGACAAGCCGGGGTCTTCCATGCCGCACAGATACATCATCGTGTGATTATACGGGCTGTCGTCGGCTACCCCACCCTCACGCTCACGCATCAACTTCCGGAGCTGGAGCGCGGTGGTGTAGCGGTGATGGCCGTCGGCGATATAGAGCGCCTTGTCGGCAAAGAGTTGCCGCACCCGGGCGATTGCCCCGGGGTCGGTTACCGCCCAGAGCATGTGCCGGCCGCCGTCGCTATCCATGGCATTGCAGAGCGGCGTTTCGGGGCAGGCCGCCTCCAGGCAGGCCATGACCTCATTTTCCGGATCGGAGTAGAGCGAAAAAATCTGACTGAACTGGGTCTGACAAGTGTCCAGCAATCGGACCCGATCGGTTATCACGCCGCCGAAGGTCTTCTCGTGGGGCTTGACCACGCCTTCGTCGAATTCGGCCAGCCCAACCAGCGCCACCAGCCCCTTGCGAGTCAACCGCCGGCCGGTGGGATGGGTATATTCGATATGATAGAGATAGATGGCCGGTGCGGCGTCCCGCAGCATGACGCCCTCGGCCTGCCACTTGTCGAGCAACCGCTTGGACTGCAGATAACGCTCGTCGGTGGCCTCCTCGGGCTTGACGTTCTTGCTCAGGTCGAGCTGAATCATATTGTAGGGGTTCCTGGCGAGCAAAACGGCCTGCGCCTTGTCATCGATGACATCGTAGGGCGGTGTCACCACATCCTCCATCCGGTCAATCCTGGCCGGGTTGTACCGCAGGCCGCGGAACGGCGCGATCAGAGACATACCTTTTCCTTCTCCTAATGCCAGACAAGCCGCGCCCGGCTGCCGACGGGGCATGGACAACGGCCCTTTACCAGTCGACCGGCACAACCGCGTCGTCGACTGTAAAAAAAACGCCAGCCCACCTCTACGGGCGAGCCCGGCGCACGGATCACAAACAGCCCATTGCCGCAGGCCGCAATCATTTTCCTCTGTTCTTCCCCCCCGACTTGGGGTAAAAAAACATTCATATTCAAAAAACCGTCGTTTTTCAAGCTTCCTTTACACTCGGCTCGGAATCGACGACGGCAATCGCTACGAATCACGAGAGGAACCAACGATGTTTGATGTCTTTACCCGCACCCATTTTTCGTCCGGCCATCACCTGCGCGACTACCCCGGCAACTGCGAGAAACCCCACGGCCACAATTGGAAGGTTGAGGTGACAGTTCGCGCCACGGAACTGGACGAGCTGGGCATGGCCATTGATTTCCGGACGGTCAAAACCGCGCTCAAGGAGGTGATCGACGACCTGGACCACCGCGATCTCAACCAACACCCCGCCTTTCTGAAACGAAATCCATCATCGGAAAATATCGCCGCGCACATCTTCGCATGCCTCAAGAAACTGCTCACCTCCGAACGCTACCACCCTTACAGCGTAACCGTCCGCGAGACGGACAACTGCGGCGTCACCTACCGTGAAGACTGAGCCAACCCTGGCCGTCTCCGAGACCTTTTATTCCATTCAGGGGGAGTCCCGCTTCGCTGGCCTCCCCTGCCTCTTCATCCGGCTTGCCGGCTGCAACCTGCGCTGCTCCTTCTGCGACGCCCGCTACACCTATGAAGAGGAAAGCCAGGAGATGACCGTCGGGGAACTCCTCGCCTGGGTGGAACAGACCCCCGGAGTGGCGGTGGAGGTCACCGGCGGCGAGCCCTTGCTCCAGGAGGCGGTCTACCCGCTGCTCAAAGGGCTGCTCGCCGCCGGTCGCACCGTGCTCCTTGAAACCAACGGCAGCATGGGCCTTGAACAAGTGCCGGCCGGGGTGGTCAAAATCATGGACCTTAAATGCCCGGACAGCGGCATGCAGCCGCACATGAAGCTTGCCAACCTCGGCATGCTCTCCCCTGCCGATGAGATCAAGTTCGTCCTTTCCTCCCGCCGTGACTACGACTGGGCGGCCGAGATGATTCAGCGACACCGGTTGGACGCAGTCGCCGGCCTCGCTTTCTCTCCCGTTGTTCCTTCCCTTGCCCCGGCCACCCTGGCCGACTGGCTGCTCGCCGACCGCCTCCCGGTCCGGCTCCAACTCCAGCTCCACACCCTGCTCTGGCCGGGACAGACCCGCGGGATCTGACGCCGGCACGTTGGCCGCCTGACCGCGAGAACGTCGGCGACACCGACGCGATAAATACTTGCCAGGCAGCAAATCAGCGCATCGGCCAACTGCGGCCCCAAAGTCACCAAACCGCTGCGTACTCGCCAGTTGCCCTGCATCTGCTTCAAAACCTGCGTTCCCCGCAGCGCCGTGAACAGCCACAACACTTGGTGAGTCACCTTTTCTTGCCCCAGGGAGCTGCACTGCGGCAGCCCCTCGCCGGACATCCCCCCTACACATTGACGGACTACAAAAAACACCTTCAGCCCGTAACGTAAAAAAAACAAATAGCCATTGATTTTTATTCCCCTTGAGCGCTAAGGTTCTTGAGTGTGGAATTTTTCTGTTTTTTGGGGTTATTGCGACTGAAATCCCTATTTCGGATGGCACCGACCGCGCCATGAACTTGCCGCCGGCAGCAAAATTTACCGGCACGGCAGTCCCCCTCCATCTCCAGTCCCGAAAGAGCCACCTGGCACTCTCGGGACGAAACAAAAAGAGGTTCACCCAAACCGACACGACTGACCAAAAGACCAGCGAGCGCCTGCCAACTCATGCCGAGAGGAGAAAAAGAATGACCGATCAAGATAGGAGGAACAACCTGCGGGTCCCGACGGAATTCGAGGTAAACTATATTCACGATGGCGACTACGTCATTTCACTCAGCAAAGACATCTCGGCTGACGGCATGTTCATCCATACGGCTCACCCCCCGCAGGTGGGCGACACCCCCACTTTGATCTTCAGTATCGGTGAACTCCGCGATGTTTCCGTGCAGGCACAAGTCATGTGGGTAAATACAAAAGAAAACGGCCTTGACTGCGGCATGGGGGTCCAATTCATCAACATACCCGACGATCTCAAAGCGGCAATCCTGCACATCGTCAACAGAGTCGCCGTATTTGACCCCGAGGACGACCGGGTCAACTGACGCCGGGCCCCACCCGCCGCCGGCAAGAAATTTGCCGCCACAGCGGGTTGCCCCCTCCTCCCTCACATGCCGATCGCCAGACGGCAACAAGCGAGTTCCGCTCATTGGGGGAAACAACCCCGCATCAACGGGCCTCATGAAAGTACTGGACCGTATACGTCTCCACCTTGAGAGAACCGCGCCGCCAGGCATCCATGGGCAACATCGCCTTCAGACAAAGATGAGATAAAAAACTTTTGGGACTCGGGAGCTGCTCCCAGACTTGGGGCAGGAAAGTAGCCCTGGCGCCACCCTGACTGATTATCACCCCGTCGATACGGGGTCGCAGCTGAGCAAGCAGGTCCTCGGCGTCGCGGTAAGCAAGGGGTTGCGATGGGGTAAGGATACTGACCTCGACCTCGACGGCGGCCAGCTCATCGGCACCGAGGGGGGGGAAACGCGGATCGCCGAAAGCGGCATTGCTGGCATTGCGACGAACCCCGTCGACAATTGACTCCGCAGCCACCAGGGAACCGATACAACCACGCAACTGCCCGTCGATGGTCAAGGTCACGAATGTTCCGCAATACTTCTGCAATGGCGGCTCCGCCAGGACCGCGTCCGCCTCGCCGGCAGTTGTCCGGCCGGCGAGACCATTGTCCGGACAATCCAGTTGTGCGGCGATAACCCGACGGGCCAAAGCCACCAATGCCTGCCCCTGCCGCTCCGTCAGCAGCGACTCGTGAGTTCCATCCTTCTCCACGGCCCCAATCCCCCTAAAAATCACGAAAAACTGACCAGAGATATTTCGCCTGCCGACGGAAAAACCTCCAGAAACAAAAAAGCCCCTGGTTCATTCGAACCAAGGGCTCTGTCATGTTGCACGCGGAGTTAGCAGCCGCAACTGCCGCCGGAGGAACCGCAGGAACTGCCGCAACCACCGCCGCCGATGGGCACCGGCGAGGAAATAGCAAATCCTGACCTCGGCCCGGAATCGACGAAGTCGACTTTAATCTCTTTACACTGCATCAACAGGTCCTTGTTCACCAAGAATTTGATGCCGTCATTCTCAAAAACATCATCACCATCTTTCAGCTCATCCAGAGCCAAGCCCAGAGAGGGCCCGGCTCAACCACCCTGCATGATAGCGACCCGGATGGCAGAATCGATATTATTCTGCTCCAGGTAATCCTTCAATTTGGCAATCGCCAAATCCGTAACATCCAACATAACCATAGTCCTCCTGAAAACAAATTATAACCGACCGAGGTAAATATCCCACCACTGACAAAAAACCATCGGTAGAATTCAGCCTCTATTTAATGATAAATTTAAGTTTCACCCTCCCAGAAGTCAAGGATAATATACTACCCTGGCCCTCCGAAACACACAACACCCAAGCTCGACCGCGCCCACCACCACACCCTCACTATTGCCCCCCTGTATCAAAAACATTGAAATCAATGATTTGATGGCGGTATGCTCAAAATGCAAAGTAATTCCCTCTGCCACGCATACACATACAGGAGAAACACATATGAAAAAGATAGTCATCTCAACAGGCGGCGGCGACGCCCCCGGCCTCAATGCGGTAATTTATGCGGTGGTAAAGTCCGCTGAATCAAGGGGCTGGGAGGTTTACGGAAGCCGCAGCGGCTACCGAGGTCTGCTGGTTCCCGAAGAGTTGGTACGACTGACCCCGGAACGAGTGGCCGACATCACCCCCACCGGCGGCACCATCTTGGGATCAACCAATAAGGGCAATCCTTTTGCCATGCCGGTACGCAATGTCACCGGCGAATACCAGATCCATGACGTCTCGGACGAAATCATGAAGAACTTCACCAGGCTGGGATTTTTTTGCCACATCGCCGTGGGCGGCGACGGCAGCCTTGAAATCGCCCACCGTTTCGCCACCGAGAAGGGCATGCCGGTGATCGGAGTTCCCAAAACCATCGACAACGATCTGCAAGCGACCCAGCGCACCTTCGGCTTCGACACCGCAGTCTCCACCGCCACCGAAGCACTCGACAAGCTTCACTCCACCGCCAAGTCCCACGACCGGGTGATGGTGGTGGAGGTGATGGGTCGCGATTCGGGTTGGATTGCCCTCAACTCCGGCATCTCTGGCTGTGCCGACGTCATCCTGATCCCGGAGATCCCCTTTGACATGGGCAAGGTCTGTGAAAAAATCGAAGACAACGAGCTGCATAAGAAACATTACTCCATCGTGGTTGTCGCGGAGGGGGCCATACCACAAGGAGCCACCGACATGATCGGCAAGGAGGGCGAGGTGGGCCGGGAAGAAAAAATCCTCGGCGGCGTCGGCGAGTGGGTGGCCAACGAAATCCGACAACGACTGGAAAAGGATACCCGCTCCCTGGTCTTGGGCCATCTCCAACGCGGCGGCAGCCCCACCACATTTGACCGCCTGCTGGCCCTGCGCTTCGGGGCGGCGGCGGTGCGCATGGCCGAGGCCGAGATCTTCGACCACATGGTCGCCCTGAGCACCCCGGCGATGAAGGCGGTACCTCTGGCCGAGGCCATTCAGTCGCGCAAGAAGGTTCCCCTGGACAGTGACAAAATCCTTACCGCGCGGGAAATCGGCATCTGCCTGGGCGACTGACGCTGCCACCTGACCTTAGCCGCCACCTGTCCTTCTGAATGGGGTCACCCCTGGTTGAGGTGGTAGGTGAGGTGATGGTGATAAAAAATCGCTTTCCCGGCCCGCGCAAAAAATCAGGGGCGGACCCGACAATCCGCCCCGGCGCCTGGCATTTCCTGACAAACTGACTCGAACGCCTTACCCTATCATCCAAAATCGGCCAGAGGTTCGTACCTGTTGCCGGCGCGCAGGTGATGACAACCGAGTCCCCATCATATCTCCTGGCAAAACAGCGCCCCCCTGCCCGCGTGAAGATTCCGCGCCAAGGCCGTCAGTGGCGAGTAACACAGGGTTCTTCGTAGCCCGGCCAGCCGGCGTCAACAATGATTGCCGACATCAATGCCACGCTCTCTCCATACACCATATAGTGATTCCACGGTTCCCCACGGCGAGAATCGCCTTCCCTCCTTCCTCGGCAGGCCGCTGTTCCCGCCAGGTAACAACACAACACTCGAGTGTTACCAAACGACCACAGTGGCAAGCCATGCCCCCCCCACATCCCCCCAAACACAAAGCTTTTGGCATGGCACACCTTTTGCTCTGTAGATTATTTACAAGCAGACAACGGCCAGAAACACAACCCTCCGATAATACGCCGGAGAAAAAATTAAATACATTTAACATGTCAACAGGTCACGGGGAGGTGAGAGAATGGGAGACAGCAAAAACGGAAGGATCGGTCTCTATGTGGTGTCCGTCTTGGCGGCGGGAATCCTCGTTTCGCTCTTCCTGGCACTGGGGCCGCCCCAACTGTTGGCGAAATCAGAGACCCCGCTGTTCTGTGCCGGCTGCCACGTGATGGAGTCGGAATTCGACGCCTGGAGCCACACCGGCGCCCACCGGCGGGAGATGTGCGTAGACTGCCACCTGCCCAACGACAACACGGTACTGCATTACACCTGGAAAACCATTGACGGGATGAAGGATACCTTGGCTTTTTACTCCGGCAAGGTTCCTGACCGGATCACCATCAGCGAACACGGCAAGGAAGTGGTGCAACGCAACTGCATCCGCTGCCATGAAGCCACGGTAACCCACATCAACCAGGATCGGCCCTGCTGGGATTGTCATCGCCGCCTTTCCCACCGGCGAAGCGGCGCGATCATGACCCTGTAACCAACGAGACGCAGCATCGCTGTAACGAAACAAAGACCTCAATAAAAAGGGAGGAGGAGAACATGAAAAAACAACTGGTTTGGCCACTGGCCATGATCGCCGTCGCCGCTTTGGCGGGCGGCTGTCAAGCACCGGAGAAGACCGAGGCCGTCCGCCCGGTAGAGATCGCCAAGGGCGAAATAGATCCGGCGGAATGGGGCAAGGCCTATCCCATCCATTACGACCTGTGGAAGCAGACCGCCGAGCCCACCGAGCCCGGCAAAAGCAAGTACAAGAAGGGCTTTGACGCTGACAACATCACCTATGACAAACTCTCCGAGTACCCCTTCATGGCCCTGCTCTTTCACGGCTGGGGCTTCGGCGTCGAGTACAACGAACCGCGCGGCCACGCCTACATGCTGAAAGACCAGGTGGACATTGATCCCTCCCGGGTCGGCGCCGGCGGTGTCTGTCTGACCTGCAAGACCCCCTATGTTCCCAAACTTGAGGCGGAGATGGGCCTGGACTACTACAGGAAGCCTTGGGATGAAGTCCGCCACATGATCCCTGAAAAACATCAGGAACTGGGTGTGGCCTGTATCGACTGCCACGAGAGCGAGGACATGTCGCTCAAGATCTCCCGCGAGTTCACCCTGGGCAAGGCGCTGAACGAACTGGGCGTCGACCGCTCCAAGCTCACCCATCAGGATATGCGCTCACTGGTCTGTGCGCAGTGCCATGTTACGTACAGCATCAACAAAGACGAGAACAAGAAGTCTGTCGGCGTTTATTTCCCATGGCAGGGCAGCACTTGGGGTGACATCTCGGTGGAGAACATCATCAAGCAGATCCGCGAAGACACGACCAACAAGGAATGGAAACAGAAAGTCACCGGCTACCCGATGCCCTTCATGCGCCATGCCGAGTTCGAGCTCTATTCGCGCAACAGTGTTCACTGGATGGCCGGTGCAGCCTGCGCCGATTGCCACATGCCGTACACCAAGGTGGGCTCGGCCAAGGTTTCCGACCACCGGGTGATGAGCCCGCTCAAGAACGACCTCAAGGCGTGCCAGCAGTGCCACACCGAGTCGCCTGAATGGCTGCGCAACCAAGTCATCGCGATCCAGGACCGCACCGTTTCCATGATGAACCGGGCCGGTTACGCCACCGCCACGGTGGCCAAGCTCATCGAGAAGGTCCACCAGCTGCAGGAAGCCGGCACCGCCATCGACAAGGACCTTTACGAGAAGGCCAAGGACCTTTACATGGAAGCGTTCTTCCGCACCCTGTACATCGGCGGCGAGAACTCCACCGGTTTCCACAACCCCACCGAGGCGATGCGGATTCTGGGCGACGCCGTGGCCTTCGCCTCCAAGTCGGAGGGTTTCCTCCGCCAGGCTTTGACCAAGGCAGGCCAAGAGGTGCCGATGGAGATCGATCTCGAGCTGAGCAAGTACCTCGACGGCCGGGGCAAGAAGAAACTGAACCGCCAGCCAGGCGTGGAGATCAAGGACCCCTTCGGCGTCCAGAGCAAGTTCTAACCTTCCTGGTTACCATTCGGTAACAAACCTCAAAGGGGGCCAGCCGACACTTCGGCTGGCCCCCTTTGTTTGTTTTTCCCCCAAACTGTCCTGCGCAGACGATCTCGCCGCCGCCGATGCCCCCGTTACATAAAAAACCGCGAACTGCCCCGGCGCCACGGCTCTGTTTTCGGGGGTCGGTTTCGACTTATAGATGACCGTGCCGACAGCAGCGCTGCAAATGATCTTCTGAACTGAAAACGAATCGAAGTCTCGCAAGCCCACTTATCGCCCGATGATATACTGCGCCAAGACTTTCCTGCCTCTCGCATCGTCACGGGGTGTCATAACCATTGAAAATTGACGTCTATGAGCAGGTTGAACTAAACCGCTTCGCGGATCAACATCGTACACGCTAAAGCCCTGTGACCACGGTCATGGGGCTTTTTTTTCTCAACGACTATGTGCCATGTCTCCGATGGGATTGATATTGGGCTGTTTTCC
>Ga0224496_10002812_pt1 | contig 10231 bp, 11 predicted proteins | sample SF_Jul11_sed_USG_2_FD_168127 | JGI IMG/M metagenome (GOLD analysis project Ga0224496, IMG submission 168127) | Sediment microbial communities from San Francisco Bay, California, United States - SF_Jul11_sed_USGS_8_1 | ecosystem: Environmental > Aquatic > Marine > Sediment | place: USA... | reverse complement strand
CCGACCTTCCGCGCATATCTTCTGGTAGGCAAAACTGCTATAATGCCAAGCATGGCAGGACAAAAAGCGAACAAAAAAGGCACACAAACCTCCTCTTTTGGCGCAGGTAAACGGGAGTCCCACGATGCGTCGGGATTTTACGAGAGCCGGATGCATGCGGGCGGGCTGTTCGCCAAGCAAATCACCGACAAAGAGCTGCTGCAGATCGAGACGCCGCCAGCAGGAGAGTGGGCGGACCGCCTGTACTGCCACAGCGCGGAAGACATGCACCATATACCCGACCACAGCATCGCGCTGGCAGTAACTTCGCCGCCGTATAATGCGGCCAAGGATTATGACCAAGACCTTACCCTGGAAGAGTATCTTGGGTTGATCCAAAATGTGGGCAAAGAGGTATACCGCGTGCTGCGTCCGGGCGGCCGCTATGCCATAAATATCGCCAACCTGGGGCGCAAACCGTATATCCCGCTGCACGCGATGTTCTACCAAATCCACCTGGCGCTGGATTTCCTGCCGATGGGCGACATCATTTGGCAGAAAGCCAAGGGAGCCGGGGGAAGTACGGCGTGGGGCAGCTGGATGAATGCCAAATCCCCGCGGCTGCGCGACCTGCACGAGTATATCCTCATCTTTGGCAAACAGTCGTATTCGCGTCCAGACAGCGGCGCCTCGGATATTGACCGCGAAGAATTCATGGCGGCTACATTATCGGTATGGGAGATCCCGCCAGAATCGGCCAAGCGCGTCGGCCACCCGGCACCCTATCCCGTCCCGCTGGTTGAGAGGCTGATCAAGCTGTATACCTATCAGGAGGATGTGGTTCTGGACCCCTTCATGGGGTCGGGGACCAGCGCGCTGGCAGCGATAAATACCGGACGGCATTATGTGGGATATGAGATCGAACCCAAATATATCCAATTGGCCGAGGGCAGGATCAAGCAGGCGCAAGAAGCTGCTACGGATCACTCCTTACGGCAGTAAACCCGATACGCCGGCCAGACCAGACCTCCCTTGCCCGCATTTTTATTTCCTATATGGTTTTCCCTTATTTCAACGCGGCCACGATGGCGGCGGTGTTAAAGCGCATCATATCCAAATAGCTGGCGGCGGGGCCATCGGGGGCGCTTAACCCGCCGGTGTAGACAAAGACGAGGGCAATCCCGCTGTCCTCTGCCAGGCGTTCGGCCAGGGTGGGGTTTGCAGCGATGCCGACAAAGATGGCGCTGACCTTAAGTTCGCGCAGGGTGTCTTGCAGGCGGGCGAATTCTTGTGCGGCAGGCTCGGCCAGGGTGCTGAAGCCGGGGACAACAGCACCGGCCAGCTCAAAGCCATAACGCTGCCCAAAATAGCCAAAGACGGCATGGTCGCTGACCAGGACGCGCTGCCCAGCGGGGATCTGCTGTACCTGCTCAAAAATCCATGCATCCAACTCGGCCAACTGCGATTGATAAGCGGCGGCATTGGCCGCAAACAGAGAAGCGTTGGGGGGATCAAGCTCGCTGAGGGCGGCGGCGATATTGCTGGCCCAGACCATGACGTTGGTTGGGTCGAACCAGACATGGGGATCGTTGACCTCTTGGCCAGCGTGGTCGGGGTCCTCGCCGTGTTCGTCACCGGCGGCCAATAATGGCAACCCGGCGGAAACCGAGACGATGGCCGCCTGGCCGGCATTCTCCAGCAGGGTATCCAAGAACACCTCCAGGCCAGCGCCGCTGATAAAGACAGTATCGGCGGCATTGACCTTGGCGATATCTGCGGGGCGGGGTTCAAAGGTGTGCGGATCGCCGTTGGCCGGCAGCAAGACAGTCAGCTCAATGGCCTCTCCGCCGATGATACTGACGACGTCGGCGACAATGCTGGTGGTCGCCACGATTTGCAGTTTAGCGCTGTTTTGCGGCGGGCTGCTGGAGGTGCAGGCGGCTAACATGACAACAAGCAGCCAAAGATATAGGATCTTTCCGAATCGGTTCACGTGGTCTCCTGTAATATTTTCTTTGTTTTTTATGATTTACGCAACATATATTGCATGTTGTTCAGTGCCAATCCTGCTCCTGCCAACCGTGTTCACCCAGCAAGGGCACAAAGGCGACCGAGACGATATCCTCGTAGGAATAATCATCACCGCTGCGCTGCCAGCGCTGCAAATACTGGCCGGCGGCATCGCCAACCGGGAGCACAAGGTAAGCCGCTTGGGCCAACTGCTCCAAGAGCGGCTGGGGGGCATAGGGCGCGGCAGCGGCGACAACAATGCCGCCAAACGGCGCCAACGCGGCCAAGCCGACAGAGCCATCGGCGACATGCACAGTGACATTCGAAAAATCCAATTCTTTCAACTGCGCGGCAGCGCTGGCGGCCAGGGCAGAGTGGCGCTCAATGGTATGGACGTGCTGAGCCAAGTGGGCCAATAAAGCGGCCTGGTAGCCAGACCCGGTGCCCACTTCCAGGACGACCTCATCGCCGCGCAGCTGCAAAAGTTGGAGCATCAGGGCAACGATGTAGGGCTGTGAAATGGTTTGGGCTAGGCCAATGGGCAGGGGGCCATCGGCATAGGCCAGGTGGCGCATGTTTTCGGGCACGAAGCGGTGGCGGGGCACGCTGGCCATGGCGCGCAGCACTTGCTGGTCCTGGATGCCGCGGGCCACCAACTGGCTGGCAACCATCTCCTGGCGCTGGTCATCATAGGCATACGGGGTTGTCATATCAGCCCTCTTTTCCCTGCCGCGCCGAGATTTGCAACAAGACTTCAAAATCATCTTGGGGGGCGGCTTTGTTCCATTTTTCGGCGGCGCATTGCACGCAGCGATGAAGGATGCGGTATTTACCGGCACGCTGCTCGACGCCGACGGGCGGCATCATCCCTTGGCAAGCGGCCTCCCGGTCGCCGGGGTGGACATCCACGTGTTTGCTCCATAAGCAGGCGGGGCAGTGATTGGTGTAGCCGCTGCCTTTTACCAGCAAGCCGCAGTTTTCGCAGACGAAATCCTCTACCTTGCGCTGGAATTTACGGGACATGATCAACCTCCCGCGGCGGCCAGCAGCCGGTTGGCAATGCGGCGGTCCACCTTGCCCATAGGGTAAGATGCCATTGCCGCAGGCTCCACCCAACGCAGATCGGCAACTTGGAGGGCCTGGGGAACACCGGCGAGCAGGTGGCAGGCAAAGGCATGCACGGTCACACGGAAATGGGTATAGGCATGGCGGTAAACGCCCAAAGGCTCACCCACTGAGATGGCGACACCGAGTTCTTCGTTGATTTCACGCCGCAGACAGGCGGGTAAGTCTTCGCCATCTTCCAGCTTGCCGCCGGGAAATTCCCACATACCGCCGAGCAAGGCATGCTGCGGCCGCTGGGAGATCAAAACATTACCGCTGCGCCGGATGACAGCGGCGGCGACGGTGTAGTGGGGTGTGGGCACTTTGGGTTTGGTCACCGGGCGGTCTGCCTGGACACCCAGAGTGTGAGCCTGGCAAAGCTCAATGAGCGGGCAAGCGTCACAAGCAGGGCGGCGCGGGGTACACACCCTGGCGCCAAGGTCCATCAAAGCCTGGTTATGATCCCCGGCACGCCCGGCGGGCAGGATCTCGGCAGCCAAGTTCCAGAGCTGGTGAATGCCTGCGGTACTGTCGACGGGGGTGTGGATATCGAAAAGGCGGGCCAGCACGCGCTTGACATTGCCATCGACCACGGCAGCATCCATGCCAAAAGCCAGGGAGGCGATGGCGGCGGCGGTGTAGCGCCCAATCCCCGGGAGGCGCTGCAGGGCGGCAAGGTCTGCGGGTAATTGGCCGCCGAACTCTGCGACGACAATTTGGGCGGCCTTATGCAGATTGCGCGCCCGGCCGTAATAGCCCAACCCCTCCCAGGCGGAGAGCACCTGCTGTTGACTGGCGGCAGCCAACACGGCGACGCTGGGGAAAAGCGCCATCCACCGCTCGAAATAGGGGATGGCGGTCTCCACGCGAGTTTGCTGGCACATGATCTCGGAAACCCAAACCGCATAGGCATCGGGGTGGCCGCGCCAGGGCAGCTCCCGCGGGTTGTCCGCGTACCAAGTCAATAAGCGATCCGCCAGTGAGCCAGACATAATTACCTAATAAATTGCTTTACTCATTTTCAATCATCCATCCCCTCTATGCACGCAGCAGCGATTATCTGGTAACAGAACCATTTATAACTGGAAACCCCCTTGAGCCGGGATGACCTTAAAATGGAAATTTTCGACAAAATCCTGCAGTTGGAAACCGAGGTCTTCCCATTCGGTTGACTGGATGATGCGCTGGGCTTTGGCCAGGGTACTCATCTTGGCCTCGGCCATCATGCGGGGCTGCTCGCCATACACCGTGAGCCAAGCCTCGCTGAGGCTCAAGCCCAACCCTTCCAGGGCAGGGACGAATCTGCGAATATGGAATTCGAAATAGTCCTCTTCGCGGCCCGGCCGGATATCCCAGGACATGATCAATTTAACAGCCGTCAAGTTCGTCTCCGCTTGCCTTAATGCTCGTATGCCAGCAGGACCACACGGGTTTCCTCGGGGAGGCCGCCTTGAGCAATCTTCAAGGAATCGAGGGTCTCCACATTTTTACCCAGGCCCATTTCTTTCAAGAACTGGTCAATTGAATTCAGCTTAAGTTTGGAGGCGGGGGTGCTGTAGTGCATCGGGATGACGATGCCCGGTTCGAGCATGCTGATCACCTCGGCGGCTTTGGCGGCATTCAACCCGTTGCCGCCGCCAACCGGCACGAGGAGCACATCCACGGAACCCAGGGCCTCGATCTGTGAACGGGTGGGCACGGTGCGCATATCGCCCAAGTGCACGACGTTGATTCCGTTGTAATCCAATAAGCAAATCAAATTGGCGGCGCCGTTCTTCTTTTCGCTTTTGCCGGTCGGCACACCGGTAAGGAATACTCCGCCGATCTCGTACTCGCCCGGCCCGGTGATCTGCCAATCGGCGCCTTTGACCCCGGCGAGATGGTTGTGTCCCGGGGCGTCATGGCTGACGGTGACAATGTCTGCTTTTAGTTTAAGTTCCGCGTAGCCAACCTCGTTGTGGTCGTAGGGGTCGGTAACCACAGTCGCCATGTTGCGCTCGGTGATGCGGAAACAAGAATGTCCATACCAAGTAATTTCCATGCGGCCTCCAAAATATTGAAGGGTAATTATATCATTGCCCGGCCAAAACCCTAATTTTGCGTCCGTCAAATTGAAAATTAATGCCGCAGAATCTACGTATATACATGATTGTCGTATTATTTTTTTACAAAAATGCTTATCCAGCAGCGCCTTTGCCTGGCGAAGTTTCTGGAATTTGTTTGTTCACTTTTTGGGTATCCGGCCTAATTTGAACGAGGCTTACGCCAATGATTACGATGGCTATCCCTAGAATTTGATGCAATGTTAGTGACTCCTGCAAGAAGAGCCATGCCAGGGCAGCCGTGCCAAGCGGCGATAGGTTCAAGAAAACGTTCATCTCCAAGGCAGTGATTGTTTTGAGCGCATGGTTATAGAGCGTATATGCTATGGCGGTGTTAATAATGGCCAGCCAAAGTATTATGAGCAGCGCTTTTTGATCAAAGACTGGCCAGCCCTCAAAGGGAATGGCAAATAACAGCAAAATGCCCCCGCCAATTCCAAGCGGGATGCCGGTTAAAAGGATCGTGTTGGTGCGTTTTTCTCTCGCCAAACCCCTGCCAAGAATACCAAAGGCGGCAAACCCAAGTAAGCCGAATGCGACGATGGCAATACCACGTGGTTCCCCGGGGTGCAGGCCTGATGAGAAAAATACGGCATTGCCACTCAAAGATATGAGCACCCCAAATAACTGTAACCAAGAAGGCACTTCGTTTAAAAAGATTGCCCCTGCAAATACCATGATGAGTGGAGAAACACTCATTAAGAACGAAGTTGTCGTGGCGGGAAGATACTTCAAGCCCCAGAACAATGCCCCATTTCCAAGCGCATAAGCCGATAGACCAAGGAGCGCAAGGGTCAACCATGTTTTTGGGGATATATCTAGAATGGCTTGGCTTTTCTTTATCATGAATGGCAGCAGGACAAGAAATGCAAGAAAGTAACGCAATCCAGCTATGGTGAGCGGCCCAATGTTCGTAATGATCATCTTGACAAACACAAATGAAGATGCCCAAATAAATGTGGCCAGCAGCGCCTCGATAATTGCTACGACTCGTCCAGAACGGTAAGATTTCATTGAAAATCCTTTGCGAAACGCAGGGTGCTAATATGATAACTGATTGGCGCAGGGTGCTATTATAATAACAGCATCATGGGAAATTTATTCAAAACCACCACCGCGGGGGGCGGGCAAGTAACTTCGTTGGGGAACGGCGCCTGGCGACTAGGCATCCCCGCCGGGAAAGAAGGCAGCTACCGGCTGGCCCAACTGGACGATTACGCCCGGCTGCGGCGAGCGCGCTTCCCCTGGCGGGCGCCGGTGAGCATGCGCCTGCAAGCGCGAGCCAGCGGCGAGGATATCGGCGGCACATGGGGCTTTGGCGTGTGGAACGACCCGTTCAGCTTTTCGCTGGGCTTCAGCGGCGCGGCGCGGCGGCTGCCGGCGCTACCCAATACGGCGTGGTTCTTTAACGCGGCAGCGCCCAATTATCTCTCGCTGCGCGACGACCGGCCAGCGCAGGGTTTCCTGGCGGCCAGCTTTCTGGCACCGCGACTGCCGGCTGCGCTGTTGGCTCCCGCGGCCCCCTTGCTGCCGCTGCTGGCCTGGCCACCAGCGGCGAGGGCGCTACGACGGATGGGAAGGGCGGTTGTGCAGCAAGATGCGGCGGCGCTTTCGTTGTCTGCGGTGGAATGGCACAGCTATGCACTGACCTGGACGGCCAAGCGCGTGATCTTCGAGGTGGATGCACAACGCGTATTTGAAACGACGACCGCGCCAGGCGGCGCGTTGGGCTTTGTGGTGTGGATCGATAACCAGTATGCGGCGCTGCCGCCAGACGGCCGGATGGCTTACGGCACGCTGCCGACACGCGAGCCAGCCTGGATCGAGATCAAGGATATCTGCATACAATGACGGACGGGGAATGGACTGACGTTAAACGGCTTCGATTACTTTGCGATCAATCAGCTGTTTTGCACTTTCCCACTCAGCGTTAGTATCAAAGAAATAGCTGGGCAAGGCAAACATTGACTTAGTGGGAGTAACAAGGACGTACATATTTGCCAAGCGATGCACCTTGGAAATATCCATCCACTTGAGGGCTGTATCCTTCAAGGGAGAAATCACAATGCCTTCGGCGGCCAGTTCTCCTTGGACCAAGCGGCGAGTGAGCGGATCTGCCCAAATCCTGGCCAGACGAATCCTAAAGGTGATGAACCTAGACAGTGTTAAATAGCCGTACAGCAAGATCATAAAGCCATAGCGCAGGCTGCCGGAAAGGTTGTCCTGCAAAACGCCACTTTGAAACTCTAGAACAAGGAAAACTATATAGAGGATGACAAACAGCCCAAAAACGGATATGGAGACCCACTGGCGGCGTTTGCCGGGGAAGGATGCCAGAGACGAGGCTTTGAAGTAATCTTTTTTTAAATAATGGCCTTGAAATTCCATTGGGCAGCGCCTGAGCTTACAGGTACAATTTTTTGATGAAGGCGCGCTTGGGTTTGGTTTGATCCACCAGCACAGTTAATTCCTGGCCAACCATAACCGCCCGGGTCCTTCTTGATGAGGACACTTGGTTATAGCTGTCGTATTTTTCGCCTTGGAATGAGTAAGTATATCTGATCGTGCCGCGCCCGCGAAAAAATCCCGTGTTGCTGATCGTGGCGGTTTCTTCCATGCCAGCTTCAAAGACCCTGGAGATGATGACAACTCTGGACACGAACAGCGCTATCCCCAAGACGACAACGCCTGCAAGGAAATAATTATTCCCAGAGACCTGTCTCCCAGCCAGCCAGTCGTAGACCGCAAAGGTTACCATGACCGTGGGTATAAGAGAACCGAGCAATGCAAAGTAATCGATCTGGATGATGCGGAAAATTGAAGGTCGTTGTGTATTCATTGGATTATTATAAGTTATTATCAAGAAGGAGCGTGGAATTTCACACCATCAAATGCCGCCCTTTTCTTTTCTGCGCATGAGTGGCATACTTATTCTATGAACTGGCTCGAGAGCAAAAAGGCTTATACGCAATGACTCATCCTCTCCCCAAACGTATCTGCTTGGTGCCGCGCGTTTCGGGCGTTGGCGGCATGGTCAGCTTCCAGTACAAGTTTGCGGCCGGGATGGCGGCGCGGGGCATCGCGGTGAGCTATGACCTGGCCGATCGGCCGTATGATGCAGTGCTGGTGATCGGCGGGACGCGCCAGCTGGCCGGGTTGTGGCGCGCCAAGCGGCGCGGTATCCCCATCATCCAGCGGCTTAACGGAATGAACTGGCTGCACCGCCTGCGGCGTACGGGTTTGCGGCACACCGTGCGAGCGGAGTACGGCAATTGGCTGCTGGCTTTCATCCGGCGGCGGCTGGCAACGGGCATTGTGTATCAAAGCGAGTTCACCCAGGGCTGGTGGGAGCGGGTCTACGGCCCTACGCGGGTGCCCAGCCGGGTGGTGTATAACGGCGTGGACCTGGAGGCTTACACGCCGGACGGGGCGCATGAACGCCCGGAGAGTCCTTATCGTGTGCTGCTGGTGGAAGGCAGCCTGGGCGGGGGTTACGAGATGGGCCTGGAGACGGCGGTGCAAATGGCCGAGGCGCTTTCCGGCACACACGGCTTGCCGGTGGAATTGATGGTGGCCGGGAAAGTGACCGCAGAACTGCAAGCTGCTTGGGCGGCGCGCGCCAAGATCCCGATACGCTGGGCGGGGCTGCTGCCAAGGGAGCAAATCCCGCAAATTGACCGCTCTGCGCACCTGCTGTATTCGGCAGACCTGAACGCGGCGTGCCCCAACGCGGCGATCGAGGCACTGGCCTGCGGGCTGCCGGTGGTGGCTTTTGACACCGGGGCGTTGGCGGAATTGGTACGGGGGGACGCCGGGCGAGTGGTGCCTTATGGCGGCGATCCCTGGCAGGTGGAGCCGCCGGATGTGCCGGCTTTGGCGAAGGCGGCGGCGGAGATCTTGCAGGAGCAAGGGAAATTCCGGGCGGGGGCACGCGAACGGGCCGAGGCGGTATTTGGGCTGGAGGCGATGGTGGACCAGTATTTGGGGGCCATCGGCGATAGCTTGGATGGCAACCAGAAGGTCTCATAGCACAGCCGTGGGGAAAGCGTTTCAACAATCTATAAAATCCTGTAACGCGGAGACGGGCGACCACAAGGGATGCCCCTACCGAGGGCAGGCGGATTATTGGTGGGGGTGCAGAGCGGGGGCACGGAGGCGGGCGACCACAAGGGTCGCTCCTACCGAGGGCAGGCGGATTATTGGTGGGGGCGCGGGGAGGCGGTGGGGGTAAAATGGGTTGCAAATTGGCCCAACCCGGTATAATAGCGACGGCTGGCTAACCAAGGCCAGAAAACGCGATGAAGAAACTATTCCTCTCCCTGGCGGCGCGAGCCGCCCGCCTGCTGCCGATGCCGGTCAAGCAGGCCTTGTATCGTTTGGGGCCGCTTTCCGGACTGCTGCGCGGCGCGCTTAACCGGGCGGCGCCTGTGGGGCTGTCGGTGGTGAGAGTGGCGGCGGGGGAACTGACGGGAATCACCCTGAGGCTGGACCTGCAAAGCGAGAAAGATTACTGGCTGGGCACGTACGAAGCCGAGCTGCAAGCCGCGCTGCGAGACTTGGTGCGCCCTGGAGATGTGGCCTATGATGTGGGCGCCAATATCGGCTATATCAGCCTGATGCTGGCGCGGGCGGTGGGCGCGGGCGGGCGAGTCTTCGCCTTTGAGGCGCTGCCGAGCAACCAGGAACGCTTGCGAGCCAACCTGGCACTGAACCCAGAGATCGCCAACGTGACCGTGGCGGCGAAAGCGGTGAGCGGCGGGCCAGGCGAAATTGAGTTCCATGTGCATGCCTCCGGGGGGATGGGCAAAGCGGCCGGGTCGGCCGGGCGGCAGGAGGATTATCAAGAGACGATACGCGTCGCGGCGACTTCGCTGGACGATTTTGTGTATGAGCAAGGCAATCCCGCGCCGCAGATCATCAAGCTAGACATCGAAGGCGGGGAAGTGCTGGCGCTGCCCGGTATGCGGCGGCTGCTGGCCGAATCACGCCCGACCTTGCTGGTGGAGCTGCACGGCCCGGAATCGGCGCGGGCGGTG